>OLLW01000097.1_pt1 | contig 15191 bp, 13 predicted proteins | sample 1604611 | NCBI WGS metagenome assembly OLLW01 (sample SAMEA104055725, study PRJEB20765) | soil metagenome | biome: Arctic tundra; feature: Polygonal ground; material: soil | place: USA | collected 2011-09 | depth 0-0.5 m | reverse complement strand
TGGGCTGCTTGGGGCGCGCCGGTGCGCGAAGCGTGCGGCGCTCCGCGCGCACCGGAGAGGAGCATTCGGCTGAGCTGCTTGGCGCGCGCCGGTGCGCGAAGCGTGCGGCGCTCCGCGCGCACCGGAGAGGAGAAAGAACCGGGCGTGCGGCGCTCCGCGCGCAGCGGGAGGGAAGGACGGACCGGGCGTGCGGCGATTGGCGCGCACCGGAGGGGGAGCGGGCGATTCATTTGGCCGCGTACACATCCGCCACTTCCAACAGCGAACACCTATAATCCGCGAGTGACCCTACCTTCGGCGGCATCATCTCGCCGGTCTTGTGTTGGCGTTTTAGGGGCGGCCTGCGGAACAGGAGCGCGTGTCCGGCTAGGTCGAGACCTAGAAACTCGTTCTTTGTTCGGAGCATGGCGTCACCGCGGGCACCGGCAATGCGTATTTGGCTGTTGCTGCTGGATTGCCAGACGTAGCTACCGTCGTCGGCGAGCTCCGATCGGGCCACACCGAAAACGTGATCCGAGAGCGTATGCAGGTTTGCTCCGGTGCGCGTGTCCACTATGTGGATGCGCGTCTGGTTGAAGTCGCCGGTTTGGAATTCTCCAAATGCTCCGTTCGGCGAGAGCAGCATCAGGAATACGGTGTTCGGTCGGTGCGGAGGCGTGTTCATGCAGTGTCTCGTGGCCAGCTCCGGACGAGCAAGCGGACCGCCGAGCGGTTCCTCCGTGCCCGCAGGCGGTTCCGCGGTGCTCGGGAGCAACGCTCGATACGTCTCGCGAACGCAGCCGCTCGCCAGATCGAGCACGGCATCGTACCGAACGAGGCTACGTCCGGGCTTAGTCTCCCCCCGCGAGCGGTGCGACATCGACGGGCGCTTCGAACGAGATCCAGGCGTCTGTCACTGCGACGCCCATCAGGTCCGCGAGGCCGGGCCCGGCAGCGAAAGGTCCACCGTTGCGCGCTCTGGGAAGCTTTTAACGCCCGGCGGCGTCGAGGTTGTCGTAGCCGCCGAAGCTATGCTCTGGGTCGTGGTCTCCGCCTGGCGGGGAAGCGCGGGCGGGCCCGAATGCTGCGCCGGGCCGGGTGCTGTGCTGCTCGGCGCGCGAGACGGGGGGCCGAGGCCGCACACGCTCCGAGCAGGCTGACGGACGCAACCAGGTTAAACACCCGCGACGCCCGCATGGTTCGGCTCAGCAGCGCCTGGCGGAGCGGACGCTCGGTTGGGTCACGCCGCTGAGGTCGTCCAAATTCTAACTCCGCCCGACATGCCTTCCACGTTGGTGAACAACTTCACGTTCGCAGGTAGGTCACCCTTGATGTGCTCGGTGTTGCCGCCACCCAAGTACAGCACGTCGTAATTGAAGATCGGTTCGAGTTGTTCGATCATTTCGAAGACGCGCTTGGACCAGTGTTTTTTTCCGATCTCTTGCAGCTCGCTGTCGCGGAGGCGATCTTCGTAGCTCTGATCTTTTTTCCAGGGGTGGTGGCCTAGCTCTAGGTTGGGGACTAGGCGGCCGTCGACGTACAGGCCGGAGCCGACGCCGGTGCCGAGGGTGAGCGCCAGCTCGACGCCTTTGCCGGCGATCACGCCGAAGCCTTGCAGATCGGCGTCGTTCATGGCGCGGACTGGGCGACCGGCGATTTGCGCGATGCGCTCCTGGAGTGGGAAATTGCGCCAAGCTTCATCCGCCAGATTGGGCGCGTTGATTGTGATGCCGCGTTTCACGATGCCTGGGAAGCCGACTGCCACACGATCGAAGGCGGGCTGCGCCGCGATCATCGTCTTGATCACGTCCAGCATGGCCTCGGGCGTGGCGGGGCGCGGGGTGAGGGTCCGGGCGCGCTCGTTCAGCGGCGTCGCTGCCGCGTCGAGCACGATCATCTTGATGCCGGTGCCACCGATGTCGATCGCTAGGGTGTGTGCGTTGGTGTTCGGCAGCGCTTCGGAGCTGCCGGGGCTAGGGCTAGGTGTCGCGGACTCGGGCGGCATGGGTCCGACTATTACCACGGGAGTTGCGAAAACGGGCGAGGCCGAGTTACCGTTTTTGGCTTGGGCAAAGGTGACTTGCTGGCGCGCGTTACTCGCTCTCGGACTTACATTCGGCGGCCTTCTGGTCGCTGCTGGGGGGGGGTGCGCGCCATCGTGAGCCGCGAGCTGAGCGGACCGCGGATCCGGCTGCTTCGCTGCTGGTCTCGACCCCCAATCGCGCCCCCGGAGGCATGCCCACCGAGAGCGCGGAGAGCCGCGCTTGCGACGAGGTGATCGCCCGCTTGAACGCGGAGCCCGCGCTGCCGGGCTCGCCCGTCAACGCAGGCTTCGCGCGCGCGCTACTGCTCGCCCGCGCGCGCGCAGAGCCCGTGCTGTTCACGCGCGCCCCGGTCTTCGACGTGCACACGTGCTCGGCTGAGGCCCGGGCCTTACGAGCGGAGCTCAGCGCTGCCGAGCAGCCCGCCTACGCCTTCGAGCGCGCGCTTGCGCGCGCCAAGAAGAACCCTGAGCTGGCTCGAGAAGTATTCTTAACTGAGGGTTACCTGTACACCGAGTCGGCCGAGCTCGCCTCGCTGTACGTGAACTACTTGGCGCTCGGGCTGCTATTCCGCGAGCCGGAGCTCCAGCTGGCGCGCGGGCTCGAGCTGTGGACGCTGCAGCGGCACGACGGAGACTACGTGTACAAAGAGGGGCCGGAGCGTGGCCAACGGGCCACCCTGCTGCTCTTCGATCGTGTATTCATAACGGGTGAGGAGCCTGGCGCCGCGCTGCATTGGGACATGCGCGGTGCGGCGACGCAAGGCCTCGCAGACGAGCTGCGCATCGACCGTTTGACGGAAGACGGCGCCCTTGGCGCGCTCCGTTTCGGCAAAGACTGGCTGCGGGTTGCGCTCAAGCGAAATGGGGCGGCCTTGGAGCTCGACTGCCAGTGTGTCCCGCCGGAGCTAGCCGAATCCGTTTCCCAAGCACGCAGCGTGGCCAAGCGTCGCGCGCGCGTCACGGACGTCCTGACGCGGGTCGTAAAAAGCGAGCTCGACGAGGGCTTGCCATTCGACGAGCCGAAGACCGAGGAAGGCCAGCAAGACGGCCAATTGCGCCCCGCCTGGCAACGCGCTTACCTGGGCGGCCGCGACCGCTACACCTTCAACGACGATCAGTATTGGGTGTTCGACAACCGCGGGCGCCCGCACGTGCCAGAAGTGTGCATCGACTTCGTGATGGACACCCTGGAGCGTTCCAGCGGTAGCTGGTTTCGGGTGCGCGGCGAGCGCCCTGAGCGAGTCCACGGTCTGCTCGATTTCGACGCGTTCGGCCTCGACAATCGTCGCAGCGTTGGCACCTTCGTCACATTCACAGAGGCGCACCCAGACTGGTTCGACGTCAGCGAGGTGGCGCCCGAGGCGCGCGTTGCCTTTCGCGACCACGCGGCCTTCTTCGCGGACGTCTACGCGCAGCGCGACGAATATCGGCCGTTCGATATCGTGACTATTTTCGGACCGCGCAGTGACGGAAAGCTGCACTACCACTCGTTCTTCGTCGCGGAGCGTGATCCGCTCACTGGCATGCCCATCGCCGTCGTCGCCAACGCCGGCAGGCCGCGCATTCGAAGCTGGGAGAACGAGATGCAGAACGCGCCCGGGCGCGCTATCTTGGCGCATATACGGCCAAAGTTGCCGTGGCTCGAGACCCATGTGGCGCCGGAGCCGAGCGTTAGCGGTCGCGAGCCGCCCGTCCTCCGCGGCTCGCCGGGCTAATCGCCCTTGACCCGGCGCCGGGAGTCGCGCGACTGTCCACGGCCAAGAATTTGGAGGCGACTCGTGACTCAGGAACGCGAAAAATCCCCAGTGCGGATAAGCTTGCTCGGTTGTGGAACCGTGGGCGGCGGCGTGCTGCGGCTACTTCAGGAAAACAAGGATTTCTTGGGCCTACGCGCCGGCGGCGACCTTGAAGTCACGCACGTGTTGGTCAAGAGCCCGAACAAAGAGCGCGTCCCGGAGTGCAAGAAGGAGTGGCTGACTACCGACCCGGAAGTGATCTTCGGCGACCCCCGGGTCGATTTAGTGGTCGAGGTGATGGGCGGCGAGCATCCGGCGAGCGAGTACATCGAGCGCGCGATCAAATCCGGCAAGGGCGTCGTCTCCGCCAACAAGCTTTTGATCGCCAAGCACGGCCCGAAGCTCGTCGAGCTGGCGATCAAGAACCGGGTCGACTTGGCCTTCGAGGCCTCGGTTGGCGGCGGGATCCCGATCATTCGCACGCTGCGCGAGGCGCTCGCGAGCGACTCGGTAGCGAGCGTGCACGGCATCTTGAACGGCACCTGCAACTACATCCTGACCCGCATGCGCGAGGGCATGAGCTTTCCGACGGCCTTGCAGCAGGCTCAGGAGCTCGGCTATGCGGAGGCCGACCCGACGCTCGACGTCGGCGGTCACGACGCTGCACAAAAGCTGGTCGTGATGGCGATGCTGGCCTTCGGTGCCAGCGTGAATGCCTCCGAAATCATGGTCGAAGGCATCACCGCGATCGAAGAAGTCGATCTGCAGTTTGCGGATCGCTTCGGCTACCGCATCAAGCACTTGGTTGTCGGCTATGATCGCGGCGAGCGCGTCGAGCTGCGTGTGCATCCGGCGCTGGTGCGTAAGAACAGCGTGCTGGCCAACGTGGACGGCGTGCTGAACGGCGTGTTCGTCGAGGGCCGTGCGCTCGGTCCGTGCTTGCTGGTCGGCCGCGGCGCGGGCGACATGCCAACGGCCGTCAGTGTCGTTGCGGACATCGTGGACGTCGCGCGCTCGCGCATCGAAGGCCAGCCAGGGCTCGCCACACGCGGCATTCAGCTCAAAGCCCGTCCGATCATGCCGATCGAAGAGGTCGAGACTCGTTATTACCTGCGTTTTGCGGTGGGCGACCACCCCGGCGTGCTCGGGCACATCGCCTCGGCGCTCGGCGCAGAGAGCGTTAGCATCGAGCAAATGGTGCAAGAAGGCCGCGCGCTCGAGGCAGACGACGCTGTGCCCGTGTGCATCATCACCCATCGCTGCCAAGAGGGGGCCGTGCGCCGCGCGGTCAAGGCGATCCAGAGCAAGGCGTTCCTCAAAGGGACGCCCCGGCTGCTGCGCATCGAGGACGTCTGACGGCGACCATGCGCGGCCGGCGAGACTCCGCCATGCCGCTGGGCGTGTTCGACTCTGGGCTCGGCGGTCTGACGGTCGCGCGCGCCCTGCTGCAGGCATTGCCCAACGAGCGCATCATCTATTTGGGTGATACGGCGCGCGTTCCATACGGCACGCGCTCGGCGCAAACCGTGGTGCGCTACGCCAGAGGCTGCTCGGAGCTTTTGATCGAGCGCGGCGTGAAAGGCATCGTGATCGCTTGCAATACGGTGAGCGCGGTCGCCATCGACATCCTGCGCGCCGAGCTGGATTTGCCGATCATCGGCGTGATCGAACCGGGCGCGCGCGCGGCGCTGTCGGCCGTCACGGCGTTGCCGAAGTCGCTCGGGATTACGCCGAAGATCGGCGTTTTGGGCACGACGGGCATGGTCGCTTCGGGCGCCTATCCGCGCGCGGTCGGCCAGCTCTCCACGCGCTATGAAGTGGTCGCGCTGGCCGCGCCGCTGCTCGTGCCGCTCACTGAAGAGGGCTGGCTCGAGGGTGAGGTGCCGCGCTTGGTCGTGCGCCGCTACGTCGAGCCGCTGATCGCCGCGGGCGCGTCGGTGATCGTGCTCGGCTGCACGCATTTCCCACTGCTCAAAGGCATCATCGCGGAGGTTGCCGCCGAGCTCGCAGGGCACCCAATCCCGATCGTCGACAGCGCGGAGGCGACCGCCGCCGTGGTCGCCGAATGGATCCGGGACGAACGCCTGGCACCGAGCCCTGGCGAGCATGCGGACGGGCCACGGCTCGAGCTGCTGGTCACGGATCTGCCAGCGAGCTTTTCGGTCGTCGCGGGTCGCTTTTTGGGCGCCGACGCGAGCCACGCCACGCAGGTCGACCTAGTCGCAAAATAGCGGGTCTTCAGGCGTCTAGCGACGCGCCGGGCTCGCTCGCGGCCAGGTACAGCACGGCCATGCGCACGGCGACGCCAGCCTCGACCTGATTCAAGATCACGCTTTGCCCGCCGTCGGCCACGTCTTCGGAAATCTCGATGCCGCGGTTCATGGGGCCGGGGTGCATGACGATCGCGTCGGGCTTGGCCAAGCGCAAGCGCGCGGCGTTGAGACCGAACACGCGCGCATACTCGCGCAGCGCGGGGAGCAACGGCGCGCCAAGGCGTTCGCGTTGAATGCGCAGCATCATGATCACGTCTGCGCCGTCGAGGGCGGGCTCGAGCCGGTCGTACACACGACAGCCCATGTTCTCCACGGCCGTGGGCAGAAGGGTGCGCGGTCCGGCCAGCGCGACGTCGGCGCCCAGCATGCGTAGCAACAGCGCGTTGGAACGCGCCACGCGGCTGTGCGTGATGTCTCCGCAGATCGCCACTTTCATGCCGCGAAAGTCGTTGCCTTTGCGCTGCCGAATCGTGAATGCATCCAGCAGCGCCTGGGTTGGGTGCTCGTGCATGCCGTCGCCCGCGTTGACGACGCCGGCGCGGGCGTAGCGCGCGACGTAGTGCGCTGCTCCGGAGGCCGCGTGACGGATGACAATCACGTCCGCGTGCATCGCGTCGAGCGTGTTGACGGTGTCGCGCAGGGTTTCGCCCTTGCTGGTGCTGGACGACGAACCACCGATGTTCACCACATCCGCCGCCAAGCGCTTGCCGGCGAGCTCGAAGCTGGTGCGCGTGCGCGTGGAGGCCTCGAAGAACACGTTGATGATCGTCTTGCCGCGCAGGGCAGACACTTTGCGCACCGGGCGCCGGCTCACCTCGAGGCAGGTCTGCGCCAGGGCGAGCAGCTGTTCCGCGGTCTCGCGGCTGATGTCCTCGATGCCCAGTAGATGGCGAATCCGCTCTTCGGTCATGGAGCCTCGGGGCGCGATCCGCGCCGAGCGCTCTCGGGGGCGAGCAACCTTGCCATAAGGCGGGGTCCTAGCATGCTGCCCCGCCAGAGCCTATCCCGACACTAGTTGAGCCAGCGACCGTCGGGGCCGCGGCTTTTCTCGCCGCTATCCGACGCGGCGGGATCGCCTTTGGAGAGGCCGCCCTCGATCACTTTGAGCCGTGAGCGCGTGGCGCGCTGCTTGCGCTGCGCCGCTTCGCGAAGCACCTCCGCGTCCAGTCGATTCAAGCGGAGCTTCAGCCAATAGCGGCGCAGCGGCGAGGGGCTACCGCCACCCAGGAGCCAGCCGGCAAAAGCTCCAGCCAGGTCCGCGGGCAAGCCCTCGGTCGGTGTCGAGCGAAAGACCAAGTAGATGAACGGCATGCCGACCGCCATCGTGATCACGGTGCGCGTGCTGATCGGCAAGATGCCGTACAGCCGGACCACCGCGCCTCGGTTATTGAGGGCCCAAGCCACAGCCAGGCCGCCGCCGACGGCGTAGCCGCCAAACCAGTACGGAGGCGCAAGGTAGCGTTCGACGCTAGCGGGCAGCGCGACATCGAACAACGCCTGAACCAGCGTCGACATCAGGATGGTGCCCAACAAGAAGCGCAGAAAGCGATTGGCGCCCCACTTCTGCTCCAGCGGCACGCCGAAGAAGTACAGCGTGACCAACACACCGAACAGCTGCCAAAGGTTGTCCGGCGACTGCAGCACCGGGGCGGTCAGCAGACGCCACACTTGCCCGTGCAAGATCAGCAGCGTGTTGCCGCAGAAGAGCGCGAACGCATCCGCGCCGACGTCTGCCCAGTGCGCGCCGACCGCAAACGCCAGGCACAGCCCCGCCACCAAGCACATCGCAGACAGGACGACCTTGCCCGGCCGGGGCAGCCCTGGCGGTGCGTACTCACCGGGGTAGTTCGCCATGATCGCTCGTTACGAGATAGCTGCCAGGGGGCCGTCCCGCAAGGCCGAGTCGCTTCGTCGCTAGTTTGTGACGGTTAGCTCGACGCAGTTGTGGGTGGTCTGGGTGATTCCGTCGTAGGTCAACACGCCGGGGGGTAAGTCGATGGTTCGCGTGCGTGGACTACCATCCGCACCCGCGGCACCCGCCTCGATTACTTCTTCGCCACCGAGCGAGTCGGCTCCGCCGAAGCTTCCGCCATCACCCGGAGTGGCGGGGTAACCGCCGCAGGTGATGTGCGCGAGCGGCGTCACGAGTGCGCCGCTCGTATCGAATTGTAGTCGACCGCCGGCGGTCGACGGCACGATGTCCAGCTTGTTGGAAGCCTCAGCCGTGTTCCCAGCGTCGGCGCCGCCAGCCGAGTTTCCAGCGTCGGCGCTGCTTTGGAGTGCGAGGTCGTACACATCGACCTGGGCCAAGTAGCGGTGGCCAGTGATCACGAATGAAAACGTAACCGGCAGCAAATACGACGTGGCCGGCGAGCTCGCGAGCTGAAAGCCGGGATCGGGCACGCTACCGTCAACGTCGGGCGAAACGTCGAACAGTGTGGCGACGTAGCTTTGCACTTCGCTGGCTTGGGTTGGCTTGAGCGCGCCCAAGAAATCATCGGGCGAGACCGCGACTAGCTCTGGCCGAACGATCACCGTGGTGGTGGTCGCGCTGCTACTGCAACCGAGCGCAACGACGCCCAAACTCAGCCCAAGAAAATAAACGACGTGGCGCATCGGCCGGCTTCGTTTAGCACCTAGGCGCAGCGAAGTGCAGGCGTTTCAAGCGGCCGAAGGACCGAATCAGGTTCCGGCGCTGCCCGCCGTGCCTGAGCTGCCTGCGGCGTCTTCGGAACCCGAGCTTCCGCCCTCGCTTGAGCCGCCCGTTCCGCCGCTGCTGACCGTGCCCGCGTCCTCGCCGGGAGCCAAAAAGGAGCACTCTTCGGCGTATTGGGGGTTGTTGACGAGGTCACACGCGCTCTTGGCTTGGGGCGCGCTGGCGCTCGGCGCGGGAACGCACGAGTTTAGCTTGGTGTCGCCCGCGTCGTTCATGGCGCACTCGCCCGCGCTCGTAATCGTCGCTACGCATGCTTTCAGGGTGCTCGAGCTGGGCGGGCTGACCGCGAGCCCGTGCAGGCACTGGTCTCGATAGAAGCGTTGGCAGGCGTCGACGTCTGTGACGATGCCGCAGTTTTTGGCGGCTGTGCAGCGCGCCTCCTCGATATCGCGGCAATCATCGACGCCTTTGGCGTCGGTGCCACAGCCGGCCGCGTTCACCAACGTGAAGGCCAGGGCCGCCGAGAACAACGAGCAGCAGGTGACGGACAGGACGCTCATGCCCTGGCGGCTAACATGCTTCGCCTGGCCCGGGCGAGTTTCGCGTTAGAGTTGGGCCTGAGTCGGTCGCACGCTACGATGCGCGGGATGTCTTCGGCGATCGTGCTCTGTGCGGGCTTCGGCACGCGCCTGCGCCCGCTGACGGACGAGCTACCGAAGCCGCTCGTGCCCGTCGGCGATCGCTCGATCTTGGAGCACGCGCTGGGCCGCCTCGGCGCGGCCGGCTTTCGCGAGGTGGTCATCAACGTGCACCACTTGGCGGGGCTTTTCGAGCGCACTGTCGCGCACTTGGCGATGCGCGTTCGGGTAGTGGAGGAGCCGGAAATTCGCGGTACTGCGGGCGGTGTTGCGGGTGCGCGCGCGCTGCTCGGGAGCGATCCGGTATTGGTTTGGAACGGAGATATCTTGGTAGATCCGCCGCTCGATCAGCTTGTGGCAGGAACCGCGCCCCACTCTTTCTGCTTCGGCGTGGCGCCGCGCGGGCTGGGTGAAGGCACGGTCGGGCTCGACGAAGCGGGCCATGTCGTGCGCTTGCGCGGCGAGCGTTTTGGCCACGAGGTGCGCAGCGGCGACTATGTGGGCGTGTTGGCGCTCGGCGGCGGGATGCGGGATGCGCTGCCGGAGCGCGGCTGCTTGTTTGCGGATGGCGCGCTGCCGTTGCTGCGCCAGGGTGGCGTGGTCACGAGTGCCGTCGTGACTCAGCCTTGGACCGACGCGGGCGATCTCGGGAGCTTGTTGCGCGCCAATCTGATTTGGCTTGCCGCTCGCGGCTCCTCGGCATTCGTGGCCGACAGCGCTGAGGTGCCGGCGAGTGTGACGCTTCGGCAGAGCGTGGTCGGGGCCGGCGCGCGCGTCTTGGGGCAGGGGTTGCTCGAGCGCTGCGTGGTGTGTCCCGGCGCGATCGCGACGGCGCCGCTCTGCGACGCGATCGTTGCGCCGAGCGGTCGGGTGATTTCAGCACATGTTTGACGAGGCAATGCGCGATCTGCCGGCCGACCCGGTGCGCTTGGCGCAGCGTCTCGCAGGGCGCGAGTGCGTGTCGCTATTTTGGGGAAAAAACGGCCACTTAGCTTACCTTGCTTGCGACCCAGTCGAGCATAGCGGCGCGCTCGATCCGGAGCCGTCGCTGGCGGTTTCGGCGGGCTCGAGCTGGCAGGCGGTGCCGCGCTGGGTGGGGCTCTTGCCTTACGAGGCACGGCGCGAGCTCGAGCGTGCCGGACATGGCGGTAGGCGAGCGGAGCCGCACGTGGCCCTGCCGCACTGGGTGCGTTACGCGGCGGTCGCGGTGATCGCCGCAGACGGGGTGCGCGTTGTGGGTGACGACCAGGCCCGGGTGCGTGAGCTCGCAGGGCGCTTGCGCGCGCCGGCGCGCTCGGCGCCCCCGGTGAGTGTCGCCGCGGCTCGCGCGTTCGAAGCGCCGGAGCTCCACCGACAGCGCATTCGGCAGGCGCTCGAGCACATCCGTGCGGGCGACTTGTATCAGGTGAACTTGGCGCGGCGCTTCGACCTCGAGGTACGCGGCGCGGCCTGGGATGTGCTGGCGCGGATGCTCGAGCGCGGCCCTTCGCCGTTCGCTGCGGCGTTCGCTTGGGGTGCCTTGGAGGTGATTTCTGTTTCGCCAGAATTGTTCTTGAGTACGGATATTTATGGGTCAATTCTCACGTCACCGATTAAGGGTACACGGCCGCGCGGAGGCAGCGCCGAGCGGGACGCGGCGCTAGCTAGTGAGCTCGACGCAGATCCAAAAGAGCGCGCCGAGCTGACCATGGTGCTCGACGTGGAGCGCAACGACTTGGCTCGACTCGCGCTGCCTGGCACGGTTCGGCTCGTCGTTCCGCCTCATGTCGAAACCCACGGTACTGTGCTGCATCGCGTAGCGACGCTGGGCGCTCAGTTGCGACCGGAAGTGTCGCGCAGCGAGCTGCTCTTGCGCATGTTGCCGAGCGGCAGCGTCACCGGCGCCCCGAAGGTCCGGGCCATGGACCTAATCGCCGAGTTGGAGGCCGAACGGCGCGGGCTATACACCGGCGCTTTCGGTTACTTGGCGCACGACGGCACGCTCGAGCTGGGCATGGCGATCCGCACGCTCACCGTGCGCGAAGGCCGGGGCCACTACTGGGCCGGTGGCGGCATCGTCGCCGACAGCGATCCCGAGCGCGAAGTGCAGGAAACCCTCTGGAAGGCCGAGGCGCTGCTCGGACTTCTTCGCTAACGACCTTGCGAAGTTGCCATGCGCAGCTTGCCCGGAATCAAAACGACCCAGAAGTCTTGGAAGGCCAGATCACGATCTGCCAACGAGATGGAGGCCCACGAGAGCCGGCGAGACCGGCGCTTGCTTTCCCGCTAAAGGAACAGTCGCCACGCAGCATGCGCAGCCCCACGGAAAGCCTAGACCTCAAAAACTAGCCCAATTTCCCAGGCTCGCTTAAGCGTTAACCATCACCATGGAATCCGTGAACGTCCGCAATCTGGAGCAGATCCAAGAAGAGGATCGCGGCTCGCGCCCTTCTCGGCTCGGAGCCTTGCTGCTGGCTTCTTTGGGCGGGGCCGCGTTGGTCACCGTGGCTCTGGTGATGGCCAAGCGCACTGGGCCGCCCGCGCGCGCCGAACACGATCCGCTAGCCGAGCTCGTGAAGAGCGCCAAGAACGACTCCACTCCGGCCGAACAACTCGACGGTCGTGATGTGACGTTCCCCGGCATTTTGAGCGATGCAGCCAAGCCGACTACGGCGCTCGCCGCCGTAAAGGACGAGCGCGGCCGGCTCGTCGAGCAACCGAGTGACGCACAGGCGGCAAACTCACCGAGCACGCCGCCGCCGGCAGGCGATCGCTTGCCGGTCGTGCCGCTTCCGGTTGGCACTCTGCTGAGCGCCACGTCCGTGACCACCGATCCCAAGGACTCCCTGACCGCCATGGCGCAATCAGCCTCCTCGCTCGCCGATGGCGGGGAGCTCGCGCCCTCCGGCATGGAAGGCGGATTTCAATTGCAGGTCGCGAGCTACCGCGAGGTCGCCGACGCCGACAAGCTAGTCGAAGACCTACGCAAACGCGGCCACCGCGCGTTTCGCCAAGCCGCCTACGTGCCCGAGCGCGGACTCTGGCAGCGCGTCCGCATCGGCCCTTTCAAGAGCAAGTTCGAAGCCGCCGAATACAAGGCCAAGTTCGAACGCACCGAGCGCCTCTCGCCCTTCCTGGTCGACCCCGACAAAGTGAAGCAAGCCGAAGATCAGCGCGCCATGCGCATCGCCAAAGCCAAGAAGTTCCGGCACATCGTCGAGACCCCGCAGTAGCTCGCTCGTCGCCGCGGCGAACCTCGAGTTCGGGTTTGTATTTTTGATGGTCACGCAGTGTGCGTGTGCCGTCACAGCCTTCGGCGTCGAGTGCCGGCCGCTTGCAGGATGCCCGCCGCAGCACCCACGCCGACCTCTCGACGCCGAGCGGCGGCTCCGACGAGCCCGAGCGCGGGCTCACGATCTTTCGAGCGCGGGCTCAGGAGGCGGGCCCACTCCACGAAACCCTAATTGCTGGGAACCCCAACTATCGGAGCGCACGCGGAGCCCCGCTATTCACGGGAAATTGAGGGTCCTGCGGAGGCCCGTTGCTTGGGGGTACCCACTAATTGACATTCGCGGAGGGGCGCCTCGGCGCGCGCTCGCTGCACGCGGTGGACACGGTGCAGGTCGGGGTCGGGGTCGGGGTGGGTCAGCCCTTGTTCTTTTTCGAGAGCTGTTGGCGGACGGCTTGGCCGATGGCGGCGCTGACGTTTTTGCTCTTGGAGAGGATACGTAGATCGCTGTCGCGGAGATGCGGGATCAGGCGCGTGGAGAAGGTGAGCGGGGTGCGCGGATTCATGACCAAGTTGATTTTCACTTGGTAGCTGCGCGTAAATTCGCGGTTGAGCGCGATTTGGCGGAGCACGTCGTCGGAGACGGCGCGGCTGGCGCTGATTTGCGCGGCCTCGTTCTCGCGCATCAACGGGCTCTTCACGGCGGCGGTTGCCACGAGCCGATTCGGATCGCGGACGAGGATCAGCCGCTCGCCGGTGCTACCCAACGTTGCGGCGCGGATCTTTTGGCTCACGCTCATTTGCGCGAGCTTCGCGTGCAACGGCAACACGGCGTCCTTGAGCTTTTCTTCGCCTTCTTCGTCGACCTCGTGGGTGTCTGGGTTTTCGGCGTCCAGCTGCAGCTTTTCGCCGAGCTGGTGGGCTTCCTTGAACAATACGTCGTCGAAATACGGCTCTTCTGCAGGCTCGAGGATCAGCTCATTTTTGATCGCCTGCGCGGCCTCGGCGAAGGCCGGGATCTTGAGCTCCAGATTGTGCCGCACCGCAAGCTCGACCAAGCGATCCGCAGTCGACATGCGGACCCGCTTGTTCATGTACAGCTTCTCGATCACGGTCGGGTTCTTGAGCATCAGCTCTTCGTTGGTCGCGATCAGCTCGCCCGCTCGCTCGTCGGCGGCGTCGGCCATGAGCTCGAGCGCTTCGGTGCCGATGCGCGACATGCGCAAGAGCGACGTTACGACCTCGTGATTGTTCGGATACACCCGCGCGAGCTGAAGGATCACGCTGCCTGGCAAGTCTGCGGCCAGCGCGCCCTGAAGGATCGGCGGCGGGAGCTTGGCCAGCGTGGCGCGCGCGGTCTCGGCGAGCTTCGGATCCTCGCTGCCGGCGAGCACCGACACCACGATCACGATGTCGCCCGGCTTCGCGCCAGGGATCACGCCGCGCGCGGCCATCAGCTTCACTGGCCCGGGCGCCTCGCTGGACAGCACCTTCTGTGCCGCGGGCGGCAGCTTCTCGACCTCGACGTCAGCGTCCATGGGAAAGGATCGCGAGAAGCGTAGCACTTGCCGTAGGCTCGTATATGGGGATCCTTGCCGCGGCGGGCGCCGGCCGCTATATGTGAAGTAAGGAACCACTCATGGGCATCATGGATTTCGTCAAAGGCGGCGTGCAGCGGATGATGATCGCGCGCCCGGATTCCGAGAAGCAGAAGATCGTCTACAAGCACCCGGATCAGAACTTCCCGTTCTGGAGCCAGCTGACGGTCGACTCGGACGAGGTCGCGCTGTTCTTCAAGAACGGCAGCTATGTGGCCGCACTCGGCACGAACGGCTCACCGCACACGCTGCAAGCCGGGAACTACCCGTTCATCGGCAAGCTCATCGATTCGTACACCGGCGGCAACTACTTCATCAGCGAGATTTTTTTCGTCACTATTCGTGACATTTTCAATCAAGCCTTTGGTGATCAAATCGGATCGATGCGCGATCCGGAATTGGACATTCGCGTCACCCCGCGCGCCTTCGGCACGTACTCGTTCCGCATCATCGACCCGGTAAAATTCGTGATCGGGTTCGTGGGGCAGGGCGGTGGCAACGTCGACCAGAGCATGAACTGGGTCCGCGACATGCTCTTCATGGGCCTCAAGTCGACGCTCACCCGCATGATCAAAGCGGGGGAGATGACGTTGATGGACGTGGGCGGCTGCGGCCCCGACGTCGCTCGGTCGATCGTCAATGATTGCCCGGATTTGTCGAATATCGGCGTCAAAGTCACCGCCATCGCGAAGCTGAACATCAGCTTGAACGACGAGGATCAAAAGCGCGTCGACGAGATGCAAGACCAGATCGTGCAGGCCAAGGTGGACGCACGTAAAGCCAAGATCGGCGTCTCGCAAGCCGAGGCTCAAGCACAGCAACGCCAGTTCGAGCTCGATCAAGACTTCATGAATCGCCAGCGCTACGTCAACCAGATGGACGTCGGGCGCTATCAGCAATACGCGCAAGCCGAAGCCACGCTCGGTCTAGGGCAAGGCCTGGCTCAAGGCGGCGACTCCACCGCGGGCGCGGGCATCGCGTCCGGCATGGCGCTCGGCGCCGGGCTCAACTACGGCGCACGCGCGCCGATGCCCTACGGCGCGGCACCCGGTTATCCAC
>OLLW01000187.1_pt1 | contig 15200 bp, 12 predicted proteins | sample 1604611 | NCBI WGS metagenome assembly OLLW01 (sample SAMEA104055725, study PRJEB20765) | soil metagenome | biome: Arctic tundra; feature: Polygonal ground; material: soil | place: USA | collected 2011-09 | depth 0-0.5 m | reverse complement strand
GCTCTTCTGCTTCGCCGTCACATCGACGTTGTTCACGAGCGCGCGCTGTGCGGCCTGGTCTGCCGTAAGCCCGTTGCCCGTCTGCATGGACGCAAGCTTCGCCTCCAAGCTCGTCGTCACCTTGCTCACCGGTGCGTCGGGTCCAACCGCGCCCGCGGGAGCGGGCGGAGGAGCGAGGTTCGTCGGGACAGGGCGCGCGCCGGGAGCAGGCGCTGCCGGTGCGGCTGCGGGCACGGTTTGGCCGAACGCGACCGAGCTCGAGAGCACCAAAGCGAAGGGGGCGACGTAGCTGAACGAACGACGGAACATGGCGCAGAACTCCTTGGAAGCTGTCTCTCGATTTGGCGGAGGTATTGGGAAACGCAGGGGCGTTGTCGAGTCGGCTCGAGACTTCTACACGGTTTTTGACAAAACCGCAGAGCCCGCGCTGTCCGGGGGCGGCACCGAGTCGCTCTTTTCCGGGGGCAAATGTTGCAGGCAGCTGATCAGGTCGGGTGTGCCGGCGCCCGTGATGACCATCCAGCGCAGCTCGCGCAGGCGCTTTTTCAGGTCCGGCTTTTTCGTCTCACGCACCAGCTGCCGCGCGAAGCGGTCGTAGCCACCGGCGATGAACGCAGCGGCGACCTCGACGTCCAGGTTTTGGCGGTAGATCCCGGCTGCAACACCCTGCCGCAGCAGGCCTTCGGTTTCAGTCTGCGCGTAGGAGGCGAAGTGCTCGATCAAATGCTGATAGTCGGCCGAGCGCCCTCCCTCGAGCGTGATGCGCATCAGCGCGCGGTTCTTCCAAATGAACTCGAACATCGCCAAGTCGCGCTCGAGCCACACCTCTAGCGCGCGCTCGAAGCCCTGGTCCATCGCGGGCAGCTCTTTTGCTTCACCGATGCGCGACTGCAGGTGGGCGAGCACTTCCGACAAGAGCTCCTTGAACGCGTCGCCCTTGCTGTCGAAGTGCAGGTAGAACGCGCCCTTGGACAGGCCGGCTTGCGTCGTGATGTCCTCGACTTTCGCGCGATCCAGACCCTTCTCCGAAAAGACGCGCTCGGCGGCTTCGAGCAGGCGGCTTTTGGCGTGTGGATCACTCGGTCTCGGCAACTGTCCTCCGGGCTTATTGGGCACCGTCAGTGACCTGCGGGTCACTGACTTCGGGGTCAATATTGCTCCGCGGCACTGATCGTCAAGCGCCGAACTGGGCGCCCCGCGCCGAGCTAACTCGTTGAAAAGTCTTGAGTCAGCGGTCGAAGCGCTGCAATTCGGCTTGGAAGCCACCCAGATCCACCAGCTCGTGGCGGGTGACTTTGAGGCCCAAGCGACGCGCAGTGGCGGCAGTGCGATCGGGCAGCGGCGAGAGCCAGACCAGCCGCCCTGCGGGGGCGAGGGCGCCCTTCGCGTGCTCCAGGAACGCGTCAAGGAGTGTGGCCAGAGTGCCGTCGCGTGCCACGCGGCGACCCATGGGCGGGTTGGTGATGATCAGCGTCGCGCCGCGCAGGCGGTGACTGCGCGCGTCCGCTTGCGTGAGCTTGAGTGAAACCTTGGCGCGTTCGGCGTTGACGCGCGCTGCGCTGAGCGCTGCGCTTTCGAGATCCGTCCCGTGCAGCTCACGATACGGTCCCAACAGAGCGCGCTCGATCAGCTCGAGCCCACTGCCCACGAACGGATCCCAGACGACGTCTTCGGGTCGCGCCTCGGCTACGCGCGCTAGGGCTGCGGCGAGCGTCGGGTGTGACGCGGCGCGCACGTCGTCCGTCCGATAGGTGAAGCGTGGATCTTCGAAGCGGCGCGGGCACAATTCTAGCGAGCCGCGCTGCGTGTCGATCACTACTTCCCAGATCGACTCGTGCGGGTCGTTGTGAAACCAGGAGATGCGCTCGGCGACTGCGGCGGCGATCCGCCAGACCTTGTCCCGTTGGTGCCCGCCCTCGGCAAAAGACAGCCGAAAACGCGCCCGACCGTTGGTCCACGCGCGCACCGCGCGCTCCGCGTCCGGATGCTCGAGTGCACCGAGCACGCGCGCCGCGAGGCTCTCTTGGCTAGTGCCGGGGAGCGGCACTTCTAGCCCAAAACCGAGCGCTGTGCGCAACCGAAGCAGCTCGCCGAAGCTGCCACGGTGACTCAGCCGAATGCGATCCGGCGCGATGATACTGCCCGGCGCGACGCCCAACGCGCGCGCTTCATCACCGAGCACCCAAGATAGCCCCGCGCGACAATGCACCACCACCGACTGCGGCGCGCCCAGCGGCTGATCGAGCGCGATGCTCGAGGGCTGCGCGCGCGCGTTGTCGCGCCCGAGCATCAAGCAAGCGCGCTCGATGATACGTTGCAGCTCCGGGTCGTTCGCGCGCTCGGCACGCAGGATCGCGACGGCGCGCTCGCCGCCGCTCTTGCCCAGGGCTTCTGCCAAGCTGCGCTTTTCTACGACGCTGGCGCTCGCCCAGCGCTCGAGCAAGCGCGCCTCGAGCCCCGGCACTGCCTCGAGCTTGCCCAGGGCGGCACTCGCGACGCGCCGCACGCGCTCGTCGCTGTCTTCCAGTGCGGATAGCAGCGCGGCGCGAAATTCGGCTGCCGGATGCGCCTGCGCGACTCGGCCCAGCACGCCCAGCACGCGGGCTTTCTCGCGAGAGTCGGCGTTGGCCAGCCGCGTAATCGCGGAGCGCCCGGCGGCCTCGCCGCCGCGGCCGAGCGTGCGCTCGAGCTTGCGTGCGTCCTCACGCTCGGCTTGGGCCAACGCGTTGAACAAGGGCTGCAAATGCTTGGCGCCCGGCGTAAACCCGGGATCGGACAGCCAGGCAGCGAGCTCGGGCGGAAGAACGCTTGCGGACGACACGAGAGCTGACTTAGCACTACGCCCAGCGACGCATGAGAGATTTCGCGCCCCTTCGCGCCTGGCAAGTGCTGACAGATACTTCACTCATTTCTCAGCGATGGCTGGAGGTGCGCGAGCAGCGCGTGCGCTTGGCCAATGGCCACGAGATCGATCGCTTTCACCTAATTCAGGGTCCGAGCTGGGCCGGCGTGCTGTGCCTGACTGCCGACCAGCAGGTGGTTTTGGTGCGTCAATATCGACACGGTTTGGGCGGCGCGAGCCTGGAGCTGCCTGCGGGGGTGATCGAGCCGTCGGAGGCGCCGCTCGACGCGGCGCGGCGTGAGCTGCGCGAAGAGACCGGCTTCGCCGCAGACGATTTGTCACCGCTACTGTTGGCCGTTCCGGAGCCCGCGCGCAACACCACACGCGCGCATTTCTTTTTCGCGCGCGGCGCGCTGCGCATCGCGGACCTGGCGCTCGACCATAGCGAAGAGCTGGAGGTCGTGTTGGTCTCGGTGCCAGAGCTGTTCGAGCTGGTCGATCAAGGACAGATCGTGCACGCCGCGCACATCGGCGCGATCTTGTTAGCCGGGCGCCGCGGTTTGATCTGACAGGCTCGCTAGCACGGCGCGGAGCTCGCCAGGCAACGGCGCTTCGAGCGTGAGCGGGCCGGCCTCGAGCATCAGGGTGAGCTGACTGCGGTGCAAGAAGCTGCGGTCGAGGCCGTGACGGTGCTCGAAGAAGGTGTTCGACGACGCGTCGCCGAAGCGTGTGTCGCCCAAGATCGGATGACCGACGCCGGCCAGGTGTTGGCGAATGAACGACGTGCTGCCGTGCTCCGGCGTGATCGTCAGCAGGCTGTGTCCGCCGTGCACTGCCTCGCGTTGGTAGCGCGTGCGCGCAGGCACGACGCGGCGCGCTTGCCGCACCGGCCGCCGGACGCTGCCCTTCTTGTGAGTCACTCCGCGCGCTAAGCCAATGAAGAGGTGCGAGGCCCCGGCGCACGCGAGCTCGAGCTCCGGCAGAGCCGCTGGCGTGCGCGCAAATAGGCAAATTCCGCTGGAATCGTGATCGAGCTGCGTGCTGGGCACGAGCACGGCTTCGCCCGCGCCGGGCAGTTGGCGAACACGATCGAGCAGGCCTCGAGCACCAGGTTCGGCGCTGATTGACTCGTAGCCCGACTTCACGACCGCGAGGCACTGCGCGTCTTCATAAACGATGGTGGGCGCCGGAACAGCGCCGCGGTGTACCGTCACCAAACACTCGACCGCGGCGCTGTGCGGGATCATGTCGAACGGATGCAGCACTGCGGCAGAATAGCCGAGCACGCGCAGGTGCGCGAGGTCGCGCGCGAGCGTCGCCGGATCACACGACATGTACAGGATCGCTTGCGGCTCGAGCGCGGCCGCGTTGCGACGCACTTCTACAGACAGGCCGCGCCTGGGCGGGTTGACGATTAGTGCGTCGAATTGCGCTGCTTGCTCCCGTAGCTCGCGCAGCGCTTGTTCGGCCTGAGCGACAAGCGTGCGGAGCGGGAGCTTCTGCTCACGCGCTGCACGTTCAGCGTGGGCGAGCGCGGGACCGAAGGCTTCGACTGCGGTGAGCTCGAAGCCGGCCGCAGCGAGGCGCAGCGAAAGCGCGCCGGAGCCCGCGTACAACTCGAGCACCCGCCGCGCGGAAAGCGCGCGCAGCTCGGCTTCCAGCGCGGCATGCGCCGCATTGGCTTGTCCGAGATGCACTTGCGCAAAGGCGCCGTGCGCGGCCAAGTGATACGGCCCCTGAGCGAGCAAATGATGCGGCTCGACCTCCTCGCCGAGCAGCTGCACGTGCCCGCTGCCGAGCAGCGTGGCCGATTGTGCCGCGCGGAAGCTCGCTGCAACCGAGCGCACCTCCGGGCACGCGGTAGCGAGCGCATCGGCCAGGCGTTTCAAGTGCGGGATCGCCGTGCCCTGCGGCGCGATGAGCGTCACGAGCACACCTGCGTCGACCAAACGCAAATCGAGACCATCCAGCGCCGGGGCCACACCGGCGAGCGTGAGCCGCGCGGCTTCGGTCACGCGCAGCAACGCCGGCGCCAGCACGCGGCACTCGGGAATGTCGACCAAGTCGTGAGAGTCACGCGCATACAAGCCGAGCGCGCCGTCACGGCCGAACACCAACTTGGCCCGCGCGCGGTACGCGCGCGTTGGAGCTGCGCCCGCTACGCTCGAGCGACGTAGCGTGGCGTGCTCCGCGTAACGCGCGAAGTCTCGTTCGACTGCGGCGCCCTTCCGCAGGAGTTGCTCGGAGTAGGGGGTACCCAAGAACGCACATCCGCCACAACGCGCGCCGTGCGGGCATTCAAGGGGCTGGGTTTCCGTCTCGGGTGGGGTAGGCAGGCGCGGCAAGGATTGTCGCTCGGCGCGCGCTGCGCTAGCTATTCCTCGTGCGGACCATCCTTCTCTTGATCGGTAGCAACTTGTTCATGACCACCGCCTGGTACGGCCACCTCAAGTATCGTGGCGTCGCGCTCTGGAAAGTGATCCTGATCAGCTGGGGCATCGCCTTCTTCGAATACTGCCTGCAAGTACCGGCCAATCGCCTCGGGTACGGAGAATTTACGGCATTTCAGCTCAAAATCATCCAAGAGGTGATTACGCTCGTCGTCTTCGTGGCGTTCGCCGTGCTGTGGCTGGGCGAAAAAGTGCGCTGGAACTACGGCGTCGCCTTCGCGCTGATCTTGGCGGCGGTGTACTTCGCGTTTTTGCCGGGCGCGAGCCCGGTTTGAAGGCACGCCGTCTTCACGAAGCGCGCCGCTCCGGGTTACACTAGGCCGCCGTGAGCACGACCCCCAGCAAGCCGACACCCGCGCCTCGCACCGTGACGGCGTTCGGTGTCGGCAAGAACCGCTTTGAGGTGAAGAACCTGGACCAACGCTGGTTCACGGACGTGTATCACTACATGCTGGCCGTGACCTGGCGGCGGCTCCTGGGCGTGTTCTTCCTTGTGTACTGCGGAACCAACGCCCTGTTCGCTTTTCTTTTTTGGGTGGGCGGCAACGACATTTCCAACGCCCGACCGGGGTCGTACGCCGACGCCTTTTGGTTCAGCGTGCAAACCTACGCGACCATCGGCTACGGCGGTATGGCGCCCGCATCGACCTACGCGCACGTCCTGGTCACGCTCGAAGCGTTCGTGGGCATGATGGCCATGGCCCTCGGCACCGGCATCGTTTTTGCGAAGTTTTCTCGACCGACCGCGCGTATCGCCTTCAGCGACAAGATCGTGGTGCATGTCCGCAACGGCAGGCCGGTGCTGGAGTTTCGGCTGGCCAATCAGCGCCGTGGCTCGCTGAGCGATGGCAACATGAAATTCACCGTGCTGCGTGACGAAATCACCGCCGAGGGTCAGCCCATGCGCCGCGGCTACCCGCTCGAGCTTGAACGCTCGAACATGCCTGTGCTCAGCTTGGCCTGGAACCTGATCCACGTGTTGGACGAGAAGAGCCCGCTACATGGCTTGCAGCCTGGCGACGACATGCAACACATCATGGGCTTCATCGCCATGCTCACCGCGCACGACGACACCATGTCCGAAACGGTGCACGCCCGTCAGTTCTACGCCAGCGAAGACGTCATGCACAACGTGCGCTTCCTCGACATGATCGACAGCAAATCCGTGCCCGGCGTGATCAGCATCGACCACGCGCTGCTCAATGAAATCGGCCCTGTGCCGACAATTGCGGCCTCGCTCGCGCCGCCTGTCGCGGCGTCTGACGACTCGGAGGCTAGCGCGTCGCCGCCGGATTAAGGCCCGCGCTCGGCGCAGGGCGCGCCGAGGGCGTACGCGCCGCTACGAGTCAGGCGCGCCCGCCCGCGGAGGTGAGCACCATCTGTGCGTGACGGTCGCCCACGACGCGCGCTGCGAGCCGGTCCAGTCGTGCGAGCGCGTCGGCAGGCAGGGCTAAGTTTCGCGCTGCCGCGTTCTGCTCCAGATAGCGCCGCCGTTTCGTGCCTGGGATCGGGACGACTGCCATGTCCCAGACGGCCGCTCGCGCGTGTACCCAAGCGAGGGCCACCTGCGCCGCCGTGGCGGAAAGCGCTGCCGCGACGGACTCAACGTCTCTCACGATGGCCAGGTTCGATTCGACTACGGCCGGCTGCAGACGCGGCTGGGACTTGCGAAAATCCCCTTCCCGGAGTCCGTCCAGAACGAGCTTGCCGGTCAAAAAACCGCGGCCCAGCGGGCAATACGGGACGAACCCAACGCCGAGCTCGCGACAGGTGGGAACCACCCGCTCCTCGACGTCTCGGCTCCAGAGCGACCATTCGGATTGCACGGCCGCGATGGGATGGACGGCGTGCGCGCGCCGCAGCTCGCTAGCGGTCACCTCCGAAAGGCCCAGGTGCCGCACCTTGCCCTCGCGCACCAATTCCGCCATCGCGCCCACCGTGTCTTCGATAGGCACGCGCACGTCGACTCGATGCAAATAGTAGAGATCGATCACGTCCACGCCCAGGCGTTGCAAGCTCGCTTCACACGCTTCCTTCACGTATGGCGCGTCGCCGCGCACGCTCTGCGCAGTAAAGGCTCCCCGGCTCGCCACCAGTCCGAACTTGGTAGCCAGGGTCACTCGCTGCCGATGCTGGCGCAGCGCCCGAGAGAGCAAGCGCTCGTTGTCGCCGTTGCCGTAGAAATCCGCCGTATCCCAAAACGTGACGCCCAGCTCCAAGGCTCGTTCGCACACCGCAAGCGACTCTTCGTCGTCGGGCGTCCCGTAGGCGTGGCTCATGCCCATGCAGCCGAGCCCTTGTGTGGACACCTTCAAGCCCGTGCTCCCCAACGGAACTACGGGCATCTCGCTCGATACGATCACGCCCTCAGCGTCAAGCGTTGTCATGCGAGCGAGCTTAGCGCACGCCCAGGTTCAGGTCGTAGATTCGTGAACACCTCTTGCCAGCGCCGCTTTCCCAGTGCTGTCGCGAACTTAGCGTCTAGGATCGTCCGATGCCCAATGACGAGCTCGTTGCTCGTAAGCACAGCCGTGAACCTCGTAAATTGTTCAAAAGTGGCTGACGTCGCTAGTTTCGAGTGCTAGCGCAGGGCATGAAGCTGTTTCGTTTCGGTGCGGTTGGCGCGGAGAAGCCCGGCTTGATCGTAGACGGCGTGGGCCGCGTGGACGTGTCGGCGTTCGGCGAGGATTTCGGCGAGAGCTTTTTCGGCTCGGACGGCCCAGCGCGCCTGGCGCGCTTCTACGCCGAGCACCCGGAGCAGTGCCCGCATGTGACCGCGGATGCGCGGATTGCGCCGGCGATCGCCCGGCCGAGCAAGATCGTGTGCGTGGGCATGAACTATCGCGACCACGCGCTGGAGACCGGCTCGAAGATCCCGGATGAGCCGGTTCTGTTCATGAAAGCCACGAGCGCGATCTGCGGGCCGTACGACGGCGTGGTTTTGCCGCGCGGTTCCGTGAAAACAGACTGGGAGGTCGAGCTGGGCGTCGTTATCGGGAAAACAGCGCGCTACGTGACCGAAGAGAAAGCCTTGGACCATGTCGCCGGTTTCGTATTGCTCAATGACTATTCGGAGCGCGAGTTTCAACGCGAGCGTGGCGGGCAATTCACCAAGGGCAAAAGCGCGGACAGCTTCGCGCCGATCGGCCCGTTCGTGGTCACGGCGGACGCGATCGACGCCTCGGATCTGAGGCTGTGGCTGAATGTAAACGGTGAGTCGTGCCAAGACAGCCGCACGAGCTCGTTGATCTTTTCGGTGCCGCAGCTGATTGCGTACATCAGCTCGTTCATGACGCTGCTGCCGGGGGACTTGCTCAGCACCGGTACGCCTGCGGGCGTTGGGCTTGGTCGCAAACCGCCCAGCTTCTTGAGGGTCGGGGACTTAGTCGAGTACGGCATCGAAGGCTTGGGCGAAGCGCGCCAAACGGTCAGCGCGAGCGCTTGAGCGTGGTATGACTCGGCGGCTATGAAGTTCGTGCACGCCGCCGATTTGCACCTCGACAGCCCGCTTTCCGGGTTGTCGAAGTACGAGGGCGCGCCGGTCGAACAGATCCGCGGCGCGACGCGCCGCGCGCTCGAAAACCTGGTCAAGCTGTGCCTGACCGAAGGCGCCGAGCTGCTAGTCATCGCGGGGGATCTGTATGATGGAGACTGGCGGGATTACTCGACCGGCCTGTTCTTCAACAAGCAGATGTCCGCGCTGCGCGCGGGCCACGTGCGCGTGGTCTGGATCCGCGGCAACCACGACGCCGCCAGCAAGCTGACCGCGCACCTGCATTTGCCGGAAAACGTGCGCGAGCTGTCGTACAAGAAGCCAGACACCTTCGCACTGGAGGATCTCGGAGTCGCGGTGCACGGCCAAGGCTTCGAAACGCGGGACGTGACGAGCGATCTGAGCAGCCGTTACCCTGAGCCGCGGCGCGGCTTGTTCAATATCGGGCTCTTGCACACCGCGCTCGAAGGCCGCGCCGGCCACGCGACATACGCGCCGTGCCGGCTAAGCGCGCTGGTCGACCGCGGCTATGACTACTTCGCGCTAGGCCACGTGCACACGCGCGAGGTGCTCAGCGAACAGCCGTGGATCGTGTTTCCCGGCAATCTGCAAGGTCGCCACGCGCGCGAGACTGGGCCAAAAGGCGCGTCCCTCGTCACTGTAGAGAGCGAGCGAGTGCGCTCGGTCGAGCACCGCGCCCTGGACGAAGTGCGGTGGCACGTCGCTGAGACGGACGTGTCCGGCGAGCGTTCGCTCGACGGAGTGCTGGAGCGCGTGCGCGAATCGCTCAACGTCGCGGTGGCGGCCAGCGACGGGCGGCTCTCGGCGATTCGCGTACGCGTTTCCGGCGCCAGCGCCGCTCACGAGCTGCTCGCGACACGCTCGGAGAAGCTCGTCCAAGAAGTGCGTGCGTTGACCTTGGATCTGTCGGGCGAAGCATGGCTCGAGAAGGTAGAGGTCGCGACGCGCCCAATCGCTCCGCGCGGCCAGATTCGCGAGCGCGAAGACGCCATCGGGGAGATGCTGCGCGGCCTGACTGCGCTTGGGCGCGACGACGCCGCGTTGCTCGAGCTGGCGGGCGAGCTGGTCGAGCTGAAGCGCAAGCTGCCACCGGAGCTGCGTGAGGGCCCAGACGCCATCGATCTGGACAGTCCCGAAGCGCTGCGCCGGTTACTGGCCGAGGTCGAAGACACACTACTGCCCGCCGTGCGCGGCTCCGAGGACGCAGCGCCTTGAGGTTCATGAAGCTCGGATTTACGGCGTTTGGGCCGTTTACAGGGCTCGAGCTTGACCTGTCGGGCGGCGCTCCCGGCGGCTTTCACATGATCTTCGGGCCGAACGAGGCCGGCAAGAGCAGCGCGCTCCGAGGCGTGCACGATTTGCTATTCGGCTTCCCCGAGCGCACGCAAGACGCGCATGTGCACCCGAACGCGGAGCTGCGCATCGCCGCAACTCTGGCGGGTGAGAGCGGGCAGGTCGTCAGTGTGCAGCGGCTCAAGCGTCGGAAGGATGCGCTGCGCGATGCCGCCGACGCGCCGATCGACGAAGGCGTATTGAGCTCGCTTTTGAGCGGCGTTGATGCGCCACTGTTCGAGCGCTTGTTTGGTCTCGATCACGAGCGCCTCCAGCGAGCCGGTGACGCGCTGCTCAAGGATCAGGGCGACGTCGGCGAGAGCTTGTTCGACGCCGGCTCGGGGGGGCGCGGCATTCGCAGCGTATTGCAGCAGCTCGACACAGACGCAGATGAAATCTTCAAGCCGCGCTCCAGCAAAGCGCACCTGAACGTGCTGCTCGAGGCGTACAAGGATTCCAAAGCCGCGACTCGGGACGCGCTCGTTTCACCAGAAAAGTGGCTAGCTCAGCGGCAGAAGCTGGATTCGGAAGGCGCCCGGCTGAGCGAACTCGGCGAACGCAGGAAAAAGCTGCGCGAGCTATCGAACCAGCAGAGTCGTCTGCTCGGCGTGCTTGGCCCGATTGCGCAGCGAAATGCGCTGCGCGAAAAGCTGGACGCTCTGGGCGCACTGCCGATCCTGCCCGGTGACGCGAGCGAGCGTCGCCAACGCGCCCAGCGCACGCTCGACGAAGCCGTACACGAACGCGCGCGCTTGGACCGCGAGTTGCTCAAAAAGCAAGAGCGCTTGGCCGAGCTAGTCGTCCCCGAGAACTTGCTGGGTGTGGATGCCGAGGCGGTAAAGAAGCTTCGCGACCGCGTCGGTGAGTTTCGCAAGGCCGAGCATGACTTGCCGCGCCGTCACGAAGACGCTCGCCTGCAAGAAGTCGAAGTGAACCGGCTGAGCGCGATGCTCTACCCGGGGCAACCTGTTGACAGCCTGGAGAAGCTGCGCCCGAGCGCGCCGGAGCTTGCCTTCGTGCGCAAGCTGCCGCAACGCCAAGCCGCGCTGATCGAACGACTTGGCAGCGAGCAGAAAGCGCTGCGAGTGCTCGAGGTACAGCGGGGCCAAACCGCCGCTGCCTTGGCCGAGTTACCGGCCGCGCGAGAGCTGGGCGTGCAACGGCGTGTTTTGACGCAGGCGCGAGCCAGTGGGGACATCGAGCGTCGCCTGCGCAACGCTGGGGCTGCGTTCGAGAAACTGGAAGCGGATGCGCGGCTCAAGTTGTCGGCGCTCGGTCTCTGGTCTGGAGCGCTGGAAGCGCTGCCCGGCCTGCCGGTGCCGCCCGAGGAGACCATCGAACGCTTCCAGCGTGAGCTCAGCGAACACGCCACGCTCGCCACCGAGCTCGAGCGCGACAGCGCCTCGCTCGCGCAACGGCTCGCGCACTGTGCGCAAAAAATCAAAGCCATCGAAGGCTCTGGCAGTGTACCCAGTGAGGCGGCGCTCACGGCCGCTCGCGACCGGCGGGACGACGGGCTGCGCCGCATGCTCAAAGCCTGGGCGCGCGGTGACGCCGTCTCGGTCGTCGATGCGGAGTTCCGCCCCGAGCTGCCGCTGAGTAAAGGCTTCGAGCAGGCCCTAAAAGCTGCCGACGAGCACGCGGACCGTCTGCGCAGGGAAGCCGAGCGCGTCTCGATGCTCGCAACGCTAGCCGCCGAGCACGAGCAACTCACGGCAGAGCTAGCGAAGGCTTCCGCGCGACGAAGCGAGCTCCACGCGCGAGCCCAAAGCGCGCAGCAGGCCTGGCAGGGAGCCTGGCGCGATGCCGGAATCGAGCCAAATCCGCCGCTGGAAATGCGCGCCTGGCTGAACCGCCAGCGTGCGCTGTGCGAGTTGGTTGCGCGTCTGGCTGACGCCCGCCGCGAAGTCCACGCCGGGCGTGAAGAGCGCGACCTGCTGGGCGCGGAGCTGAGCCGAGCGCTCGGGCAAGCCGGGATCGTGGGAGCTCCGCTCGGTCCGATGCTCGCCGCATGCGAAGAAGCGGTCGCGTCTGGCACACGCGCCGCGGATCGCCGGCTCGAATTGCTCGACACACTCAAGGACATCGAGCGCCAAAAGGCGGAGCGCGAGCAAGCGCTGCACGTCGAACGCGAAGCGCTCGAGGCCTGGCAGGTCGAATGGCGCGCCGCCACGAGTCGGCTCGGCTTTGCAGGTGATTTGTCGCCGGACGAAGTCGTCACGCGCTTGGACTCGCTGCAGGGTCTGTTCGACGGCCTGGCGAAGCTTTCCGATCAGCGTCGTCGCGCCACGCGCATCGAAGAAGATCGCGCGAATTTCGAAGCGCTCGTCTCGGAGTGGACTCGAACTTACGCGCCAGATCTGCAAGGCCGCGCGCCGGACGTCGCCGCGGAGGAGTTGGTGCGCCGTTTTCAAGCAGCCGAGCATCATCGCACGGAAACTGCGCAAATTCAGGCAGATCTGGGCGAGGTCACGCGCGCTCTTTCTGCGCTCGAAGCCCGCCGCGAACAAGCCGAGAGCGAGCTCGAGAGCCTGCGCTTGGCGGCCGAGTCCCCGGATCTGGCGTCGCTGCCCGGGATAGAAAGAGCAGTCGCAGAGGCGCGCGGTTTTCAACGCGAGCTGGACGCCGTCGAGGGCTCGCTGCTCAAGGACGAAGGCATGCCGCTGGAAGCGTTGATGGAAGCGGCGCGCGGCGTGGACCGCGCGGCGCTCCAGGTGCGTTTGCGCGAGCTCGAGGAAGAGCTAGAGCGCGTCGACGAGGATCACCAGAACTTGAGCGCTGAAGTGCGCGCGCTCGAGGCCGGCCTACAAAGCTACGACGCGCCCGACGCCGCCGACTCCGCGCAGGGCTTGAGCGTGCAAGCCGCCGAGATCCGTGAACAAGCTCTCCGCTACGCGCGTCTCAAGCTGTCCTCCGTTGTCTTGCAACGTGAGGTCGAGCGCTATCGCGAGCAAAACCAGGGCCCAGTGTTGAAGCGCGCCTCGCTATTGTTTCCTCGGCTCACGCTCGGTCACTACCGCGGGCTCAGGACAGGGGTGGAGGAGCGTCAGATCGTTGCCCTGCGGGATGACGGTAAGGAAGTGTCAGTTGACGGCCTGAGCGAGGGCGCTCGCTACCAGCTGTATCTGGCGCTCAGGATCGCCAGCTTGGAGCGCTACTTGGAGCGGAATCCGCCATTACCACTGGTCCTGGACGACATCTTGATTCACTTCGATGACGAGCGCGCGAGCGCCGCTTTGGAAGTCCTCGGTGAATTGGCGGCACGCGTGCAGATCCTGTTTTTCACGCATCACGCGCGTGACCTGACCCTCGCCGCCGGCGCCATCGCCTCTCAATCGCTGTTTCGCCATAGCCTTTCTGGTCCGCTTCTGAAGTAGTTGACCGAAACGCGCGAAGTGGGCTTTTGACAGCTACATGCCGAGCACTTCGATATCGGCGGCCAGAATCACGGCCAAGAGGACATCCTGCTCGGCGCCCATTTGTAGCGAATGTTCGGTGCCTTCGGCCATCAAGTGAAAATCACCCGGGCCGTACCAGCGCTGGTCGTCGTCGAAGTAGCCGCCTTCGAGCACGAGCACGCGCTCGGCACCCACATGCCGATGGCGAGGGAAGGGCATGCCCTTTTTCAGCCGCACGAAACCGGTGTCGAGCCCGGCCACGGCAGGGCCGCCGTCCAGATGAAACAGCGAGACCCAGGGCAGGGGGCCCGCCTGCCACTCGCTGTCTTTCTCGGCGCGCGCAAACACGGCGCGCAGCGCGGCCACGTTCAAGTCGAAGAACTGCGTCAACTTGCCGAAAAACGGGGCGTAGCGCTCCGAGCTGTCAGCCACGGCTTCGAGCAAGCGCGCGCGGCCACGCGCGAGGCCCGCCGAATCCGACTCCGCAGACTCGAGCGCTGACAACTGCGTCAGCAGCTCCGAAAGCTCGTCCCGCAGTGTGTCGTTGGGGGCGAGCTCGCTGACGAACTCCGGCAGCTCGCTACCAGGAACCAACGTTTTCATGATGCCTTGCCCCCGTGATCCCCGAGAGCCGCACGCAGCGCGCTCAGTGCAGCGGCCACGCGCGATTTCACGGTGCCGATCGGAACTCCCACCTTGCTTGCGATTTCACTCGAGCTGAGCCCCTCGAAATAGCCGAGCAGCAGTACCTCCCGCTGCTCGCTATTCAACGAGTTGAGCACGCGCCGTAGACGCGTGCGATCCGGGGCTTCTGAATCGTCAGCGCGCGGGTCGGCGAAGGTCGACAACCACGCGCCGTCTCCGGCAGGCACGGTGCGGGACACGCCGGCCGATTTGCGAAAGTCGATCGCGCGGCTGCGCGTGCGCAGCAAGAGCCAGGCTTTGACGCTGCCGCGATTTTCATCGTAATCAGCTGCGCGGCGCCAGGCCTCTACGAACACGTCGTGCACGATGTCCTCTGCTTCGGGTTTGCCACCGACGATGCGCCGCGCAAGCCCGAGCATGATGGGTGCGTGACGGTCGTACAGCGTCGCCAGGGCGCGCGTGTCGCCGCTGGCGATGGCGCGAACGAGGGCCTCGTCCACCGAGGCGGCGTTCGAGCTTTTGTCTCTGTCACCGTTCACGAGCGCTGAACCGTACCAGCGCCCCTCCCGGCGATCCACCTGGCACGAAGTGTCGTGCTGGGCTCGAGCGTTCGACGCCAGAACCGGCGTCTCTCTGAAACTTGCTACACCCTTTTACGTACGCACCTCGGCTCGCTTCGGATCGCTGTATCGGCCAAGTTTCCGGCAAAGCTTGACAAGCGCCGCGCCACGGCGAAAAAGGTCGGTGGTTTGGCGGACTTGCCCGAAGAGATCGAGCTTGAGCTGGCCCTGGACGAGCCCCAGGACGAGGCGAGTCTGCGCCGGCTCATCCAAAAGAAGCTCGGCGTGCCCGCGGCGGACATTCCGGGCGTGCTGGTGGAGAAGCGCTCGCTCGACGCGCGTCGCGGTCGCGTGCGCTTTCACCTACAAGTCGCGCTGTCTAGCCCCGCGGCGCGGCCCGCGCTCGGCGGCTTGCCGCTCCGCGAGGTGCGCGAGCGGCCGCGCGTGGTCGTGGTGGGC
>OLLW01000227.1_pt1 | contig 15271 bp, 12 predicted proteins | sample 1604611 | NCBI WGS metagenome assembly OLLW01 (sample SAMEA104055725, study PRJEB20765) | soil metagenome | biome: Arctic tundra; feature: Polygonal ground; material: soil | place: USA | collected 2011-09 | depth 0-0.5 m | reverse complement strand
CGGCACGCGGCCCACGACGGCTTGCACGTACGCCTCTATCTGCTCCAGAAACTGCGGCAGCGCGCCTTTTCCGCGCGCAATCGCGGACAAGCGCGCCTCCCACGCACCGGTCATGGCCGCGCTCTTTACGTCCACATCGACAACGGCGATCAGTCCCAGGCCGCGCTCGGTCACGCGCAGCGCCTTGCCGTCACGCACCACATAGCCGCGCGTGATCAACGTCTCGATGATGCTCGCGCGCGTGGCCGGCGTGCCGAGCCCGCTGTCTTTCATCGCGTCCGACAACTCTTTTTCATCCACGGTTTTGCCGGCGGTTTCCATGGCCGTCAGCAGTGTTGCGTCGTTCAACGGAGGCGGCGGCCGAGTCGTCTTGGGCAGCGCTTTGGCTTCGAGCACTTGCAGAGCTTGGCCGCGCGAAAGCCCTGGCGGCAGTAAGCTCTCCCCGGAGGCGTGCTCCTCGTCGCTCGGGGCCGCGCCTTTTGCGCCTTTTTCGCGCGGCGGCTTTGGGTTCCCCAAATCCAAGACCTTCCAGCCTTGTTGCTCGATGGCAGTACCGAGGCTGCGATAGCTGTCGACGGGCTCCGTCGCAGGCATTCGCGGGTGCACTTCAGTGATCACTTCGGTCGCCGCCCAGACGAAGTCTTGATGCCACGCCTGGAGCAAACGGCGGCACACGAGAGCATACACCCGCTGCTCGTCGCCACTCAACGCGCAACCCGCGGCAGACGTCGCCGTCGGAATGATAGCGTGGTGGTCCGTCACTTTGGCGTCGTCCACAAAACGACGCGGCAACGCGCGCTCGCCCGTGCCCTCTGCCAGGAGCGCCGTATACGGCGCGGCGATTGCCTTCACCACGGCCGGCAAGGTGCCGGCGATCTCAGACGACAAATGCCGGCTGTCCGTGCGCGGGTAACTGAGCAGCTTGTGTTTCTCGTACAGGGACTGCGCGATCTCGAGCGTGCGCTGGGCCGAGAGCCCATAAAGACGGTTCACGTGGCGCTGCAGCTCGGTCAAATCATAGAGCAGCGGCGGCGGCAGGCGCTTGGTTTGCGAAGTGACACTGGCGATGCTCGCGACGGAGGCCAACGCGCGCGCCACAACGGCTTTCGCTTCTTCGCCGGACGGCGGCAAACGCTGCGGGTGTTTGGCCGCGCCGGGACGAAACCAAGTGCCGCGATAGCGCTGGTTCTGTGCGGGTGAAAACGTCGCAACGACCTCGAGATAGTCCTCCGGGACGAAGTCGCGAATGGCAAGCTCACGCTGGGCGAGCATGGCCAAGGTCGGCGTCTGCACGCGGCCCACCGACAGCGGCGCGTCCAACGCCAGGCCATAAGCGCGCGACAGATTCATGCCCACGAGCCAATCAGCACGGCTGCGCCCGAGCGCGGCGTTGGCCAAGTCGTCGTATTCGCGCGCGGGACGCAGCCGACGCAGCCCCTCGCGAATCGCGCTCTCGGTGAGCGACGAAATCCACAAGCGCGAGACCGGGCGACGACAGCCCGCCGCCTCGTAGATCAACCGAAAGATCAGCTCGCCTTCGCGGCCGGCGTCCGTCGCGCAGATCACCGATTCAACGTCTGGCGCATTGAGCACGCGACGCACGACCTCGAACTGCGGGCGCGTTGCCTCGAACACGGCGAGCGGCCAACGCTTAGGCAGCATTGGCAAATCTTCGCGTCGCCAGCGCTTCCACTCGGGGCGAATCCCCTCAGGCTCAGCGAGACCAACCAGATGACCGATGGCCCAGGTGACTACGTAGCCGTTGCCGGAGAGCGTTCCCTCACCGCGACGCGTTGCGCCCAGCGCGTTCGCCAGGTCGCGCCCCACGGAGGGCTTCTCTGCAACAACGGCGATAGTCACGACAAGGCCAGGTGTAGCGCATCAGCCGTCGTTCACGCGGACATACTTTGGCGCGTCCACGCGCCGCGCGCTCGCCAGGCTAAAACGCGACTGCGAGCGGCACATAGCTCGGACGTCCGACGTTCGAACCAAGCCTGTTCGCGTAGTTCGAGCCCCCGAAGCCCAAAAACTCTACGCACCGCGCTCTCGGCGATCAAGCAGCCTTCTTTTGGGGGCGCTCGCAGGTTCGGCCGTGCACCTCGGAACACGGCGCGCTCCTCCCGCCTCGCTCGTCGCTACTCAGAGCAGCCCGCACCCGCCGCGCTGACCGTCAGTTGGAATTTGGGCGCCGGACACGATTTTGCACAATAGGGCAGCAGGCAGCCCGCCTGTCCAAATGGAATCGCGTAGGCGCAACCGCCCGAGGAGCAGGTGTAGATGACCCCCGTTTTCGCGTCCTGTCCACTGACGACCGGAGCCGCGATCACGCACTGCCCGATCAAGTTCACGTACCCCGGAGGGCACTGATTGGCGACTGGGCATGCGTTCGAGTTGCGAGGGCTGCCGTCGGGGCATGCCGGCGCGCACGTGCCGAGCGTACTGTCCGGCTTCGAGCCCGCCGGGCACAGTGGCTGTGGTGGCGCGGGAGGCGGCGGCTGATTGGGCGTGTTCGAAACGGTAACGTCGACCAGATAGGCACTCTCTATATTGCTCTTGAGCGTGCTCTCGTGGATCCACGCGTAGCCGTTGTCGCCCCAGGTTTTGCCCCAGCTATTGTGAATCAAATAGTACGTACCGTTCGACTGCACGTTGTACCCCGCGAGCAGCATGGCGTGCCCGGAGCCACTGCGAAACACGCCGTCTGGCACGACCGCGTTCGCGCCCCGCACGTTCGAGAACGAGTCGGCATCGACCTGCATACCGAACCAAATGTCTTGGCCCTTGGCCAGAGCGTCTTTGAACGAGTCCAGATCCGTTTCGTCCAAGCGAGTGACGTTCGACAGCGTCACGCTCGTGCGCGAGTCCGCCGAGCTCACCTGCACCGGATCAGGCGGCGTACAGCTAACCTTCAGATCGTCGTGGCAGGAGTCCTGGCAGTCCCAAGAGCAGGCGGCTTTCTCATCGTAAGGCCAGTCCGCTTCGATGGTCAGACCGTGACCCTTGTTGTCGGAAGCCGCCTCGCTGATCAACGGGTCGTGATAGCGCGACCAAACGTGCATCACGGACACCGGCATGATCGTGCCACTGATGCGCGCAAACGCGTGGTCGATGGCAGCGGCCAACGAGAAGCCCGTGCAGGCGCCGACGTCTTGCTGATCGCGAATCGGGCCCTCAGTGCCGTCAGCGCGGTGATCCACGGTGGTCGGCAACGGCGCGGCTCCCGCAAAACCCTTGCCCGAGCTCAGTAGGCCGCGGCTCAACGTCAAACGCGAGGCCCAGGGGATCTCACCGTAGTTGGGCGTGATGCAATCGAGCGGCACGTGATGCCCGTTGATCGTGGCTGCGCCACAGCGGCCCTGCAACGCCGCAGTCGGCGCAGCCGCCGCAGCGCCGTTGGCTAGTGGCACCGTGAGCCCCGGAATTGCCGGCACCGTGATGCCGCCAATCGTGACCCAGCCGTTGGCGGGCGCGGCAGGTGCGGCCGGCGCGTTGCCAGAAGCCGCCGCGTTCGCGATCGGCACGGTCAAACCGGGGATCGCCGGCAAGACCAGGCCGCCAAAGTTCACCCACCCCGCTGGCGCCGACACTGTTGCGAGCGAAGTCACGCGCGTGGGCGGCGGCAAAGACGGAGTCGGAGGCGCCGCGTTCATCGCCGCGGGCCGCGGCGGCGAAAGTGGCTCGCCCCAGCCCGCGCTCGGCGCACGCGCGCTCTCCTGATTGCAAGCTACGGCAAGCAAAGCCAACGCGAACGAAACCGATAGCAACTCGCTCTTCATGTGCCGGAACGCGGAACGCTAGCAAAGAATCTGCGCCTGCGTACACCCGAGGGAGCTCGGGGACACAAACGATTGCAAAGGGCTATTTGCTCGGTTACGTAAAGCGCACAAGCCCTGACAGCCTGCCGCGTCGATGCCCTTTAGCTCAGTCATCTTTCTGTTCGGCTTTCTGCCGCTCTTTCTCGTCGCCTATCAGCTCGCGCCGGCTCGCTATCGCAACGCCGTTGCGTTGTTCAGCAGCCTGATCTTCTACGCTTGGGGTGCACCTCGCTTCTTGCCGGTGTTGATCGTTGTCAGCGCGGTCGACTTCGTCTTCAGTCGTCAGATTGCTGTCGCGGCGGTCGGCTCCAGGCGACGCTCGTCGCTGCTCGCACTGGCGGTGTGCCTGAACCTCGCGTTGCTGTTCTACTTCAAGTACGCGAACTTCATCGTGCACGAGGGTAATCGCTTAGCGGTTGTCCTGGGTGCGAGCGCACTGCCTTGGCAGGACGTCGTTCTGCCGATGGGCATCTCGTTCGTAGCGTTCGAAGAGATCTCCTATTTGGTGGACGTTTTTCGCGGCGATGCATCGCCGGCGAAGCGTTTCTCCGACTACGCGCTCTTCCTCTCGCTCTTCCCCCACTCCATCGCTGGTCCCATATTTCGTTGGAAAGACTTGGAGCAGCAACTCAGAGAGCGCGCACACTCGGTTCAGACGATATTCGAAGGCTTTTTGCGATTCAGCTTTGGGCTGGCGAAGAAGGTGCTGATCGCCAACCATGTAGCAGCCACTGCAGACATCGTGTTCGGGCTCGAAGCGCGGCGTGTGCCGACGAGCTACGCCTGGGTCGGCCTTTTGGCATACACCCTGCAAATCTACTTCGATTTCTCGGGTTACTCGGACATGGCCATCGGCCTCGGCAAAATGATGGGCTTCTCTTTCAAGGAGAACTTCGAGTCCCCGTACGTTTCGTCCAGCATCACGGAGTTCTGGCGGCGCTGGCACATCTCGTTGTCTACGTGGCTGCGTGACTACTTGTACATTCCGCTCGGCGGCAGCCGCGTCGGCGAAGCCAAACGCTACCGCAACTTAGTCGTCGTGTTCCTGGTGTGCGGTTTTTGGCACGGTGCCAATTGGACATTTCTGACCTGGGGCGCATATCACGGCGCATGGCTCGTCATCGAGCAGACTCCGTCCTGGCGCAACTGGGCAGCGCGCTTGCCGCGCGCCCTGACCACGCCGCTCACGTTTGTGCTGGTGATGTTTGGCTGGGTGCTGTTTCGTGCCCAAAACTTGAGCCGCGCCGCCGGCTACTTCGAGCGGCTGTTCTGCTGGCACCCGCTGAGCAGCCCGGACGCGCTGTATAGTTGGGGGGAGCTGATGCCAAACCGCACCCTCTTCTACGGCGCGCTAGGGCTCGCCGGCTGTCTCGTCCCTTGGTGGCCCAAGGCAGAAGCTTTCGTGGCCTGGCTGATCGGCAAGCGGGGCGGCACGGACGCCTTGCTCCAAGCTGACTTGGCTCGCTTTGGCTTCGCGTTCGGCGCCTTTCTGCTGGCCGTCATGTCGCTCGTGAATTCCACGTTCAATCCGTTCATCTACTTCCGTTTCTGATGGCGCACCGTATCCGCTCGGCTCTGCTGTTCTTGCCCTTGGCGCTGCTGTTGGCGGCGCTGCTGGACACGCCGTATCACGCGGTGTTCCAGGGGCAGCTGTGGGGGACATTCTGGCTAACCACCAGACCGAAGGTCTCTGTCACTGACCTGTGGAGCGGGAAGTTCCAAACCGAGTTCGAGGGCTGGCTGGAACAGCAGCTGTCGTTGAAGCCGGTCATGGTGCGCACGGACAACAGTCTGAACCTCGCGTTGTTTCGCGATATCTCCGCGCACACCGGGATCGGCATTGTGCTCGGGGAGCAGCACACGCTGTTCGAGATGAACTACGTGAACAACCACAACGCCGTCAGCGAATACAAGGCGGACCCCCCGCCGAGAAGCAACTACTCGGTCGAGCAATCGACGCGCCTAGTGGCTCGCGCGGCTCGCGCGTTCCGCCTGCTCGGGGTCGACTTCATGGTGGTCTTTTACCCGAGCAAAGCTGATATCTTGAGTCAACGCTTGAAGCCGAGCTTCGTGCTGCCCGGCGGCGCGGCGCGCGCCGCCGCCGGCTACCACGACTTACTGCGGCGCTTGCGGGACCAGGGCGTGCCTGTGGTCGACGGCAACGCGGTATTTTCGAAGATCACGCGCGAGGCTCCGCAGTTCCCGCTCTACAACAGTGGCGGCACCCATTGGACAGATGCGGGCGCGTGCGAAGTTTCCAAGCAGATCGTCGGCAACTTGCCGCTCGCCAACCTTAGCGGCTCGACGTTGAGCTGTCGCCTGGGCCGGGAGAGCCCGGCGCAGGGCGGCGATCTCGACCTGTCCCAGCTAATCAACGTCTGGGACAACTCGCGCTTCATCGATCCCATTCCTGTAGTCGTGCCGGTGCTCTCCGCACCCCTCACGGGTGGCCCCCGTGACGCGCTAATCGTCGGGACCAGCTACTCTGACCACCTGACTCGGCTATTGCACCAGGCCGGCGTGTTCCGGGAGGTGGCGCGCCTCACCTACTATCGACACGCCAATCTGGCCGACGTCGATTGGCGCCGCAACGTGGCCCATCGGCGCGTCGTGATCTTCGAGCAGTGTCAATGGTCCTACTTCACGATCAATATCACTGAATTCCTCGACGACATGACGGCGCGTGTGCCGCACTTCGCCAAGGCCCTGCGAGAAGTCGACGCAATGCCCGCTACTTCAGTCGCGCCTTAGAGCGCGGCTCCTCAATACCTCCGAGCCGTGCCGCTTTGCCGGCGCAGTTCGCTCAGTGTTATTCTTTGAGGGCAAGTGCGCGAGCTGCGCACCGAGCTAGTTGTGTAGACTGGCGAAGATGGCTTCACCACATTCGCGCGCCGAGGAGCGAGCCAACTACTTGACGCACGGTGCCGGGGTACTTTTCAGTCTAATTGCCGTGGTGGTGCTGCTGAGGCTTGCGGCAGCGCGCAGCGCCGGCGCACTCCTCGCCTGCTCTGCCTATGGGTTCACGCTCGTGCTGATGTTTGCCTCGTCGACCGCGTATCACGCGGTCCCGCTGAGCAACGAGCGCGCCAAGCGAGTGCTGCGCGTCCTTGATCACAGTGCCATTTTCTTGCTCATCGCCGGCACGTACACGGCGCTGTCTTTGGCCGTGCCAGAAGGCACTGCCGCGCTGGCTCTACTCCTCGGGGTGTGGCTGTTGTCTGCGCTGGGTGTGGCGGCGTTGGTGCGGAAGCGCGGGCACCGTCCGGGCGGGCCGCTACTCTGCTACTTAGCCTTGAGCGCGCTCGTTGCTCTCGCGCTTCCCGCCCTCAGAGGGCCGTTGGGCACAAGAGGGCTGCTGTTCTTGAGCGCCGGAGGAGTCGTCTACGCGCTCGGTGTACCGTTCTACCTGGCGCGTGGTCTGCGCTACCATCACATGATCTGGCATGCGTTCGTGCTCGTCGCGAGCGCGCTGCACTTCTGGGTCGTAATTCGTTACGTGATGCAAGGCTGAGCCGAGAACGTCGATGGTCACTGGATCCGCACCGAGCACCGGCACTGAACGAAAGTTGCCGCGCCGGCTCCGCAAGCGCGTGGCAGAGCTCCTGAGTCTTTCGCTACAGGACGTCGATGAGCGCTGGCACGCGGGTCGCCTACGCGTGCGCGTCCCGGGGAGCCCCGAACCGCAGTTGCTGCCGCTGGAAGCGCTCGTTTTCGAGGAAGACCAAGTGCTGCTCGACGGCATCGCAATAGCGGGCGGCGCAGAGCGGGTGTACGCGGTCCTGAACAAGCCTAAGCATGTGACGAGCACCGCTTCGGATCCCGAGGGCAAGAGTGACTTATCTCCGTACTTGCGCGCCATGCCGCCGGGCTGCTTCGCGGTAGGTCGGCTCGATCGCGAAACGACCGGTCTGCTGCTGTTCACGAGCGACGGAGATCTGGCCAACGCCGTGCTGCGCCCCGATCACGAGACCACGAAGACATACTGGCTCTGGCTCGACGACGCCATTTCGGATCAGGACGCGCGGCTCGCTCGGCTGACCGCAGGCGTACCCCACGACGGCCAGCTACTGTACGCGAAACAGGCCCGCATTTTAGCACGCAGCGAGCACGCCACCGAGCTCGAGCTCACGCTGACGCAAGGCAAGAAACGCCAGATCCGGCATATGTGTCGCGCGCTCGACCTACACTTGGTGCACCTGCACCGCCGCCAGATCGGCCCGCTCACAGACGCGAGCCTCGCGCTCGGCAGCTGGCGCACGCTCAGCGCGGGCGAAGTCGAAGCCCTGTGGCAGGCCGTCGGTGGGCGTCAAGAGCTACGTCAACGCAAAGTGCTGGCACTAACGCGCCAGGCCAGCAAAGCGCGCGATGCGGGGGTTCCGCTGGAGCGGTTGGAACGTTGGCTCGAGCGAGAGTCGAAGCGTTGAGGTGCGCGCAGCACGCGCGCGCACCATGAGCCGCGGGACGTTCCTCGCGGCAGGAATTTTTCGAGCCGCGCGACCTACGGCAAACAATTGACGCGCTTCGTGTCGAGCACGATGTCGTCGTAGTAGAGATCGAAGGCGGCCTTGCTGGGATTCCAATCGTGGAAGCCGAAGCCAAACAGCTCGAAGCCGCCGATCAGGCCCGTGCTCGAGCCGTTGTACAAAGGAGTGCCAGCCGCGTGACCCGCAGGATACGAAACATGCTGGTCGTCGAAGGTGCCGACCAGCTTGCCGTCGATCCAGAAATTGATGCTGTCGGGTTGCCGGCGGGATACGTCACTTCTTCGACCGAAGGTGAGACGTCGAGTAGGTCGAAGCCCGCTTGGCAGCCACCATTGTTGTACTCTGCCACTTCCATGTAGCGCAGCTTTGGCAACGGAGCAGGGCCGGTGGTGGAAGAGCCCGTGCCGTTCTTGCCGGCAAACAGCCACTGTGTGTGAAGGCTGGTCGGCTTGGGCGTAATGTAAAGAATCCCGCGCTCAAAGCACTTCTTCGCTCACGACGCGCGCGTACACCAGCCTCTGCCCGGCGGCCCCGATATCGCCGACATCGAACGTGTGACGCAAGCTGAAGCCCTGTGGCTCGATATCCAAGCCAGACGCATCGACTTCTTTGCCGCTCGGCCGCTGCACTTTTGCTTGCACGCTGAACGTCACACGCAGCCCGCGTGCCCCCGGCGGCACGCGCAGCCGCTTGCGCGCCGCAAGCGCGCGGAACGACTCCAGCGCGGACGACCACTCGCTGGCGTCTCCGCGCAAGAACTCGACCGAGGTGAGGCCGCCGTCGGGGCCGACAGTAACGCTCAATAGCGCTTGGCCGCGCACTGGCCCCGCTTCACGCACCGCGGCATTCAGTGAACCGAGCAAGGCGCCGCCGCGCGCCAAACCGCGCCGAACGTCATCCGCCGACAGCGCGGCCTCGAGCTGTCGTTGCAGAACGGGCTTCGGCACGCGCAGCATGTTGTCGCCCGTCGGTCGCATGAAAAATCCGTCGTCGACGCCGAAGTCGATCTTGCGCGCAGGCGCGTCCGTGCTCGCCTGCGCGGAGCTCGCCGCGCTGGGCGTCGCGCTGTCGTTCGAGGGCGCGTCAGCGCCAGCGACAACGACAGAGTCCGCGGACGACTCCGCCTGCGGTGCGCCGCCTCCGGCGCGCGCAACCGCCCCCGACGCTCTCAGGTTGTGCGGGGCAGACAGCGTGCCAGGTGCACTCGGCGTGACGTCAGGTAGCGCTTGTTCGATCGGCGCCTCTTCGACCTCCACCAGCTCCTCGGGCTTGGCTCGCACGACCGACGGCTGCTGCGACGCATGTCGCACGTGCGTCAGCAGCAACAAGCCGTGGAGGGTGAGCGCCGCCAGAAGTGCTTTGGAGAGCCGCGACACGCGCCAGTGTGCGACCACTCCCGCACACGAGCAAGCCCCAGATGCGTCAGCCGTGTGTAGGCTTGTTGCCAGCGGGTCCTAAGAAGGAAGCGCGTCATCGCGCGTAGCCCGAACCGCGACGCCGAAGGCTTTGACGGCCCGCGACGTGGCGCGTGACCATCAACAAACAAGCTCCCGTTCAGATCGCAGGCACGTTTGTGGCCTGCAAGCTGAGACCTGGCGCCCCGCAATTTCAAGTTTGAATTCCAACTTGGATTTGACGACAGAGACAGGCCTCCGCCTTCACCCCTTCGCTGTCTCGAAGCGAGTCGGGTGTCTCGCGGCGAGCCGGCTCACTCGAAGCGAGTCAGACGATGCGGTCGCTGCCGCCGTCGATGGGCAGCTGCGCGCCGGTGGTCTTCGAGAAGAGCGGGCCGGCCATGGCGGCCACGAGGTCTGCGACGTCTTGCGATTTCACTTCTACTCGCGAGGCAATGTCTCGAGGCCTCAGCGCTTGCTCATCGTAAACTCGGGAGAGCTACCGCCGCCGTCTTCGATGCTGACGTCCCATTCACTGGTTAGAGCTTCGTCGTCTTTGAGCACGTCCCAGACGACCACTGGCACGGTCAGCTTACCCATGCCAGGCAACTTCAGAGGATCTTTGGTGGCCTTGCGGAATTCTCGCAACCTTGGGTTGGATTTGATGTCCCCAGTGATCTGCGCGAGCAGGGCCTTGTAGATGTCCTGATTTCGACCCGAGAGTTGCATCACCCGAGCCTCCACCCCCAGCTGGGCTGGGTCAACCAACCCAAGCTCCGCGCCAAGGAACAACCTCGGTCTTGACTTCGAGCGCGCTCGAAGTCCTACGTTGCTCGTCATGCGATACAATCTTCTCGGAAAGACGGGCCTGTATGTTTCCGAACTCTGCCTGGGCGCCATGACGTTCGGGGGCAGCCAGGGAATGTGGCAAACCATCGGCGAGCTCGGCGAAAAGGAAGCGCTGTCGTTAGTCGAGACGGCCCTCGACGCGGGAGTGAACTTCTTCGACACGGCCGATGTCTACTCTGATGGCGAAAGCGAGCGGCTCTTGGGGCTGGCGCTGAAGACCCTCGCTCGGCCGCGCGAGCAAGTCGTCATCGCCACTAAAGTCCGCGGCCGCGTCGGGCCGGGCGTGAATCAAATCGGGCTATCGCGCTCGCACATCTTGGCCAGCATCGACGCTAGCTTGCGGCGCCTCGGGCTCGACCACGTCGATCTTTATCAAATACACGGTTTCGATCCGGTAACGCCAATCGAGGAGACCGTGCGTGCGCTCGACGAAGTCGTTCGCTCGGGTAAGGCGCGTTACGTCGGGTTCAGCAACCTGCCAGCGTGGCTTGCATCGAAGGCGATTACCTTTGCGGAGCAGAACAAGCTTTCGCGGTTCCAGAGCGCGCAGGTCTACTACTCGATCGCCGGCCGCGATATCGAGCGCGAGATCGCACCGCTGTGCCAGGCTGAGGGCGTCGCGATCTTGCCTTGGAGCCCGCTCGCCGGCGGTCTCCTTTCGGGCAAATTCGATCCGGACAAGAAAGGGCCCGCGGACGCGCGTCGCGCTTCGTTCGATTTTCCGCCGGTAAATATGGAGCGCTTGCCGCTTGTGCTGAGCGCGCTGCGGCGCGTTTCGGAAGCGACCGGCGCTTCCGTGGCGCGTGTCGCGCTCGCCTGGCAGCTCACCCGCCCTTTCGTGACGAGCATCATCCTCGGCGCGAAGAAGAAGGAACAACTGGCCGACAATCTCGCGGCTACGGAGCTCGAGCTGTCCAGCGAGCAGATCGCGCTCCTCGACCAGGCGAGCGCGCTGCCGCCCGAATATCCCGGGTGGATGGTCGAATTCCAAAACACGCGCGATCCCCGCGGAGCGCCGCGGACACCGACCGAAGCTGAGATCCGCGCTGCCGCCGATCGCCTGAAGTGAGGCAAAAGCGAGTATCTTGGTCGGTATGCCAGGGACGACGGAGCCCAGCCTCACCATCCGAGAAGCGGCCGCGCGCACGGGTATCACCGTTCACACGCTTCGCTACTACGAGCGCATCGGCCTCGTACAGCCGGTCGCCCGCGCGCGAAGCGGCCACCGTCGTTACGGCGAAGCCGACCTTCGCTGGCTCGAGCTGCTCAAGAAGCTTCACGCCACCGACATGTCGATTCGCAAAATGCTCGAGTACGCGCGGCTGGCCCGCCGCGGCGACAGCACAGTCGCGGCGCGGCGTGCGCTGCTGGACAGCCATCGCCAGGACGTCGAAGCGAAGCTCGAGAAGCTTCGCTCGACGCACGCGCTGATCAAGAAGAAGCTCGCGCTGTACGACCGCATGCTCGAGCAGGAACGCGCCGCGAGCAAGTCGGCGTAGCCGCGCTACTGACTCGAAACGCTCGGCGGCCGGCGGCTCTTGACCGCGTTCAACGTGGCGGTCAGCTCGTCGCTCTTGTCGCGTAGACACGCGAAGCAGTCCTCGGTCTTCTTGGGGCCGCAGCCGCGCTTGGCATTCAACTTCGCCAAGAGATGCAACGCGCGGCGATCACCGTCCGTCAACGCCTTGGGCAAGAGCGCTTGGTACTGCGGACACGTCTCGGCAACCCGAAGGTCGAGAGCAACGCCAAGCGCCGCGGACGCCTTGGGTCGCACGTCCGTGCTGTACAGGAGAGCGCGGGCAAGGTCGGTCGTGTCCGAGCGCTCCGTCGTGCCCGTCCACACCTCGTACAGCAGGTCGGTGCCGGACGGCGACTCGCTCAGCGCCATCGCCGACAGCGCATCGGCAGCGGTAGCCGGGTCTTCGGCCAGGTGAAGCAGCTGAGACTGCACGGCGCTGTCCTTGCCTAAGGCTGGGTTCTGCTCGAGCTTTTGGCGCAACGCGCCCGCAGCAACGCGCTTTTGTTGAGCATGTGCCTCCGCCAAGAGCAGGAGCTCGCGAGAGCTGAGTGAGCCCGCCGGGCGGCGCTCCAGATCGGCGACCGCATCCTCTTTGGGCGGATCGACCGCCGCACTGGCGGACGGCATAGCGTGCTCGGGGAGCGCCGCGTGAGCCGCCGCAACCCGTTCGTGGGTCGAGCGGTGACCCGCCACAGCGATCAGGCCGACCGCGAACAGCACGGGAACCAACACCATGCCCAAAATCGGACGAGCCCGCGCGTAACGAAGCGCGGGCTCGAATCGAGATCCGGATTCCGCGCTGGCGTCAGGCTTGGTTGGGGGCGGCGGCGGCGCCTGCGAAACAGCGCCGGGCAACGGCGGCGGCCGGCTCGTCATTGTCGCCCGGGCAGGTGGTAAGGGCTCTACCTCCGCAACCGACGTTCCCGCACGCACGAACACTGGACTGTGCTGTGCCGGCTCCACGCCAGTGTCGATGCGCGGCGGGGCAACGCCAAGCAACGTCTGATCTGCATCGCCCTTGGTCTTGTCGCGCTGAGACTCATCCTGCTCCGACATTTCGCCGCCACATTACCACCCCTGCGTTCCGCCACTGTTCGAGCCACACTGAAGCAATCCAGTATGGCTTTCTTGCAGACCGCACTCGCCTCAGCCAACTCGAGAAACAACTGAGCGACGCTGGCGCGCTGCTCGCCTCGGAAGTCCTCGCTCCGAGCTCGCGCGGCCTGCGCCTCGCGTCTCGACTACAGGCCAAGCGCCTCGCGTCGACGTAGATCATCGAATCGACGCGCGACGGCTCGCTCGCGAACATCCGCCAGCCTTGCAGGATGCGCGGATATTCGATGATGGCCTTGGCCCAGCTCGGCTCGGGGAAGCGCAACGCTTGGGGTACAGCCGCATTGTCGTTGAGCGCCTCGCTGGCAATCGCCAGCAGGATTAGCAGCACGGCCCCTTCGCCCAGCCAGCGCGGAATGATGGAGGCTGACCTAGGGAGCGCGCGCGAGCGGAGCCAGGGCCGCACGCGTTGCTCAAGCGCCGCAGCAATCGGCCGCACGCGCGGACCAAAGCGACGCGACAGACCTTGCCAGTGCTGCGCCGTCAGCAAGAGCGGGTAGAACGAGATCATCGCGGGACTGAAGCCACCGAGGTTCAAACCCAGCGCAAAGCCCAGGTGCAAGAAGGGCATGACGCAAACCGCCAGAAGCCGCGCCTGCCTTGCGAACACAGGCGTAATGATCAACGCGAACCCGCACCACTCCGTGGCCAGCGTCGACCAGGTGAGCGCGTGCATCGCCGACATGGACAAGTGCTCGCGCATCCACACGCCCACCCAGGTAACGAGCTTGTCTTGGTGTAGGGCGTAGTACACGGCGCTGCCGTCCCGCCAGGCAGCCCCGCTCTTGCTAGAAGCGTTGAACAAATAGATCGCCGAAAACTGCAGCAATAGAGCCAAAACGGCGACCGACTCCACGGGTGCGTGCGTATCGTTGATCGGCGCGGGATCTTCCGGCGTGGCAGCCAACGCGTCGAGTGAGAAGCGCGCGCCGAGCGGCAGCGGCAACGTCAACAGGCACAGCAAATCCATCACCATGTCGCCGCCATTCTCGAGCACGGCAAGCCGGCTGTTTAGGCTGACGCGCGCCAGCAGCGTCAGGACTTGGACCCAGCGCATGCGGTATCCAAGCATGAACATGACGTACACGACGGCGCACAGCACAAACCCCAACTCTGCTTCGCGCACGCTCGACAGCGTGAAAAATAGCGAGAACATGCTGCTGGTCGGAGGTCGCCAAAGTAACGTGTGGTTCGGAAGCAGCCCGCTGTTGGCGTACCAAAGTCCAAGCTCGGCCCAGCGCCTGGCCAGGTCCGAAAGCAGGACCGCGCCGAACAGCACGCGAAACGCCCCCAGGCTCCGTGGGTCCACGGTCAAGTAGGTAGCCACCAATGAACGACGCCAGCCCCGCATCTCGCGCTCGAGAACAGCAAGATCCGAGCCACGGCGCGGCCGCGCGGCAAGCCACGAAATGCCGCGCGCACCTCGAGCCAGCGCCCGCGCGTGGCACAAGTTGGCAAGCCCGAGTGCGCTCGATGTCGCGATCAGCGCCCTTGACTAGTTAAGTGGAAGAGGCGGCTAATGCGCGCTTCGCCTTGTTGACCGAACGCAGGTTGCGCGTTGCCTTGCAGCTGCCCGCAGGCTGCACGAAAGCTCAGAACTGAGCGCCATCAAAACGTTCGGACGATTCGGCAATGCGGGCTCGTCGGCGGCGACACTGGTCTTGCGCGCGTTGGGTGGCGCAGTGCGCAGTGCGCAGTGCGGATTTTTCGAGTCAAACTGCCACGGCGTTTCGCTGCGGCATGAGCATGCGTTGCGTCGCCTCCGGGACTACAATGCGGATGCGTGCGATATCCCAGGTGCCGATCCATGGTCATGAGCCTACGAGCTGGCTCACGTGTTGCTGTCGTCGGCGCGGCCATCTGCGCGAGCAGCGTCGTCATAGGCTGTGGCAGCTCGAATGGCACAGGCGCTGGCGGCGCAAACGCAGGCGCGGGCGCAAGCGGTCAAATCAGCAGCGGCGGCGAGGCGGGCGCTCCAGGGTCGGCGGGTACATTCAGCTCGGGCGGAGCAAACACCTCAGGTGGCCAAATTGGCTCGGGCGGATCAGCCGGCTCGGGCGGATCAGCCGGCTCGGGCGGATCAGCCGGCTCGGGCGG
>OLLW01000785.1_pt1 | contig 15361 bp, 15 predicted proteins | sample 1604611 | NCBI WGS metagenome assembly OLLW01 (sample SAMEA104055725, study PRJEB20765) | soil metagenome | biome: Arctic tundra; feature: Polygonal ground; material: soil | place: USA | collected 2011-09 | depth 0-0.5 m | reverse complement strand
GCGCCCTCGCGCAGCGAGTAGCGTTGAACGTCAGCGATTGACCGTGATGGTCACTGAGTCACCCGGTTTGATCTTCTTGCCTGCGACCGGATTTTGGTTGAGCACCACGTACGAGGGAGTTTCGCCCTCTTCGGTCCAGGCGATTTTCAACACGAAGCCCAGGTCAGTGGCTTGAGCCTTCACCTTCTCGACACTTTGGCCGAGCAGCTTCGGCACCTCAATCTCACCGGGACCCGCCGAGATACGCACCACCACAGGCTTGTCGATCTCCTGAGCCGCTCCCGCGTCGGGCACCTGTGAGACCACGCTGCCCTTGAGCACGTTGGCATCGGCGATAGGCTCTTCGGCTTCGAGCTTGTAGCCGTTCTGCGCCAACAGCGCCGTGGCCTCGCTCAGCGTTCGACCGACGACACCAGGCACCTTGGGCAGCTCACGCGCCAGCGCGACAGTGACCGAAGCATGTGCCACCAGCTGCTGCCCGGCGGCCGGCGTTTGCTCCACGACGGTCCCGGGCTCAGCCCCCGCCGCCGCCTTTCGCTCGCCCACCAGAAAGACCAACCCCAACGCCTGGATGTTCTGCCGCGCGTCGTTCTCACTCAGCCCCTTCAGACTCGGCACACCCACCTTTGGCACCTCGTGCGTTTGCGGGCTGAGCTGCTTCAAGCGATCAATCCCCAACACCGTCCCGATCGAAGTGAGCATCGACACGAGCACGATCAGCACGACCAGGGCAAATCCTCTCATGAGCGCGATCCCTTTCAACTGACGGAGGCCCGGTTTCGGGGCGTTATCGGCGCTCGCTCCGGATGCAAACGCTTCTTGTTCGAGCCTAGGACGAGACGGCCTGCTATGACTACGTCAATGGTGCGGGGGGCTTGGTCGTTGTTATTCCTGCTCGTTGTGTTGTTAGTCGGCCCCGGCGCGCGCGCGGAGTCGAGCCCGCAATACGGGACGCGGCTCTCGTTCGTGCGCTCGGCCAGTGCGACGGACTGCATCGCTGCGCAGGCGCTCGAGCGGGAGATTGCTCGGCGCATGGGCCGCGACCCCTTTAACGGTCCGCCACACCAATGGATAGAAGGCGTCATCGACGCAGACGACGGCTACTACACCGTGCAGCTGTTCGAACGCGATTCCGACGGCAAAACGCTGGGTTCGCGCCGATTTCGCGAGCTAGCTGGAGACTGCCACCATTTGGACGACGCGATCGTGCTCGCGGTTGCGCTGATCATCGATCCCGCGGCAGAGCTCTTACCCGCCGACGCTCCAAATGCCGTCTCCAAAGCCACGAGTGACGCTGCTCCAGCCGCTCAAGAACCCCAACGTCCCGTCGCGCCACCTCCCACCATCCGAGCGGTCGAGCCTGAAACGCCGCGGCCGTCCGGTGCCGCAGCGCTCGGGCGTTCCAAGCGCATCTCGCACTCAGCGCCCGCGCTGGTCACGGCTGACGCGGTTGCCGTGCACGGTGTCTTGCCGGGGCTCGCTCCGGGTGTCGAGCTGGTGTCGGTGCTGCCTATCGACGCCGCGAGTCTCTATGGGCTGCGCTTGTCGGCGTTCTACCTACCCGAGGTGCAGCAGAGTACCGGGGGCCAGTTTGGCTACGGTCTCACCGCGCTCGAGGCGGGCGCATGCCGGGCATTTGCGAATCAGGGCTTGCGCTGGTTCGGTTGTGCGGCGCTCGGTGCCGGAGCCGTTCATGTAGTGGTTCATCGGCCGGCGCCCCTCGAACCTGGGGATCGGCTTTGGGTTGCGCTGCGCGTCGAGGCCGGCCTGGACCTGCACCTGGCAGGGCCGGTGTGGGCCGAAATGCGGCTTTTCGATTTGATCGCCCCGCGGCGCTGGGCGTTCCGTGTCAAGACCGACGGCGCCGAGCAAACCGCCTTCGCACAAGCCTTTTTGATGCCAGGCGCGGCGTTCGGCCTTGGTCTGCATTTTAACTGAAGCGAATGGTACGGGACGGCCATAGAGCTGACGGTGCTCCGATTGGCTAGCGTAGAGCCGACAAGGACGGCTGCCGTGAAACACGAGGTGCCACTGGACGTCGCCACCATCTATGCGCAACACGCGCAGTTTTTGTGGCGGAATCTGTCCCGTGCCGGCGTCCCCGACGGCGATCTGCCCGACGCCTTGCAGGAAGTGTTACTCGTCGTGCATCGACGCCTCGAATCGTTCGACGGCAGCTCCCTCTTGACGACCTGGCTCTTCGGAATCTGTTTGCGGATCGCTTCAACGGCGCGTCGCAGCCGTCGGCGGCGCCGCGAGGACACTCTAGATCCGAGCAAATCAGAGCACCGCTTGGTGGAGGCGCACAATCCCGAAGAGCTCGCGGTGGCGCGCGATGCCAAGCGGCGCCTCAATGAAGCGCTCGATCGCCTCGAGCCGGAGAAGCGCGCGGTGCTGGTGATGTTCGAGCTGGAAGGGCTCAGCTGCGCGGAGATAGCGGAGCTCGCCGGCATTCCCAAAGGTACCGTTTTTTCTCGGCTCGCCAGCGCTCGGCACACCTTCTTGCTCGCTCTGCAACGGCTCGAGCAGCGCGATCACCGAGCATTCAACGCCACGGGAGCAGTGCGATGACCGAACCTCGACGCTGGCTCGACGATCGTCAGCTCTCTGGAGAGCTACGCAAGGTCCTCGAAGCCGCCAGCCCGCCGCCGCCACTGGCGCCGGGTCTGGACGCGCAGCTATCTGCGTACGCGGCGGGGCTCGCGTCGCAGACGCTGCTCGCGAAAGTTGGCGGCGCGACGCTGTGGCGCAAGCTGTGGCTCACGGCCGGCAGCTCGAGCAAATCGCTCGTCCTTGTGTCGTTTCTCGGCACAATAGCGCTTGGCGTTTACACGGCGGCCCCGGTGCCCAAGACCAGCGAGCATGGGCGCGAGCCGTCGGCCGCGGTCTCCGCACCACGAGCGGAAGCAACCGTCGCAGCGACGCCGAGCGAGCCTGTTGTCGCGGAGCGAGCGGCAGCACTGAATGCCGTCTCCACGGCCGTTCGTGAGGCGCCGAATGCGCCCCCCAGCGCGCTCGCGAGCTCGGCTCAGCCGAGCATCGTGGAGGAGGCAAAGCTGCTCGAGAGCGCGCGCTCGTTCCTCATCGATAGTCCAGCGCTTGCGCTCGAGCTGACCGCGCAGCACCAGCGGCTCTATCCTGCGGGGCAGTTGAGCGCTGAACGCGAATTCGTCGCCATCGAAGCCTTGCTGCGCTTGGGCCGCCGACAAGAGGCGGAGCGCCGAGCGGCGCCTAGGCTCGAGCAGTCCCCCGATAGCTTGTACGCGCGACGTTTACGCCAACTCCTGCCTCCCGCAGCCTCCGCCGTGCCGAAAGCTGACAATCAATGAAGCGAGTCAGCGTACGCGGCCATGGAAGGTCGAGGAGGTTCCATATGCGATCTTTCACTTGGGGGACGATTGGCTTGCTGAGTGTGTGGGGGGCGACGGCGTGCACCACCTCGACCGACATCGCTTTCACGGGCGGCGCGGCGGGCGAGGGCGGATCCGTCGATGTCGGCGGCGGGGGCATGAGCAGCGGCGGGGCCGTCAATGCTGGCCGCGGAGGCATGAGCAGCGGCGGAGCTGTCGACGCCGGCAGCGGAGGCATGAGCAGCGGCGGAGCCGTCGACGCCGGCAGCGGAGGTGTGGCCAGCGCCGGAGCGAGCGGTTGCAGCTCCTCGGTATGCCCGGAGCCAATCAGCTGCGTATCGGCGGGGACGACCTATCCCGTCGGCGCTCTGGTGGGGCGTTGCGTGTGTCTATCGGACGGCACCATCGGACATTGCGTCGACGGGCCGCCAGATCCCGTGACCTGCTCCAAAGACGGGATCACCTACCAAGTGGGCGCTGTCGTCGGCGATTGTTTGTGCCGGCAAGACGGAACAATAGGCAACTGTGTGATGGGTCCAGTGAGCCCCGTGACTTGCTCGCAAGGCGGAGTGACCTACGAAGTCGGGGACGTTGTCGGTCTCTGTTTGTGCCTCGCGGACGGAACCGTGGGACATTGCACGGGCGCGAAATCCGACCCCGTGACTTGTAGGTACAACGACACGACGTACCAAGTTGGCGACATCATCGGTGGCTGCATTTGTCTGCCCGATGGCACCGTTGGTCATTGCACGGGGGCGAAGTTGTAAAGTCATAATAGCGCGCCGCGAGATCCGTCGTGCTCTCGTGCCACGGATGCGAACGCAGCTCCGCAAACACCCCGCCCGCGTATTCGTGCGTTTTCATCGTCGTAGCCTACCCCCCGAACCTCGCCAGCCCCCAAATGCCGCTTGCCTGCGAATCAATCGCAGCGACGCACACGCCGTTCACGGCCTCGTCAAGTCGGGCACCTCTTCGCCGCGGAATCCGCCGCGCCTGCAAGGTGCCGACTTCAAGGCGCACCTGAAACGCTTGCAGCCGCTCGTTGAGTCGTCGCACCCGAGTTTCTACGAAGAGGCTTACACGACGGGCGACTTCGCTGCGGTTCAGTCGTCGCGCGTCGATAGGGCGGCCGAGCGCTGAGTGAACACGGCTTTCAGCCAAGCCATATACGCGCTTGCCTTGTCCGAGCCTTCCGGCGGTGCCCAGTCGGGGAAGGCTTTGTCGCTGGCTGGTGAGTACGGGCCGCTCTTCACTTCGAACACGACGCTGTCGGGCTCGAGCGCGATGAAGGTGTGATAGACGCCGGGTTCCAGATCGACGCCGAATACGGGGCCGCCCGCTCGGATCTCGAGACACTCTTCGACGCGGCCGCTTGCGTCGAAGGTGAAGAAGGTGAGCGCGCCGCGCAGCACGACCCACGACTCGGCCTTGGGCGGATCGGCGTGCCGATGCGGGGGAATGTAGCTGTCCGGTTGTACGGCATTGAACATGCGATGCAACGTGGCCTGCTCGTCGCGGTGAAACGGTTGGATCACGCGTCGCCGTGGGCTGCTTCGCGACGCCGCGATCGCCCCCTCCAATAAATCTTCAGAGATCCAACACACCGGGCCGCTGGGCGGCGGAAGTGCACGCGGGCTGCTCATGCTGCTCTGCTCTCCTTGGCTTTCGAAGCGGAGGCTACCACGGTGATACGGCAAACGCAGGACTCTTGCGCTCAATTGAAGACGATCAAGGCGCGCTGACGCGACTCGGAGGAGCGCGTCGGCAGCGGATCACTCGTCGAGTTGTCGCGCGAAGCGGGCCGCGAGATCTGCGCACAGGGCCTCGAGCTCGGTTTGGTCGAGCGCGGAGAAGGCGGCGGGCGTGTTCGAGTCGACGTCGAGGACGCCGAGCACGACGCCAGCCGGCGTGACGAGGGGCACCACGATTTCCGACTGCGTGCTGCTCGAGCAAGCGATGTGGCCCTCGAATTGCGACACGTCGGCGACGCGCTGCGTTTGCTTGTTGCGCGCGGCGGCGCCGCATACGCCGCGCGAAAACGGAATGCGCAGGCAGCCGTGCGTGCCCTGGTAGGGTCCGATCACGAGCAGATCCGCGCCGCGCGCGCGGTAGAAGCCGGTCCAGTCGAAGTAATCGAAAGCGTGATGGAGCTCGCAGACAACGGTGGCTTGCGCGGCGATGAAGTCGTCTTCGCCTTCGAGCAGCGCGGAGAGCCGTTCGCGTACGCCGCGGTAAGTGAGGCGCTTCGTCGTTTCGTCCACGCCTCACTATAGCATCGGTAGCGTTTGCGCTTCCGCCCCAGCCTCGAGGTCGTGCAGTTCCGGTTGGGGGCCGGCGAGGTTCGGCGGTAGGCTGCGACGATGAAGACGTGCGAATACGCGGGCGGAGTGTTTCCGGAGCTGCGTTCGCATCCATGGCACGAGAGCACGACGGATCTCGTCGCGCGCTATTACGACTTTACAACTTCGCCGCAGTTGATTCGAAGCGTGCTCGAGGATTTCATGCCATGGGGCCGTTATGGCGCCATCGAGACGTTTTACGGCCTGCTGCAGCGGCTCAATCACGCACGCAGCCCGCTCGAGACCAATGATTGCGAGTTCACCGGCCCACATGACAACGATCAGCCAGAGATCTCGAAGGCGTTCGGCTGTTCTGGCCGCTTGATGCTGCTCTTTCGTGCGCTCGAACAGAACACCGTCGAGGCGTCGCTGGCAGCCTTGAAGCATGCTCTTCACACGAGCCTGGCTCAGCTCGACGAGGCGTTTGTCTGGGGCCTCGTGGGCACGACGCTCGTTCCGACTCGCTATTTGGCGTTGCCCGAAAACAACGGTCAGCAGCTAGGCAGCCAGCTGATGATTTCCTTCTGGGCCTGGGGCGATTCCGAAGCGGAAACCATGCTGAACTTGAATCGGCTGTTCACCAATCTATCCCGCGCTTTGCGCACTGTAAGCGTGCGCGCTACCGCCTGAGGTTTGGGCGCCGATGCCCATCCAGACCAGAAGTCGACTCGCTAACACTACTTAGTCAGTTCTTCAGCAAGAGCAGATCACGACCGGCGCGAGTGGACACGACCAAAGGAGACGACCGGCGGACTCGCTTCGAGACACCCGAAGGGGTGGACCGGGCGCCCGCCGCCCGGTCCGCCTTATTGGACGCCAGGCATCGGGGCTCGCTGCTCGGCCAGATTCAGCAGCCGCCACGGCGGCTCAATCCTTCAGAAGATCTGACCAAGTAGTACTAAATAACGTGGCGAAAATGCCGCTTGAGCGCGGCAAGCGGCGGGCGCAGAACGATGTTCATGGCGGAGCACGAGTCAGTGGCCGTCTTGGTGGCGCACCCGGACGATGAAACGCTTTGGGCGGGCGGCACGCTGCTTTCGGAGACGAGCTGGGCACCCTTCGTGTGCTGCGCGTGCCGCGCGCACGACGCCGACCGTGCGCCCAAATTCTATCGAGTGCTGGAACGCCTTGGGGCGCATGGCGCCATGGCCGACCTGGATGATGGCCCGGAGCAGGCGCCGCTCGCGGGAGAGCTCGTCGAACAATCGCTCTTGGAGTGCCTGCCGGGCCGCCACTTCGATCGCATCCTCACGCACTCGCCGCTCGGCGAATACACTCGCCACCTGCGCCACGAGGATGTGGCGCGCGCCGTGCTGCGGCTGTGGCTGCGCGGAACGCTCTCCGCGCCGGAGCTTTGGCTATTTGCCTACGACGACCATGGCGGGAGCCGCCTGCCCAGCGCGATCGCAAACGCCGATATCCTGTTCGAGCTTCCGCGCGAAGTGTGGCAGCGAAAGCAACGCCTGCTCACCCACGACTATGGATTTGCCGAGGCGAGCTGGGAGGCGCGCGTCACGCCGCGCAGTGAAGGCTTCTTTCGCGTGACGACGACCGAGCAGGCCACGAGCTGGCTCGAACAACGGCGAACCCAATGAAGATTCTTCTACTATTCGACTACCCGCCGCCGCCCGGTGGGCTCGCCACGCAAGGCGACCTACTGCTCCGGGGGCTACTCGAGGTCGGCGTCGACGCGCGCGCGGCGCACCTGGAATCGGCGTTGGAGAAGGAATGGTACTACCGCTGGTTCAAGCCGGACGCCGTAGTGGGCATTGGCTACTGGGGCATGACTCCTCAGCTGGTACTGCATGCGCAGCAGCACGGCGTCTTGCCGATCCCGTGGTTGGTAGCCAACGGCTACGTGGTCAACTACCGCGAGACCCTCAGCAACTTGCCGCTGATGCTGGTGACTTCACAGTGGGTCAAAGACGTCTACGTGCGAGACGGCATCTCGGGGGACAACATCGAAGTCTTGCCCGTGGGCTGCGACACGGAGAGCTTCGTCCCTTACCCGAAGAGCGACCCACGAGTCATTGCCGCGCGCGCGGCTCTCGGCGTGGGCGAGGACCAGCTCCTGGTTCTGACCATTGGCGGCGACGCAGCCTCCAAGGGCGGACGAGAGGTGATGCGCGCGCTGGCTTTGCTTGGCGAGCAGATCCCTGACTACCGCTACGTGTGCAAGGTCTGGGAGCAGCCGCGTACCGATAAACAGAATGCGCTAGACCTGCAGCTCGCGGAAGAGCTTGGCATTCAGCACAGAGTGCTCTTCTGCGGGGGCCGTGTATCCCGCCAATTCATGCCCTTTTTGCTCTCGGCGTGCGACGTGTACGCCGCACCTTCGCGGCTCGAGGGGTTCGGTATGGGGCAGGTGGAGGCCGGCGCTTGCGGCAAGCCGGTGATTGGCATTCGCGCTATGGCCATGCTCGAAACGCTCGTCCACGGGCAGACCGCGTTGCTGGCGAGCGTCGCCAAAGAGAACATCGCGACCGGCACCGTAGTGGGACCGGAATCCGGCTTCGAGCCGGGCCACCGCATCGAATTCGCGACTCCGCGCATCGTCGACTATCGCGCCAGCGTGCCCGATTTAGCCGATCATCTGCGCGTGTTGCTCAACGACCCAGCGCTTCGCCGAAAAATGGGCGAGGCCGGACGAACGCGCGCGCTCGGGTACGACTACCGCAAGGTCGCACAGCGCTTCGTCGAGATTGTGCAGCGCAAGCTCGGTTTGGGTGGGGGATGACTTCTTGAGCGTTACAGTAGAAGCCGCCCGGCGCGCCGCCATCGCCGTGCTCGAGCACAACGCTTTCGGCCCGTTTGCCGGGCTACCGCGCACGGCGGGCTTTGGCTATCCGGAGCCTTACACGCGTGATCTGATGATCTCGCTGCCTGGGTTTCTGCTCACCAAAAAGCCCGCGCTGCGCGAGCAAATGCGTAAAACGCTCGAGGCTTTGGCGCACAATCAGACGCCCCGCGGGCACATTCCGTCGCTCGCCCACGATCCGGAAAACTTGGGCGCGAGCGATACCACGCCGCTCTTTCTATTTGGTTTGGCGGTGTTCCGTCGCGCGCTGGGCGAGCCCGAGTTCCTCGATGCCGCCGCACAAAAGGCCATCACCTGGATGCGCTATCAGTCGCCCGACGATCGCGTGATGGTCGCGCAACTACCCACGACCGACTGGCGCGATGAGCATTGGGTCTACGGCTACGGGCTCTACGTCAACGCCCTCGTTCACGCTTACCTGCCCATGTACGGGCTGCATGAGGAAGCGGCAGAGCTGAAGTTTGCCATGAACCGCCTAGAGATCACTGAATTTCAAAAGCGGCCGCACGCGCACGAGGGCTTGGCCGTACCCAATAGCCCGCACTACGCCGCGGGCTCGTTCAAGATCTTCCATGACAACCGCTGCGACGTGCTGGGCAATAGCCTGGCTATCTTGACCGAAATTGCGGACCCCGCGCGCGCCGAAAAGCTGATCGATTACATCGAAACGAGTTGCGAGCTGATGCGTGGGCGCGGGGAGCTGTTGGGCCAACTACCGCCCTGCTTCTTCCCCTACATGCAGCCGGGTGACGACGACTGGCGCGCCAGGTACGCGATTTACAATCAGCCCGGCGAGTACCACAACGGCGGCGTTTGGCCGTTCGTGTGCGGTTTTTACGTCGCAGCCTGTGTCTCAGTCGGACGCCACGCGCTTGCTCGACAAAAACTCGAAGCCTTGGCCAAGCTCGTCAAACCCTGGCACGAGAATGAGTGTGAATGGGGCTTCAACGAGCAAGTGCGCGCACAAACCGGTAAACCCATCGGTCGAGACTGGCAAACCTGGTCGGCAGCCATGTTCCTGTACGCCTGCGCATGCGTGGACACCCAGAGCACACCGTACTTTGGAAGCCACGCTTGAGCGCGACCAGCAGGTGGGCGTGCGCGCACCGGTGACGGCGGCGCACTATCGTAGCAATTCGCTCGGGCTTGCCGCGCGTCCGAACGGCGAGCGGCGGCTTCGGCTGGGCGTGCTGGGTGCGTTCTAATGGTGGCGTATCTGCAAAAGCAACGCTACGAAGGGGCTCCCCCCGCCGCGCGCTCGTTGCAAATTGTTTCATATGACCGTTCTCCGTCTTCGGCACGTTGCCGTGCTCGCTCTACCGCTCACGCTGACCACGCTGTCATTCGGTGAAGACTCGCCGGCAGCCAAACGGAGTCCGCTTCCGGCGCACACCCGTCAGTTGCTGCTCGTGCGCAGCGCCAGTTGGTCTGCCAGCGTTGGCTCGCTCCAGCGTTACCGCCGCGAGGAAAACGCGCGTTGGCAGGCCGTGGGTGAGCCGCTGCAAGTTAACTTGGGCAAGCGCGGCATGGCCTGGGGTCGCGGCCTGCAGGCCATGCAGCCCGGCCCGGTGAAGGTCGAGGGCGACAATCGCACGCCCGCCGGCGTGTTCCGTCTTGGCTCGCTCTTCGGCTATGCACCCGAGCGGCCCGCAAATGCCTCCGCTAGCTACCCGTACATTCACATTGGCGTGAGCACAGTGTGCATCGAGAACCCACTGTCGGCGCTGTACAACGAAATCATCGACGCGGCGCCCACCGCCCCCATGTTGCGCGCCGACGGCGTTTTTCGGCTCGGCTTCGTGATCGAACAAAATACACCGGACACCGTCGCAGGAGCCGGCTCATGCGTCTTCTTCCACGTTCAACGCGGTCCAGCACAGCCGACCCACGGCTGTACCTCCGCACCGTTGACAGAGGTACAGAGTTTGGCGGGTTGGTTGGAGCCAGAGGCCGAGCCGGCAATCGTGGAATTGCCGGATCTGGAATACAGCCGCCTCAAGGGCGAGTGGGCGTTGCCGGGCTAGGCCGTGCGCGCCCAGCACGGGGGCTGCGACTTCACGTCTCGCCGAGCCACCAGCGCGGCTTGGCGCGCGGCCCGTACGTAAGTCCGAATTGGCGCATGGCGCGCTCGCGAATGACCTGCACGGCTTCTTCGGGGGAGTCGGTGACGAGCCAGCGCTGAACGTCCGCCGCGTCGATCGTCCCGGCGCTGAGCAGGCTTTGGCGCAGGTAGTCGAGGAGCGGCGCCCAGAAGGCCTTACCCAGCAAAACGAAGGGGAATTCCTTCATTTTCCCGGTTTGGATGAGTACTGCGGTCTCGAACACCTCATCCAAAGTGCCAATGCCTCCGGGCATGGCGACGAACGCATACGAGTATTTTTCGAGCAACATTTTGCGCACGAAAAAATATCGAAACTCGACCCAGCGATCGAGGTAACGGTTGGGCTTTTGCTCGATGGGCAGCCTGATGTTGCTGCCCACGGAGTAGCCGCCTGCGTCCTTCGCGCCGCGGTTCGCGGCCTCCATGATGCCGGGCCCACCACCGGTCATCACAGTGAAGCCGGCCTCCGCGAGCTTGGCCCCGAGCTCACGCGCGAGCACGTAGTAGGGGTGATCTTCTTTGAAGCGCGCGGAGCCGAAGACCGTGACGCACGGCCCCACGAAGTGCAGCCGGCGAAAGCCGTTCAGGCACTCGCCAAAGATACGCGCGGCCTCCACTAGCTCGAGCCCGCGCGGGCGCGGCCCCTTGAGGAATTGGCGTTCAGCGGGGTCGCGGCTGCCCTTGCCCCAGTGATCGTCGGAAGCAGCGTGCGGCGGCAGCTTGAGGTCGTGAATCATGATTGGTTTGGCGGTGCGAGACCCTCAGGCGCGCGCGAAATCCACGAAGCCGCGCTCGAAATCAGTGTCGACCAGCACGACGCGCACGCGATCACCGACATCGAGCCCGTGGTCCCCACGTACCACTTTCCCTTCCGCCGCTGGGTGTGCGATGCGAACCCAGGTGCCTTTCGGGGAAGCGCCGGTGACGATCGCGTCGAACTGTTCACCCACTCGAGACGACAAGAGCAGCGCGGCGACCGATTTGCGCACGCGGCGCTCCACTTTCGTGGCGTTGTCTTCTTGCTCGGTGCAGTGTGCGGCGAGCACATTGAGCTCGTCCGTCGAGTACGGTGCGGCGTGGCCCGCGAGCGCGGCCTTGAGCAGGCGCTGCGTGATCAGATCCGGAAAGCGACGGTTCGGTGCGGTCGAGTGCGTATAGTCTTTGAGCGCGAGCCCGAAATGCCCGAGCGCGGTTCGGCCCGGCAGATCCAGCATATATTCGCCTCTGCCGAGCAGCTTCACCACCGACAGCGAAAGATCCGCGAAGCGCGCCGGCTCGGCCGCGCGGCGCTTGATCAGAAACGCCTCGAGCGCCAGGTTCGTGGGGTCGGCTTGCAGGGTCTCACCGACTGAGTCGGCCAGTGCGACGATTTTGGCCCAGCGCTCGGGTGAGCGGAGCACGCGCCGGAGCGAAGGAAAACCTTTACTGTCGAGGAAGCGCGCGGTCACGCCGTTGGCGGCGATCATGAAATCCTCGATCAGATCCTTGGCACGATTGCGCCCGTCCGGCACGAGGTCAGTGACCGTGCCGCCGTCGAATACCGCGCGTGCCTCGAGGGTCTCGAGCGTGAGCGCGCCATGTTCGAAGCGCAGTTTTCTGAGCTGCTGCGCGACGCGATCTTGAAGCCGCAGTTGCTCGTCGATTCCGGGCACGGCGAGCACGCGCGCGGGAGCCGGCGCGCTGCCATCGAGCCAGGCAGCAACGCTATTGTAGGCGAGCTTGGCGTGGTTTCGCACGAGCGCGCGGTACACGTCAGAGTCCGCGATCGAGCCGTTCGCACGCACGACGATCTCGACGACCACGGCCAGACGATCCGCGCCTTCGCCGAGTGACGTGAGGTCCGTCGAGAGCTGTTCCGGGAGCATCGGAAAAATCTGTGCGGCCGTGTACACCGAAGTCGTGTTCGTGCGGGCATGACCGTCGATTGCCGAGTCTTTCTTGACCAGGGCATCGACGTCCGCGATGGCCACGAAGATCTTGGCCGCGCCATCCGCGAGCGTTTCGGCGACCGAGAGCTGATCTAGATCGCGCGAATCGTCGTTGTCGATCGACGCCCAGAGCCGCTGGCGCATGTCTTTGAGCCCCTCGGTCCCTGCGCCCGGCGCAGCGCCCGCCTTGACGATGGCCGCCGTTTCATCGAGCGCCAAGCCCGAGAACTCAGCTGCCAATCCGCGAGCCAACATGGCGCGGCGTGCCACGGTTCGAAGATCGACTTTTCCCGAATGGTGGCGCGCATTCTGCGGAGTGTGATCGGTCATTGCTCGCTGCAATACCACAACAGTCGCGCCCTCGCGCCCTCGCGCCCTCGCGCCCTCGCGTCTGAGCAGCGCCGTCGTTTTCAAGCATGCCGATCGGCGTTAGAACCACTACCGATGAGGCGAAACAGCTGGGCGCAAATCTCGGGTCTGAGCGCCCTGGTGCTGGTCTCGCTGTTGGCGGTGCTTGGGCTCTTGCCGCCAGCCAAAAACCCCGGCACCGGCGCGGCCGGCGAATTCTCGGTCGATCTCGCGCTCGCGCACGTGCGGCAGATCGCGTCCGAGCCTCGGCCCGTGGGATCGCCGGTCATGCTAAGGCGCGCGCCTATTTGCTCGACACACTCACGCGCTCGGGGCTCGAGGTGCGTGAGCAGGGGACTCATTTCGCTTCGCTCGTCGCGGGCAACCTGGTCGCCAGCGAGGTGCACAATGTAATTGGCCGGTTGCGCGGCACTGGCGCTGCGCGAGGTGCCGTGCTGCTCGCTGCGCATTACGACTCTGTGCCCGCTGGCCCGGGCGCGAGCGACGATGGCTTCGGAGTGGCCGTGTTGCTCGAGACAGCTCGGGCGCTCACGGCGCTGCCCAAGATGCCGCACGACGTGCTGTTCCTCTTTTCCGACGCCGAGGAAGAAGGGCTGTTGGGCGCCCAGGCTTTCGTCGCCGACGGCAACGCGCGCGCGGAAGTCGGCGTAGTCCTGAATTTCGACGCGCGAGGCAGCCACGGCGCCGTCACGATGTTCGATACCTCCGCGCACAACGCGGCTCTGATTCGTGCCCTCGGCGTGGCCTCCCCGCATCCGATCGCGAGCTCCTTCATCTCGACGTTGGCCGCCGCGCTCCCCAACGACACCGACGCGAGCGTGTTCAAGCGGGCCGGTATCCCGAGCTACTCGTTCGCCTACGCGGACGGCCTCGAGCACTATCACCGGTTCAGCGACACTCCGAGCGCCATGGATCCAAGGAGCCTCGCGCATGGCGGATCTTATGCTTTGTCGATGGCGCGCTACTTCGCGAGTGGAAACCTCGCGCAGCTCACACGCGACGCTGCTGACAGTGTCATCTATTTCGACCTCCTGGGACGGTGGTTGGTCCGCTATTCGAAGCTCGCTGCCCGGCTCTTTGCCGCTGCAACACTGCTGTTGTACGGGCTCATGCTGCACAGGGCGTGCGCGGGCGGACTGAGTTTGTCGCGTGTTCTTCGGGCCTCGCTCGCCGCGGCGCTCGCGATACTGGCCGCGATGCTGGTCGCGCTAGCGCTGCAGTTGGTGCTGGTGCAATTCATCCCGCTCTATTTCTTGTTGGCGCGCGTGAAGGTCCTCGTGACCGGAATTTTGATGGCTTGCTCTGCCGTCGTGGTCTTGCTGCTCGGTCGGCGTGTGCAGGCTCACTGGCGAGCTGAGCTCACGTATGGCGGAGCCGCGCTTTTTGCATCGCTTTTGCTGACCCTCAGCGTGTTGATGCCGGAGCTCAGCGCTCCATTTCAGTGGCCGCTCACCTTTGCGCTCTTGGGTGTTCTGAGCGAGCGGCTCTTGGCGCGACGCGAGGCTGCCGCCAAGCTCACGCGCTTTGCTTTCTTGACTCCAGCGTGCGTCCTGTTGACCCAGATGACGTATGCAACGCTCGTGGCGACGGGCGCCACCTTGGCCCTCCTGCCGATGTTATTTGTGGGGTTACTGCTGGTGCTGCTGCTGCCCGCAATCGAAGGGCTGACCCAGGCGCGAGCGCGCCTATTTGCGGCCATTATCAGCGCTCTCGCAATTGTGCTGCTGAGCGTTGGCGCGCTCTCCTGTCATTACGGCCCGGATGAGCCGAGCGCCGAATCGCTCGACTATGGTCTCGATCTCGACAGCGGGAAGGCGGTTTGGTTTACCCGCGACACCAAGCCGGACGCGCGCGTCGCGGCGCGCATCCCGTCGGGATCCGCGAGTGTGCCGCTGCCGGCCTTCACGCGCTCGGACCAGGCGCTGCTAGCAAGCAGCGCCCCAGTCATCACGCGCCTGCCGGCGCGCGTCGCCGTCCGGTCAGATCAAGCAACGGAAAATGGCCGGCTGCTCGAGCTCACCATCCAAGCCTCGGCGGACGCGCGCTGCTGGCAGCTCTGGCAGGAACCTTCGAGCGCGGCGCCGCGCATCGTCAACGAACGAATCGACGGCGCGCCAGTCTCCGAGCTCGTGCGCTTCTCGCCCGAGCTCGACGCGAAATTGATGCGCGCCGTCACCGGCGATACTTCGCGTCTCGGTTGGCACATGACTTACTGCGGCGCCGGCGTACGTTCGGTAACGCTCGCGCTGCGCTTGCTGGGCCGCGGCGCGCTTGCTCTGCGTTTGCTCGAGCGAGTGGACGGCCTGCCGCCAAGCCCTGTCGCCTCGCCGAGCCGCGCCGCTGGCCCGGCCCACGGATCCGCTCAGGACAGCGACATTTCACTCGTGAGCCGCTCATTGGAGCTCTGAGCTCAGGCCGCATACCGCTCGAGGAACGCCGCGATTCGGTCGAGCGCT
>OLLW01000593.1_pt1 | contig 15528 bp, 13 predicted proteins | sample 1604611 | NCBI WGS metagenome assembly OLLW01 (sample SAMEA104055725, study PRJEB20765) | soil metagenome | biome: Arctic tundra; feature: Polygonal ground; material: soil | place: USA | collected 2011-09 | depth 0-0.5 m | reverse complement strand
TTTCTTTTGCTGGTTCCCTCGCTCGCGCTGCTTCATGTCGGCGCCGCGCAAGCCGACGACGCGCCGGTTCCAATGCCAGCGGCGACGCCGGCTCGGCCTGCCGCGCCCACCACGCCGCCGCCGCCGCCGAAAATGTCTCTCGAGACACCGCCCGTTGCTGCAGCCGTGCACCGCACTTATCACATGCATGAAGGCTTCTACTTGCGCACCAGTCTCGGTTTCGGGGACTACCGCGCGAGCTTTACCGACAACAACAACCACAATCAGAATTTCACCGAGCACGGCAACACAATCGCGCTCGATCTTCTGATCGGCGGCTCGCCGAGCCCAGGCGTGTCGATAGGCGGCGGGCTGCTGCTCGAGCCGCTGTTCAGCGCGGACTACGATCGCAATGGGTCTGGCAGTCACGACGGCTTCGCCACCTTGGTCGGTCCATTCATCGACGGCTTCCCGGACGCCACGAAGGGCTGGCACCTAGGCGGCTTGATCGGCCTCGGCGCGCAAAGCTTCCAGGACGTAAATGCCAGCAGCGGGACCACGACCCGCGCCGGCGGGCTCGGCGGCGCCGCTTGGGTTGGCTATGACTTCTGGGTCGCCGGCGAATGGGCGATTGGACCGCAATTGCGGCTGATGGGCATGCACACTAGCGACACGCGATCGGGCGAGGACGTGTCGGCTTGGGCGCGCTCGTTCACGCTCGGCATGAGCGCCGTGTTCAACTGAGCACGAGCGCGTCGCTGGTAGGGTCGGAGTCGAGCACTTCCCGGACGCGCTCGAGCAGTGCGTCCGGTGTGACCGGCTTCTGAAGTAGCGCGATGCTCGGATCCCAGCCGCCGTGCTGCGCTATCGCATCTTCCGTGTAGCCGGACAGGTATAGAACCTTGGTTTGTTGGCGCCGGCGCTTGAGCAGCTCGGCTAGCTCGCGCCCGTTCATCGTGGGCATCACGACGTCGGTCACCAGCAAGTGAATCGTATCCGCGAACTGTTCGCTCTCGCGCAGGGCTTCGAGCGGACCGGGCGCTTCCAAGACACGGTAGCCGGCGCTGCTCAGGATGGCACGGATCAGCTTCCGCACCTGCGCCTCGTTCTCGACCAATAAGATCGTGGCAGATTCGGGCGCGGTCCTCTTGGCGGGACGCAGGCTGACGCGCGGCGGAGCCGGCTCTTCGTCGCAACGCGGCAGGTGGACTACGAAGGTCGTGCCGCGCCCCAGCACGCTCGAAACCGAGATGCGGCCGCCGCTCTGCTCGATGACGCCGAACACCGTGGCTAAGCCGAGGCCTGTGCCCTTGCCGTTGGCTTTTGTCGTGAAAAATGGCTCGAACGCGCGCTGGCGGGTGGCTTCGTCCATGCCCGCGCCCGTGTCACTCACTGACAAACGCACGCAGCGCCCGCCGATCGGAGAGCCCGTGTCCACGTTGGCGCTGGCGATGGTCAGCGTGCCGCCATTGGGCATCGCGTCGCGCGCGTTGACGGCGAGATTCAAGAGCACCTGCTCGAACTGGCCGACGTCCACCTTGACTCGGCCGAGCGTGGGGCTCAGCTCGGTCTTGAGCCGTATGTCCTCGCCCAATAGGCGGCGCGTCATCTTGTCCATACCGAGCACGACTTCGTTCAGATCCACGACGCGGGGCTCGAGCACTTGGCGGCGGCTGAAGGCCAGGAGTTGGCGCGTCAAACGCGCGGCGCGCTCGCCTGCGGTATGGATCTCTTGCACGTCTTCCACGGCTGGTGTGCCGGGCGGCAAATCCGCCAGCAGAATCGTGCTGTAACTCAGGATGATGGACAGGATATTGTTGAAGTCGTGGGCGATGCCGCCGGCAAGGCGGCCGAGCGCCTCCAAACGCTGCATCTGACGCAAATGCGCTTCGAGATTTTTCAGCTCGCGCATGTCGTGCTGCACGGTGGCAAAGCCGAACGGTTCGCCGCTCGCGTCGCGCACTAGAAATGAGCTGACTTGAGTGTCGATCAGCTCGCCGGTCACGAAGTGCCGAAGCTGTCCGGGACCTCGGTAGCGGCCGTGCTCACGGAGGATCGCCGCGCGCTTCATGCCGTCGTCGGTGTGAAAAGCGCGCAGATCGATCTTCGAGACGTCCGCGTCGAGCGGGATCCCGAGCAGCTGTCGCCCCGCCTTGTTGACGAACATGACCGGGCCTTCGAGGCCTGTCATAGCGATGAACTCATTGCTGTGTTGGACCAGAGCCTCGAAGCGGCGCGCTTGTTCCTCAGCGCGCTTGCGGCATTCGATCTCGCGTTGTCGCGACTCCAGCAATTGCGCGTTGGAGATGGCGAGCGCTGCGTGCTCTGCAAGGCTGCGTGCGACCGCTTCGTCGTCTGCGTTGAATGCACAGGAACCCGGCCCGACGCGACACAGTGACAGGATGCCCAGCATGCGCCCGCGGATCTCGAGCGGCAGTACGATCAGGCTCCGCAAACCGAGATCGTGGATGCGTAAGCCGTACTCTTGGCTTAGCGAGGCGCGCAGCGCGTCTTCGTCGACATTCGGAATCAGTACACCCTTACGGGTTTGAATGACGCGTGCTCCGAGGCTTTCGCCGGCAACTGGGATCGGGCCGGCGCCCAGGAGGACTTCAGCGGCTTTCATGCGAGCCGGATCGTCGAAATGAACGGCGCCAGAAACCAAGCTGGCCTCGTCTTCGGTCACTAGCGCGAGGACGCAACCGCTGCCCAGCAGTTCTGCCATGCGCTCCGCCACCGTGCGCAGCAGCCGCTGGTAGTCGATCGTCGCTTCGGCGAACGCGCGCATGGTATCGGACAGCTCGTGGAGCCGTCGATCGTGTGAGACGAGGTCGCCTGTCATGGTCCCTACTCGGAGCGTCCGAGGATCCTCGATACTAGGATAGTCGCGAGCTTTTGGCTCGCAAAACGCGCGGCGCCTGGCGAAAATCGCTACGCTCTAGTAAGCCCGAGGTTGATGTCTGTTTCCCAACGGCCTGTCCACGCCGAGGATGACCGAGCGTCGAATGCCGACGCGGCTTGGTTTATCGATGGGGCCTACCTGTTCAAGGTTTGGCAAAGCTTGAAACGAAGCGACCGGCTCGACTACCTAAAGCTTCGCAGCTACCTCGAGACCACCTTCGGCGCCGGCATCGAGGACGCCTACTACTTCAACGCGGATCCGGATCCGACCGGCGCGAAGATGAACGCTTTTCACAGTGCGCTCTCATATCGCCCGCCGGACGGCCCCGGCATTCGCGTCAAGCTGTACTGGCTGCAAAAGAAACCGCTGTTTTGGCCGGCGAGCTGGGGCGGCGGACCCGTGCTGCACCCCGAGACCGCACGCCACTTCGAGCTCGTGCAGCAGAAGGCAGTGGATGTGGGCTTGGCATTTCACCTGATGCGCTCTCATGACCATCGAAAATGGGGCACGCTGTTCTTGGCTGCGGGCGACAGTGATTTCCATGAAGTGGTTCAGCACCTAGTGGAGAACGAAAACGTGAAGCTGATCTTGATCGGTAGCGATCAGACGATCAGCGGCGAGCTATTGCCGTATGCGCGCGCAGTCGTGAAGATTCGAGATATCGCAGACCAACTTGCGCGGAGCTGAGCATGCAACCCCGAGTGAGAACGCGATGACAACCAGAGCCATAGGTCGCTTCCAAGCAATCCACGACGCGCGGCCCGACGACATCGCGCCGCCGCTCATGGTCTGGCCGCCGCCCAGTGCGCAGCTGACCGGGCAAGTCGTCGAGCTGACGCCGTGCGTTCCGGAGCGCGACGCACCCTTACTCTTCGACGCCCTGCGGGATGACGCCGTCTGGCAACACATGCCAGGTCGCCCGCAAAATGCCGAGGCGTACGCGCGGGCCCTTGCTCAGAGGATCGCCGAGGGTCGCTTCACGTGGGTTTTGCGGTTGTTGCAGCCGCACGCGGGGCTTGCCGCGGGTTCGGTCGTCGGAACATCGTCCTACATGGACGTCTCCGTGCCGGACGCCCGTCTCGAAATTGGCGCCACCGCCTACACTCGCTCGGTGTGGGCCAGCAAGGTCAATCCGGAGGCGAAGCTACTGCTGCTCAGTCACGCCTTCGAGACTCTCCACGCGGGGCGGGTGCAACTAAAGACGGACGTGCGAAACGTTCGCTCGCAGCAGGCGATCGCCCGCCTCGGCGCAGAGTACGAAGGAACACTCCGCCGCCACCAACGCCGCGACGACGGCACGATCCGAGATTCAGTGCTGTTCTCGATTGTCGTCGAAGAGTGGCCAGGTGTTCGGGATGGGTTGCTGGCACGCCTGAATGCGCCGGACCGCCGCGAGTAAGCCGCTCCGCAAGAGCAGTCGACTACGGCTGCGGCTTATCCAAACTGTCATTGTAGATGTTGATTGCGTCGTACATGTGCGGCTGCGCCGACAGCAGCATCACCGAGCCGACAATCACCGCGCCGAGTCCGCCAAAAATCAGCCCCGAGCTAAGCGGCGACGCACGACCCCTGTCCGTCTCGTGCCCGAGCGCGACCAATCCGCCAAATTCACAGCCGAGCCCGGTGATATCGAGGACGAAGCCGCCGATGGCGAGGTTGCGACCGACCCTTGCTTGCTGCTCGGCGCGCGGGTTGCCCTGCACGGCGTGAACCAAGCCGACTCCGAACGTCGGTCCACCGTAGCGCTCACCGTCTTTGACGAAGGTTGGCATGCCGCCCTCAACGACTGTCGTGATGCGCGGGCTGCGAGCGGGCTCATAAGCCGACGAGCACCCGTAGCTGAAGAACAAGCCCAATAAACCTAATGCGAATTCCCGCACGCGCCCTCCGTTCGAATCGACGTGTCTCCTAATGCGGAATCGGTCGTCAGGCAAGAGACGTGACCGGCGCGCTAAAATACGTAGCCGAGCGCAATGCCCGCATACGCGATCATGTTGGAAGCCTGCGGCTGGCAGGGCCAATAGCCCTCCGTGCAGGAGTAGGCTGAGCGATTCAGCAGCGTCGCGTAGCCGATGTAGTAGCGCGCCAAAAAATGCCCATAGCGAGTCTCAGCGCCGATCTCGTTGTTCCAAAAGTGCGCGCGCTCCCAGACAGCGTAAGAGACGGTATTCTCCCCGATCCCTTCGAAAATATCATTGAAGCCAGCGAGCCCATTGCCGCTGTGTCCGGTGTAGTGAGCAGTCGACCATCCGCTGCCCAGAGTGAAGTAGGCATGCTCAGACAGCGCCAGGCGTAGGCGCGCACCGGCTTCGAATTCCGGCCCCTCGCCATTGGTGCCCACGCCGACGTGAATCGCCAGCAGGGACACTGGCATCACCTCCAGCGAAACACCGGCCCCACCGACCGGCGTGGCGATGCCGAGGTGGCCCAAGATCGCGACCTCGGCTCCTGCTTTCGGCGCTGGCGGCGCAACGCTCGGGTCAGCGGAGGGTGCCTCGGCCGCTACGCCTGTGGCAGCGCTTTCACAGGGGCCACCGGGCAGACACGGCGACGGCTCAGCCGCAATTGCGCCTGCGGCGTGCATTTGCCATGCGCTCAGTAACGCCATCACACGCAAGCAACGCTTCATTGCTGGTGTGAAGTGCACTCTGCATGCCAAGGCGCGCCCGCGCCCGCAAGTCGCCTACTAGGTGGCCCGAGACAGAGTCGTCCTGCCGGTCGCCGCGCTTTCCTCAAGCTTTGGTGCACCCTCTCGACTGCATGATCACGGCGCTTCGTCCACTTGCACAGTCGTCTGGGGCGGCGACGCATCTGGATGCATCCTCGGCGAACCCAAAGTCGCGCCGCCGACCATCACAGCGGCAAGTACGCGACCCAGCGCGCGCAGAACCCGGCGCGCCCGTCGTTGCCTGCGACTCGTCCGCGTGACCATCAGCACAAGCATTTACCGGAATGCGGCTCGTCGCAAACGCTTCCGACAGGTCAGCAAGGCGCCGAGTGGCGTCAACCCATCAAGTGAAGTCACCTGCCGCCGCCCAAAACGGTGTATCTGGCACGGCGCACGTGAACGCCTGGTTGTCGGGTCCCGTCCAGGTGATTGTTCCCCCGGTGAGGCGAGCGATCAAACACCGTTCAGAAGTTTACGAGGGATAGCCGTGGCTCACACTCAAACCATCAAGCTCGGAAAGACCGAATACGTCATCCTCCCCAAGGCCGAATACCTGCGTCTGCAGAGCGTTGCGGGGGTCCCCGAGGGATCGGTTGACGCCGTCGAGTACGCGCGCGGCTCGATCGGGGCGACGCTCAAGGCTGCCCGCGAACACGCGGGGTTGACGCAAGCTGAGCTCGCGGTGCGGTTGAAGAAGAACCAGCCCATGGTCAGTGGTGCGGAGTCTGGAACGATCAGCGTCAGCGAGCGGTATGCGCGCGCGGTGCTCAAAGCATGCAAGCTTCCGGCGGCCTGGACAGGGCCGAAGCGCGAGGGGAAGCGGTAGGATCCGCTCCGAGTGGTTAAGTCGAGCGCCAAATCGGCTGCCGGCCCTGACACTGGCGGCGATATTATGTTGCTTGTCGCATCGGCCTCGGGCGCGCGGCAGCGTGCATGCATGCGCGTGTTTCTACCAAGGTGACGAGCGACAGGCTACGGTTGCCTGGCAGACGGAGTACAACAAGATGAGCGACTTCCCCGCATTCATGAAGAACCCGCTGAACCGGATCGCCCCCTCATCCCAATACACCGACGCAATCGAGGGCTACGTCTTCGATGGCGCAGACGGAAGCCAGGTTGCGTTCTGGACTTGTTCCAAAGATCGAGTCTCCGCCGTCCATGCCCACGAATTCGACGAGTACGTGTTCGTCATCCAGGGCAAATGCATCGTTGTCATGGGGGAAAATCGGGTCGAGCTTGCGGCAGGCGACGAGCTACTGGTTCCCAGGGGAACGCCACAGAGCATGATGGTTTCGGCCGGCACACGGACCGTGCATGTGTTCGGCGGCAAGCGGGCGGAGCGGCAGCACGAGTTTGATGGTAGGCCGCAGTGAAGCGAGCTGTTCTAGCGGTTGAAGAACGAGGCTTGCTGAAACCGCATTCCGTCGAAGATCTGCTCGACCCGACGCGGCGATAGGGTGCCGATGGGCTCGCCCAGCTGGGCCTTGTCGACGCTCGACACTTGCGACACGATCACGACGCTCTGCATGGGCAGATTGCCTTCTCCCGGATCCAACACCACGTTTCCAGGCTCGGTCGCCCGCTTCAAGTTCGAGGTCAACCCGCAGACGACGACGGAGGTAAGCCGACTCCGGTTTAGAGCGTCGTCCTGAACCACGACATAAGGGTGAGCGACGCCCGGGAGTGAGCCGCGGGCTTCGTCCGGCGCGACCCAGAATAGGTCTCCCTGGCTGACGAGCGCTGGATTTCCAGAGTTCTGCTCGTCCGTCGTCGAATCCTTAGCCATGCAGTTCTCGTCCCAGTCTACTGGAGCACGCTGGCCCCGCCACCCGCCTGTGTTGGTCTCGACGGGTGGTATGCAACGGCTCGGCGCGTCCGCGCGGCGGCATCACCGTCGTCGCCGTGGCGCCCTTGCGGGCTACACTGGCTCGCCCGCACAACGGACGCCTCGCGTTCGCTTAACCTGCGCCTGCCTGACCTGTGCACACTCGCCAAAATCCCCGTGCTGACGCCCAACGACCTCCGCCGAACAGTTGCCGCGAGGCTGATACAGGCCGGAGTCAGCCCCTACATGGTGATCAAGATCACCCGGCACACCACGCTCGGCATGCTCAAGAAAGTATACGACCGCGCCAGCGTGTCCGCGACTCGCGAACTCATCGACGGCAAGCCGACGGAGGAGACTGGTACAAAAACAGTACAGAGCGGGTCGGCCGATGGCTCGAAATCGAAGGCCAAGAAATCGAAATCGAGCTGAATTTACAGGGTGGCCCCTGCCGGACTCGAACCGGCACGTGGTTTCCCACAAGGGATTTTAAGTCCCCGGCGTCTGCCGTTCCGCCAAGGGGCCACAGGGCGCATCACTACCGCGAGTTGTGCGGCGTCGCTAGTGTGTCGGCGTGGGGTTGGGCGACAAATTTCGGGCTGCTTCAGCCCAAGTGCCGGTTTCGGTGAGGTCGGGGGAGGCGGCGAAGCCTTGGAAGAGGAGGGGCAGGGCGTGCTCTAGGAAGAAGCCGGATTCGACTTCGAATTGCAGCAAGCGGTCGGCGCCTGCGAAGGCGGCGAGCTCGGGGCCCTGCCAGATGGTTTTTGCATTGCCGGTGATGGTGAGCACGTCGCCGGTGGCGAAGTCCGCGCACACGATGCCAGCGTGCGGGTTCGATTGCAGGTTGCCGAGCGTGTTGAACATGAAGTTGCCGCGGAAGTCGGGGATGGTGAGGCGAGTAGTGCCGCCTTCTTCCGTGATGCACACGAAGCCAGGGCGACCGCCGCGGTGCGAGATGTCGACGCCCTCGCCGTGAGCGTGGCTGGTCGCGTTGGCCGAAGCACTAGCGATGAAGAACGTATCGGTGTTCGTGAGTAGAGCGTTGGCACGCACGGACAGCAGCGCTCCTTCAGGGCCTGGCGCGCCGGCCTTGCCGACCAGCTCGGGCTCGAAGAAAGGCTCGCGCGCTTGGATGTATTGTTGGCAATTGCCAAAGCTCTGCTCGACTTCCACACAGAAGGACTCGGCGTCCCGCAGGGCGATGTGGCCGTTAGCGCGCACGCGGCTGCGTGATTCGAGCTGAATGCCCAGCACGCCGAGCGGCGCGCCTACTGAAAGCTGCTCCGTCAGCGGATCGCCGAGCAACGGCCGAGCCTGAACTTTGAGCAGCTTCGAGGACGGTGCGCTCACGAAGCCGGGCGGGCCCGTTAGGAACGAAGCCCACAGCCGGCCCGTGGCGCTGATGCTGCCGACTACCAGCATGGGCAGCAGCTCGAACAGTTGCCGATGCAGATCCGGCATCTCTTCATGGATCATGTTGCGACCGGCGCGCTCGATTTTGTCGCGCACCCCGGCGACGCTCTGCACGGCTTGCTCGCCCGCATGGAACGGCGAGCCTTCGTGCGTCCAACCGCGGGCGACGCGCGAGCTGCGTCGCGGCGCGGTCACGCGCTCACCGTGGTGCGGAGGGCAGCCATGGCGAGTACTCTGAGGCGTCCGCCGGCGCGAAACAATGGGCGTTTTGACAAATGACAATTGCGGTCCTGGCTCATTCGCCGACCTGCCGGAAGGATGATTGGGTTTGATGGTCACGCGGCAAGTCGAATGGCGTCAGAGCCTTCGGCGGCGCAGTTCGAATGCAAAAGTTCTACATTCCTTTCGCTGGGCGAAAGCAGTCCACCGCAGTCGTGCTCCAGGCGCCTAGGCGAGATTCTGGCTGGGCTCTCAGCGCTTGTGCAGCAAATAGCCGAGCTCGACCGACAGCGAGCCGATTACGGCGATCATCAGCGCGACCAATACCCAGCTGTTGCTCTGCGAGGCTGGGCGCCCGGAGCGGCGGTGGCGTTCGGGCGGTAGGGAGGTGCCGCCGCGGCCGCCGCGGGCAAGGTTCGCGATGCCGGCCGCGGCGGAGGCGCTGATGTTCACGCGCACTTGCAACTCGCCGCGTTCGGCTTCGGTCATCTTCACGAGCTGAGACTTTTGCACGCGATCGGTGCCCCCGGTGAACACGGATAGCGACTCGATGAACGCGCGTACCGAGCTCGGGCGCAAGCCTGGATCCCGCTCCAAACCGCGGTGGACGACGCGCGCGAGATCACGCGGTACCCACGGAGCCACCGTTTCGAGCTGCGGAATCGGCTCGGTGCTTATGGCGATCATCAGCTCACCGAGCGACGTTCGCCCGCCCCACGGCCGCTGCCCGCTAAGCGCTTCCCAGAGCACGACCGACAAGCTCCAGACGTCGGTGCGTTCGTCGACCGATTTGGCGTTCTTGGCTTGCTCGGGCGACATGTACATCGGTGAGCCGAGCATACTGCCGGTGCGAGTCAGGCTCAGGTGGCTGGCACCGCTCCCCACTTCGCTCGCCCGCGTGCGCTCGGTAACCCCAAAATCACAGACTTTGACCGTGACTTGCTGAGACACGTCGTCGACCTGCAGAAACAAATTGGCGGGCTTGATGTCGCGGTGAAGGACGCCGCTCGCGTGCGCTGCGGCGACGCCGCTCGCGCCTTGCAGAACGAGCCGAACCGCGACTTGCGGATCGAGCGCGCCCTCTTTCTTGAGCACGACGGACAGCTCGATGCCGTGCAAGAGCTCCATGATGATGTACGGCATACCGAGCGCTTCGTCCGAGCCAGTGTCGACCGTGCGGGCCACATTGGGGCTGCTGATGTCGCTGGCGGTGCGAGCTTCGCGGGCAAAGCGTTCGAGCGCCGTGGGCGAAGCGTGGGCCATGCCCGCCGAAACGACCTTCGCCGCCAGTCGTTGGCCGTTGGCTGCCTCGACTTCGTACACCGAGCCCATGCCGCCTTTGCCGATCAAGCGCAGCACGCGATACTTCCCGCTCAAGCTCTTGCCGTTCAGGCCGAGCGGGTCCGCAGCGCTCGCCCCGGCGGGCTCTGGCTGCGCGACTGAGAGCGCGAGGTCAGCGCGGCCTTCGACGCGCTTCTGCATTTCACTGGAAACGCGAGTGATGCGCGAGTTGTCGAGTAGCTCGTCCCCGCCGGAGAAACGGCGCAAGCGGTCGGCGAAATCTTCGACGGTGGCGGGGCGCAGATTCGGGTCGCGGTTGAGCGCCTTGTGCACGGCACGCGCCAGGCCAGCGTCGACCCAAGGCGCGCGATCTTGAATGTGCGGCACGTCTTCGTTGCAGATAGCGTTGATCAGATCCGCGACGCATTCGAGATGCGAGAATGGCGCGACGCCGCACAGCATTTGATACAAAGTCGCGGCGAGGCCCCAAATGTCCGCGCGTTGGTCGGCTTCCTTCGCGCTCCGGAGCTGCTCGGGTGCGGCGTAGTCCGGCGTGCCGAGCTGGCTGCCCGTGGCCGTCAGGGAATCCTCGCTCCAGGCAGAGGCGCGTTTGGCGATCCCGAAATCACACACTTTGACGATCAGCTCGGCGCCGTCGCGATCGAGCAGCAAATTGCCGGGCTTCACGTCACGGTGCACGATGCCGACGCGGTGTGCCGCGGACAAGCCGTGCGCCGCTTGCAGCGCGATGCGCACGGCGCTCTCCGGAGCGAGCGCGCCGTGTTCCTCGAGCACGCTGTCCATGTCTCGCCCGCTGAGCAGGGGCATGACCAGGAAGTGCGCGTTGAGCGCTTCGTCGCGGCCTGACGAGAGCGTGCTCACGACGTGGGGGTGCGAGAGCCCCTGGACGACCTTCGACTCGCGTTCGAAGCGTTGCCCGGCTTCGCCGTCGAGCAGCTCGGGGTACAAGATCTTGACCGCGACCGATTTGCCCTCGAGGTCCGTCGCGCGGAACACCGAGCTCATGCCGCCGAGGCCGATCAGCGTGGTTAATTGGTAGCGCCCGGCGAGCTGCTTGCCGATGTAGCTCTTTGCGCGATCTTCTGCGATGGCCGGGCCCACGATGGTAGGCTGGAGCATAGCCACGCCGGGACACTCCGCGCTACTATCGAAATATGGCTGAAGCGCAGGAACCCAGGGGCCGAGTACTCGTGGTTGCAGGCTCCGACTCCGGCGGCGGGGCTGGCATCCAAGCCGACATCAAGACCATCACCGTGTTGGGGGGTTATGCCGCAACCGCGATCACCGCGCTAACGGCTCAAAATACTTTGGGCGTGTTTGGGGTGTTGCCGATCGATCCCGAGTTCGTGGCTGAGCAGATGTCGGTGGTGCTGGCGGATATCGGCGCCGATGCCGTCAAGACCGGTATGTTGTTCTCCGAGGAGATCATCTCTGCGGTTGCTTCGACGCTCGAGGTGCGTGCGCGCCGCGTGCCGATCATCGTCGATCCGGTGATGGTGGCGAAGGGCGGCACGGCTCTGTTGCAACAGCGCGCTCGCGCGGCTTTGGTGGAGCGGATGCTGCCGCTCGCCGCGCTGCTCACGCCCAACGCGCCGGAAGCCGAAGCGTTGTCCGGTGTGAAAGTCGAGACCGAGTCGGATATGGAGCGTGCGGCCGATCGCTTGCTCGCCTTCGGCGCTAGCGCGGTATTGATCAAAGGCGGGCATTTGCCCGGCGACACCATCGTCGATCTGCTGCGCACTGCGGACGGCGAAGCCGTGCGCTTCGAGCACCCGCGCATCGCGACGAAGTCGACGCACGGCACCGGCTGCACGTTGGCCGCGGCGATCGCCACTGGCGTCGCGCTCGGCTTTACCTTGCGCGACGCCGTCGAACGCGCGGAAGACTACGTCGTGGAAGCGATTCGCACGGCGCCCGGATTGGGGCAGGGGCACGGCCCGATCAATCACGGTCACGTCATTGGTGCCCGCTTGAATTAGGCCGGGTTGCGCGCCGCTGTATAGGTAGTTTCCCGGGCCTCTTGCGGCGGTGTTAGGGTGGTGAGGGTGATCCGAGGTTTTGCTGCGGGCGCCGCTGTGTTGCTGTTGGCCAGCGCGTGCATGCGGAGCCCCGCGCCCAGCCGCACGATGCCGTTTCAGCCGCCGCCGGTCGTGCCCAGCGCGAGTGCGACCGAGCCGGCTTTTCACGGCTATCGCTTGGCTCAGAGCTTCGTCGAGAAGGGCCCGTTTCGCGATGGCGCGCAGCGAAGCGTGGGCGCGATCGTGGCCGGGCTTCGCGTTAGGCCGGATGCAAGCGGCGTGCGCCTGGCCGAGACCGTGAGCAACCCTCCGCTCATGACGGGCGTGCCGCTGCCAGAGTCGCAGGGAGGCGGATTCTTGTTTTGGAACAACAGTGCCTTGTACACGGCCGACAGCTTTCTCGGTGCATTGAAGCCAGTGCTCGATATCGGCTTTTCTCCGGCGCATGTTTCGTTTGGTCCGAGCTTTGCGCTGCTCCGCGGTAGCGATGGGCGGCGTCTCGCGATCGATTTGCCCACGGGCTCGCGCGTGCCGATCGTGCCACCCTTGTTGGTCGACATCGCATCGACGGCGGACGGCTCTGTATTGGCCTTGCTCGAAGGCGGAGCCTGCGCGACGAGTGATGACGGCGGAAAGAGCTATCACCCCGTGGCTTTGCCCGCCGGCACGTATGCGCTGAACGTCCAAGAGCTGAACGGCTCGCTGCTCGCAAAGCTCAGCTCCGGCGCACGGTTGAGGCTTGAAAAAGGCCAGCCCGTGCAACTGGAGAACGAGCCGCCGCGAGTGAAGCCGCGCTCTCCCAGCGACGCGCTCTGGCCGCTGCCCCGGCCTCCGCTGGAGGAGGCGTTGCGCGCCGGTGTGCCGATTGGTGAACAGTTTGCTGGCGTCGCGGTCGCTGGCGGTGTCGCGACTGTGAACCTACGCACCGGGGAGCTGGTGCAAATGACGCGTGCGCTGGTGCCGAGCGAGCTGTCATGTCGAACGCTCGAGGCCAGCGGCGGTTTGCTCTTGGCTTGCTCGTCGCGCACGCGAGGTAGCCTCGTGCTCTCGGACGTGTTCGGGGAACACCCCCAAATTCAGGCCACGTTTCCGCCGGGAGTCGAGGTCGACTTCGCGGCTGGAGTGCTGGTCGCGGCTGCCCGTTGTGACGGCCAGCTCAAGCCAGGCGCTGTCTGTGTGCGGGACGAGCAGGGGCGGTTTCACGATTTCGACGTTTCAGCGCAGCTCGCCAAGTTGGAACAGGTCGTCGTGACGCCGAATCCGCCCAGAAAAGTGCTGGAAAAGCCCAGGATCGTCCGTTGGATCCCGAAGGAAGGCGGCGGTGCGGTCGCGCTCTTGAGCGGTTCGATCGCGCCGGTCTCGAGCGGCGAATTGATCAGCGGCTTGTTGGACGCCGAGAGCGGTCGCTTCGTACCGTTTGCAGAGGAGCTGCCGCGTGGCGTGCTCGACGGCACGCGCGCGGCCGAGGCTTGGCTCGGGCTTGATTGGTTCGCGCAGCGCGACGGACACGTGCGCGGCTGGTTGCCGAGCGTGGCGATTTCGATCGACAACACTGGGCGCATCGAGCCCAGTGTGTTCGAGTTCAGCTCGCTCTTGGGCGCGGGTGCGCATGCCTTGGCATTCGATCGCGGGCGGCACGTGTTTCAGTCGTCGGATTGGGGGCGCAGCTGGGTCGAGACGCTGGCGCCGCCAGGCTCTGCTTCCGGCGCCAAAGTCGTGTACGGTGCGCGCTGCTCAGGGGTGGGCTGTTCGCTCGGTCCTTGGCTGCGCGTAGGCTGGGACGCAGAGGTGCCGGCCGAGCTCGCGCGTTCGCAGGTCGCGCCTGCGCCTGCCGGAGTTCCGCACGCGCCGCTGCCTTTGCTCCGCTGCAGCGAGCTTGCGCCGGCCGCCGTGTCAGCGTCAGCCCCGGCTCCGAGCAACCCGGACACCGATCCGCACCTCGCCGCCTTCGGTGTAAGTCCCGGGATGCTCGCCGCTGCCGACGAATACCAGACCGAGTTCAACTGGTGCACGACGCAGCCGCTAGGTGGCCCCGGCAATAGCCTGGGCTTGCGCGCGGGCATGGTGGCGAAAAAGCCCGTGCTCGCGACGGATGAGCCCGTGCCGCCCAAGAATTGGCCTGGTTTTTCGCAAACCAAGCGGTTTTCGTTCGTCAGCGCGTTCGATCCGAGCGCCCGCTTGCTTACGGCCAGCATTACCTGGGGCGCGCTATTCGACGTCGCGCGCGCCTCCGGCGCAGACAGCCCGTCGCTCGACGACTCTGGTGGGTCGGCGCCAGCGCTGCCCGTCCTTGGACCGAACCCAGGACAATCCGAAGGTCTGCTCTTGGCGGACGCTTCCCCCGTCTGGTTGCATGTTGCCGGCTCGGCTGAGGCAGTCTCGCTCGGGCACACCGACGCCCTGCCGATCAGCGCTATCGCCAGCGCCGCTCACACGCTGCTCGTGCTCAGCGCTGACAGCGACGGCACACTCGGAGTGAGCGAGATCAAAGCGGGTCGGGCGCGCCGCTTGTTTCAGTGGCCCGGCATCGGTGAGCAGTTTTATGCCGGCAACGCCGATGCCTTGGCGATCAACGCGCAAGGTGCTCTGGCGTTGCTGCACACGCCGTCCGCGGGCGAGCCAGCGACGACGGCCGATCCGGCTTGGCTGTTGCATCCCGACGGCAGCACCTCGTCCGTCGCTCCGTGGTCCTTGCTGTTCACGGCGGACGCACCGGAGTGCAAGCCCGCGCCGAGCGACTACCGCGCCGTGTTTCAGACCAGCCGCGCCTGGTTGCGCGTGATCGACAGCGGAAAATCGCTGCCCGAGGACACGCTCGAAGCCGGCATGTTCGCGGTCCTGCGCGTGAATCCTGATCGCTGGTGCTTGGAGGCCGTCGAGCTCGGCGGCGCGAGCCTGGATCGCGCCAACGACACGCTCGACACCCGGTTTTCAGCGCGTTTTGTCGGTCCGCATCCCACCGCCGCCAGGCTCGGTTTTGCGCCCGGTTTCGAGCTGCGACAGCCGCTCAGCTGTAGCTTGAACAGCTCACACTAGCGTGTCATATCGCTGCCATGGCTCGTCGCGATCGCTGGTTAGGTACGCTGATCTTGGCGGGCTCGCTCGCCGGCTGCGTTACCGATCACGACGCGCTCCAGAAAAAGCCGAGCGTCGCTAGCAGTGCGGGCGCGGGCGGCGCGCCCGCGGCCGCCGGCGCGCCGAC
>OLLW01000069.1_pt1 | contig 15540 bp, 12 predicted proteins | sample 1604611 | NCBI WGS metagenome assembly OLLW01 (sample SAMEA104055725, study PRJEB20765) | soil metagenome | biome: Arctic tundra; feature: Polygonal ground; material: soil | place: USA | collected 2011-09 | depth 0-0.5 m | reverse complement strand
GCTCGCTCACCACCGGCGGCTCGCTCACCACCGGCGGCTCGCTCACCACTCGCGGGAGCTCGTTCACCACAGCAGGCGTGGGCGCGACAGCAGGCGCGAGCGCGACCGGCATCGGCAGCATAGATAAGCTCGCAGCAGCTACGCCGGGCGGCGGCGCGCTGTGCACTCCATTCGAAGGCGGCAAGCTAGATGCAGGCGCTGGCGGCACTTGTGACATCGGCCCCATGGGCGCCTCGCCGAAGCCCGGAAACGCCACAACGGGGTCGCCTCGCCAGTCCTTCCAGGCGAAGGTGGCAAGCGGGGGACGCTCTGGCTTGCGCTTGAAGACGTGATCGAACACGGCGAGCTGCACGAACTTGCCGGCGGGGCGGTCTTCTATCGTGGCGCGCGTCGCGTGATAGCGATCGTGAAGCAGAGCCTCGACTTGGGCGCGCGTCACGCCTGGTGCCACTGCGAAAGCGAGCTCGCGGTAGGTGATGGGGCTGTCTGCTCGCGGCTCCTCAGCGCGCTCGCGGACGATCTCGAAGCTTGGCAGCGGCGTAACAACAGACGTTGGCGCCAAGCCGGGTACCGGGGGTGCCGGCGGCACCAGGTCGTCCGGCACGAGCAGCAGGCGAGGCGCGGCGTTGGACGCGCGCGACGGCACGCTGGCCGACAAACGCGGTGGCGAATGCGAGCCTGGGCGCGGGATGACGCTCGCCGACCCGGAGGCCCCCGCCGGAGCGACCGAGGTCGCGCCGCTGGTGCTTTTTTCAGGGACGCGCAGCTTCCCGGTCGACGACTCAGCTGGCTTCGGGCTGCTCAGCGAAGCGCCGGTCAGCGTGGCGTCGTCCGGCGCTTTGGTTACCAGGTAGCGGAGCTTCAGAGTTGGGTCGACCGCGCGGTAGCCGTTGTCGAGCAGCTCGATCGAAAACTGAGACAGGGCTCCGCTGTCGCCGCGCAGCCTGCGCGCTTCCTGCAACGCCGCTTGCCACTGCTTCGCGTCGACGCAGTACTCCTCGGCGACACCGTTCTCCCCTACGCGGGAAACTTCAACGAACCAACGCATATCCGTTTCGAACTCGAACCCGCTAGAAGCCGACCAGTAGTAGAGCGCCTCCATGCCGCTCCCGCAAGCTCGAAGCGAGCGAATTTCCCTCTCGAGTCGCTAAAATGCGTGGCTCGTTCGCGCTCCGCGATGACGGCCCGTTTCGCGCCGCGCGCTGCCTGGAGCGCACGGCTTCCGGGTACTCCCTGGTTTTGTGCCGCCGTTCATCGCACTTCCGCGCGGGAAACCGCACGGAAATCGGAAACGTCCTAGCCTGCCTCGGGCGATGCTAAATGGCGCTCGGCGCCTATGGCCGAAATAGAACATTCCATCGAGCGAGCCGCAGCACAGTCCGCGGCCGGCGAGCGAGCGCTCGTGCTGGCCCTGCGCGCGCTCGCTCGGTTCGAGCCCGTCTTTTACCTGGCATTCGCAGGCACCTGCACGCTGTTCGTGGCGTGCCGCTTTTACGCGTCGCTTAAGTTGCAAACTCTGTACGCATACGCCTGGGCGCGGCCGGATTTGTATCAATTCTTCGCGCGTGAGCGCGTGCTCGGAACTTGGTCCGCGCCTTTGGATGACGTGTTCATTCATTTCGATTTCGCGCGTGAGACCGCGCGCGGGCATCCCTTTCAATGGTCGGAAGGCGCCGGATATTCCAGCGGCGGCACCAGCCTGCTGTATCCGTTCGTCCTGGCCGCGGGCTTTGCGCTCGGGTTTCGCAAGCTCGAGCTGATGGCTTGGGCGGCGATCGTCGCATGCGTCGGCGTGTTCGCGTTGCTGATCGCGACGCGCCGCTTGTGTGCCTCGTTGCCGCGCGCCGTCAGCTACCTCTTCCCGCCCGGCGTGCTGTGTGTCGGCGCGCTGGATTGGTCACTGTTCAGCGGCATGGAAGTCGCGCTATTCCTGGCCCTGTGGGGCGGCGCGCTGATCGCGTGGGACGACCTGTCTGCGGCCGCTCGCGAACCCACGCGCTCGCTCGGCAAGCCGACCGCCATTCTCGGCGCGTGGGGCGCGGCCGTCGTCGCAACACGACCGGAGGGTGCAGCCGCGTTGATCGTGCTCGCTGTCTCGGCGATTTGGCTGGCGCGCTCACGCGGCGTTCCGCAGGTGCTGAGGTTGCTGGCGATCGCAGGCACCCCAGCCGCCCTCGTACTGCTCGCCCATGGGCTTGCGAACCGCGCGCTGACCGGAGAATCCACGGCGGCCGGCGCGCTGGTCAAGCTCGAGATGAACCACCCGTTCATGACGCCGCAAGCGGTTTGGGAAGCGTGGCTGTTTCACCTGAAATATCAGGTCCTGCGCGTCACTCAGTATCACTTTGCCGACGTTCCCGCGTACGGCTGGCTCGCCTGGGCGCTGGCCGCGGCGGGTCTGTTTTGCCGACAGACGCGGCGCGTGGCGCTCGTGCTGTGGGCGAGCGTGCTGAGCTGGATGATGATCGTCGCGCTGAACGGGCAGGTGCGTTGGCAAAACGAGCGCTACACCATGCCCGCAGTGGCATGGCTGCTGATGGCCTCGAGCCTCGGGCTCGGCAGCCTGCTCGCACGCGGCCTCTCCACACGCTTCAACGCGCTGCTCGGGGCGCTCGCGCTGGTCGCAACGGGCTTCTTCGTGTTTCACCAAATCCCGCGTTTTCGCGAGCAGATTTGGTTTTTTGGTCGAGCCTCGCGTAACATTTTGGATCAACACCTGACCGCCGGCGCGCTGATCCGCCAAGACCCTGCTTTGCAATCGAAGCGCGTGTTGGTCGGCGACGCGGGAGCAATTCCGTACGCCTCGGACGTGCCCGCGCTGGACGTGATCGGCCTCGGCGGCTATCACGGCTTGCCGTTTGCACGCGCCACCCGCATCAACATCGCCGCGGCGATCGAACTGATCGAGCGCATCCCCGCGGCCGAACGTCCCGACCTGCTCGCCATCTACCCCGGTTGGTGGTCCGACTTCCCACTCTGGTTCGGCACGCGCGTGGCAGAGGTCCCGGTGCGCGGCAATGTGATCTGCGGCGGCGTGAGCAAGGTCTTGTATCGACCTCGTTGGGAACCGCTCGACCACAGCGGCGTGCCCTTTTCGCTGCAGCCCGGCGAGCGCATTCTAGATTCGGTCGACCAAGGCGACCTGGTCAGCGAGCGCGAGCACGGCTACGCGCTGTCCGAAAAGAACATCGGCTTCGTGTTCATGAAGCTGCTCGAGAACCCAAGTCGCCCGCGTGAGGATCTGTGGGATGCCGCGCGCATCGTGCCTCCGGGCGTGAGCGAGTCATTCCGCCTGTCGCATTTGCAGCCCGAAAAACCGCTCACTTTGCTGCTGCGCAGCGCGCCGACCTCGGTTGCGGAATTTGACGTCGCGCTGTCCGGGAAAGTCGCAGGCCACGTACGCCTGAAGCCCAACGACGGTTGGGTCGAGACGCGCATCACTTTGCCTGCACCGCACGCGGACAGCGTGAACGTGCGCTTCGGGCCAGGCGCGACCGAGCATGCGCTGTTTCAAATCTGGGCGGTCGCCGCGCCTTGAGCTCGCCGTACACGACGTTCGGCTTGCCGCCGGATGGAGTGGCGTGGGCTGCGCTAGCCATTGGTTGTGCGCTCGTCCCGCTGCTGTGCTCGAAGCGCCGACAGGCGCTGGCTCTGAGCCTGCCGCATCGCATCTTGCTACCCGTGCTCACGCTGACTGCGACGTTATTGTCTGCCGGCTACGTCGTCTACTACCTGCGCTCGGGGCCGCGCATCATCGACGCGACGAGCTACTACCTGCAAGCGCGAGCCATGGCGCACGGCCATTTCGCGTTTCCCGTGCCGACGCCGTCGGGTTCATTTCGCGGGCGATTTCTGCTCGAAAACGCACAACATTCGCTGTCGGTGATCTTCCCGCCGGGCTACGCAGCCGTGCTCGCGGTCGGCTTCCTGCTGCACGCCCCGCTGGCGATAGGTCCAGTGATCGCTGGCTTGCTCGTGATCGCGACGTACGCCTTGGCCAAGCAGCTCACGGAAAGCGCGGAGGTCGCGGCAGTTGCGGCCGCACTATCCGTGCTGTGCGCGGCGCTCCGCTATCACACCGCCGACACCATGTCGCACGGTTGGTGCGCGCTCTTGCTGTGCGGTGGCGCGTTCTTTGCCTTGCGCGCCCGCCGCTGGGATGCGCTGTTGTGCGGACTCGCCTGTGGTTGGCTGCTCGCGAGTCGGCCGGTGTCCGGCGCGGTGGGCGTACTGCTCGCGCTCAGCGTGATGCCACGCAACGCGCGCAGCATCGCGCACTTCGCGGCAGCCCTCCTGCCCGGCATTGGGTTCCTGCTCCTCTATCAACACGCAGCCACCGGCAGTTGCTGGGCGTCGACTCAGCTTGCCTACTACGCACTCGCGGATGGCCCGGAAGGTTGCTTCCGTTACGGCTTCGGCCGCGGTATCGGCTGCCTATACGAGCACGGCGAGTACGTTCGCGCACGCCTGCCGAACGGTTACGGTCTTCACGAAGCAGCTAGCGTCACGCTACGCCGGCTCGCGGTGCACAGTATCGACGTCGCCAATGCCGCGCCGCTCTCGGCGCTCTGTTTCGTCGGCGCCTTCGTCGCACGCGGGGTGCGTGGCGTTCGCCCTATTTTCTTTGGCTGCTTGGGCCTAATCTTCGCCTACGCGCCATTCTATTTCGACGGCAGCTTTCCGGGCGGCGGCGCGCGCTTGTTCGCTGATGTACTGCCGCTCGAGCACGTGCTGTTGGCGGTCGCCGTAGTGCGTCTACGCTGGATCGCAATCGCACTGCCGCTGTCCTGCGCCGGCTTTGCGCTACACGGAAGCTTCTCGCATCGCGCGCTCGCCGAACGCGAAGGCGGAAGGCCCATGTTCGAAGCTCGAGAGCTGTCGCGCGCCGGCGTCGATCACGGACTCGTATTCGTCGACACCGATCACGGCTTCAACCTCGGACACGATCCCGGCCAGCTCGACGCGCAGCACGGCCTTGTAATCGCGCGCTACAAGCACGACGCGCACGACTGGCTGCTTTGGAATCGTCTCGCGCGTCCGCCCAGCTATCGATACCAATACAATGGTTCATCGAGCGGGGCAGCCACGGAGCTCATCCCCTATCTGCCTGCCAGTAGCCCGGTGCGCTTCGAGGCAGAGGCAGAATGGCCGCCTCTCGCGGTTCACGGCGGGTGGGCTCAGCCGGACTTCGTTCCCTGTGCTTCGGCCGGCCGCGGACTCGCGCTGCATCCTACCGAACCAGGGGCCGGCGTGAGCCTCGAGTTCGAGCTAACCGGCCTCGATCAGCGACCCCACCCAATCCGCGTTGGCTGGGTGCGCGACCCCAATGTGAGGACAGCGATCACGATCCGGCTGACCGGCCCCAAGCTCGAGGCCTCAGGCCAAATCCCAGAACAGCCTGGGGATGCCCGGAGCGTCGGTGAGCAGACGTGCGTCGAGGCCGACCTTGGCATGGTCATTCTATCAGCCGAGCCACAGCAGGTGCGACTCGAGGCCTCGCGTTCAGGTCTATTAGACTACCTAGAGATAATGCCTGATGAGGGGGTATCCGAGTAGGCCCGGTCGTCGGCGGTCGATCTCGCGCGTCGGTCGGCGATCTCGCCGCCCGTCGTGCTCGGCCTAGCCCCTCAGGCGCACAACGTGGGTGTGCACGGCTGCCCGAAAAGGCGTTGACAATTGAGGCGTTAGAGAAGAGCCTTGGGACATTGACGAGCAGAGGGAGGCAACGAGCAGATGACCAAAAGTGAGCTCATCGAGGCCATTGCCGCCCGAGGGGAGCTGACCAAGGCCCGCGCAGAAATGGTCGTGAATTGCGTCTTCGACGCGATGACCGAAGCCCTGCAACGTGGCGAAGGTATTGAGATCCGTGGCTATGGAAGCTTCACGGTCCGCCCCTACAAGCCGTACGCCGGGCGGAATCCGCGCACCGGACAACCCGTGCCCGTCCCCGCGAAGCGCTTGCCGTTCTTCAAAGTCGGCAAAGAGTTGAAAGAGCTCGTCAATGCGAGTCGGCACACGCCGATCACCGGCGGTGACGAAGGCGACGACGACTCCGACGATTGAGCGTCGGCGCGTTCCCGACAGCGTCGGTCGCCGCCCGCGTTGGTTCCGCTTACTGCCCTTCGTGGTATCGGCGGCGGCATGCGCGGCCGCGCCGCCCAAGGTACCGCAGGTCGTGGCTATCGCGCCAGCTCGACCGCTGCATCAAGGTCCACTAAGTGACTTCGTTTCCGCCGCAAGTCTGCGTTGGTTGGTGCTGGTCCGACCACAACAGCTGTTCGCCGAGCCCGAGCTCGGACGCGCAGTCCGGCAGATCGTGTCCGACCGTCGCTTCGACGCGTTCCAAGAGTCGAGCGGAGTCGATCTGAGAACGCTGCCGTCTGCGGCTATCGCAGGCTTTCCATATGCCACGGTGTATCTGGCGGAGGTGCCGAGTGGCGTTGCCGCGAATGCCCGCGCACTGTTCAGCGAGCGACTGCTGGAAGGCGCCGTCACAAAACAGCCACGCCCGATGCTCACGCGTATTACTGGCGTGGTCGGGCAAACACCCGAAACCTTACTCACCATCGACGAGCGCGCGATCGCAGTCGCAGTCGGTGATCCGATACAAGCAAAGATCGCCGAAGCGTACGCCGAAGAGCGCTTGAAAAATTCGCCGACCGCTCTGCACGGCGCAGCGCTGTCGAGCTTGCCCGACCTTTTCACGGCCAACGCCGCGGTACTCTTCGCGCCTGGACCGTTCGCCGACGAATGGCAGCGCGCGGCGGGCGGCTTGCTGGAATCCACGGTCGCGGTCGCGATCGCCGCGCGTCCCACCGGTTCGGGCAAACTCGCCACAACTTTATGCTTGGCTGGCGCGTGGGGCGAGTCTGCGGCGGACGCAGCCGATCGACTCGGCAGCGCTTGGACCACCTTCGCGCGCAGCTCGGCAGGGCGGCTTTTCGAGTTGCGCGAGATCGCAGAAGTGACGGCAGAGCCGGAGCTGCTCACGCTGCGTGTCGAGCTCGACTTAGAGCAGCTAGTGCGCGGATTGCGGGCTTCAGTGCTCGGCGATGTGACACAGATTCTACGATTGCCTGACAGGTCGAAGAGCCCTCCGCCGGCCGCGTCGGAAAACGACACTCCATAATAGACACACACAGCCACAGCACTGAGTACGTGCGTGTGGGACAAGCACACAGGTCTACTCAGGGATCGCTCCGTTACGCCGCGAAACATCTAAGATTTCAGCGCTTATGCGCACCCGCGATGCGAAGCGTAATTGACCTTTGAGACAATAGAGTGCTAGGACCCTCGAGTGCTGCACTGCGGCGGTCGGGTAGAAGCTAGAACGGCCTTCGCGTGAGTGCAGGAGGGTTTCTCGCTGTAATTGGCGCTGACGCATCAATGCGTGAGCGGGAGCCAACTACGGCGCTGCGATGGTGCGCGTGCCTCGGTGGGCCTCGCACCTTCGCTTCCATGCGAGAGGGAATCGTCGGTGAATACAGAAGTCGTCACGCGCTACACGTTCAAAGCTGGTGATATGGCAGTGCATCCGGCGCACGGCGTCGGTGAGGTGGAGCAGCTCGAGGATCGCGACCTAGGCGGTCGAAAAACGACTTGTTATGTGATCAAGATCAAGGACAGTGGGCTCAAAGTAATGGTGCCCACGGAAGCCGCCGCACGAGTCGGCCTTCGTCCGGTGATGAAGAAGAAGGAGGCCCAAAATATTTTGGAAATCCTGAAGGCGCCGGAGGTGGCAGTCGATCTGCAACCTTGGAATCGCCGCTTTCGCGCCTACACGGAAATGCTCAAGAGCGGGCTTCCGTCGGAAATCGCCAAGGTTCTTCGCGACATGTACCGGCTGAAGTTCGACAAGGACCTGTCCTTTGGCGAGCGCCGCTTGCTCGATCAAGCTCGAAGCCTGCTCGTTCAAGAGTTGGCGCTGGCCCGCAAGGTCCCGCCCGCCTCCATGGAAGGCGAGATTCAGCAGATTTTCTCGGCCTAGCCGACAGCCGTCTCCGTGCCGGCCGCTGTGCCGGATTGAGACGCCTTGGGCTTTAGGGCGGCCGGGATCGGCCGTTCTAAAGTTCATGGAAAGTCGGGAGATGCTCGCGTTCGGACGGTTTCGGCGTGAAGAGCGCATGGCGCTCTCGGTAGCCGCTGAGCAAGCCGCGTTCACGCTGCACGCCGCGGACTCTCCAGAGGAGGCAGGGCGTTGGCTCGAGTCGCACGACGCGATGGCCATGCTGCTCGATACCGAAGCCTCGGAGTCGTTGGCAGTGCAGACGCGAAGCAGCGCGCGCCACGCGCGGCTCCCGATGATCGCGCTGTCCCGTGAAATTGGCGATCTATGTTTCAGCGACGCATTCAGTTGGGGCGCGGACGACGTGCTGCCGCTGAGCAGCACCAGGCCCTTGCTAACTCGCCTGCGCACGCTGCCCCGCGAAATGGGCACACTACCCGCCTCGGCGCGTGGCACGGCTCTAATCGCAGAGAGCGACAAGACCCGCCGCACCGTCGTCGGCCGCGTGCTGCGCAACGCCGGCTACTCGGTGATGTTCGCGGTGACCAAGGAAGACGCCGCAAAATTCGCCCTACAGGAGGACATCGCTCTCGCGGTGCTCAACGCCGAGCTCGCGGACGACTATCCTGCCACTATCGCTGCTGCGCGCAGCGCGGGCAGCAAGGCGAACTTCATCGTCTGCGCCAACCCTCGCGACTTGAAATCCGTGCGAGCCGCGCTCGACGGCACGAGCGGCGTCGGCGTGATCGATGCGTTCGCGCCGCCAGAGAACGTGCTCTTTGCGTCCAACGAGCTGAAGGGCGGCGCAGTAAACAATCGCCGCAGCCCGCGCATCTTGTACGGAACCACGGTCGCGTTCCGCGGCGCGGGTCGCGAAAAGGACGACTTCGGCTTTTCATACAACATTAGCGAAGGCGGCTTGTACGTACGCACGTTGGCGCCGCCGGAGGACGACGAAGTCTGGTTCGAGATGTGCCCGCCGCGCAGCGAGCGGCGCGTTCGCCTGGTCGGCAAAGTGGCTTGGCGTCGCCGCTTCAATCATAACGAGAATGCCACGGTACCGCCGGGCTTCGGCTTGAGCATCGTGGACGGCGCGAAAGCCGACCTGCAAGCTTGGAACGACGCCTACACGACTATCTGCGCGGCCTTGGGCTAGACGCGACGCGAGCGCGACGCGCGCTGCCGAGTCTCCCAAAAGCGTACGACTAAAGCTACGCTCGCGGGATGAAGATCTACACGCGCACCGGCGACGGCGGTCAGACCGGGCTGTTCGGCGGAGCCCGCGTCGAGAAGGACGACTCACGCGTAGAGGCCTATGGCACGGTGGATGAGCTCAACTCCTGCATCGGCGCGGCGCGCGCGCTTGGCGTGTCGGCTCAAACCGACGCCGCGCTACTGCACATTCAAAATGATCTGTTCACGGTCGGCGCCGAGCTCGCTTGCGTGCCTGGCAAAGAACGGTCACTCCGCATGGTCTTGGTGGACGAGGCCAATATCACGCGACTGGAGGGGTACATCGATCAAAGTGAGGAGCCGCTGGAGCCGCTCGAGAACTTCGTCCTGCCTGGTGGTAGCCCGAGCGCCGCTGAGTTGCACCGCGCGCGCACGGTGTGCCGCAGGGCCGAACGGCGGACGCTAACCGCGGGCCGGTCGTCGGCCATTCGAGGCGAAGTCGTGATCTACCTGAATCGCTTGAGTGACCTACTATTCGTGCTCGCGCGCTACGAAAACCACGTGGCGGGCATCGTCGATATCCCTTGGCGCGCGCGCTGAGAGGCAAAATGCCGCGGCCCAAGTACGACCTGATCAATCTTGGCACGATCCCTTCGTCAAGGATCGCGAAGCGCGCCAGATCGCGATCGCCCGGGGCGGACAAGAGCCACGAGAGGAACCCGGCGTGGCCGGCGCCCGTTGCCTGTCAAGAAGGAACCGACGAACGGGCGTTAAAGGCACCCGCTCGGGCAAACTTTTTCAGCCAGGAGCCGCTTTTCAAGCTCAGAAGCGAGCTGACCCAGTTAGTACAGACCCGCGGATTCGTGCCAACGGCCGCGTTTGAACTAGGATGGCAGCGTGGCGATTCGCAAGATTGCGCAAATGGGCGAGCCGGTGCTGCGACGAAAAGCAGACCCCATCGATCCCAATCAGATTGGCTCGACGTTCATCCAAACGTTGATCGACGACATGATCGAAACGATGCACGACGCAGACGGCGCCGGGCTCGCCGCGCCGCAGGTCTACGAGTCGCTGCAGCTGTGTGTGATCGAGGTCGACAAGAACCCGCGCTATCCGCAATTCGAGCCGATACCGCTGACGGTGTTGATCAATCCCGTGCTCACCGCGCTCGTCGGCAGTGGCGGCGTGCTTTCGGCTGAGGACAGCTTCCAGATGTACGAGGGCTGCTTGTCGGTACCCGGTATGCGCGGGAAAGTCGCGCGGCCCAGAAAAGTGCGCGTACAGGCGCTGGATCGCTCCGGCAACCCGCTCGACTTCGTGTGGGAGAGCTTTCGCGCCGTGGTCGTGCAACATGAAACCGACCACCTCCTCGGCACGCTGTACGTGGATCGCGTCGATCCCAAGACTTTAACCTTCCTGCGTGAGTACGACAGGTTCGTACCGACAGCGGAGCGCATTCGCGATCGAGGGAAAGCCGTGGTCGGCTCATGAGGCCCGTCCCCGGCGACGTCATCGGTGGCAAGTACCGCATCGTCCGCTTGATCGGCGACGGCGGCATGGGCACCGTGTACGAGGCGCACCACGAGTTCTTGGAAACGACTGTCGCGCTGAAGTTCCTGCATTCGGAGCTCGCCCAGCGCGCAGGGCTCGGCTCACGCTTTTTGCAGGAAGCGCGGGTTTCAGCGCGCATTCACAGCCCGCACGTCACGCATGTCACCGACGTTGATCAGACCGCGGACGGTTCGCCATACTTGGTGATGGAGCTCTTGCACGGCGAGCCGCTGCAACAAGCCATGGATCGCCGCGGCAAATTGCCGGTCGAGCAGGCCGTCGATTTCTCGTTGCAGATCTTGTCCGGTTTGGAGTCAGCGCACGCCATCGGCGTCGTGCACCGCGATCTCAAACCGGACAACGTGTTCATCGTGCCGGCCACCGGTGGGCCGTTGCTCAAGCTGATCGATTTCGGCATCGCCAAGTTGCGCGCCAGCACCGAGTACCAAAAGGGCCTGACCCGCGCCGGCGTGGTCATGGGCACGCCCGAGTACATGGCACCCGAACAACTGTTCTCGGCCGAGACCGTGGATCACCGCGCCGATCTTTATTCGCTCGGTGTGATCTTGTTCGAGATGCTCTCAGGTCGTCGCCCCACCGACGGTGACGACGTCGAAGCGATCGTCGCCGCAGTGGTCTCGGGCAACGTACGGCACTTGGCCGCACTGGAACCAAGCCTCAATCCGGGTTTGGTGGCAGTGGTCGAGCGCTCTCTTGCCGCAGATCGCGAAGCGCGTTTTGCGACTGCGCTCGAGATGCGGCTGGCACTCGCGCCGTTCGCTGGAGCATTGAGTCACGCCGGGCGTCTAGCGGCCAGCTCCGAGCCGGTCGCGCATCCCGCGCTGCCCGCTATCACCCCGCAGCAACTCGCTCCGAATCAAACCGGCCCGGCGCAAGCGTTCGATCCGGGGCGCGCGGTGCCGAAAACCCTGCCCCCCGATGCCGATCCGGCACAGCTTGAGGCCAAAGGCACGACCCAACGTGTCTCGGATGAGACGGTGCGTGAAGCGCTGCGTGCCAGCGCGCTGCCAGGCAACATGCCGCCCGCAAACGCGAATCTTGGATATCTCCCCACCGCTCTCGGACAACCGCCTCCTCCTCAGCGGCGTCGCTCGCGCACGGGCTTGTGGGTCACGCTCAGCTTGCTGCTGCTCTTATTGCTCGGCGGCGGAGCGCTCGCTGCCGTCTTTTACACGCAGCAGCGGCCTGACTCGAGCAACGCGCCGCTCGTGGCGGACGTGCCGACTCCAGAGACCAACGTGAGCCCGCTGGTCGACGCCGGCGCGACGACTCAGATCCAACCCAACACACCGGCTATCCTGCCGGTAACTCCGGGGCGCGCGTCGAACCCGACGGTCACTCCCGGTACGCCTACCACGGGCCCGACGGTGATTCGTCCGACGGACGCGGGCGCGCCCACGGTGGCTGACGCGGGGCGCAACAACACGTTTCCGTTTCCCTTCCCTTTACCAAGCACTCTGCCGCCGTTGCCGAGCAATTTTCCGCCGTTCCCGAAGACTTTTCCGACCACGTTTCCGACCGCGTTGCCCTCTGGTTTCCCGGTGATTCCGGGCTTTCCCTTTGCTCAACGGGCAAAGAGGGACGGCGGCTAGCAATGCTAGAACACACTTTGGAAACAGGAATGAAAGGCGCCTGCCTTTTCTGTGCGCTAGGTTGGTCCCGTGCCTACTTCCCCCGATGAATCCGAGGATGTGCGGGCCTTCGCGGCATCTTTGCCCGAGAGCTACCGCCGAAATTTCGATCTCGTAGCGATCGGCGCGCATACGAAGATTGCTCGCGAGCGTGAGTCGGCATCGGCCAACGTCGGCAGCTTTTTCTCGAGTCGCGTTCCGGGTTCGGCCGTGTGCGTCGTCGCCGACGATCGCCCAGGCCTGCTGGCCACAATCAGCGCCGCACTAGTCTTGTGCGGGCTGGACGTCATCGAGGCCGAAGCGTACACGCGCCGCGTCGCCGATCGCCCGAACGAGGCGGTGGACGTGTTTTGGGTGCGCCACGAGAAAGACGCGCAACGCAAGCTGCGCGTCAGCAAGGAAGAGATCGATCTACTGCGCACCACGCTGATCGGCCTGCTCGATGGCAAGCTCGATCGCCGGCGTGCCGACCCAAGCGTTCGCCCGCCACCCACGCCTTCAGCCTCGGAAACTGTCGTGCGTTTCATCGAAGGCCAGGACGGCGTGTTCAGCACGCTCGAGGTCGAAACGGGGGATCGCTCAGGGCTGCTCTTGGCGTTGGCACAAGCGCTGTTTCAACAGCGCGTGCAAATCGTCGGCTCACAGGTGAAGACGACCGGCACGCGCGTGTTCGACCGCTTCCACATTGTCGAGTTCGACGGTTCGCCGATCAGCTCCTCCCGTCGGCTCGATATCCAGGTTGCGGTTATTTCCGCAGTAGACCCGGTGGGCGACGCCCAGCCGGCGTCCGTCCAACCGTAACGGGTCACAATAGCTCGAGGAATGCGCCGAGGTCGGCGGCTTCCTCCGGCGTGAGGGCATGCAGCGTTGCGTCCGCGGGCGCGTTTTGGTGAAAGAAGCGCACTTCGTCGTAGCGCACGCCGTTCAGGACGTCGCCGAGCGTGTCGGCAGAGCCGTTCGTGAAGTGTGGCCACTTCGTATACAGACGACGCAGCGAGGGCACGCGCGCGCCAGCCTCATGCACGTACGGCGTCACGCCCGTCTTCTGATAGTCCGCGCTCGCCCACACGATCGGTCCCTCGGGCGAGAAGATCGCGCTTTGCCAAGCGTCGAACGAGAGCGCGCTCTGGGGGACGTCGCTTTGCAGACGCGCCGCGTGGCAACGCGCGCAGAGGTCGCGAAAGCGTTCCGCACCGCGACGCTCTGCCGGGTTGAAGGCGTCGCGGCCACTCACCGCCGGGTTGGGCGTGTGCGAAAACCCCATCAAGAACGCCATCAGTGCTCGACGCAGCGACTCGGCGCTGAGTTTACCCTCGGAAACACCGAGCGACGTGAGCCATGGAAAGCGCGTCGTTTCGAGCTCGAACCACGGGTCTGTGCCATTGCCTTTACCGGCGACCCGAAACTCGTGGTGCGACACGGTCGCCAGATCGGGATCGAGCGCACGCGAAAAATGCGGGCGATTATTAAACAAGCCGCGCAGCGGCTTGGTCGTGGCATGCACGTCCGCGCGACCCGTGTAGTGCACGCGACCGTCCCCGTAGCCCTCGAAGTGGCACGTCTCACAGCTGAAGCGACTGTGCGCGCCGTCGCTCGAATTCGCGGGCGCCATCAAGGTAGTGAAGAATAAGGCTTCGCCTAGGCGTTCCTCGGGTGACGCTTTCGGCGAGCGTTCGGCTGCGACGGGGCGCAGCTCCAGGCTCGGCTCGGGCGAACCCGCGGCCAAACCACGAGCCGGGCGAAGCAGCCACGCGTCAAGCAGCGGGTCGGCGAACGCGAGCGCGCCTGAGTCGAGTCGCAGCGCGGCGCCAGTGCCGGGCATGCAAACACTGACCTTGCTCGTGGGCGGCTGCACGGCGTGCGCGTCGAAGCTGAGTAGGGCTGCGCGGTCGCTGCCGTAGCCAGACACGAACACTTGCGCCGCGGTGCCAAGGACTTGAAGCGCGGGTGCCTTGGGCGTCACTACGCCAAGCTCCGACACGTTCAAGCGCCACAGCTCGCGCGCTGGCCCGACCTTTGGTAGCAGGTAAGCGAAGGCGAATGAGTCGATGTAACCGAAGCCTTCGTCGCTGCGAACCAGCGCATGATCTTCGACTCCGGTGGCCGCGATCAGGAGCTCTCCCTCGGACAGCAGCGCCGCATCGAAACCCCAGATCGGGCCGTCATGGCTGACACGCGCGCGCTCTTCCAAGACGTGCCCCCGTTCACTCAAGCGGTACACGACCAACGCGTGATCCAAGAGCAAATCGACGACCAAGAACGAACCGACGCGCCGTAGTGACAGCGGGCCGTGCCCGATCACGCGTGAATCCAGCACCGCAACGGCGCCCGGCGCGGGCGACAACGTCAATAGCCGCCCGTCGTGCACGTCGAGCGCGTAAAGCAATCCGCCGGGGCCCGCCGCCAATGCGCGAATCCCCAAAACGCCCGGAACGTCGAGCGACGCCGTTGGCATCAACGCTTGACCGTCGAAGTGAAACCTCCGCAGCGCGCGCGACGCCTCGCCGGCCACCCAACATTCGCCCGAATCGGTGACCGCGACTGTCACGGCGGAACCGGGCAGCTCGATGCGCTGCAGCTCGCGCAGCTCGTCGTCGAGCAGAACCAACGCGGAAGCGCCGCGCAGCACCCCCAGCGAGTGGTGCGCGTCGAGCCGTGCGAGCGCGTACGGATCAGCGCCATGCGTGAGATTCGCCGGTGGCAGACGGGCAAAGTCCGTCGTACTGCGACGCTCGGCCTCGAATTGCGCCAGCCGAGCGCGAGCCGCGTCCACGGCGTCGACGGGCTCGGCGCTAGCTGCCTGCGCAGGCGCTCGAAGTCGAGGCCACACGCGACGCGCGCCCCACAACGCACCCAAACATGCCAGAACCGCGATTAGTCCGAGCACAGGCAGAGCCGGTACAGGACGGCCCAAACTCACTGGCGGCCGGCGCACGCCGCGACGGTAGCGGGCTTCCCGCTTTGAGACGATGCCATTCTCAGTTCAAGCTTTTCGATCAACGGCGGACTCGGTGCTCACGCACAAATCGGGGTCATTTCCCGCAATCTGCAGCGGACCGGAAGCGCCAGGCGCCGGGCACGCTCCCTGCAAAGCAGAGATTCGTGAGTCAATTTCCCGCCAAGTCTCCGGAGTCGCCGCAAGCTCGAGTCGAACTACTG
>OLLW01000125.1_pt1 | contig 15573 bp, 15 predicted proteins | sample 1604611 | NCBI WGS metagenome assembly OLLW01 (sample SAMEA104055725, study PRJEB20765) | soil metagenome | biome: Arctic tundra; feature: Polygonal ground; material: soil | place: USA | collected 2011-09 | depth 0-0.5 m | reverse complement strand
GGAGCTGGACGCGGCGCACGTACGACGGGCGGCGGAGCAGCCGCCGGGGCTTCAGCAGCGCGCGGCGCTTTGGCGCGCCGCGCGGCAGTTGCTTCATCCGATGCTTCCGGGCGTGCGCCCAGATGATCGCGAAGCAAGCCAGCGATCACCGCCTCGGCCTGCTCGTGGCTGAGCAGCCGCCGCGCCAGGGCTAGGTCGTCCGGGTGCGCTTTGCGTTTTTCGAAAGCATCCACGAAAAGTCGCAATAAATCGGCTTCAGCGCGGGTTTTCATCTCGCGCGCAGAGGGCAACTGACGCTCGACCGGCTTCACCTTATAGGTGAGCCGCATCAAATACAGATTGCCGATGTCGCCCGGTTCGATCAGCGCGATGGCCTTGCCGGTTCTGCCCGCGCGGCCGGTGCGGCCGGTGCGGTGCACGTAGTTTTCGGCCGACTCGGGGAAGTCGAAATTGATGACGTGCGTGAGGTGCGAGATGTCGATGCCGCGCGCCGCGACGTCGGTACAGACCAAAAAGCGCAGCTCGCTATTGCGCGTCGCAGCCATTACTTTTTCGCGATCGTTCTGTGAGAGGTCGGCGTTCAACCAGCCCGCCGCGAAGCCTTGATTCTGCAACGCCTCCGCGACCCGCTTCGTCTCGTCGCGCGTGTTGCAGAACACGATCGCGCTTTCGGGGTTCTCGACCTCGATCACTTGCATTAGCTCGCCGAGCTTGTCGCCGCGGCTAAGATAGATGGTGTGCTCGATCGACAGCGCGCCGATGTGATCGCCGCTGAGCGTCAGGAACTGCGGATTCTTGAGGTGCCGCTCAGCGTAACGACGAATGTCTGGGGGGAGCGTGGCGCTGAATAGCAATGTCTGCAGCGTCTTCGGCATGAAGCCGAGAATCTCGGTAATCTGAGGCAAAAAGCCCATCGAGAGCATCTCGTCGCTCTCGTCGAGGATGAACGTGCGAATGCCGCTCGCGTCGAGCGTGCCTCGTCGCAAGTGATCGAGAACGCGACCCGGTGTGCCTACCACCACCTGCGCGCCGCCTTGAATGGCCTCAACTTGGCGTGGCATCGGAGCACCGCCGTAGACGGCCGTGCAGCTGATGTTGCGATACTTGCCGAGCGCTTCGAGCTCTCGGTTGACCTGCAATGCTAGTTCACGAGTTGGACAGAGCACGAGGGCCTGCACGACGTTGGAGCTGCGCTTGACCAACGAATCGACGAGCGGCATCGCGAAGGACGCGGTCTTCCCGGTGCCCGTCTGCGCTTGCACGACAAGGTCCCCCCCGCGCACTGCCGGCTCGAACACCGCGCGCTGCACGGGCGTCGGATGCGTGTAGCCGAGCTCGTCGATGGCCCGCCGCAACTCACTTGAAAGGGGAAGGATGTCGAACGTCGGGGGCGGGGCTTCAGCTTCTGTGGACTCAGTGCTCATCGAGCAAAACCTCAAGGAAGGGCGGGGCGTTTCAGCCCGTCGCTTTCGAACAGGGTTTCGTAAAGGGCTTGGACTCGTCTTCTTTGGGGAGCGAGCCCCACTGCCTCATAGCGCACGGCGTGCTCCTCCGCATAGCGGAGCGCGTCGATCTCGGTTAGCGCTGCCTGCGCCTTCGGGTCTGAGCGACAAACCGCGTCCAAACTGGTTCGGGTGCTCCATTCCGGTTCGAGCGCGGTACGGAATCGAAAGAGCGCGGCGCGTTCGTCGCCGCTTTCGGCAGCTGCAGCCATGCGCGCGCGCCGCACGGCCAGTAGCAGCTGACGAGTGCCGGAGTGGCATTCCGTCGCCACTGCCAGGACCTTTGGCTTGAACACCGCGAGTAGGATCTCGGTGGTCCAAGTGGCCGTCGCGGTCACGACGATCAGGCTGAAGACCACGATTCCGACTCGGCGCCCGTTACGGCGAACCCGAGCGAGATTGGCTTCTTCCACGACCATTTGGCCGGGAGGTGTGCATGCGCGCCCGCGCCACGTCAATTCGCTGTTGGCGGCAGATCGGCAATGTTCGGCCGGACGGCCGCTCTCGGGCGCGTTGACCGCGACTCGCGGCTGCCCCATAATGGTTTCACAAAGATTTGAAAACTCAGAAACTCGAAGATGTTCCGGACATGCCTGCCTCTGCGGCCGCCGAGATCCTCGGTCGTGCAGCCGAAGCTCAGGGTACCGATCAGCGGGTGAGCAACCGGATTGCGACGGTGCAAGACCTCCTCGCCGATGACCTGTCTTGGATTGAATCGGCCTTGGCGGGAGTCGTCGACGAGGGCGAGGCGCCAGCCACGCTGGCCGCCCGCCATCTCGTCACGCGCGGAGGTAAGCGCGTGCGTCCGATCGCCTTGCTGCTCAGCGCGGCTTGCTTTGGGCGCATCACGCCAGCGGCCCGCGAGATGGCGACGGTTGCCGAGCTCGTTCACTCCGCGACCCTGCTTCACGACGACGTCGTCGATGAGGGAATGGAGCGCCGCGGTGTGCCGACCTCTCGCTTGTCTTGGGGCAATGCGATCAGCGTGCTGGGTGGCGATTTGCTGCTCGTGCATGCGCTCTCCCGCGCGCAGACGCACGCGCCCGAGGTCATGCCGGATCTGATCGCCACGCTGCGACGATTGGTCGATGGCGAGATCGTTCAGCTTCGAGGCCGTAGCGAGCTTGACGTCTCCGAGGCGACCTACGAGCGGATTCTGCGCGACAAAACCGCGTCGCTCTTCGCCTGGTCGACGCGCACGGGTGCTCGCTTGGCTGGCGCAAGCTTTGAGGATCAAGAACGCCTGGCCGGTTTCGGAGAACGCCTCGGGATCGCGTTCCAACTGGTGGACGACGTGCTCGACTACTCCGGGGCAGACACCGGCAAGACGCTGCTCACCGATCTGCGCGAGGGCAAGCTGACGCTGCCGCTGGTTCTGGCCGTAGCGCGTATGCCCGAGCTCGTGCAGCCGCTGAAGCGGATCTATGCGGGCGATCGAGAACCGGTCATGCAGGTCAGCCGCGCGGTCGTCGAAAGCGGCGCGTGCGACGAGGTTCGCCGGCGAGCCAGCGCGCACACGCGTTCTGCGGTCGATGCGCTGCGCTCCGTCCAACCGGGACCTGCGCGCGTCTTGCTCGAGAGCGTCGCTCAGCAACTCGCGGCGCGCGCCGCATAGCTCGCCGCGGTTCGCCTCAGTTGAGCGTCTTCTGCGGCTGTGCGAGCGGTCCGTCGGGCTCGAGAAATGTGGCCGTGATTTCGCGCTCTAGGGCAGCGCGGATCTCGGCCGCCACGTGCTCTACGGAGCCCGCTAGCCGCTCAACGTTGCGCTGGTAGATGAACACGCGTGCGGTCATGGTCGCGACCGTGGCGCCGGCGTTGACGCCGTCCAAAAGCAATAGCGCGCGTGGGTCGACGCCATCCACCACGACCTCGACCCCGGGCACGTCGGCCGCGTACACTTCGTCTTCGCGGACGAAACGCCGCAGCTCTTCGGGTAGCGAAGCGAGCGCGCCGCGTGCCGTCATCTCGAACGTATCGCGCGACAGCGACCAGGGCGGCGTGCCGAGCTCCAGATCGAGATCGCGAGAGGCGAGGAATGCGCTCGTCGCGCCGTGTGCATCGCCACGCTCGTCGCGCAAGAGCCCCAAGTAGTACCAGGCTTCCGCGTTCTTCAGGCTGCGCTTCACGGCGTCATCGATCATCGGGAAGGCGCGCTCCAGATCGCCGATCTCGTATAGCGCGCGGCCGACTAGGAAGGTGTGATTCGGATTCTCGAAGGGCCCTTCGGGGAACTTGCGACACAGCTCGCTAGCAGCTTCCGCCTCGCCTTTGCCGAGCAAGGCATCGAACTTGAGCAGCAGCGCGTCGACGACCTCGTCGTCGGTTTCGGCGAGGTCCAGGGCTTGGTCACACAGTGACAGCGCCTCCTCGAAATCGCCGAGCGGGTGCACGTACACCTCGGCTGCGTTGAGCATGGCTTCGAGATACGTGTCGTCGAGCGTGATGGCCTGCCGGTAGTGCTCGGTGGCTTCGTCGAACTCGCCCTTCAACGCCGCGACGTACCCGAGCAGGTTGTATGCTTCTGGTGACTGACTATCGATCTCGAGTGCGCGTCGCGCGGAAAGCTCCGCGCCGCGTGGGTCGCCGCGTTGAACGAGGTCCCATCCGCGATCGAGGTGTGCCGAAAACTGATCCATGGCCGCGTGGTGATGGTCCTGTCACAGGGACGCGTCAATTCCATCCGACCGCTTTCGGGGAAAGTTTAGAGGGCCCCGTCATTTCCGTAATTTATGCGTGAAAACTCGCGGGAAAGCCGTGGGGGCATTTCACAAATGCACGATCACCCGACTCCCCGGACTGGTGTCGGTCGCGTGCACCCCGTGCCAGCCGCTGGGCAACGGCGGGTCGGCAAAGAAGAACAGGTACTTGGCGTCGAGCGGCGAGAGGTTCACGCAGCCGTGGCTCATTTGAGAGCCGAAGTTCGCGTGCCAGAACGCGCCGTGCAACGCGTAGGAGCGGAAGAAGTACATCACATATGGCACGTCTTCGATGCTGTACGGGAGATCGCCAGCGGCCGTGCCGTCGCCGTCCATGGTCGTCGTGATGTGCTTCTCGCGGATTCGCCACTCGCCGGTCGGAGTGCGGTGATCCTTGTCCTTGATCTTCGATTCTCGGCCGCTCGAGATCATGGTCGCGTAGATCGGTTTTTCTCCTTCGAACGCGACCACGGTTTGGGTGGTCAGGTTGACGTCGATCCAGCGTTCGTTTGGCTTTAGATCCGCCGGCGTTGGCCCCGGGCTCGTGCTGCGGATCTGTGAGCGCTTGACCCAACTGCCATCGCCGGTCTCCGCGTACGTCGTGCCGTGGAAGTCTTGCTCTTTGCCGGTTAATTGTACGGGAGCAAAGTGGTCGTAAGTTTTCGCCGGTTTGATCGAGCCCGAGCTTGAAGTCGAGTCGATCGTGTAACTGGAGATGGCCTTGTTCCCGCCGAACACGAAGCCCATGGGCAGCTTCCAGTCGCTGCTGAGCTCGACCCCTTTGAACTTCGAACCAGAGGTTTGCCAGAAGCGATCGCTCGGCGTCACGAGCCCGCGCGTGGTCTTGTACCAAGAGCGACCGTTCCACTTGAACGTCTTGTCGACGGCCACATAGAACCCGCTCACCATGCGTTTGGCGAGGATGGCGTCGGAGTCTTCTGACAGCTGATCGAGCTTCAGCTCGTTCATGTGGTCCTTCATGTCGTCGCGCTGCCACCAGGGCTTCTCCGGCTCCGGATCGGCAGCTTCTTGGGCGGTTGGTAAGGCCACCCCGGCGTCGGCTAAGGCTGCGTCGAGGCGCGCGGGCAGGGCTGTCGCGCCGGCATCGGCGTCGCTACTCTTGTGCGTCTTCTTGCTGCTGGCGCTCGCCTCGTCGCTGTCTTCGTCGGTGGCTTTGGCGTGCAAGTACGGTTCGTACTTGTCCATTTGCTCGCGAGACGGAACCGATTTGTACAGCGGAGTACCGTTCTTGGCATTGCGCGCATACGCATAGGGCAGCACGTCGTCGAGGTTGGGCGGTTGGGTCGCGAATTTGACGTCGGGGTGATTGAGATCGGTCGTGCCGAGATTGCCGCACACGAAACCACCACTTTGGATCTTGTACCAACCTGCGGTGCAGCTCTTCTTGCTGACCGTGTTCGCCTCGACGGCGACGCGCCCGCCGTTGCGCAAGTAGCCGAGCTTCTTGCCTTCAAAAGATGGCTCGCCGTACACGCCGGCGGCGCTGGCTGTGACGGCTAGCCAGGGGCCCTTGTAGTCGGCCGGGGGCGCGCTGCTTGGAGCGGCGATGCCCGGAGCACCCTCGCTACCGGCTGGCGCGGCGGAGGCTACGGCCCCGCCGGTCGTCTTAGGTGACGCCTGGAGCTCCTTGGGCAACGTGGGCGAGCCTGCCTGGGGTGCTGCTTGGACGCTGCTGGGCGCGGCTGAGGGGCCCGGAGGGGGGGTCCGGTCGCACGCGGCCACCAGCGATAGGATCAAGGCGGGAGCCAGGTGCTGGGCGCGCAGAGTTTGGAGGCTGGGTCGAGGCATCTCGGGCAAGGCTTTCCCCGGGTTCTTTCCACAGGCGACGGGCACGATCCACTTCTCGGTGTTTTTCATTCGGGCTGCGGGCCGTTACTGCGAGCGGCGTGCCACGATAAAAGACTGCCGGATTCGCCGCTTGGACGCGCTTTCGGTATGTTCCGCGCGTGGACTCGAAGACGCACCGGCGCGGCCCAGCCGACACGAGCAACGGCCGTCTTGCCAAGGTGCTGGCCGTCTCCGTGCTGCTGCACCTTCCCTTCACACCGTGGGCGGCGTTGGTAGGCTTGCTCAGCTTGTGGTCGCCGCCGGCCGACGTGGTCGATTCTCCGCCGATCACCGGGATCCCGGTCGACCTGATCGAAGATCAGGTGCCCGCGACGCCCGCGAATCCGGATTCGGCGAGCACGCCGGGCAACGCGGGCCCGGCGGATCCGGCGGCGACGCCGATCAAGAAGTCGAAGCCTGCCATCAAGCCGGTCGACGCGGGCGCCGCAGATGCAGCGCCCGATGCTGAATCCGCGGACGCCGCGCTAGACGCCGGCGTGGCGGATGCCGGCAGCGTCAAAGCGGACGCTGGCGCTGAGAGCAGGGATGTAGGCGGCGGCTCGTTCGCTGACGGCGGAACCCATCCCGATGCGGGCGCTCGCCCGCTCAGCGAGCCGACGCTAGTTGCGGGCGCGAAGCAAGTTGCTGATCCCAACGCGAACGTTCGCATCACGATCTACACCGAGAAGATCAGGCAAAATCCGCTAGGCGCCCGGATTGGGCCGTTGCTTCGCTCGCTCTACCAGTGGCGTGATTTCTTCGGTCCGACCGCGATCGATCCAATCCGCGATATTGATCAGATGCTCGTGGTTGGCTCGCAACTACGTGACTCGAGCAATGTGGTCGTCATCTTGCGACACCACTTGCCGGCTGCGCGGATGCGCGCGGCGATCGACGCGCTGGTGCGCGCGGATCAAGCAGGGGGGGAGTGGCTCGATGCCGGCGTGCCGGCGGCTACCGCGCACGCCGACGGCGCCGAGCGGCGCTTCGTGTTAGCGAATGCGCAGACAGTCGTCGTTGCGCCGCCGACTGCATACAAAGGTGTGCTGGCGGCGGGCAAGAAGATCCGGCTAGTGCCCAGCCCGGGCCCCGAGGCGGCCATGCTCTACCTCGCAACCCCATGGCGTGCGTTCATCGGCTTACCGATCAAGGTCCCGCCGTCGATCAAGTGGGCGCTCGTTCGCATCACCCCGACCGCCGACGGCGGCGCGACCGCCGAAATCGAAGCCGAGGACGCGGACGACGCAACCGCAACGGAGGATGCCGCGTATCTGACGCGCACCGCGAACGCCCTTTCCCAGCTAAACCTTGGCTTCTTGGGCTCGCTGCTCGGTCAGCAGTCGCACAAGTTCATCGAACACATCGCCTTCGGTTCCGAGGGCAACAAGATTCACGGTGAGGCCCAAGTCACTGCCGATCAGTTGTCGACGGCGCTGGACATGGCGGGCGCGTTTCTGGCCGATCGCGCAACGCGACGCGCGAGCCCCAAGACCGTACCCTCAGCCGGGAACTAGACTCCCTCAGGCGTGCGCGTGCTCGGCGATGCTCGTCAGCATTGCGTCCGCACTGACCGGATCCAGCGAACCGACGCACAACCGGCGACCCGTCTGCGGCACGATCACGATTCGGCATTTGCCGCGCGCGCTGTCGGCCGCCGTCGAGAGCAAGAAATCCAAACCGAGGCCCACGATGATGCAAGTCACGGCCATGCCGAGCAGTGGAGGGGAGCCGCCCGGAACGCGCACGCCATCGACGATCAGCCCGACGCCAAAGTAGGTGCCGACCACCAACGCGCACAGGCCGGCATACAGGCCGATACGCGCATAACGAACCTCGCGGGTGACACGCGCCAGATTGGCCAGCGGAACTAGCGTGGCTCGATCGCGCAAGACACGGCCCATCAGCTCGATGCGATGGCTGAGCTCGAGCCCATTGGGGCCGATGCGCAGCGTGGCTGGGCGGCGATAGGCCAACGCCAACCGCGCAATGAGCGACAGACCACGCCCGATGAACAAGAGCAACGTGAACGCCAAGACGGCCGTCAGCACGGGACCAAGCGGCGCGCTGCGCAGCTCTCCGGATAGCTCGGTGCGGGGACCTCCGCCCGAAAGCAGCGCACGTAACACTGGGTCGGTGATGTTTTGCGCTAGGTGCAGACGCGCGCGGTGGGCGACCTCGGACTCGCTGCGGCACAGCGCGGCGGCCGCGACCAGCGCTTCGGTGTTCCCGAAGTCCGGCGAGCTCAAGCCCGGCGCGCGAGCGATGCGTGCGATCGCTTCCCAGATCACGCCCGAGCGTTCGCCCAGCGCATCGTCCAAGAATTCGAGAGCGCTACACGGCGTGTGCGCCGCCAGCCAGACCAGGTTCGAGGTTTGCGCCTGGAGCTGCTCCGTGGCGTCCGGCAAGGCGCGCGCGACTCCCAGAGCGAGCAAGGCTCCGAGCAGATTCTGCTCATCCGGGTTCTCGATGCCGCGCTCGAGCACCGCGCGCACGTTGCCGAGCGGCGTGTCCGCCTGCTCGGCGGTCACCTCCACGGTACCGCCACTCAAAGGCGGGGCCGTATGAAAGCGCGACGCGAAATCAGTCCGGCGCGAGGCCGCGGCGTCAAAGGCGACCGATCGCACGTACTCTGCCAGCGCGTCGACGTGCGGGTGCGCGGAGAGCAAGGTGACCGCGTTGGGGGGGCTCGGCGCGTCAGGCATCGGTGCGGTTCGAAAGAGGCTCTTTTAGTCGAATGCTTGGCGCAACGCCAAGGAAGCAACGGCGACCGCGTTAGCTTTCTCGCGCCTGGCGCTTAACCGCAACCGCACCGGCTCAAACGAGCGGCCTGGCTTCTACAGAGCCGCTTGAGAAAACCCGAGCGAATTGAGCACAGGGCCTGGCTTTTCTTCGCTTCGGTCGGACAGCTGACGGTTCTTCTGATCGACACGCACTACGACTGGCTTATGCGCACGAGCCTCCTCCGGGCTCATCTCGGCGAAGGTTGCCAGAATCACCAGGTCCCCGGGGCTATTCAGGTGGGCGGCCGCGCCATTGACGCAGATTGCGCCAGAGGCGCGCGGCCCCTCGAGCGCGTAAGTGACGAGGCGCGTGCCCTGCGTCGCATTCCAGATATGGATGGCTTCATACGGAAGGATCCCGGCGGCATCGAGCAAATCCGCGTCGATGGTCACACTGCCCTCGTAAGCCAAGTCCGCGTGCGTCACCGTGGCACGATGGATCTTCGACTTGAACATGGAAAGCTTCATGGCGAGCTCCTGATGCGTCGCGTCATGGAGGCCCGCGGGTTGCGGGTCCTCCTGTCGGACCCTCAGATCATAGTGCCGGAAAACGCGGTCGACAACTTGGCCGTGCTTGCCGAAGTTCGATAGCCGTAGGTCCACGATTGGCGAGCTCGGAACGGGCTTGGTCAGTGAAGGGAGTCATCCATATGGCAAGCGCGTCGAAGACCGAAATGCTCGAAAATCTCCGCGGAATGTTGCGGGACGTGCTCCGTTTACGCACCGAAGGCGTGGCCTACGCCAAGCTGTCGCGCGCCCACGGCTACCTCGACGGTTACATGCGGGTCTTGCTCGAGACCGGCCTGTTCAGCCAAAAGGAGCTCCTGGCGCTGATTTCGGAGCAGCGAAACCTGCACGACGGCCCGGCTACGGGCATCGTGACTGCCGAGGCAGGCAGCGAGGCACTACACACTGACGTGCCCAGCGCGCGCGGCGCCGTCGCCGCCTGAACGGCGCATCCGTCGCTCGGCGCGCGTTCAGCTGAATTGAACCAAGCTGCGCAGCTCTTCGAGGCGCGCGGCGACAACCTGCTGCGTGAGCGTCGACGTGCGTCGTGTGCCGACTTCCTCGACGCAGAACGACGCCACGCAGCCGGCCATCATCAGCGCGCGCCGGAAGGTGCCCGCATCGAGCTCGCCGACGTTGGCCAGGTAGCCCATTAGCGCGCCCGCGAAGCTGTCACCAGCGCCGGTTGGATCGACCTCGTTCTCGAGCGGGTAGGCAGGAGCGAAGAAGCAGCCGTGGTCGTCGAATAGCATCGCGCCGCACTCGCCGCGCTTCACGACCAGCCGCTTCGGCCCCATGGCGATTACCGCCTTCGCGGCACGCTTGACGTTGTGGTCCTCGGCGAGCTGCCTTAGCTCTTCGTCGTTGATGATCAGGAGATCGATCTTGGACAGTACTTCGCTGAGCACTTTGCGCTCGCCTTCGATCCAGAAGTTCATGGTGTCGGCCGCTACCAGGCGCGGCTTTTTGGCTTGCGCCAGCACTTCGAGCTGAAGCGCCGGGTGAATATTGCCCAGCATCACGAACGGCGTCGCGACGTATGCCGCCGGCAGCTTGGGGCGGAAATCTGCGAATACGTTGAGCTGCGTATCCAGCGTGGTGCGGCTCGCGAGATTCGCGGCGTAGCGGCCTGCCCAGCGAAACGTCTTCCCGGCAGCCCGCTCGACGCCCGAGACGTCGATGCCACGGCTGCTGAGCTCAGTCAGCGTTGACTCTGGGAAATCGGCGCCAACCACGGCGACGATTTGCACCGGCGCAAACAAGCTAGCGGTGTACGCGGCGTAAGTCGCCGAACCGCCGACTACATCGTTCTCGTTGCCGCTCGGCAGCTCGAGATCATCGAAGGCCATCGATCCGACAATCAATACCGGGGATGCTTGTTCGCGGGGCTTGGTGCTCATGCTGGGTTCTCTCTTCGACTAAGGGAAATTCGTTTGGGGTTGGGGCCCCGCTGAATTCATTTCAGCGGTTACGGGGGAGAATCCCCCAACGAATGGGGTTGGGGTCCCAAACTCGGGGTTGGGGCCCCGCTGAATTCATTTCAGCGGGTGCGGGGGAGAATCCCCCGACGACGGCGGTAGGCGGCCGCCGAAGCCGCGACCTTCGGCGAGCAGCCGCTCGGCGTGGCGTGCGGCGCGATGCCGCCGACACTCTTCCGCGCGGAAGATCGACACGAGCTGTTTCGTGGCTTCTTCGAGGTCTTCGTTCACGAGTACGTAGTCGAACAGGCCATAGTGCTCGATTTCGCGTAGCGCGACGCCGAAGCGCTTCTGCACGGTCTCTTCGTCCTCGCTCGCGCGGCCGCGCAGGCGTTCTTCGAGGACCGCCATGCTCGGGGGCAGGATGAACACGGCGACGGCGTCCGGGGCCGCGCTCTTGATCTGGCGGGCGCCCTGATGGTCGATATCGAAGATGATGCCGCGCGCGTGTTGGTTGCGCGTGAGCTCGGCCTTGCCTGTGCCGTACAGGTTGCCGTGCACTTCCGCCCACTCGAGAAATGCGCCTTGCTCAATCAGGCGCAGGAACGCCGGGCGATCAACGAAGTGGTACTCGCGGCCGTTTTGCTCGTTCTGGCGCGGCTTGCGCGTGGTGTGCGACACGCTGAAGCGCAGCTCGGGCAGCTCGTCGAGCATCCGGGCCGTGAGCGTGGTCTTGCCCGCGCCCGAGGGCGACGAGACGATCAGTGGCAGCGGTCCTTCATTCGACATTCTGGACTTGCTCCCGGATGCGCTCGAGCTCGGCCTTCATCTCGACGACCAAATGGGCAATTGGGGCATCTTGGCTCTTAGCCCCAATTGTATTCGATTCTCGACCGATTTCCTGCAGCAGAAAGTCCAAACGGCGGCCCACGGGGCCATCGGCGTTGAGCAAGCGCGTGAATTGGTCGAAATGGGAGTCGAGCCGCACCAGCTCCTCTGTCACGTCGCTGCGGTCGGCGAGGATCACGATTTCGGCCTCCAGCCGGCCTGCATCCACCTGCACCCCGGACTCTGACAGCAGCCGCTCCAGGCGGTCGCGCAGGCGCGTCCGATAGCCGTCGAGCATCTCCGGGCCCCGCAGTGAGATTGTGGCGCGCAGCTTGCGCGCGGAGTCGAGGCGCGCGCTGAGCTCGCGCAGCAGCGCTTCCCCTTCCTGGCGACGCATCTCGTCGAGCCGAACTAGGGCCGCTTCGAAGGCAGCCTTGAGCGCGGTGCGCGCGCCCCCGGAATCCGCGGTCGTGGGGTTGGTGACCAGGTCCGGCATGCCGGTGAGCGCGGTCACAGGAAGCTCCGTTCCGGGTGCCAATTCATCGCGTAACTGAGCCAAGCCTCGGTACAGCGCGCGCGCGCGCTCAACTGAGAAGCGCGGCGGGGGAAGCGCGGCGCCCTCTAAGCGCACGCCGATATCGAAACGGCCGCGTGCCAGACTCTCTCGGGCCAGCTGCTCGATGAAGAAGTTCTGGTCGAGTAGCTCCTCAGGGAGGCGTACTCGGACATCGAGAAAGCGGTGATTTAGTGCGCGCAACTCGACCACCACCCGCCCGTCGCCGAGCGAGGCGTCGCCCAGGCCGAACCCCGTCATGCTTCGCACTTGGTCTCACAGCCCTTTGCGACGCTTGATTTCCTCCATCATGCGGCGATATTCGACTTCCCACACCGCCGTGCCTTCCTGAACGTGTTTCAGCTGGCCGCGCACCTGAGTTTCGATCTCCTCGTCCTCGGCGAACTGGCGCCGGAGTGGGTCGCGCATTTTGCGGCGCAGCACGAAGTCTTCCGCGAAGATCTCTTCGACGTTCGCTGAGTGCATCAACATCTCCACAAGCTGATCGAGGAGGTAGTCGATGGCGTCTTCGCCGAGCTTGATCTTGCGCTCTTCGGCGACGAGCTTCCGGATGCGGTTGTAGTCCGTCTGAGGCAAGCCGCGAGCAGCGAGCATGGTCTTCGCCTGCTCGCTGACTTCCTGCTCGTCCCGGATGTACTGATTGAGCACGGACTGAACGTCGAGTCCGACCTCCTTGGGGGAGTCACTCTCGACGTCGCCTCCCGAAAGAAGCGCACCGACCATTTCGGCCGCAATTTGGGGCACCTTCGCGCTGTGAAGCCGCATGCGCCCCTCCTATCCTATTTTGAGCTGGATCTCAGCCGGTTTCGGCGGCGAACAAGCCTCGGATGTCGAATTTTGCGGGTGCTCACCGGCTCGGGAGGCTTAGGGCCCGTAGATCACGGCTTTTGGGCCGCGCGAGAGCCGCGACGCAGCCGTCGAAAGACCGCCTGACGCTGGCGCTGTTTGTAGGCGTCGTGGCTCGCTTCGCCGGTTTCGTTGGCCGCCTCGCTCTCGGCGTCGAGCACCTGAAACTCGCACAACATGTACACGATCGGCCCCAAATTCTCGGAGCCTGGCGGGGCCAATTCCATCAGGTGAGTCGGCACACGGACCGGGACGTCCGTTACGAACTGAATCACGCGGTAGGTCGGCGCGCTGAAGCGATTGTCCGTAGGGAGCAGCGCGTCGTCGAGCTGACCCTGGAAGTTCGGAACCATCGCCGCCAAATGTGGATTTCTGTCGCAGTAGCTGCGGAAGTGAAAAATCGTGTTCGTGCTTTGCTTGGGCACGACATAGTTGAAGGGGAAGAGTTGCTCGGTGAGGTAGTGCAGCACGGGCAGCACGTGGTCCGGCGTCTTGGTGACGATTCGGAAGCGCAGCTTGTCGTACAGGGCTGCTGCAGTGGCCTCGGGCTTTGAAAGCAACTTCGTGTAAGTCGAGTCGAGGTTCTTCCGGCCGCCGATGAACTCGGTGATCGGAAAGCCCTCGCTCAGCATCGTGCCCACGACCCGGTACACCTTCTCCTCCACCAGGTGAAACAGATCACGATCGCTGACTGGCAGGCGAAACAAGAGCTCGCGGCCAGCCATGTGGTTGATGATCTGCACCGTCTTCAGAATCGTGCATGCGCACAACTGCCTGTGGCCGGTGCCCGAAGCGAGCAGCATCAGCTCTTCGATTCCCATGGCCTCGACTGGCTTTGGGATCGCGAACTTGAAGTGACGCCGAAGGTAGCTCACGGCGTCACGCTTCACGTATTCGATGAAGGTTCGGTCACCCGGAACCTCCATGTTTAGCTCGTGATTCTCTAGAAACCGGCGCGCGGCTTCGGGCCCGGTTAGGTTCAACCGGTGCCAATCGATCACCGAGGTGCCGCTCAAAATAAGGCGAAGCGCCTCCACGTCGTGCATCGAGAGATCCTCGATGCGCTTCAGTCGAGCAGAGCGCTCTCCCGAGCGGGGCGGCTCGCTATCGGATTGAGTCAGTGGTTCGTCGTTGTCGCGTTACCCGGCGTCGGGCGGCCTAGGGCCAGGGTGCCGAAGAAGATGCCAATAGTAACGCCAAGTACCGCGAGTTGTGCGCCAAAGGGGCCGTTCGCAGCCATCAGACAGACTGGGATCGGGGCGACGAGGTACCACGGATTCAACTTCATTCTCGGGTCTCCGACGGGAATGGGCGCGGGGCGCGTTACGTAAGGCTCAGCGGGAAAGACGCGAACTAAGATCTGAAAAGTGCAGGTAAGTTGATGTAGGTTAGGGTGCCACAACCGCAGCGCGAGGGGCAAACTGTTACCGAGGCACGGCGCTGCATTCAAGCCTTTACGACCTAGGGCAGTTATTTATGTGGGTGTGGGGCCTTCAATAACTCTCGGCCGACTGAGTGGCCTACGGGATCCATCCCCGCGACTCGTATAGTTTTGTTAGCGTTGCCGGAGTGGAGAGTCGTAGTCGCCGAATGATTGCGCGAGTGTTGCCTGCGCTGTTCGGCTTCGCGTCGTCGCTGGCTGCGAGCGGCTGCGGTGACCAGTTCCTGCCGTCCACGGTCGACCCGGGGCCAGACTTCGCCGTGGCCGACGTCGTCTTCGACGAGAAGTATTTTTACTGCAAGGTCGAACCGGTTCTATTTGCGAATAGTTGCGGGAGCGGCGATCCGTCCAAGGGCGATCCGCAAGGCGGCTGTCACTTCAGCGCCACGGCCTACCGCTTGACCGCGTATATGCCGCACGTCGGCGACTCTTGCGGCGGTGGGCTCGTGCCAAGTGTCACGAATGTGCCCGACGCGGCCCAGCACAACTACCAAACCTCGCAAGCGCGCATGAAGCGCGACCCGGATCTCGCGCCGTTGTTGCAACGGCCGACGGCCAACCAGTTCCATCCGCGCAAGATCTTCGATCTCGGTTCGCCCGACGCGGACGCAATCTCGCAGTGGGCCACGCAGTTTTCGAATCAATGAGAGCACTGCTCACAGCGCTGGCGTTCGTCGCCGTTCTGGCTCCAATTCCGGCCTTCGCGGCCGAGGAAGCGGAGGATGCGTTTGCGCGAGTGATCGTGGCCGATTCGGATTTGCGCGCGGGCCCCGGTGTCTCGCATCGTGTCATCTACCATGCTCACCGCGGTGAGACGTTTCTGATCCAGACGCGCGAGACCTCTGGTTTCTGGTTGCAGGTGGTGATGGCGGACGGTCGCACCGCCTACGTGCTTGGCGACACGGTGGAAGCAGTCGCGGTGAGCGAGGACGCTCCCGACGCGCCGTCGAAGCCGGGCTTCTTCGCGCCGCCCGCGTTGCAGACGGCGCGCGGGGGTTTCGCGCTGATGGCCGGGGTGTACGACCGCGACGGTTACGTCGAACTGAAGCCGGCGTACGTGCTCGCGCCGGCGATCGCCTTCGAACCGTTCATCGGGCTGTCACTCAAGAGCGACAGCCGTCGCATCACCTACG
>OLLW01000783.1_pt1 | contig 15587 bp, 15 predicted proteins | sample 1604611 | NCBI WGS metagenome assembly OLLW01 (sample SAMEA104055725, study PRJEB20765) | soil metagenome | biome: Arctic tundra; feature: Polygonal ground; material: soil | place: USA | collected 2011-09 | depth 0-0.5 m | reverse complement strand
GGTCACCATCAGCCGGCCCGCAACCACCACTGCGACGGCTGTCTCTGGTGGCACGTACCCCGTCAAGGTCGTCGAAGGCGCCGTGACAATGGCGCACGTACCCGTGCAGCTCTGAGCCCGGCTGGCGCCTCGCCCTTGGCTCTGATAAGCGTCCCGCGTGGCGACACTCATCGACGGTAAGGCGATCTCGAAGTTGGTCCGTGAAGAGGTGGCGCGCGGCGTCCAAGCCTTCAAGGCTCAGTACAGCCGAGTGCCAGGTCTGCACGTCGTACTAGTCGGCGAAGATCCGGCCTCGACGGTCTACGTCCGCAACAAAGAGAAAGCGGCGGCGGAGGTCGGGATTGCCGGAAAAGTCCACCGTTTGCCAGCGTCGACGAGCGAGGAGGCGCTACTTGGTCTGGTTCGCGAGCTGAACCAGTCCGGCGAAGTCGACGGCATCCTGGTGCAATTCCCGGTGCCCAACGGCATTCGCCAGCAGAAGGTGGTCGCGGTGACGGCGCCCTCCAAGGACGTGGACGGCTTGCATCCGGAGAGCATCGGCGCGCTGTGGGGCGGCATGGCCGGGCTGGTGCCGTGTACCCCGCGAGGCTGCATGCGGTTGCTGGCCGAAGTCGGCGCAAAGCTCGACGGCGCCAAGGCAGTAGTTGTTGGGCGCAGCAATTTGGTCGGGAAACCGATGGCCGGCCTGCTCCTCGCTGCCAACGCCACGGTCACGCTCGCTCATTCCAAAACCCAGGATTTGCAGGGCGTTTGTCGAGAAGCGGACGTTCTCGTGGCAGCCGTCGGACGCGCCAAGATGATCACGGGATCCTGGATCAAGCCCGGCGCGATCGTAATCGACGTGGGCATGAACCGAGATGAAGCTGGCAAGCTGTGCGGCGATGTCGACTTCGAGTCGGCGGCGGCCGTGGCTTCTGCGATCACGCCAGTCCCGGGCGGCGTCGGGCCGATGACCATCGCCATGTTGCTCGAGAACACGCTGCTTGCGGCGCGAGCCCGGCTCACGCGAGCGTCTCGCACGCTGATCAGCTGAGCGTGCTGGGCGCCGTATAGCGCGTTGCCCTCACGCCGAGGCCCGCGCATAGCGCGTCGAACACGGTGTCCGCGCGCTGGCGCAGCTGCGCCAGCGAACCGTCGTTTTCGAGCACGTAGTCGGCCCGGCGGACTTTCTCGGCAAGGGGCATTTGAGCGGCAATTCGGGCCTCAATCTGCGCATCGCCAAAACCGTCGCGGGCCTTCAACCGGGCTCGGATCAGCGGCTGTGGGCTGTTCACGACGACAACCGGTGTCAGCGTGCGCTCGAGACCCACCTCATACAGCAGAGGGACTTCGTAGCAGGCCAGCGGCTCGCCGCGCTCGGCGATGGCTTGGAAATGCTCAGCCGCGAGCTGTCGGACGATAGGGTGGACGATCGCGTCCAGGGCTCGCCGCGCCTCCGCGTCCGAAAATACGCGCTGCGCCAGACGCGCGCGGTCGAGCTCGCCCGACGCGCTCAGGACCTCGCTGCCAAAACGCTCTGCAATTTGCGCGAGCCCGTGACTGCCAGGTGACACCGCGAGCCGGGCTAACTGGTCCGCATTCACGACCGGCAGGCCGCGCTCGAGCAAGCGCTTGGCGACCTCGCTCTTGCCGGAGCCGATGCCTCCTGTCAGTCCGAAGACCCTTAGCGCCACCCCAGAAAGGTAACGCCTCGGGCGGGTCGGCGGCACAGAAAGGGGGCCGAGCCCGCTCGGGGCTGGTGCTTTTCGCGCACGAGGCTAGAACCGTGGGGCGTGAAGCTGCATTCTTTGCTGATTTGGCCGTTTTTCTTGCTCCCCGGGGTCGTGTCTGGGGAAGCGGCGTCGCGCTCCGCGCAAGCGCGTCGCCCGGTGCCCGGCCAAACGTCGGGTTTCCCGACAGCGCGTTTTCGCTTCGACGCGGGGGCGCCCTTGCTGGCGCCGGCCGGCGTCGCCCCTGACGGCACGATCTGCGTCGGCACCGCCGACGGATACATTCATCTGCTTGGCGCCGACGGCAGCTATCGCTGGAGCTACAGCGTGCACGGCGCTGTGCTGCGCCGACCGTTGTTCGCGGGGCAGCTCTGGTACATCGCGACCAGCGCCGGCCGCATCTACGCGTTGACCCGCGACGGTGCACTGTATTGGGTATTCAAGCCTCCGAGCCCAGTCGAAAGTGAGCTCGCGTCGGACAGTAGCGGCTTGCTCTTCTTCGTCGCCAAAGATCGCTTCTTGTACGGAGTGACGGGGCACGGTGGAGTCTCGGTCCGGGCGCAATTAGGCGCAGCCGAAGCGGGCCCGAGCACCGGCCCAGATGGCGCTGTTTGGGCCGAAAATCAGGCCGGAAGTCTGCTTCGCGTGCACGGCCAAGAGTTACGCCGCTTCCCACGGGAGGCCATGCCCGAGTTCGACTTCGGCTCAGCCGAAACCGTGCGCGATCCCGAAGGTCGCCTGTGGCGCGTGCGGGACAGCGGCGTGCTCGAGCTCCGTGCAGCCGTCGGCGCAGAACCCTCGCTGACCGAGCTCACGGATGCAGCGTTGCTCTCGCCGGTCTGGTCGAGCGCCGCGCGCTATGCGGTCGTCAGCGCGCGCAACGGGCTGGTGATTGCCGTCGAGCCACCGCGTGCCCCAAAGCCCCGCTAAGCGATGGACTTCAAGAGCAAGCTTGCCACGCTGACGCAGCCCAAGGCGAGCGAGCAGCCGCCTTCGTCTGCATCGGCCGGCGCGGCGGCGGAACACTCCGCGGGCGCTCCAGCGCGCTCCTCGACGCTCACCGAGTTGCGCGCGAAAATGGCTGAAATCCTCGAGAACCCCGGCCTTTTGCCGCGACCAAGGGCCGAGCGCTCCGAGCCTGATTTCTCGAATTTCGGCATGTCGTTGCCGTTCGTCCGAGAAGAGCGAGCCAGTGGCCCGTTGTTCCGCCGCCATCAGCTGCTCGCTCCTTCTCATCACGTTGGCCGGATGCCGGTCGATGCCGCGGCCAACTCGCGCGCCGAGCTGCTCGGTCTGCTCGCGCTCGACCCGCGCGTGTCTGCCGCTGACCCCAGGCGCGCCTTGTACTTCGACACCGAGACGACCGGCCTCGGCGGGGGAGCGGGCGTGTTGGCTTTTTTGGTTGGGTTAGCTTGGTTCGATGACGAGCTGCGCTTGAACTCGGAGCAGCTCCTACTACGCAGCCCAGCACAGGAAGCCCCGTTACTCGAGGCCTTCGCGGAGCGTCTCGAGGCCTGCGATTTGCTCGTGTCGTACAACGGCAAATCCTTCGATTTGCCGCTGCTCAACGGGCGCATGGTGATGAATCGGCGCCCCAAGTTGCCGGAGCGCGCGCACCTCGATCTGCTGCACGTCGCGCGTCGGCTGCACAAAACCCGCCTTGGGGCTTGCCGCCTGATCAGCCTGGAGAGCGAAGTGCTGGGCTTCGTGCGTGGTCCGGACATCGCCGGCGTGGACATCGCGCCGCGCTACGCACACTACCTGCGTACGGGGGACGACAGCGCGCTCGAGCAAGTCATCGAGCACAACGCCTGGGACGTCGTTTCGATGGCTGCTCTGGTCGGCTTGTACGGCGAGCCCTTCGAGATGCTTCACGAGCGGGATCTGCTTGGTCTGGCTCGCACCCTGAAGCGGGCGCGCGCCTTCGACGAAGCGGAGCGCGCTGCGACGGTCGCGCTCGAACGCGGCGCGGGGCCCGAAGCCCGCCGCGCCCATGGCGAAATCGCCAAAGCGCGCGGCGATCGCGCGCAAGCGCTAGCGCACTTCGAAGCCTTCGCCGCCGAAGTCGACGACCCCGCGGTGCGCCTGGAGCTAGCCAAGCTGTACGAGCACCACGTGCGCGCTCCGATCAGCGCGCTCGGCTGGGTGGAGCAGGGCACCAGCGAAGACTCCGAGCAGGCCGAGCGGCGCCGCGCTCGGCTCGCCGAAAAGATCTCGAAAGCCGCCAAAAACGCCCGTAAACCTCCGGCCTAGCTTCAATTTCTGCTATGTGAGCGGGCCTCATCATGGCTTACGACCACAAGCAGATCGAGCCGCGCTGGCAACAGTTCTGGGCCACCGAGCAGACCTTCAAAGCCGAACGGCGCCCCGGGCACCCCAAGTACTACGTGCTCGACATGTTCCCGTACCCGTCCGGTACCGGTCTGCACGTGGGCCATCCAGAGGGCTACACCGCGACCGACATCGTGGCGCGCTACAAGCGCATGAACGGCTTCGACGTGCTGCACCCGATGGGCTGGGATGCCTTCGGCTTGCCCGCCGAGCAATACGCGATCGAGACCGGCACGCCCCCCGCTCAGACCATCACCAAGAACACCGACACGTTTCGACGCCAGCTCAAATCGCTTGGCTTCGCCTATGACTGGTCGCGCGAGATCAACACCACCGATCCCGGCTACTTCCGTTGGACGCAGTGGATCTTCCTGCAGTTGTTTCGGCGCGGCCTGGCTTTTCAGTCGGAAATCCCCGTCAATTGGTGCCAGGAGCTGGGCACCGTCTTGGCCAACGAAGAGGTCATCGACGGTCGTAGTGAGCGCGGCAACTACCCCGTCGTGCGCCAGCCGTTGCGTCAGTGGCAGCTGCGCATCACCGCCTACGCGGATCGTCTATCGAGCGAGCTCGAGCCGCTCGACTGGCCCGAGACCAAGCAGAAGCAGCGGGACTGGATCGGACGCAGCGAAGGCGCGGAGGTCGATTTCCCCCTGCAAGGCCATGGCGAAAAGCTGACCGTGTACACCACGCGCCCCGATACGCTGTTCGGCGCCACTTACATGGTGATCGCGCCCGATCACCCGCTCACTCTGAAGATTGCAGGGGCGGAACAACGCGAAGCGGTCGCAGCCTACGTACAGGCAGCGTCACGCAAGAGCGACATGGAGCGCACCGCGCTCAACAAGCAGAAAACCGGCATTTTTGTCGGCGCTTTCGCCAAGAACCCGCTCAGCGGCCGGGAAATCCCGATCTACACCGCCGACTACGTGCTCGGCGCGTACGGCACAGGCGCCATCATGGCGGTCCCCGCACACGACGAGCGGGATTTCGAGTTCGCAAAGAAGTTCGATTTGCCGATCGTTCAGGTGGTGAGCAAGGACGGCTCGCTCACCGATACGGTTGAGCAAGCCTTCAGCGACGACGGCGTTGCGGTGCGCTCCGCGCAATTCGACGGGCAACCGACCGCGCAAGTGAAGTCGAACATGATCGCGTTCCTGGAAGCAGAGGGCGTTGGTCGCCGCCGCGTGAACTACAAGCTGCGCGACTGGGTGTTCAGCCGTCAGCGCTACTGGGGCGAGCCGATCCCAATCTACTTCCCGGTGCAAACCCAGGGCGACCCGCGTCGCGGGGATCCCTACGAAATCGACTACAAAACCCCGATCGCCGTCGAGGACAGCGAGCTTCCGCTACGCCTGCCCGAGCTCGAGGACTATCGCCCCGGTGACCCACGAGGCCCCCTGGTGCGGGCGACTGATTGGCGATTCTTTCAGAAGGACGGTGCATGGTTCGCGCGCGAGACCAACACCATGCCGCAGTGGGCGGGGTCCTGTTGGTACTACCTGCGCTTTCTAGATCCACACAACCCGAACGAGCTGTGCTCGCAAGCCGCCTATGACGCGTGGATGCCGGTGGATCTCTATGTCGGCGGCTCCGAGCAAGCCGTGTTGCACCTGCTTTACGCGCGTTTTTGGCACAAGGTGCTGTTCGACGCGGGGGTAGTTAAGGACGCGGAGCCGTTCACGAAACTAGTGCATCAAGGCATCATCCTGGGCATGGCTTACCGCTTCTACGCCGTGGTCGACGAGGCGGGCGTGTTCCTGCGCGCCTTGGCGGGCGACGAAGCGTCCGTCACGAAAGACGCCGACGGCGATCTCCGACTTTCGACCACCGGCGAGAAGCTCGAGGAGCGCTGGGCCAAAGAGGCCGAGATCGAGATCCGCGAAGGCAAGCCGGTGCATCGTGAGCATGGCGTCCGCCTTGCCGGCGTCGCCGAGAAAATGGCCAAATCGCGTGGCAACTCTGTGAGCCCCGACCTTGTCGTCGACGAATTCGGGGCCGACAGCCTGCGCCTGTACGAGATGTTCATGGGCCCGCTGGAGCAGGCCAAGCCTTGGCAATCGAGCGGCATTCAGGGCGTGCGCCGCTTCCTGGATCGCGTCGATACCATCGCGCGTCGGCCCCTGAGCGGTCTGCACATGGACGACGAGACCGCGAAGATCGTACATCGCACGGTCCAAAAGGTGGGCGACGACATCGAGGGCCTGCGCTTGAACACCGCGGTCAGCGCGATGATGAAGCTGGTCAACCACCTGAACGGCTTCGAGCAGCCGCCGCGCGAGGCGCTGGAGAAGCTCGTGCTTTGCTTGTCGCCGTTCGCCCCTCATCTGGCTGAGGAGCTCTGGGAGCTGCTGGGGCACGCGCCTTCAGTCGCCAATGTCGCGTGGCCGCAGTTCGACCCGGCCCTATGCGTGGACGACGTCCTCGAGATCGCCGTCCAAGTGAATGGCAAGGTGAGGGGGCGCGCGGCGCTGCCGCGCGACGCGGACGAGGCTGCCGCCCGTGCAGCAGCCCTGGCCGACCCGAACGTCAGCAAGTTCGTGGACGGCAAACCGCTCCGGAAGCTGGTTTACGTGCCGGGGAAAATCCTCAACTTCATCGTCGGCTGAACCAACGTGGTGCCGGAAATTTGGCCGGGTTGAGGGGCACGGGGGTATAAAATGAATCCGCTCACCGGCCTCCCGTGCCGGCTCGAACCCCAACCCCTGCACGCTTGGCGCCCCTTCTGCAGCCTTCTGCTGAACGAGCGAAGCGCTGTGGATAGCCTGTTGTTTCCCGTGAAACTTGAGGCCTAAGTTGCGTCCCAGCCTGTGCTTTTGTGTGACGTCTTGCCTGTGGGCAGTGACCGCCGCGGGGTGCGGGTACCACCCGGTTTACGCGCAGCCGACGGGTCAGCGGCTGTCCGTCGAGCTCGGGCAGGTACTCATCCCAGAGCCGCTCGCGGCGCAGTCGGCCGCCAGCGGAGCGAGGGCGGAGCTGGCTGCAGCGGGCCTGCTAGGGAGCGGTTCGGAGTTTCCGCGACTCGTGATCGACGTGCTGCGCGTGGACGAGGTCTCGCGCGCAGTTCACGTGGAGGCTGGCCGCCCGGTGGCGGGCGGGACGAGCGTTGCGGTCGTTGCGCGCGGCAGAGTGTTCGACAAGGATAGCCAGGACCCGACGCTCGATACAGGCGACGTGAGGCGCGCCGTTCAAGAGGCTGGCGATCCGGACCCGCATGTCGATAGTGTCGCCTATGACGAAGCACTGCGCTCGGCTGCCGAACGTGCCGGGCGAGCCGTCGCGAGAGCCGCGCTGCGCATCCCAGAGCCACTAGACGAAGCGCCCTAGACGCGCGAGTCAGTCGCGCGCGCTCGAGGTCGCATTAGAAATCGCCAGTAAGCCGGCGACCCTATGGACTATTTAGAGGACGCCCATCGTGCGCTTGAAGCGCTTTGCATCGGCGAACATGTCCACATTCGTGAACACGTAGGTCGCGTTTTGCTCGCCGCCGGCATGCGCGATCTCAGCCAGCTTCTCGATGGCTGGATCCTCGTAGCGTGACTTATGGCCGGCGGGGCCGGGGAGGCGATAGTAGGCGCCCTTGCGCTTCGAGAGCCCGTGGTGCAGCGGGTCCCGGGCGGACAGCGTCTGCGTCTCTTCCGCTAGGTCATCGGCGTCTTCAGGGTTCCAAGCGGGGCCCGGCTCGAAGACGATGGTCTCGAACTGCTTGCGAACGTTCTTCAGGAAATCCCGCAGGGCGGTGCGATTGGCGCGAGAGCTTGGAAAGTCCGACGGAGCCACGAAGACGGCTGTCTTTGCCGCGAGCTCCTTGGCGACTTCCCCGAGGGTCTTTAGGGCTGTCTCGATCACCTTGCCGTCGCGAAAGCCTTCTTGGCTGATCTCGCGAGGGCCCAGCAACGCGAACTCGAAGCCGGGCGGCGCCTCGCGGCGCCAGCGGCGAACCGTGCCTGGGCCTGGGACCGCCAAGTGCGTCTCCTGCACTTCGACGAATAAGTATTCTTTGAAATAGCGTGTCGCGGGTACCGCGAAACCAGCGCAACCAACGACCATCATTCGGTGGCAACCGTAACACACGCCATCCGCTATCGCCCGCCCCGGGCCAGAAAAATCGCTTTGGAACGGCGATTTCGCATTCCGCCGGAGCGGATCCACAAAACGACGCAGCGCTCGAGGATCGCCTCGAGCGCCGCAACCGTTTCAGCGCAGTTTCGCTTTAGCCGCCGAGGCACTCGGTGGCGCAGTGGTCGCTCAAACAGCCGATTAGCGCCTGCGTTTGCACTCCGAGGAACGCCCCGCAGTCATGTGTCGATCTGTTCGCGATTGTTGTTACGCACTGATCATTGCACGTGGTCCGGGTCTCGTCGTTGTCCACGCCGCCGTTGGTGATCGCATCCTTCACACACTGCTGAAAGCAAATGATCTCGCTGCCGTCGCCCGGTCCGCCCCAGCCGCACTGATTGCCGGGGTCCGTGGCGAAGCACTGAGAGTACTCAGTACAGCAGCTGGCCTGCACGCAAAGCGCGCAGGAATCTGTTTTGTGGGCGTCGTCCGGAGTGCAGGTGCTGGGCGTCCCGGGTGGAGCACCAGCGTCACCCGTATCACATTGATACGCGGTCGGCGCGTCGCCGCCCGCGGCCGGAGTGCCGCCCGTTCCGGCCGTGCTGGTCGAGCCTGCGGATGCGCCGCCCGCGCTGGTCGAGCCGGCTGTCGTATTAGTTTCCCCGGCCTCCCCACCGGTGTTGCCGTCCGGGTTGGTAGTGACCACACACGCAGACGCGACGAACGCGCCGACAACACCAAGGGCCGCCACCACATGCCAATAAGACTTAGTCTGTTGCATCTTCATCTCCCGATAATGAGTGCCAGGAGTCTCTCATCCTTCGCCTGACACAGGAAAGCAAGCGGCCATCCGGACGCGCTGACTAGATATACGTTAGCCGAATGGGAGTTATTCGTTTGTGTCAAATCGATACCGCCACACTACAAACGAGCTGGGGTCGGGGACTGGCAACAGATTGGAATGTATAGATTTTTCGTGACGCCCGGCATTGGCTCAAATCGCGCCACAGTTACAAGTCTAGTGGCCGACTCACTTGTGGGCTCCGCGCACACCAAAAGCGGTCAGCCGCCGATCGCGCGTTTCACGCGCAGAACCAGGTCGTCGATCTTGAATGGCTTGGTGATGTAGTGGCGGGCGCCCGATTGAATCCCCTTGATGACCTCAGATGGCCCGGTCTTGGCGGTCAGGAAAATGATCGGGATCGCCTTGAGGCCCGGTAGCAGTCGGACGGCAGCCGCAACTGCGTGGCCATCGATCCCCGGCATCATCACGTCGAGCAGCAGCAGGTCGGGCGCGGGCGGCCTGCCGGCGAGGGCGAGGGCCGACTTGCCGTCGTTGGTAACTACCACCTTGTAGTACTGCGACAGAACCTTCGAAAGCATGGTGCTGATCGCAGGGTCGTCTTCAGCGATCAGGATGCGCTTTTGGGGAGCTTCAGACACGCGCTACTCCGTTCGTCTTTCCCAAGCTCCCGTGCCTTCAGTCACGGCCGGAGCGTCCCAGTACTTCAGGGCGCGCTTGCCAAAATGATGTCCGGCGCGCGCGGCGCTCTGCAAAAAGAGGTGAGCAGCTGACATGTCCGTGTCCAAGTAATTGCGATGGCTCTGCGACTTCAAGGGCTACCATGGCTGAGCGTCGGCAGATCCGCCAGCTAGCTCTGCGCTGGCGACGAAATGCTCGCCGCCGCCTCGATTTGCGCTGGCGCTTGCCGCGGGCGGCTCTGCTGGCCCATAGTCCGGGTCGATGCCGAAAATCCTCCACATTGAGGACGATCCCGCAAATCGCCTGCTCGTACGCAAGCTGCTGACGCCGGCAGGATTCGAGGTAATCGACGCGGCCGACGGGCTCGAGGGGATTCGTCTCGCGTTGCAGCAGCGGCCGGATCTCGTGCTGGTGGACATCGCGATCCCGGGCCTCGACGGCTATGAGGTCACCTTGCGCCTGCGTTCGGAGCCCAAGCTGCGTGGCGTGCCCATCGTCGCCATCACCGCGGAGGGCGATCGCGATACTAGTTTGGCGGTCGGCTGTGATGGCTTCCTGCAAAAGCCGATCGACGCGCGCTCCTTCGCGGACAAGCTTCGCGGCTATCTCGATGGCCGTAGGGAGAGCACCTCGCCCGATGCCACTGGGCAGCATCTTCGCCTGCAAAGCCAGCGCATCGTCTCCCATCTCGAGGAGAAGATCGCCGAGCTGTCCGCGGCCAACCAACGCTTGCTCGGCGCGGATCAGGCGAAGAAGGAGTTCTATCGCAATATTTCCCACGAACTGGCCACGCCCATGACACCGATCGTGGGCTATTTGAAGCTGCTGATCGACGGCGAGCTCGGCGACTTAGCGACGCCGCAAGTCAAGGCGTTGCGCGCGATGGCCGACTGCGTTCAGCGTTTGCGCCGCTTGATCGACAACCTCCTCGACGTGACAGCGTTGGAGACCGGTCGCATGCGCTTTGCGCAACGCGAGTTCGATCTCGCGGAGCTGGTTCGTCAGGCGATTGCTCGCCAGCCTGCGCTCAACGATGGGCGGCTGCGCCTCGTCGCGGACTTACCCAAGCGCGGCACGCTCGTGGGCTATGGGGACGTCGAGCGCCTCGGTAGAGGTATCGACCAAATGCTGGACAACGCGGCCAAATTTACACCCGATGGCGGCACTGTTGGGGTGCGCGCGCGGCATCTCGCGTCCGGTCACTTGGAGCTGTGCATCGCCGATACCGGCCCGGGCGTTCCGCCCGAAAAAGCCTCTCGGTTGTTCGAGCCGTTTTACCAAGTCGACGGTTCGCCCACGCGCGCCTTCGGTGGAACCGGCGTCGGGCTCGCCGTAGTGCGGGGCGTTGCTCTCGGCCACGGCGGGGATGTTCGGCTGGCCTCGCCCGGCGGAGAGGAGATCGTCGGCGTGCCGCTCAACGGAGCCGCGTTCTATTTCGTTCTGCCGTCGGGCAGGGTGTCCGGTGGTGAGCTGCCGTCTCGTCCGGCATGAGCAGCGAAACCGTTTATCTCGATTGGAACGCGACCACCCCGCCGCACGTCGATGTGCTCGCGGCAATGGCGCGAGCTGCCAGTGAGGCGTGGGGCAATCCCGCTAGCACACATGGCGTGGGCCGAAAGGCGCGCGCCCAAGTCGAAGATGCGCGCGAAAAATTAGCCGAGATTTGCGCGGTGAACCCGCGAGACGTGCTGTTCACGTCGGGCGGAACAGAAGCCAATAACCTGGCGCTGGCCAATGCTGCTGGGCTTGCGCTGAGCCGGCTCGAGCACCCTTCCGTGACCCGAGTAGCCGAGCAGCTGCAGGCTCGAGGCGTCCCGGTGGTATGGATCAATGCTCCGGCCAGCGGGCGTTTGGAGGCCGAAGCCTACCGGGACGCCCTCGAACGCCTGCCTCGCGCCTCGGTCGCGGCGCTCATGGCCGCGAATCACGAGACCGGGGTGCTGCAGCCGCTCGAAGAAGTGGCACTGGTCGCCCACGCGCTCGGCGCGACCTTGCATGTCGATGCGGTGCAAGCGCTTGGCAAGCTGCCGCCTGAGAGCTGGCGTTTCGCCGATAGTCTGTCGTTGGCGGCACACAAGATCCGCGGCCCCAAGGGCGTTGGCGCACTGGCTTTCCGCGGCTCAAGGGTTCCGAAGCCGCTACTCGTCGGGGGCAGCCAAGAGCGCGGCCTGCGGCCTGGCACCGTCGACCCGGTGGCGGCGGCAGGGTTCCTCGCCGCCTTGGAGCACGCGGCGGAAGGGCCGGCTCGCTATGCGCGCCTACGCACGCTGCGTGACGACTTCGAGCAAGCTTTCGGCGGAGTCAGCAAGGTAAATGGCGAGGGCGTCGAGCGACTGCCTCATGTCTCGAACTTGTCGTTCGAAGGGCTCTCGGGCGATGAGTTGGTCGCAGCATTGGACCTACTCGGCGTGTGCGTTTCGAGCGGTAGCGCGTGCAGCGCCGGCACCACCGAGGCATCAACTGTGATCACCGCGATGCTCGGGCGCGAGCGAGCGCGTGGAGCGGTCCGAGTCAGCCTCGGGGAAAGCACGACTTTGTCCGAGATTCGCGCTGCAAAGGCCGCCTTTGGACGGGCGCTTGGGCTGGCCGCGTTCAACCCCTGAAGTGGTCCTTGATCTAAAGTACTCATTGTTCGTGCATGGAGTGCACGGAGGTTACGCAAGTACTTACGATAACTGGGAATTCTGTTAGGGGCGGGGCCGCTGCCACTCGTTCCATTGAATAGAGCCAAACAACGTACGATCTGCTCGCACGTTCAGGGTCTTGATCACTATTCAGACGATACTTGAGGAGTGAGCCTCAACTATCTGATTTAATTCTATGAATCGCCGCTTCATGCAGCGCCAACGCGGCGGCGACTGAGGCGTTCAAGGAGTCGATGCGGCCGCTTGCCGTGAGCCGACCGACCGCGCTGCAGGCGCGCCGAACTCCGCGTCCCATGCCCTCGTGCTCGTTGCCTACGACGAGGATTGTCGGGCCGTCGAGATCGAGCTTGCCGACGCGATCCGGTGCGTGTGCGTCCAGACCGATCACCGAGACACCGCGTTCGCGCGCGGCGGTTAGCGCGCCCACCAACGAGGGGACGCGGCACAGCCGAGCATGCTCGATAGCGCCGGCGGATGCCCGCCCAGCGGCCGGGCTCAGCGGCGCCGACGAGTGCTCGCCCCAGATAACCGCGGCATCGGCCACGCCCACTGCCGAGCGAATGACAGCGCCAAAGTTCTGTGGGTCTTGGATGCCGTCTAGCGCCAATGCAAGGAGCTTCGGGTCGGCGAGCAGGTCTTCGAGCGGGAGCAGTTTTAGCTCGGGTCCCCAGGCGGTGACGCCTTGGTGCTGAGCGCCGTCCGTCCAGCTATCGAGATCGGCCCGCGGTGCGCGAACTACCTCCGGGACGCCCTGGTCTGCGGCGAAGCGCGCCAACGCATCCAAGGTGGGGCTCTCCTTTTCCTCGAGCACGACGCGCTGCAGCCCATAGCGGTGCACGCGAATCGCCTCGCGGACCGGTTGAAGTCCGACAATCATGCGCAGCCCCTCGACGCCGGGCGGCATGGGCCCTCCGCGAGGGGGGCGCTTAGGCCACTGCTGACGACGCACGCTGGATCTCATCACTGATGGCGCGCGCGGCCGCGGCGGGATCGGACGCGTCGCGGATCGGACGGCCTACGACGAGCAGACTGGAGCCAGCGCGGATCGCACTCGTTGGCGTTCCAGTGCGTTTTTGGTCATCCGCGACGCCGCCGCCGGACTGCGGGCGAATGCCCGGCGTCACCAGCACCGCGTTGGGCCCTAGCGCCGAGCGCAGCGCCGCCACCTCAGCCGTCGAGCAAACCATGCCGGGAATGCCTTGGGCGTGCGCGAGCTGGGCTAAGCGCAGCGCTTGCTCGCTAGGATCGGCCGGCACACCGACGGCCCGCAAATCCGAGGCGTCGAGCGAGGTGAGCACGGTGATGGCGAGTAACGTGAGCCCGGTGTTCTCGAGCTCGGCACGCCGCGCCGCCGCAGCGAGCATTTTCGGACCACCTGCCGCGTGCAGCGTCAGGTAGCGAACTCCGTGCGCAGCGGCTGCTGCCACGGCGCGCTCGACCGTTTCTGGGATGTCGTGCAGTTTGAGATCGAGAAATACATCGCAGCCGAGACGCTTACCTAAGTCGATAGCACGCGGGCCTTCGCTCACGAATAGCTCGAGCCCAACCTTGAGCACGCCGACCGCGTCCGCCACGCGCTCCGCGCCTTGCTCCGCTTGTGCGAACGAGGGGAAATCCAGGGCGTAGGCGAGCTTTGCTCGTGCCGGGTGGCGTGCCTCGCTCACAGACACGAGCACAACGGATCGCCTGCCGTGCACGCGCACGGCTTGGACGCGCCTGCCGGCTTGCCACCGGATGCCGGCGCGCCGCCACCGCGCTGCATGTTCTTTTGCGCAGCGGCAGTGTCGTTCTTGGCCTTGGAGAGCTCCGCTTCGAGACGCGCCCGCGTGGCTTCGTCCTTGGCGCTGTCGCGCTGCCTCTCGAGCTCTTCTTGGTGTTGCTGGGCTTCGTCGAATTGTGATTTGAGCGCTGTGAGTTGTTGCTGTGCATCCGCCGCCTGGCGAGCCGAGATCGCATCCTTCTCGCGCTGGGCCTTGGCGTTGTTCGAAATCGCAACGAAGGTGACGACTCCACCGATGACCAAAATCGCGGAAATGATGCCGACCATCACTTTCAGACGCTTCTTGCCGGAGTCGCTCTGCAGCGCGACCAGCTGCTGCTCGTGGGCTTGCTGAATGGCCAGCGCTTCCATGCGCGAGCGGTGCTCCGACTCCGCGCGAGCTTTCTCGATCTCCCCCTGACGAATTGCGTCGAGGCGCGCGGCCTCTTCCTTGCGGCGCTGCTCTTCGGTGCGTCGTGCTTCTTCTTCGGCGCGTAGACGTCGCTCTTCCGCGTCGCGCGCGGCGCGCTCAGCCGCCGCTTTGGCGTCGGCCTCTGCGCGGGCGACGGCCTCTTTGTCGGCCTCTTCTTCTTTGATCCGATTCTCTTCCAGGCTCATCAATTCTTTGAGCGAGAAGAGAACCGAGCTTTCCTTCTGTTCGGCCATATTTCGAGTGTCCTCAATCCGTCGCGCAGAGTCTGCGGTTCACTTTACACAACGCGCATACCAATCCCGTAAAGGCTTCGTCAAGCATTCGCATGCCGAGTACAGGCTGAGAAATCTAGAACAGTTGCCGTGCTTAGCCCAGGTATTCTCATCACAATTTTGGGTTAGGGGAGGATTCCTCCATTGGACTCCGAGCGCCTAGGTTTCCTTGGCACCATTGTGCCTCAGACTATGTGCGGGAATGTGGGTGAGGGTGTTCACCGAACTGTCACAGCTCTCATCAAACGCCGCTCGCGGTGTACAGTCCGCGACATGGCAGTACAGGTTGCGGCGCACATTACGGGGACTGTTTGGAAGATCGAGGTCAAGGTCGGCGACTCGGTCGCGAACGAACAAACCCTGGTGATTCTTGAATCGATGAAGATGGAGATGCCGGTCGAGGCGCCCAATGCCGGACGGGTCTCGCGGATCGCGGTGAGCGAGGGTCAGGCCGTCGAAGAAGGTGATCTACTCGTCGAGCTCGATTGAGTTTGGGCTAGCGCCGGTTGGTGCCCGCGACTTGACCGTGTTGGGGATTCCGGTAGCGTAAAAAGGGCATGACTCGCGCTGGAAACCAACGCCTACCCCTGTTTCGCGGGTTGGCATTACTCGGTTTGGGCGTACTCTGGGCAGCCGCGTGTGGCGGTCCCCAGAAGCAGACGGGTGCTGGGGCAGTCTGTTTTCGTCTCGACGACTGCCAGCCTGGTTTCGCCTGTGTACCTCAAACCGAGGGCTCGTCGACGCGCGTGTGCAGCGCCGACGCCGGCGGCATCGTTTTCATGGTCGACGGCGCGCCGTTAGAGGCTGCGGCGCCATTGCCGGACGCCGCGGCCACAGGAGGCTCGTATGCGGGCAGCAATGCCGCGCCCGCGGGCGGCTCAAATGCCGCGGGCGCTACG
>OLLW01000264.1_pt1 | contig 15650 bp, 11 predicted proteins | sample 1604611 | NCBI WGS metagenome assembly OLLW01 (sample SAMEA104055725, study PRJEB20765) | soil metagenome | biome: Arctic tundra; feature: Polygonal ground; material: soil | place: USA | collected 2011-09 | depth 0-0.5 m | reverse complement strand
TGTGCGAGTCGGGGCTCTGGCTTCTGCTGTCGCTCTGCTCGCGTTTGCCGCATTTGGCTGCCAAGCCTCCGTCAGTGCCAGCGCGAACAAGCGCGTGAAGGCCGAAGCCGAGGAAGGCCCGGACTTCAATAAGCCGATCACCACCGACGCGCTCGCGACCAAGCCGCCGCCCGCCATCGCGTTGGCGGATACGGCGCTACTCGGCGCGCGCCACGACATGAGTCTCGTTGCCGAGCACGCGAACGCTGCCTGCGCGTGCGTGAAAGTCGGGCTCGGGTCCGCGCAGTCCGCGGCCTTTCAGTGGCAGAGCGGCGTACCGCATTTGAACGACGACATTCAGCTCGCAGTCGCGCTGACGTCAGAGAGCATGGCGTGCACCGGCGAGCCCAAAGGCGCATCCGGCGCGTCTTACTGGGGCTATCGCATCTCGGGCAACGACGTGATCGTATTCTTAGAAGGCGTGCCGGCGAGTCGTCCACGCACGGGCGCCGCAATCATTCCGAAGCCAGTGGGCGACGGCAAAGTGTACGTCGCACCTGCCACGAGCAAGCAGCCTTACGGCCGTCCGTTGAACGGCAAAGGCGAGCGCTGTGAGATTGGGAATGTCGCGACGAAGCGCAGCACACCCTTCACGATGGGTGAGCTCGGCGATACGTCAGCAAAGGACGCGAACAGCGCCCCAACAGTCGACGCCGGGGAATAAAGCTACGGGGAATAAAGCCCCGAGCTACGTCGCTGCAACATTCGCTCAAGATAAATGATTGATCAGACTCCACATTGTAGTGGATGAAAGATCGAAGCTCGTGTGTCCTTGCGTGGTGGACGCGGCCGAGGAGCACCCCTCCCCCCACCACCAGGCGCCCTCGGTCGCGTCCCCATTGTCGGCGCCGTTTCGAAGCTGAAAAGGCCTCGTTTCGGCACAGGCAGCCGCCGTGTAACGCGAGCGGTGATAGCCTCCGCAGCGTGTTCAAACCGCGCATCGTTCGGGGCTTCGGGCTTTGGTGCTCACTGCTTGGAACGCTCGTAGTGTCGAGTGCTAGCTGCGCGTCGGGCAGCGCGAAGCAATGCGCAACGGACGCCTGGTCAGGCACCTGCAAGCTGCGCAGCATCACCAAAGTCGAAGAGCGTGAGATGCCGGTGCCGTGGGTCGTGTACGAAGCGATCTACACGCCGCAACGTAGCCCGCAGTATCCGCAATTCACGCCCGCAGAGGTGCGCGTCCGTTTGGGCGCCCAAGCGCAATACGAGCAAGCGCTGAAGAAGCACCTCATCGCGCAGACCGACGTCACGTGTCACTCCGAGGTCACAGCCGGCAGTTGCGTCCCCGGTGACGTAAAAGCCGACGTCGTGGAATTCGATGCCGCCCACGCTCAGGCTCTGGAGGCGACGCACGTCAAAGGTTGCGCGGCCATCGAATCCGTCAGCGACCAGCAGCGCTTGAGCCAGTCAGGCCAAGCGTCGGTCGTGATTTCGGAGCGCTTCAGCTTCGCCGACGGCTCGTCCGCGCTGGCCCCCGAAGCGACTGACACAGGCAACGCGATCGCTAAACAGCTCGCTGCGGACCCCAGCATCGAGTGCGTCGGCCTCGTCGGGCAGATCACGAGCGGCGAGCCGCCCGCTCTGGCCGAGGCGCGAGCGCGCGCCGTGCGCGGGCTGCTGATGTCCCTCGGAGTCGACAAGAGCAGGCTAACGACGATCGCCGTCACCGAAAATGTGTATGGTGCCGCCGCCAAGCCTCAGGCCGCCGAGGCAAGCAACCGCCGCGTGTCGCTGAGCGTGTTGCTGAAGACCGCCGCCCCTACCGGGCAGTGAGCGCCGTGTTGGCAATCGCACGCTCGTCTCTTTGGTTGACCCTTGCCGCGCTGGTAGCCGGCGCACTGGCGCGCGCGGAGCAGAGCCCGGCTTCCACGACGCCAGCAACCAAGAGCGCCCCCGCACCGCTAGCGTCCGCGCCTAGCGCGCCTAGCGCGCCTAGCGCGCCTAGCGCGGCGGTCCCGGACGACATGCTGCCTGTGCCCGGCGGAACCTTCACCATGGGCGCAGACGGCATCGGCGAGCGCGATGAGCAGCCAGCGCACTCGGTCACGGTTGCAGGATTTCTGCTGGACAAGACCGAAGTCACGAACGGCAAATACTTGGAGTGCGTGAACGCGGGCGTGTGTAAATCGTACCGCGACAACGTGGCGCGCGGCTTCGGCGCTGGACCCGAAGCAGGCTTTCGCGGTCCCGAGCAACCGGTGGTCGGCGTGTCCTGGTTCGACGCCGGCGACTACTGCAAATTCCGCGGCAAGCGCCTGCCCGGCGAAGCCGAGTGGGAACGCGCGGCTCGCGGCGATGACGGACGCAAATATGCGTGGGGAAACAGCGCCCCCGATGCCGAGCACCTGGCCTGCTTCGGGCGCAAGGTGGGCGCGAAGGGCGCCACCACCATGCCCGTCGGCTCCTACCCGGAAGGTCGCGGGCCGTACGGTCACTTCGATCTCACGGGCAACGTTTGGGAGTGGACGCGCGACATCTACGATCCCATGGCCTACGCCCGCGACGGGAGCCCGCAGGGTGTGCCCGGAAGCTGCGAGCAAGTGCTGGAGTCGCTGGCTTCGCTGCGCAAGGCAAAACGCCAGGGCTATACGGGCTCCAATCCAATTCCGACGCGCTGCGAGCGCGCCCTCCGCGGTGGGGCATTCAACTATCCAGGCGCCGGCTTGCGCGCGTCGAACCGGGTTCATCATCCGCCTGAGTGGCGCATGCTCGTGGCTGGATTTCGCTGTGCAGAAGACGACTAACGACGATTGGCGACAACTAAATATCGCTAACTGAAATGCGGGCGCCGCCGAGCTCAAAACGAGACAGCACCGCGTTCGGCCCGCATCTTTTTAGCCCGTTCCGCGTTGCGCTGGGTATTGTAACGAGCCGTGCTATTGTGAAGACTCGAAGCGCCTATTCTGGCGCCGCGATTCGCACCTACTCCCACACTTCGGGGCGGAGCTCGATTGACGGGTGGTTCTCGCCATATCTCGACTCAAGACCGCGTGCTGGATACCGGCCCCGCGCGACTGATCGCTATTAGCGGTACGCAAGCCGGACGCAAGTTCAAGATCGGCGAGACCGCGGTGATCGGCCGCGGCGCGGACGCCTCCGTGACGCTCGAAGATCCGGAAATTTCCCGCAGCCACGCGCGCATTTCGTGCAGCGAGGTGGGCGCGTACTTGCTCGAAGACTTGGGCAGCAAGAACGGTACGCAGGTCAACGGCGTGCCCATCAAGAGCCATCTGCTCTCGTTTGGCGACAAGATCCAAGTCGGCCCGAACGTCGTGCTGTTGTTCGCGCCTTTCGATCCCATCGAAGATCAACTGCTGCAACGCCAAAGGCTCGAGTCGCTCGGTCGAGTCGGCGCGGGCGTCGCCCATGATTTGAACAACATGCTCGGCGCGATCAGCGCAAGCATCGACTACCTGGCTAAGTTGCCTCCGGCCAGCGCACTCAGCAGCGCAGAAGTCCGAGAGTGCTTCGACGATATTCGACTCGCCGCTCATCAGGCTTCGGACCTGACGCGCGGCATCTTGAAGTTCGCTCGCGGGCGAGCGCAGGCGCACTCGCCGGTGGATCTGTCGGGATTGTGCAGCGACGTCATGCGCTTGATCCGTCACACGTTCGATCGCGCCATTCAGATCGAGGCCAAGATCCACCCGGGGCTCTCGGTACGCGGCGACCAAGCCGAGCTTCATCAGGTGCTGATGAATTTGTGCCTGAACGCGCGCGACGCCATGCCGCACGGCGGCGTGCTCACGGTGTCGGCGAGCGCCGTCACTCCGCGCAGTCACGTGCTCCCCGAGCAATTGAACCCGGCGCAACCGCACCTAGTGCTGTGCGTGCAAGACACCGGCATTGGCATGGACGAAGCCACGCGCGCGCGCATCTTCGAAGCCTTCTTCACTACCAAGCGCGAGGGCGATGGCTTTGGCCTGGGCTTGGCGACGGTGAAAGAGGTCGTGACCTTCCACGGTGGGCAGATTCAGATCGAGAGCGGCGAAGGCCAAGGCACTCGCTTCTTGCTGTTTCTACCCCTGCACGACAGGCGCGAAGAGGTCGACAGCATCACGGGCGCGCACCAAGTTCAAGCCCCCACGCGTCACGGCTTGATCCTGTTGGTTGACGACGAAGTCGTCGTCCGGCGCAGTTTCGCGAGGCTACTCCGTCAAGCGGGCCATCAAGTGGTCGAAGCGCCTGACGGCGGACAGGCCGTGTCCCACTATCATCAAGCGTACCCTCGTCCGCACCTAGTCATCCTGGATCTCGACATGCCAGTGTTGACCGGTGAAGAGACTCAAGAGCGGCTGCTCAAGGTCGACCCGGAGGTCCGGATCCTGTTCGTCTCAGGCCACGACGAACCGGCTCGTGAGAGCGCGGTGTATGCGCGCGGCGCTCTCGGGTTCTTGCGCAAACCGTGCAAAGTGGACGCGCTGCTCGGTGCCGTCTCCGACGCGCTTCGAGGCACGCTCGAGCACCCCATCGAAAACGACGAGCGCACGCGCCCGGTTTAGCGGCAAATGACGGGAAGAAACGCGGCAATGACGGCCGCCGCGTCAAGCCGCCTCGTTGCGCCAGCGCAACGGTGATTCCGAAAAGCGGAGCTAGCCGGCGCTCCTGGGCGTCCGCACAATCAGTCCGCGCTCGCCAGCACGCGACGCCGTCAGGAGCTCAAACATGTCCCAATCGAATCTATGGTCCGTCGATCCCTCGCACTCGAACGCGCACTTCACCGTCAAGCACATGATGATCACCAACGTGCGCGGTGAATTCTCGAAAATGGCGGGTACGGTGAGTTACGATGCGGCCAAGCCCGAAGCGACGCAAATCGACGCGACGGTGGACGTGGCCTCGCTCAGCACGCGTGACGCACAGCGCGACGGTCACCTGAAGAGCCCGGACTTTTTCGATATCGAAAAGTTTCCGAATATCACGTTCAAATCCAAGTCGGTCAAAGCCAAGAGCAAGGAAGACTTGAGCGTCACCGGTGATCTGACGATTCACGGCGTCACCAAGGAAGTCGTGCTCGAGGTCGAGGGCTTGAGCGGCCCATCCAATGACCCATTCGGCAACGCCCGTCTGGGCGCGAGCGCGACGACCAAGATCAAGCGCGACGACTTCGGCATGGTTTGGAACGGCGTGCTCGAAGCGGGCGGCGTGCTGGTCGGTAACGAAGTGAAGATCACCATCGACATTTCGCTGATCAAGCAGAAATGACGCGCTAGGCGGAGGCCGAGCCAAGACGTGGCGCGCACGGCTGGGCCGTCCCGGAGTACACTCTCCGGGATGGCAGACTTGGACCTCAACGATGTCGCCGCGTTCGTGCGCGTCGTTGAAAATAGCGGTTTCGCCAAGGCTGCGCGCGAGCTCGGCGTACCTACCTCCACGGTCAGCCGTGCCGTAGCGCGGCTCGAAGAGAACGTCGGGGTGCGGTTGTTGAACCGGACCACGCGCAACCTGAGCGTGACGAGCGAGGGCCACGCCTTTCACGAGCGTGTCGCGCCACTGGTCGCGTCGCTGCGCGACGCGTCGCGCTCGCTGGGCTCGGGTGGTAAGGAGCCCGAAGGCATGCTGCGCGTCACTGCGCCCAATGACATCGGCTCAGCGTTTCTATCGGAGGAGATCGTGCGCTTCGCGGATCGCTATCCGCTGCTTCGCGTGGAGCTGATGCTGACGAACCGCAAAGTGAATCTGGTTTCGGAGGGTGTCGACGTCGCGGTACGCGCCGGGCGGCTCGAATCGTCGTCGCTCGTGGCGCGTAAAATCGGCACGCTGCAGGTAGACCTGTACGCCTCGCCGGCTTACGCCGAGCGTGCCCGCTTGCCCGCGACACTGGCCGAGCTGAGCCGTCACAAGATCGTCGCGTGGGGCGCGCGCGACGGCAAAATCAGCTGGCAATTGAAGGGCCCACGCGGCGAGGAGACCGTGGAACTGAGCGTCCGAATTGCCTGTGACGATTTCGGTTTCGTGCGCGCAGCCGCCGTCGCTGGCGGCGGAATCGGCTTGATGCCGCGCATGATCGCGTTGACCGAGGTGGCAACCGGCCGCCTGGTGCGTGTGCTGCCCGAATATGGCCTCAGCGGAGCCCCGCTACACGTAATCTACCCGTCGACGCGCCAGGTCGCGACCAAGGTCAGCGCTTTTCGCGACTTCTTGGCCAAGAGCTGCACGCAGACACTGCGCGACTAAGGGCCGCGAATGGCTAAGTCGATCGCTCTCGCGGCCGATACATCCCGGGGGGGCTTCGTTGCTCCTCCGTTACATACCAGCGGTATGCGCCTTCGTCGCGCCTCCCCGGCCGGGGGCCGGGGCCGCGATCATCGACCGATTTAGCCATTCGCGAGGCCTACCGCACGACGCCGGGGATCCCGGCAAACGAGAACGGCGCGCCTTCGACGAGGAAACGAGCGCGTAGCGCCTCGCTATCACTCGACGACGGCCCGACGAGCAGCTCGAATTCTCCCGGCTCGACCACGCGCCGCTCGTAAGCGTCGACCAACGAGAACCGCTCTTGGGGAACGCTCAACGTGACTGTACGCTGTTCACCGGGCAGCAGAGTCACCCGCTCGAATGCCACCAAGGCCTTGTTCACCCAGGTCACGGACGTCACCAGATCAGAGGCGTACACTTGAGCAACCTCGCTGCCTTCGCGCGCGCCGGCGTTGCGCAGCTCGAAGCTCAGCTCCAGCGGCTCGCCGAACGCCAGGCGCGGTTTGCTGACGCGCAGATTCGCGTACTCGAAGCGCGTGTAGCTGAGCCCGAAACCGAATGGAAAGCGTGGAATTTGGTCGAGATCCGCGTACTCATTGCCGTGCTGGCCGCGCACCTGGCTGTAAAAGCTGGGTTGCTGACCGGCGTGCTTTGGGAAGGAGACCGTCAGCTTGCCGGATGGATTGAAATCCCCAAACAAGAGCTCGGCAAACGCCCGCCCCCCTTGCATGCCGGGGTTGAAGCACGCGACTACTGCGGCGACCTGTTCGCTCGCGGCTGGCAACACCAGCGGCTTGCTGCTCACGAGCGCGAGCACCACGGGTTTAGCCAGCAGGGCCACCAGCTCTACGAGCTCGCGCTGACCGCCGAGCAGCTCGAGCGTCGCCGTGCTGTGCCCCTCGCCGATGAATGGCAGATCGTCGCCGACCACGAGCACGACCGCGTCCGCGTCTTTGCACGCAGCTTGCACAGTAGCGAACTCGACAGGGTCCGCTGAACGCACCGAGCACCCCTTTGCGTAGGCGACGACGCACGACGCGGGCACGCGCGCGCGAATGCCGTCGAGCAACGTCACTGTGCACTCGCGCGCGTGCTTGCCCTTTTCGATCGGATACTGCGGGCCACCCAGGGACCAGTCGCCGAGCTGCGCTAAGTCGTCGTCCGCGTTGGGGCCGACGACGGCCAATTTTCGCAGCTTTTCAGCGCTCAACGGCAACAGCTGGTCATTTTTCAGCAGCACGAGCGATTCGCGCGCCGCGCGCAAGTTGGCCGCGGCGTGCGCGGCGCAGGCAATCACACTCGCCTGCTTGACGCGGTCGGGGCGGCGCGGATTCTCGAACAAGCCCATGCGAAACTTGAGCGATAGGATGCGGCGCACCACGTCGTCAATCTCCGTTTCAGCGAGTAGCCCTTCGCGCACTGCAGCTTGTGCCGCCTCGAAGAAGCTGGGTGTGGCCATGATCAAATCGTTGCCACAGCGCACAGCAACGACGGCTGCCTCCTTGGGCGAAGGGACGATGCGCTGCTCCCAAAACAGCCGCCCGACATTGTCCCAATCAGTCACCAAGATGCCGCGAAAGCCCCATTCTTCCTTCAAGACCTGAGTCAGGAGCCAATGATTGGCGGTCGAGGGCAAGCCGTCCATCGCCTGGTAGCCGGTCATGAACGTCATGCAGCCCGCGCGTGCGGCGCGCTCGAAGGGCGGCAAAAAGTAAGACCGCAACTTTCGCCGAGAAATGTCGGCCTCCGAGGCGTCGCGCCCACCTTGGGTCTCCGAGTATCCCGCGAAATGCTTGGCGCAAGCTAAGACGCCATCCGCGTCGCCCAGCCCCGTGCCTTGGTAGCCGCGAATCATGGCCGCGCCGAGCTCGGCGATCAGAAACGGATCTTCGCCGAAGGTTTCGCCGGTGCGGCCCCAACGCAGATCGCGGCTCAGACAAAGTACCGGCGAGAACGTCCAGTGCGCGCCCGTGGTCGCCATCTCGCGCGCAGTGACGCGCGCGACGTCCTCGAGCAGGTCCACGTTCCACGAGCAGGACAGCGCCAGCTGAGTCGGGAAAATCGTGGCTCCGCGCTGAAACGAATGCCCGTGAATGCCGTCTTCGGCGACCAAGAGCGGAATCCCGAGCCGCGTTTCAGCGGCCGCGTCCATCGCCTCCAGCAGCTCGTCATTCAAGATGTGCAGCAGCGAGCCCGGCTGAACCTCACGCACGTTCTTAACGGGTTCGACCTGCCCGTTGAGCTGCATCATTTGGCCGACCTTCTCGGCCAGGGTCATGCGCGCCAGCAGATCTTCGACCCGGTGCTCGAGCGGTTCGTTCGGATCTCGGTAGGGGGGTGGGGAGCTCATGCTGACCGGCGCAAGGTAGCGGAAAGAATGGTAGCTTGCCGGCATTCGCGTGATGCGTTCCGTCCGAAAAGCCGCCCTGTTCGCCGCGCTCGGCATCTCCGCGGTCGCTGGCTGCCAAGGCGCGGGGGTACACAGCCCCGCCGGACGAACCGCGCCGGGCAGCGCCAAGCACGACGGCGAGGTGCAGAGCAATATCCTGCGCGCGGACTACGCGGGCTCCGCGGCGTGCGCGCGCTGTCATGCCAAAGAATACGCGTCCTGGCTGGATTCGCCAATGCATCGCATGACGCGCGATTTACACCAAACGCAGATCCGCGCGCCGTTCAACGGCGCAAGCTTCGCCTTCCGCGACGACTCCGTGCACATGGAGCAAATCGGTAACGAGCGTTTCATGCGTCTGCACACCGCCCGCGGACGAGAAACGCTGTATCGCGTGACCAAGGTGATCGGCGGCCGCTATCGCGAGGACTTCGTCGGCGCGGAGGTCGACCCGAATGCGCCGCTCGGAGCGCCGCGCGACGCGGAGCGCATCTTGCCCGCGTCGTATTTGGCGTTCAACGGCGAGTGGCGTTACAAAGGCTACTCGGTGATGGTGCGCGAGCGGCCAGATCTGGAGCCCGGCGTGGTCTGGAAGAGCGCGTGCATCTTCTGCCACAACACCACGCCCTCGTTGTCGCTGCTGCTCGACGACGTGTACGGCACTGGCGCCCATACCTATCAGGGCTCGGTGAGCGTGGAGCTACCCGAAGACAAACGCCCGCACTATCTGGTCACGAACGAAGCCGCGCTGAAGGCTGCGCTCGGCGCAGAGCTCGAGTATTTGGGAAAGCCCCGTGACACCGACAATTTCAGCCTAAAACACGCGCTCACCGCAGGCATCGACGGCACACGCGACAGCTTCGACCAGAAGAACCTCGTGGAGCTCGGTATTGGCTGTGAAGCCTGCCATGGCGGCGCACGCGAGCACGTGCAAGACCCAACCCGGGTCCGGCCGAGCTTGGCGCTACGCAGCGACTTCCTGCAAGTCACGACGCTGAGCGGCGCGGAACCAAGCCACGCACAAGACATCAACCGCACCTGCGCCAAGTGCCACACCGTGCTGTTCTCTCGCTATCCTTACACCTGGGAGGGCCAGACCCGCCGTCGCGGCCCCGGCGGCAGTAGCATCAACTCGGGTGAAGCTCGTGACTTCATGCTCGGTGATTGCAACACGCAGCTCAGTTGCGTGCACTGCCACGACCCCCACACCGAAGACCCAAAGAGCGCGCTGCAAGCGCTCGTTGGGCCCAAGGGCGACGAGCTGTGCGCTAGCTGCCACAAGGACTTGCAAAGTGCGGACGCGCGCCGCACGCACACCCACCACCTGCCCGAGAGCGCGGGTAGCCACTGCCTGAACTGCCACATGCCCAAGAAGAACATGGGCCTGGCGTATGAGCTGACTCGCTACCACCGGATCGGCTCGCCCACCGATAGCGAACGCGTCGAAGGCGACCGCCCGCTCGAATGCGCGCTCTGCCACACCGACAAGTCCGTGGAGCAGTTGCTGGCGACCATGGAGCGTTTTTGGGGCAAGAAATATGACCGAGACGCGCTCCGCAAGCTGTACGGACAAGACCTGACCGTCAACGCCGTAGAGGCGACACTGCGCTACGGCAAGCCGCACGAAGAGGGTACCGCGGTGGCTCTCGCCGGACGCGACCACCGGCGGGGGTTATTGCCTCTGGTGGTCGCGCAGCTCGGCAATGAGTATCCTCTGGTGCGTTACTTTGCGCGCCACGCTGTCGAGCAAATCAGCGGCGCGCCGCTACCCGTCGATCTGAATGCGCCCGGCGTTGATGCCGTCAGGAGCGCCCAAAGTTACCTCGCAGAGCACCCACCCCAGCAACGCGCCGAACCATGACCTGGTAAAAGCAAACCATGACCCTGGATGAATCGAACACCTTCGCCGAATTGCCGGGCGTCGAATTGACGACCGAGCATGGTCTGCCGGCCGTGCGCATCAGCACTGAAATAGCGTCGGGGCTCGTCTATCTGCAAGGCGCGCACGTCGCGGCCTGGACGCCCGCGGGACACGGGCCCGTAATCTGGATGAGTGAGAACGCGGTGTATGCCAAGGGCAAGGCGCTGCGCGGCGGCATCCCAATCTGCTTTCCGTGGTTTGGAGCACACCCCGAGTACAAGCAGTACCCCGCGCACGGTTTCGCACGCACTCGGGATTTCGCCTACAACGGCGCGCGCCGAACCGAGGACGGCGGTTCGCAGCTCGAGCTGGTGCTGCACAACGACGCTCAGACGGAAGCGCTGTTTCCCTTTGCCTTCTCGGCCCGGCTGCGCGTGGCGTTCGGAAAAACGCTGGGCCTCGAGCTGCTAGTCAGCAATCGCAGCGAAGAACCCTTCTCGTTCGAGGAAGCGCTACACAGCTACTTCTGCGTGGCGGACGTCGAGCAAGTCAGCGTGCTCGGTCTGCAAGGCGCAAGCTACGCCGACAAGGTGCAAAGCATGGCTCGCTTCACCGAGAGCGCGAGCGAGCTCTCCCTTAAGGGCGAAACCGACCGCGTTTACGACAGCGTAGCCACCTGCACGATCCGCGACCCCAAAGCGGGGCGCGGGCTCCGGATCGAGAAAGCCGATTCGGCAGCCACGGTCGTCTGGAATCCGTGGGCGGAGAAGGCCGCACAAATGTCGGACCTGGGCGCGGATGCTTGGCCGCGGATGTTGTGCGTAGAGAGCGCCAATGTGGGAACGTCGCGTATCTTGCTCGGCCCGGGCGAGTCCCACACCCTGCGCGTCGGGGTATCGGTGCACGCGTCGCACGACGCGAAGCCAGCATGATTTTCTAAAGAAAACGTGACAAGCTGAGTGTCCCCGTAGCCGTATAAATCGCGAAAACCACCTAGCCTTGGCGCCGCCCCGACAACGCATCACGCAAGAACGAACCGTCAGCGGCGGCCCGGCACGGCTAATCGTGATGGAGGGGCCGCAGGCCGGGCAGAAATTCAAGATCGACGGCGACGTCGTGCTCGGCCGAGCCATCGACTCCACGGTAGTGCTCGAAGATCCCGAGGTGTCGCGCAGTCACGTGCGCATCACGCGCAGCCACGAGGGCGCGTACATCATCGAGGACATGCGTAGCCGCAACGGCACGCAAGTCAACGGCGTCCCCATCGAAAAGCAGTTTTTGGTCTTCGGCGATAAGATTCAACTCGGACCACGAGTCTTGATCCTGTTCGCGCCCTTCGATCCCATCGAGGATCAATTGCTGCAGCGCCAACGGCTAGAGGCGCTCGGTCGCGTCGGCGCGGGCGTCGCGCACGACCTGAACAACATGCTCGGCGCAATCTCCGCGAGCATCGATTTTTTGGGCCGGCTGCCGCCGGATCGCCCGGTCGGCTCGGTCGACGTGAAGGATAGCGTGGCCGACATTCGCACTGCGCTGACGCAGGCCAGCGAGCTGGCACGCGGCATCCTGAAGTTTGCACGCGGCCGTAGCCGTGGTCACGCGCTGGTCGATCTCTCGCAGGTGTGTCTGGAAGTGATTCGCCTCGCCCGCCACACCTTCGACCGCGCGATCCAGCTCGAGCAAGAGATCGCGCCAAATCTCGTGGTGTCGGGGGATCAGGCGGAGCTGCATCAGGTGATCATGAACCTGTGTCTGAACGCGCGGGACGCCATGCCCGAAGGCGGCAGGCTGAGCATCCGCGCTGAGCTGCTCGAGCCGCCCGCGCGCGGCAGCAACGAACGACAACGCCTGCGCATCGCCATTGAAGACTCGGGCAGCGGTATGGACGCCAGCACGCGCGCGCGCATCTTCGAGCCGTTCTTCACTACCAAGCCGGAAGGTGCGGGGTTCGGGCTCGGCCTGTCGACAGTACGGGAAGTCGTGAACATGCACGGCGGCGACGTGGAGGTAGCAAGCTCACCGGGCAAGGGGACGAGCTTCTACATCTATCTGCCAGCCAGCACGGGGCATCCGCAACCCGTACGCATAACCAGCGGACATAAGGACCTTCGTCCCAACGTGGGCGAGGCCGCGCTAATCCTGCTCGTGGACGACGAAGAGGTCGTGCGTCGCAGCACCGCGCGCCTGCTGCGCCAAGCCGGCCATACAGTGCTGGAAGCGCCTGGCGGCAAGGAAGCGACGCAGGTGTACGCCAACGCGGAGCGCTACCCCGATCTAGTTATCTTGGATTTGGACATGCCGTACCTGAACGGCGAGCAGACTCAGCGCGTGATCCTGAGCATCGATCCGAAAGCGCGCATCCTGTTCATGTCCGGCCACGAAGACTTCATCCGCGAGAGCTCGAGCAGCATCGGGACCGCGGCCGGCTACTTGCGCAAGCCGTGCAACGTCGCGTTGCTACTGTCGACCGTCAGCGACGTACTGCAGACCAACAACGGCGCCTACGAAATCCAAGACGAGCGTACGCTGCCGGGCGCCGGCATCGGCAGCTGACATGACTCACTCGGTCGCGAGTGCCTAAAAGGTGAGCCGCTGGCCGGTCGTGCTGACTTTTCCGTTGTCCAGGCCGCTCCAAACGACGAATTCGTCGCCTGTCCAAACGCCCATGCCGTAGTCGTGCGCTTCGGACGTCGGCCAGTCCAAAATGGGCGTCCAGGTGTTGCCCGCGACGTCGTAAGTTGCGCCGTTTGCCGACATGGTACCGTTGCCGCTGAGCGAAATTTCCCCGCCAAGAATGGCTATCATGCCGGGGTGCACCGCAAACGCCCAACCGCTACGGCGGGCAGATAGCATGCGAGCGCTGGGGGCCGCAACTGCCCCCATGGGCACCCAAGTCGAACCCGACATGTAGTTGCCGTCGTTATGCAGTGCGGCGTCATCGCGTCCGCCCCAGACGACGAAATGCGAGCCGTCCCACACGCCAAACGCGCTCGAGCGCGCGCTGAGGCTCTTGCTCAACGCGGACCAATCGTCCGTTTTGGTGGTGTACGAGAACACCTTGTCTTGGCGCATGCTGCCGTTGAATAGCCCGCCCTGGAAATAGACGAGCGAGCCGTCGAAGCCCACCGCCGGAGCCAACAGTTGACCGGGATCTCCGGTCTTGCTCGACGCGGTCCAGGTCGCGAGGTCGAAACGGTCAGCGCCTGCAATCGGAAGATTGTTCGTGGCGGTGCCGCCCCAGAAGATGGCGCGCGCGCCGTCCCAAAATCCCAGCGGCTGACTGCGTGCGGTCGCGGCGGACGGCAATGCACTCCACAGGCGGCTTTGCGGATCGTACGCGGCAGCGTCCTTGAGCAGATTTCCCATGCCGTCGCTGCCGCCGAAAACGATCACGACGGCGCCAGTCCAAACCGCCGTCGCCATCGAACGGGGCGTCAGCATGCCCAGGCCCTTGCTCACCTCCACCCAATCATCGGTTACTGGCGAGTAGATAGCACCAGTGTCGAGCGGATTGCCCGCGGAATCCAACCCGCCCCAAATAAACATCGATCTACCTACGGCGACGCTGGCCGCTCGAGTGCGTCCGACGAAACCCATGGGCGGCGCCGCCATAGTCAACCAACCCACGCTGCACGTGCTCGCTCCGCAGCTGCGTCCCTGCTCACAGGCATCGCCGCAGCCGCCGCAGTTCTGCGCGTCAATCGCTAGATCGATGCACGTCGTGCCGCAACACTGCTGCGGGGGGCCGCACGCGGAAGCGCACGCGGCTGGTATGCCGGCGCCGCCCGCAGCGCCGGTCGGCGCACCGCCGCTCTTCCCGCCCGCCGCGCCGATGCTGCTGGAGCCTGTACCCGATGCTTCTCCGCCGCCGCCGAGCGTAGCAGCGCCAGCCGTGCCGGCTTTGTCATCGGCGCTACCGCTCACGCCGGCGCCGAGCAGCTCATAGTGATCAGTGAGCGCACAGCGCGTCAGAGGCAAGCTGAGCGCCAAGAGCGGCAGCAACAGCGAGCGCTGCTTCACAGTTGACCACCAATCAGAATGCCGTTGGGCAAAGCACGAACGGCGACTTGCTCTTGATCCGGCTTGCCCAGCGTGAGCAGCAAGACTCCGGCGCCCGCCGCCGCGATGCCCACGCCGTAGCTTAGCCAAGAGACCGTGCGATTGCTTCGCCAACTATCGATCTCCGAAGCGGACGATGCCGGGCAGCCGGCGTGGCACGCCGAGTCGAGATCCGATTTGTGATGCAACGCAACGAGGCCGGTGTACGTGCCGACGCCGAGTCCCACGACGCCAAGGCCTAGGCCGACATAAGCCAGCGTTTTCCGCGAATCGGCGTTACCTGAGGCGCGAGCTTGCAGCTCTACCGGAGTCGCGGCAGGCGCGGCCGCGGCCCGCGCGTCCAGCTCTACCTGATAGCTCTGGCCTTCAACGACGGTGAGGTCGCGCTCGGCGCGGGTTTGACCTGCGACGTGAACGGCAAAGTGATGTATACCCGGATCGACCGGTCGCTCGACGCCGAGCAACGCATCGGGCGTCGGCTTGTCGTCGATTGTCACCTGCGCTCCGTCAGCGCGTGAAGTGCCGAGCACCGTGAGCTTCAAGCGCGGCAGACGCGTGCGCACTCCTTCGACTTCGGCGCGCGCGGTCTGCACGGCGGTCACGTACGCTTCGGGCGCGGCGTGGGCGAGTTTGAGTCGCGCGGTTTGCTCGTAGATATCCGCCGCCTCCAGGAGCTGGCCCAGCTTTGCCAAGGCGCGCGCCTGCATCAACGCGATCGAAGGGGCCGCTACGAGCTGATGCGCGCGCCGAAAGAAATCGCTGGCTTCGGCGTATCTGCCGGCATCGAAGGCTTGCCCACCTTGCGTCGCCAAATCACGCGCTGCGGTGCGCGTCTCGGCGTCGTCTTCGGCGCGTGCCGAAGTCACGGACAAGAACAACGAGCACGCGAGCCATGCGCTTGCGCGGCGGGCTCGCTCGGCCTTCGAGGCCACTCTAGAAGCCGAAGTCATAACGCTTTCCGTTGCTGCGCGGGCGAGCGGCAGGGGTTGTGTGTGCGGGGGTGGCGAGCGCGTGCGTCGGGGTCTTGCCTGGCGCGCCATGCGACGACGACGGCGCAGCGACGCTGGTCGCAGCAACCGGCGCTGGCGTTGGCGCTTGCGGGGC
>OLLW01000251.1_pt1 | contig 15829 bp, 15 predicted proteins | sample 1604611 | NCBI WGS metagenome assembly OLLW01 (sample SAMEA104055725, study PRJEB20765) | soil metagenome | biome: Arctic tundra; feature: Polygonal ground; material: soil | place: USA | collected 2011-09 | depth 0-0.5 m | reverse complement strand
GAGCCGTCAGCAGCCACGAAATGCGCGACGATCACCACAGCGTCGATGGCAGGTCGATCGACGGCGTCGTACACGAACGGCGCGCTCAACGAGCCGTCCGGATAGCGCGCTCGATAGCGACGACGCACCAGGCGCAAAAAGCCCTCCGGGGCCTCAGGCGTCAGATCCTCCAGGAGCTCGAGCTCTATTTTCGGTAGCGACAGTTCGGCGCCGTTGGCCATGCGGCGGGCATTCTACAGCGGTTCGGCGAAGATTCAGTCGCAAGCTCGAGAGGCGCCGGACATTAGGCGCCTGACCTGGAAAAACACGTGGTAAAAGCCGAAGTTCAGCGTCTCGAGGAGGATCCATGGTGCACAAACTCGCTCTAGCCGGCCTGTGCGTGGCGTGTCTTACGCCATCATTTGCCGAAGCCGCCCCTGCGGAGAAGCCGACTGCTCACGCCAGCCTGAACTTGAACGACTTGAAAAAGGCGTTGGAGAGCGGCGACGAAACCCGCGCTCTGGCAGCCCTCGACGAGATCGAACAAGCAGGGGATCGCAGCGCGGCCCCACTGGTCGAAGCCCTGCTCACGCGCGGCGCCAGCTCGAAGCCCTTGCTTCGGGCGATCGCCGTCGCAGGCTCGCTGGGCAAAGAAACCTCGAGCGCAGTGTTGGCGCCTTACGTGAAACACCGCGCGCCGGAGGTGCGCCGCGCGGCCGCGCAAAGTTTGGTGCGCACCAAGGGTAAGGTCGCCGTGCAGGCTTTGCGCGACGCACTTCGAGGCAGCGACGCTGCGCTGCGCGGCACTGCGGCCGAGGGGCTCGGTGCCTTGGGCGCGAAGGACGCCGTGCCGGATCTATTCGTGGTGCTCCCCAAAGAGGTGCCCGAAGCCGCCGGGGCAATAGGAGCGCTGTGCAGTGGGGATGATTGTAAGAAGTTCTTGGGCTACCTCGGACGGCTACCTTTCGAGGTCATGCAGAGCGGTTTCTTGCCGCTTTTGTCGCGAACTTCGAGCGACGTGCCGGACAGCCTCAAGCTGCAGTTGATCGAAGACCTGCGGCGCATGGCCACGCAAAAGGCGAGCGAAGTCTTGAGCACTGCGCTGGCCACCTATCCGTCCGGCGGCAGTCCCAAAGTGAAGGCGGCGCTCGACGCCGCCTTCCACGGTCACAGCGTGAAAAGCGACGAACCATGAGCTACCCGCAATCACTCTCTCTACTAACGTTAGCCGGGCTCGCGGCGGGCTGCGGCGCTGCCAGCGTCAACTCCAATTCCAGCCAAGGCTTCAGCGCCGATTGGCAGAACGACGGCGGGCGTTCGATCGCCGCACTCGAGCAACGCCTGCACGCGTTACCCGCAGTTCCCAACGCGCGCGTCGTGGTCGGCTTGACCGACACTGGCGTGTCGGGCGCTTCGCTAGACGGAAAATCGCACTGGGTGCATGCCGGCAAAGAGGCCTCGCCGCCGATGATCGCCGGCAATTTGGTGATCCTCGCCGAGGGTGATCAGATCGTCGCGCTCGACGCGAGCTCGGGCTCGAAGCTGTGGAACATCGACAATCGCGGGCTCGCCTTGCGCGGCGCCGCGAACGACGGCATGAGCACCGTCCTCGTGCTGGCGGACACGCACAAAAGCTTATTTTTGGGTGTTTCCGCGAACGGCTCCGCGCTCGGTTCAGCCGAGACAACCTCCGCGCTCGGCGTGCCCGCGGCGCGCGGCGGCATCGGCTTCGTGCCCTGGAGCAGCCAATACGTCTCGGCGCTCGATATCAAGAGCGGAGACGAGAGCGGCCGCCTACTGATGCACGAGCAAGTGAGTCAGGCCCTAAACTACGGCGGGCGGATCTACTTCGGCGAAAAGGGGCTGCTTGCCTTCGACGAGAAGGCGCGCTTCGCGAGCACCAATCAGGGCAACCACGTGACCCTGCCCAAGCTTTCGTTGCCGGGCAAACCGGACTGGCTCGGCAATGGTCTGATCAGCCCCACCAGCGAGGCCAATGCACGCACTAAGATCCGCATTTACGCGGCGCCGGCGAACGCGCCGAGCGGTGAGCTGACGCTCGGCGCGGGAACGTTCGCCGCCAGCTATTTCCGTGTCGTGTTTGGGCTCGACTCCAAGACAGGCGCCCTGCGCTGGGTGCGCGCGATGCCTGCGGATATCGTCGGCGGCGCCGCCGCGGTTTCCGGCTTCGTGCTGTGCGATGCGACCGGCAAGGTGTGGTCGCTGGGCAGCACCGGCAGCAGCGCTGGGACGCTAGATTTGGGCTCAAAAGTGCGCCTGTGTACGGCGGACGCCGGCGCGCTGCCAGTGACGAGCACTCCGGCTTCTGGCGCGTTAGCAGCGCAGATCGCACAAGCCTTGGACCAGCTCGAACCGGACATGGCCGAAGCCGAGCGCTACTTGGTCTCGGAGCTGGGCAAGCTCGAGGATCCGCTGGTCACAAAGACCCTGATCGATCTATCCAGCAGCCCGCGCATTCCGCCCGAGCTGCGCGACGAAACACGACGCTTGCTCGCGCTGCGCAAGAACGGCACCGATTACATGCTGACCGCGTTGGCTCGGCACTACGACTTCGTCTCCGGTGTGCTGCTCGCTCCGCCCGTCGGACCGCTCGCCGACGCGCTGGCCGCCAGCAATGAATCGCGCGCGGCGCCGCTGCTCGCGAAGCACTTGAACGATCCGGCTAACTCCGCGGACGACGTCGCCCACGCGGCACGTGCTCTCGTCAAGTTGGCGACCGCCGCCGAATACGAAGACTTGCGCACGTTCTTCGCGCTGTACCGCGCCACCGCAGACGACGAAGCGCTTATCGCCGCGGTCGTGGCCTGTGCCGAGGCCGTGCTGCGCGTCGGTGGTGACGCTGGACGCGGCGTGGTCGAGCGTGCCGCCCAAGATCCATTGACCCAAAGCGACGTACGCCGCGCTTTGCCGGACGTGCTGGCTAAGTTCGCGAAGTTCACCGGAGCCTCCTCCAGCGCTACGACCGCCGCGGCGCGCCCGGACAGTCCTGCCAAAGCTGCGGGCAGCCAGTGATCGCTCGCTCCGGCGGTGATACGCTAGTGGGCTAGTCATGACCTTCGATCGCATCCGACATCGGTTGCAGAGCGGGCGCCCTCTGGTCGTCGACTCGGACACGGCCGCGTCCTTCCGTGCGCGCGGCGTCGAGCTCGATTCGCCGGGTGCGTTGGGCCGGATGCTGCGCGAGCGTTCGGCGGAAGTCTTGGACCACTACCGCGCGGAGGTCCGCTGCAAGGTGGACGTATTGTCCGCGCTCACCTCCGACACCACGCCGCGCGCGCTGGCGGAGGTGGGCATGGAGCACCGCGCCGCGCAGCTAACCAGACGCGCAGTCGAGCTCGCGTTGGAGGCTGCCGCCGAGAGCGAGAAACCCATCGCAGTGGCTGGCGTGCTCGGCTCGGACATGGTGAGCCCGGTCGCCGCCGATCGCTTGCATGGCGAGCTCACCGAGCACGCCGCGCGCTTAGCCGCCGCGGGTTGCGAGATTCTGCTCGCGCGCGGTCAAGGTTCGCGCTTGGGCTTGATGGCAGCGGTCGTGGCCGCTTCGCGCACCGAGCTACCGACTTGGGCGGTGCTCGAATACACATCGAGCGACGAGCTGACGAGCGGCGGCAACGCCGTGGATCTAGTGGAGGCCTTGGCCGAGGCCGGAGCAAGCGTGGTCCTGTTCGAGGTCGCAAAGGTGGATCTGGGCTTGGCGTACCTCGCGCGCTTCCTTTCTGCCTTCGAGCTTCATGGCATTGCGCCGGGGGTCCTACTTGCGGGCAGTGAAACGAGCGTGCGCGGCTTCAACGACGAGAAGTCCGAGCCCGAGCGCTGGGTCGAACGCGCCGTCGACCTCAGCATGGGCGGCGCACGAGCGATCGGCGGGGGCGCAGGAACCACCGAGGCGCACACGCGCCGCCTGGCCGAAGCCCTGGGCTCTCTGCATCCCTCGTTGCCCGCCCGGCGTTCTGACTCCGAACTCGACCGGGGTCCGAGCGGCTGGTAAAGCCCGCTTGCTCACTTTCAAACCCGGACCCCGACCCCGCTTGCGCTTGCGGCAGCCGGCACCAGGACTCGAGACACAGTGGATTCATCAGACGACCAGCGCCTGCTGCGCACCAGCGACGACTTGCTCGAGCTGTTTGCGGCCGCCGAGAAGCCGGCCGCGGACTTCCGAATTGGCACCGAGGCCGAAAAGTTTGCGGTCGATAGCCAAAGCGGCGCCCCGCTCGAATACGACGGCCCCCGCGGCGTCACCCGCATCTTCGCCGACTTCGTGAAACGCGGCTGGAAAGAGGAGCGCGAGACACCGAATGGGCCGGTGCTCTCGCTGCACCGCGATCAGCACTCCATCACCTTGGAGCCTGGCTCACAGTTCGAGCTCAGCGGCGCAGCGGTCAAGACCATCCACGAAACGCGCACCGAGCTCGACGAGCACTTGGCGGAGCTCGGCCCCATTTCCAAGGAGATGAACCTGACTTGGTTGGGGGTGGGCTTTCATCCCTTGGCCAAGCAGAGCGATCTCGGTTGGGTGCCGAAGCAGCGTTACGCGATCATGCGCGAGTACCTGCCCACGCGCGGCTCGGGCGGCCTGGACATGATGCGCCGCACGGCCACCGTGCAAGCGAACTTCGATTTCTCGAGCGAGGCGGACGCGCTGAAGAAGCTCGTGGTGTGCCTAAAGCTCGCGCCGCTGGTCAATGCGCTGGGCGCAAATTCGCCGTTCGAAGAGGGCAAGTTGAGCGGCTACAAGAGCCGCCGCGGCTTCACTTGGTTGAATATGGATCCGGATCGTTCGGGTCTGATCCCCGCCCTGCTGAGCGCTGAGAAGCCGGGCTACCGAGACTACGTCGAGTGGGCGCTCGACGCGGGTATGTTCCTGTTCAAACGCCACGGCAAAGCCGTCCACAATACGGGCCAGAAGTTCCGTGACTTCATGAAGGACGGCTTCGAAGGCGAACGCGCCACGTTCGGAGACTGGAAGCTGCACCTGAACACGCTGTTCCCCGAAGCGCGTCTGAAGAGCACGCTCGAAGTGCGCAGCAGTGATTCGCTCCCGCTACGTCTCGGCGCAGCCATCCCCGCACTGTTCACGGGTATCCTGTACGACGCGCAAGCCCTGAACGAAGCCGAAGCTTTCGTGCGCGAGTTGCCGCTGCGCGAGATCATCGCGGCCCGCCCTTTGTTGGTGCAGTTCGGCTTGGCGACGCGCATCGCCGATCGCCCCATGCAAGCCCTCGCCGAACGCGTGCTCGAAATCGCCGCGGGCGGCCTGGCCCGCCGCAATTTCCTGAACGATCACGGCAGAGACGAGCGCATCCACCTCGACCTGCTCACGATCCTCGTTCAAAGCGGCAAAACGCCGGCGGATCTCTTGCTCGAAGGCCTCGGCCCCGACACTCCGCTCAACACTGCCGGTCTGATCGCTCGCACGCGAATCTGAGTCAGTAGGGCGCCGGCTACGACACGGAACGCTTCCCGCCTGTGCTAGCCGGCGTGGTGGGCGGCGCCCACGGCGTCGCCGTCACCGCCCTCACCGCCGTCACCACGGTGGGCTCCGCGAACGTTGCCAGCGTCGCCACCGGCGATACGCAGCTCCCGTGGGCGAGCGACGTGGTGCAGAGGCGACGCTCGACGAGCCGGGTCAGGATGTGCTGCTGAGCATCGAAGATTCGCTGTTTGCTATACGCAGTCTGGCGACGCGCCTTGCCCGCCTTCGGCAGTGTGGATGATCGACGATTTGATACTCGACTGAGCGCCGCCTAAGCCGCGCGCGCCAGACGAATCTTCTCTGCCTGCCCAGCTCGATAGAATGAGCGCAGGCGTTCGCGGGCGCGACCTCGATCGTTGGCGACGAAGGCGCGCGAGATGAAACGCGCGGCCAATTGGTGTGCGAGGCGGTAGCGCGCGCCGTCTTCGCTGTCTTCGGCGTCCAGGAAGCGCGGGCCGTCGAACAACCGCTGCACCAAGCGTTCGGCTGAGTCCGTCGAGAAGCCGAGCGAGAGCACGAATTTGTCTACCTCTGCTTGCAGCTCCAATTCGAGCTTTGTGACGGGCAATGACACGCGCGCCCGCTCAGCCAAATAAATGAAGTGACTCACCCCTTCGGCGACTTGCAGCCACACGTCGTCGAGGGCGCCGCCGACCGAGATACGCTTGGACTCGGGCGGCAGCACGAGCGCCATTTCCAGCTCGGTCTCGCTCTCGCGCACGAGCACGACTTCGCGGCTGCCAAGGTCGCCGTCGCGCACGAAGCGCGTCACGTTCGGCGCGCGCTCGAGCCCGTAGAACGCCTCGAGCTCACGTTGGATACGGCTTAGCTCGCGCTGACGCCGCGAGCTCAATGGAGCCCCCCGTGCCCGCGTTGTGGCGTGAGGCCCTTGCTGGCCAGGGCAACGGCTAGGGGCGCCGAGCCGGTTTTCACCCAACGCTCGTACAAGCGCACCACCTGACGATTGGAATTGTGCGCGGCGTTGGCTTGCAGCACGTCCGCGACGTTCGATACGACCTCGGCGAACATCATGAAGTTGTCGGCGAGCTCCCGGAACACGTCTGGCGCGCCGTTACCGTCACCGCCTTGACTGAGCATGGACGCGGCTCCGTCATAGGCGCGCGCGCCGAGTGTGCGCACGTAGCGCAGTTCGACGCCGCGCGTCGACAAATGGTCGGCAAAAAAACCACTCGTATACAGCACGCCATCGCCGAGTGACCGGAGGCGCTCGAAGCGCTCGCGCCCGGCCGAGTGCAGGGCTTCGTCGAGCAGCAGGGTCAGCGGGCGCTGCAAGGTTTCAGCGTCGAGCCGTTCGGGCTTGGCGTAGTCCGCGAGTAAGCCGGCTAAGTAGAACTCAGCGGCTTCGGTGGCCTCGAAGTGCTGCGTCTTGACCGCGTCATCCACCAACGTCTGAAAAAACGATTCTAGATTGCTCGCCAAGTCGATATCGGAATGCGGGGCGCCCATGCCGGTGCTCATGCAAAGCTCCTTCCATGCTCGTGGAGTGGCACCGCAGAGGACCTCCGAGCGACACCTGCGGTGGGCGTTCGAGACGCCAGCCTGCAGACTCGGGGGTATCCGTTTAAAACCGGCACCTACTCGTCAAAGGTACGGGCAGTTCGGTTTCCGGGCGAAGTAAAGAGCTACACAAGCGTACAGCGCCGGCGTCGATCTTCAGCACTCGACCCGCGCGGCTGCTAACGGCGCGCTGCGCACTCGACCCAGACAGCCCGGCGATTCCGCAGAGAAGCGCTAATTCGTTGCCTGAACCTTGACAGCCTATGGCAGCTGGCTAAGTTCCTGGTCGCGTTGTTAGCACTCGCATCGCTTGAGTGCTAACCGGAAACTAGAATAAATTCATAGACTTGGACGGGTTTAGCCCGCTCGGACAACGGGATTTCAGGGGGGGTTCGCTAGAGCTGCCCCCGCTACCCGAAGTCAGAAGAGCTGCCCCGCTAGGTCTCGAGAAACCCAAACCAACTGATTCGAGGATCCACATGGCGACGAAAATCCGACCTCTGCAAGACCGCGTGATCGTCAAGCGCGTCAAAGAAGAAGAGAAGACCAAGGGCGGGATCATCATCCCGGACAGCGCCAAAGAGAAGCCGATCGAAGGCGAAGTTCTCGCTGTTGGCAACGGCAAGGTGCTCGAAGACGGCAAGGTCCGCGCTCTCGACATCAAGCCCGGCGACCGCGTCCTGTTCGGCAAGTACTCGGGTACCGAGGTCAAGCTGGACGGCGAAGAAGCTCTGATTTTGCGCGAAGACGACATCCTCGGCGTCATCGAAAAGTGATTGGGAGATTATAGAAAATGGCTGCCAAAGAAATCGTTTACCAAGAAGTCGCTCGCAACCTGATCCTCAACGGCGTGAACGCGCTCGCTGACGCGGTCAAGGTCACCCTCGGCCCGCGTGGTCGCAACGTCGTGATCGACAAGAGCTTCGGCGCTCCGACCGTCACCAAAGACGGCGTGACCGTTGCCAAAGAGATCGAGCTCGAGAACAAGTTCGAAAACATGGGCGCGCAGATGGTGCGCGAGGTCGCTTCCAAGACCAGCGACGTCGCCGGCGACGGCACCACGACTGCCACCGTGCTCGCGCAAGCGATCTTCCGTGAGGGTTCCAAGCTCGTGGCCGCCGGTCACAACCCGATGGAAATCAAGCGCGGCATCGACAAGGCCGTTGAAGTGATCGTCGAGGAGCTCAAGAAGAGCGCCAAGTCGACCAAGGACCCGAACGAGATCGCGCAAATCGGCACGGTCAGCGCCAACGGCGACACGACCATCGGCAAGCTGCTCAGCGAGGCCATGGAAAAGGTCGGCAAAGAGGGCGTGATCACGGTGGAAGAGGCCAAGAGCGCCGAGACCACCCTGGACGTCGTCGAAGGTATGCAGTTCGACCGCGGCTACCTCTCGCCCTACTTCGTGACTGATCCCGAGCGCATGGAAGTGTCGCTCGAAGACGCTTACATCCTGCTCAGCGAGAAGAAGATCTCGAACATGAAGGATCTGCTTCCGGTTCTGGAAGCCATTGCGCGCCAGCAGAAGCCGCTTTTGATCATCGCCGAGGACATCGAGGGCGAAGCCCTGGCGACGCTCGTCGTGAACAAGCTCCGTGGCACCCTGAACTGCGCCGCCGTCAAGGCGCCGGGCTTCGGTGATCGCCGGAAGGAAATGCTCAAGGACATCGCTGTCCTCACGGGCGGCCAGGTGATCGCGGAAGAGCTCGGCCTAAAGCTCGAGAACGTGACCATCACGGACCTCGGGCAAGCCAAGCGCGTCAAGATCGACAAGGACAACACCACGCTCGTCGACGGCGCCGGCGTGAAGGACAAGATCAAGGGTCGCCAGCAAGAGATCAGGAACCAGATCGAAAACACCACCAGCGACTACGACCGCGAGAAGCTCCAAGAGCGTCTGGCCAAGCTCGTCGGCGGCGTTGCCGTGATCAAGGTCGGCGCGGCCACCGAGGTCGAGATGAAAGAGAAGAAGGCTCGCGTCGAAGACGCCCTTCACGCCACCCGCGCGGCGGTCGAAGAAGGCATCGTCCCCGGCGGCGGCGTCGCTCTGATCCGCGCTCAGAAGGTGCTCGAGAACCTGAAGCTCAGCGATGAGCAACAGGTCGGCGTGCGTATCATCCGTCGCGCCGTCGAAGAACCCCTCCGCCAGATCGTGGCGAACGCGGGGGAAGAAGGCTCGATCGTCGTGCAGAAGGTCAAGGAAGGCACTGGCAACTTCGGCTTCAACGCCGGCACCGGCAAGTACGGTGACTTGGTTGCCGACGGCGTGATCGACCCGGTCAAGGTCGTGCGCTCTGCTCTGCAGAACGCGGCCAGCGTGGCCGGCCTCATGCTCACCACTGAGGCTCTAGTTGCCGATCGTCCGAAGGACGAGAAGGCAGCCGGCGGCGGCGGCGGCGGCGGTCACTCGCACGGCGGCGGCATGGGCGGCGGCGACTTCTGAGTAGGTAGCGAACACTGAGTGTTCGCCTGGCGAGCCGGACCCTTCTGGGGTCCGGCTCGTTTTCTTTTGTGCGGAGCTGCGGACAGGCAGTGCGGAAAACCGTACAGAGTGCCCGGCGCTTCGCACGCCTCCGACCGACAGCTAGCTCAAACCTCTACAGAATCGCAGCTTGGCCGCGCGGCTGCTCGGCGTGAGCCGTTCTACGCTGTACGCGAAGCTCGAGGAATGCGGCCTGCTGTGAGGCGTGGCGCGTGAAGCTGAGCCGAGACCCGTACTGACGGTGTTCAGCCGCCATCGGGGCTGTCGAGCACGATGCACCGTGAAACGGTGCACAGCTGGTCATCAGGCGTGAGCGGGTAGCTCGTGTCGCTCAAGCCGGTGCCCTGGACCTTGACCGTGGCGAAGCCTCCGGTCCAAAGCTCGCAGCGCAGCGCGTCCACGGCTGCGTCGTCAGCGCCCGAACCCGCTGCACCGGCCGCGCCCGATACCTCGACGGGATCGCTGCAGCTCGGCGTGGAGGGACTACAAAACACGACCTCGGGATCGGCGCTCGGGGCGGCCAGATCGTAGGTCTCGGTCCCTGAGCCCGCGTACATGACCTTCACGACGGTGTCCGGCGGTAGCGGGCGATCACTCAGCTTGAGTACGACCACGAAATCGGGGTGCGGCCCGATCGCCCCCACACAACGACGGTGATCCGGTCCGCAGCTCGACAGCAGAAGACATGCGATCATCAGCCAGGTGAGCACTCGAAACACAAAGCGATCCCTATCTCGGATCCGAGAGCGTTGGAAGCAACGCCGGGACGCCGGCTAAATGCCGGTGAAGCGTCGACCGAAGGACTTCAGGCTGAGACGTTGCAGTACGCTCGTGCCTTCCTGCTCCGCTTCGATCTGGAGCAGCGTGATACCGACACCGGGGCAAAACACGGTGGTCGTCGTGCGTGTTGCGCCGGGCAGCTTGGCTTGCTCGACGGTTTGAATGCAGCCCGAGAATTTGCCTGCGGGTACGTCGACGGTTTGGTTGACGCCGGTCACTTTGACTTGCCCGTCGTCGCCGGTCCATTGGCAATTCAGGGACAGCGGCGACTTCAGCAGGTAACCGCCCTGGCTGCTGCGTACGCCGCCGGGCTCGAAATAGTAGCGCTTGCGCACCTGCCCGGCGATGCTGAGCTCTGCCAGCTCCGGACGCGGGCGCGCAATCTCGAACACGGCTAGGCCGCGCTCGTTCGTGTCTTCGATGTACGTCTCGTACGAAAATACCGTGTTGTTTTCGAGCGGAAGGTAGCGCGTAACCTCGGTTATGGCCGCGCTCGGCGACGCTTCGACTTTGCTTTGGGGCAAAGGCGCGCAGCCGACCAGCAACGCGAGCGCGGACGGGTTGAGCCAGCGCCGCAGACTACCCGGGCTCATCAATGAGACTGGCCCTGGTACGTGTACCAGACGACGAGCACGAACAGCAGAACCGCCACCCACAGCAAATACTTCATCAGCGGATCTGGATCGATTCGGCGCCGCAGCTCGCGCGCGGCCTCGCGGACGAGCGGATCGACGGTGGATTCTGCAAGCTTGCTCGCACCATGCCGGACCGCTTCGTAGTTCCCCGCTTCGAAGGCCCGCGCCAAGCGCTGCAACTCGGGGTCGTCCGGGAACTTCAGCAAAAAGCGCGGCCGCTCGCGACCGTCCGAATTCAGCGGCCGGTCCTCTTCCGGTGCAAGCGGAGGGGCTGCCGGAGCGGGAGCGACCGGTTCGGCATTTTCGCTGGCTGGCTCGACTTCGGTCATCGCGTCATTGCTCTCCGTTTGCCCCACTTAGAGGAGTCGTAGAACGGCTCGCCTAGAATTGGAAGTATACGAACGGAACTGCCTCAGCGCTCGCCATACGCCGCACCACTAAAAGCACGGCGAACAACGCCAAACCCTGGACCGCCCCGGGCAACGCGCTGAAGCGCGCTCGCAGCCAGCTCTCCAACTTCTGCGGCAAAAAGTGGATACCGAGCCCGAACGCAAGCACACCCAACACGCGCGAGTCGAGGTTCGGGTGGTACGTGGTTAGCGTCGACAGCTCACCGAATACGGCCCACGCAGCACGAAAGCTCTCAGCTCGAAAGAACACCCAAGCCAGAAGCACGAACTGAAAAGTGCCCACGGCTCCAAGCGCGCGCAGTGCGGGCGTGCTGCCCAGGCGATCTCCGAAGCGCTCACGAAACGCACGGTTCAGAGCTAGCGCCACGCCATGCAGACCACCCCAAATCACGAACGTCCACTTCGGGCCATGCCACAAACCCCCGAGCAGCATCGTGGCGATCAGATTGGCATAAGTGCGCAATCGGCCGTGACGATTCCCACCCAGTGGGATGTACAGATAGTCGCGCAGCCAGGTGGACAGCGAGATGTGCCAGCGCCGCCAAAAATCCACGATGTCGTGCGCCTGATAGGGCGCGGCAAAGTTCGCCGGGAAGCGCACACCCAAGAGAGCCGCGGAGCCGATCGCAATGTCGGTGTAACCGGAGAAATCCGTGTAGATTTGCACTGCGTAGCCGACGATGGCCACATAGCATTCGAGCGCAGAATATTGCGTCGGCGCGTCGAACACGCGGTCTACCAGATTCAGTCCGAGGTAGTCCGCGATCGCCAGCTTCTTCAGCAGACCGATGGCGATCGTGAGCAACGCGCTGCTGGCCTGCTCGTCGTCCCAGTGCGGAGCTGCAGCCAACTGCGGCAGCAAATCTCGCGGCCGCACGATGGGCCCCGCAACCAAGTGCGGGAAGAACGCCACGAAGGTCAGATACTCGAGGTAGCTCTGGTGCGGCTTGATCTCACCACGATAGACGTCGATCACATAACTCATGGACTCGAACGTGAAAAAGCTAATGCCCACGGGCAGCGTGATCGACAACGCAAGAGGCGGCACGGCAACGCCAAGCTGGGCGAGTGCCGCGCGCGCGCTCTCCAGCCCGAAGTTTGCGTACTTGAAATACGCGAGCACCCCCAAGTTCATGACCACAGTCAGACCGAGCCACGCTTTCTTATGCTCGGAGGTGTGCGCTCTGCCAATGGCGTGGCTCAGCAGAAAGTCGGCCGTCGAACAGGTCCAGATCAACGCCAGAAAGCGCACGCCGGATTGCGCGTAGAAGAAGTAGCTGGCGAGTAGCAGGAACAATAAGCGCAGGCGCCGCGTGCGCGCGCATAGCCAGGTGACGACAAATGCCAGGGCGAAAAACTTGGCGTACGCGAGCGTCGTGAACTGCACGGTCCGCGGGCACGTTACACGAACGCGCGGGTCTGGTCGCGCTCGACAGCTGGCGCGTGAAATCGGGCGGCGGCGCGGTTTAAGCCTTGGCGAGGCCCGCGAATTGACGCAAGGAAGTCCGGTGACCCGCCTGCTCCGCCACTTACTGCTTGGGCTGATCGAAGGGCTCGTGATTGGACTCGCACTGGGCGTGGGCGCGGCGCGTGGTCTGGGCCTGAGCGCGCCGGGCGGCGTCGTGCTGACGCTGCTCGGCGCGGGCGCGGGCCTCTTAGTTGGCCTCGTCGCAGGGCGTCCGGTGTGGGCACGCGACGCGAAGACCGAGGCCATGCTCAAAGCCAGCGTCGGCGCGGCGGGCGGAGCGGGGCTGTCGTTTGCCGCTCGGCATTGGCTGAAAGTCTCGCTCAATCTGAGCGCGTTTCACTTGGGGGCCGGCCCCGCGGGCATGCTCTCGTCTGCCGTTGTGCCGCTGGTCGCCACGGTGCTCGCGCTGCTCTTCGAGCTCGACGACTCGAACGACGAGGCCAAGAGCAAGCTTGGGAAGCGCTAAAAGTGCCGACCGCGCGTTTGCTCTTGTGGTTGATCAGTATCAGCGCGCTAGTCTGGTGTGCGCTGTCTTTGCAGCGACCCTTGCCAAGCCCGTTGGAGCTCAGCGTCGCGTTCGGCGGCTTGTTCTTGTACGCGACGCTCGGTGTGCTCTGGCCGCAGTGTGGGATGTACGGAGACGCACGTGCACGCGGCAAAGCGGGCGCGCGCAGCATCGCGTTGACATTCGACGACGGCCCGCACCCAGTGACGACGCGCGCAGTCCTCGCGATTCTCGCGGCATACGACGTCCGCGCGACGTTCTTCGTGCTCGGGCACAAGGTCGAGGCGCACCCCGACGTAGTCCGCGAAATCCACGCTGCCGGCCACGCCTTGGGGGTTCACGGCTTCCAGCACGATCACCTATTTTCGTTGCGTTCTTCACACTACGCGCTTGCCCAAATCGAGCGCACCCAGCGCGCTATCGCCAACGCGTGCGGCGTCACTCCGACGCTGTTTAGGCCGCCGATCGGTTTCGCCAGCCACCTCACCTTTCGCGGAGCCGAGCGCGCCGCAGTGCAGGTCGTGGCCTGGAGCGTGCGCAGCTTGGACGGCCTGCAGAGTGCGCGGCCGACCCGCGTCGCGCAGCGTGTGATCCGAAATCTGGAAGACGGCGCAATCGTGCTCTTGCACGATGCCGCCGAGCGGGACGACTTCACGCCCGCGTCCATCGCCGCGCTTCCGGCGATTCTAGACGCCCTGCGCGAGCGAGCTTACCGCCCCGTCACGGTCGACGAGCTGCCGAGCTGAAGCGGCGCTCAACCCGGCGCAAGCTCGCCGGAGGCGCCGAGCACGAAGCGACGCTGGTAGCCGCGAGTCTGATTTTGAATCGTAACCGTCACCGTGCCGTCTCGGCCGTAGTGATACTGCTCCACGATCTGCTCCGAGAGCCCCTCACAGCGCTCCGCAGAGCGGTCCCGCAAGTTGCTTTCACCTAGAAAACGCGGATCATAGGGGAAATAAATATCCCCCCAAGGAGTTAGATCGCCTTCCGGCCGCCCGTCACCACCGAGCTCGCTACACTCCAGGAACCGCAGATGCCCGACCGCGTGGACGGGCCGGTAGCTGCGCTCGATCATGAAGTCTCCGGACTCGCTAACGGTGCCCTTGTCCAAGATTGGATCGAAGACCTTCTCTTTACCTGCCTCGCCCTCGCGCCAGACACCAAAGTGACGGGTGATCGCCTCGCGTACGAACACCCCGGCATCCGGGTCGGCCGCGATCGCTAGCCCCACGGCGGTCGCGGCGTGCGGCTGAGGTGCTAGCTGCACCTTTCGCTTGTAGCGCTCACGCAGCATCTTGCCCACCATTGGGAAGGCCGTCGCGCCGCCAACGAGGTAGACCGCACCCAACTCGCGCGCGTTGTTCGGATCGATGCCGCGCGCCTGCAAGCGCTCGAACACCCGCTCCAGCAGCGCAAGCGAGCGAGCGATCAGCGGGCGCGTGGCCTCGTATAGCTCGTTCAGCTCGAGCGTGATCGACTCGGTTCCGGGGAGAATCCGCCCTAGATCGATGAGCATCTTGCGCGATGCCGGGCTCAGCGTTTCCTTGGCCTCGCGGCACAGCTCGAGCAATCGTGCGCGCTCGACGTAGCTCAGCGAGCTCGCGTCGAGCTTGGCTGCATCCAGCGCGAAGCCAAAAATCAGCTGATCGAAGTCGTCACCGCCGAGCTCGCCGATGCCTTCGCTCGCGATCAGCTCGAAACGACGATGCTCGAGCGAAACAGCAGACGTATCGAAGGTACCGCCGCCGAGATCGTACACCACGACGTAACGCTTCGGACTGCGCTTGCCGATCGTGCCCAGGTTGCGATGCGCAAACTCGATCGCCGCCGCCGTCGGCTCATTGACCATGCCCAGCACTTCGAAACCCGCTCGGCGAAAAGCCTCGATCGTCAGGTAGCGTTGCCGCGTGCTCGCGTTTGCTGGCACCGCAACCATCGCTTCGAGCGTCTCGTTTGGCGAAATATCGAGGTTGCTCTGCTCTACGAGCAGACTGCGAACGCGAGTCAGATAGGCTGCCACGAGCTCGACCGCGCTAGTCTGCGCCAAGCCGAGCTCCGCAAATACCTCGTCGGGAGACACACGGCTCACCGCGCGCTTGATCGAACGCAGCGCGCCGTCGGGATTCTGGTTGAAACGGGCCGCGGCTTCCCAACCTAGCTCCAGCTTGCCGTGCGAGTTAGCAGCCAAGCCCGGTATGAAGTCGGAGTAGCCGGCTGCGGTTTCGAACTGAGCGATCGGATAGCGGCCTTCATCGACCGCGGCGATCACGGTTCGCGTCGTACCAAAGTCGATCCCTAGGCGCATGTGCAGACGCATTTTGCGCCGCTTCGCGGGGTATGGACAAGCGGCGCGCTGCGGCGGGCGACGTTTTTCTGAAGCCGATTCGGAAACCCTCGCGAAATGCCCGAGATTACCGAGGGAAATCCCCGAGCTAGCGCGACTCGGACGGGCCGGCTTTGGGCAGCTCGACGACGAAGCGAGCACCGCCTTTGAACGCGGCGTCCAAACCAATGCTCCCCCCAACTGCCTCAACCAGGCCGCGACACACCGCAAGCCC
>OLLW01000168.1_pt1 | contig 15861 bp, 13 predicted proteins | sample 1604611 | NCBI WGS metagenome assembly OLLW01 (sample SAMEA104055725, study PRJEB20765) | soil metagenome | biome: Arctic tundra; feature: Polygonal ground; material: soil | place: USA | collected 2011-09 | depth 0-0.5 m | reverse complement strand
GGGCGCCTTCGGCTTTGGCGCGCCCTTGCCCTTTGCGGTCGCCAACGAGGCGCCGCAGATCACGATGCCTGAGGATCCACTCGAGTTTGCCCGGACCTCGGCAGGGTTCTGGAATACGACGCTCTCACCCCTGGCCGCGGCGGAGCTGGCGCAAACCGTTGCGAACGGCGGAGCCGCCCTCGAACCGCGGATCGTCTCCTCGGTCTTCAAGGGCCAGGACGAGCTGTGGCGGGACGATCGGCCGCCGCGAGTGTTGCGCCGAGCGATCAAACCCGAGACCGCCACCGAGCTGACTCGCATGATGCGGCAAACGGTCGAGAATGGCTCGGCTTTCAAAAGCTTTCACGACGCGAATGGGACGCCCTACCTGCCCGGCATTCAGGTCGCCGGTAAGACGGGCACGCTCACTCGCTACAAGGACAACCGCTTCTACACGTGGTTCATCGGCTTTGCGCCCGCCGACAAGCCAGAGGTCGCGATCTCCGCGCTCGTGGTCAACAACCCGAGCTGGCAGATCAAGGCAGCCATGTTGGCGCGTGAGGTGCTGCGGGCGTACTTCGCCGAACATGGCGCGAAGGGCGTGACTCCGCCGTCTTGAGCCCGGTGCAGCCTGACAGGAATGTCAGGCTGTGTGCCAAACCCGCCAGTCACTATTGAGGACATCTGGGGAAACAACGGCGCTTCCTAGGTTTGTTCTCGCCGTGACAGAGTGGCGCACCGCTTGCAGTACATGAAGACATGAGGCGGAGGCATACGTCCTGGGGGATGCTGGCGACGATCACGCTCGCGGCTTGCTCGTCGTCGTCGAACGACAGCTTGCATGGCGGCGCTCCTTCGCCGGGCGGAGACTTCGGCGTTGGCGGAGCCAGCAGCGGGGCGCCGCAAGGTGCGTCGACCGCCGGCAGCAGCAACGCAGTGGTTGCCCCCGAGCAGGAAGAGGATCTGAGCTACCGCGCGCCGATCGTGAGCGGTCGTTGGGTTTGGACGGCGAATCCCGACACCGGCAAAGTCGCGGTCGTCGACGCCAAGAGCTTCACGGTTCGCTTGGCCGACGCAGGTGTCGCTCCTACGTTTCTCACTGCCCTGCCGGCCAAAGCCAACGCCAGCAGCGCCCTCGTGATCAACACCGGTAGCCACGACGCGACGTTGCTCAGCGCGGGCGCGACCGGCGCAGTCACCGCGGTGGGCCCGATCCCCTTGCAACCGGATGCCAACGCCTGGCAAGTGAGCCAGACCGGCAAATTCGCGATCGCTTGGACGGACTCGCACTCGCTGACTCCCGATCCGACCCAGGGCTACCAGGACATCAGCGTTGTGGATCTGCGTGGCGCGGCCCCGGTGGCGACGCGCTTGGTCGTCGGCTTCTTGCCGTCCCGCGTGTTCATCAACGACGCCGAGAAGATGGCTTACGTCGTGGCCAACTCGGGCATCACGGTCATCGATCTGGCGGCGTCGTCTGGGCCGCACGTGGTGGTCGAACGAGCGCTGTCGGACGATCAACACGACGACGCGTCGACGCGCGACGTGTCGGTGCTGCCTGATGGCAGCTACGCGCTGATTCGCCGCGACGGCAGTGCGATCGTAAGCTTCGTGGATTTGCAAGACAACGCTGACCCGAGTCGGCTCCCGACTCCGATCATGGCGCTACCCGGCCCAGTGACGGATTTGGACTTGGTTCCGAATGCTCAATCGGCGCTCGCCGTCGTGCGTGGTGACACAGTCGTGTCCACCTCCGACTCCGACAACGCGGGAGCCGGTGGGGATTCGGCTGGTGCGGGCAACTCCGGTCCGGCCGAACTCCGCTCCACGCTGGCAATTCTACCCATTCCGGGGATCTTCGGGTCACAGCCTACCTTCGACACCGTGGCGATCGACGAGGTGTTTGGCTTGGTGAACATCGCTCCGCAGGGCACGAAGGCGCTCTTGTACACGAACGCGATCGCCAACAGCCATCTGACCGTGCTCGAGACCGCGCCGGGAGCGAGCTACCTCACACATCGCACGGTCGACCTGCGCGGCAATGTGAACGAGGTGTTTCCGTCACCAGACGGCGCCTACGCGATCGCGTCCCTAACCGCCAAAGACGCCAACGGCAAGCCCGGCTTCGCAGCGGTTCCGGTTGCAAGCGACCTGCCCGTTCGCGTGCAGACGACCGACGCGCCGGTCTTCGCTGTGGCGCAGAGCTCGGGGCCTGCGGTGCGCGCAGTGGTGACCGTGAGCGACGGAAAGGCGAATTTCGCTGCCTATATCGTGCGCATGCCGGAGCTCGTAGTCGACGAAGTGAAGCTGCCGAGCCGTCCGCTTGCAGGCGCGACGGGCCTCGTCCCGGACGCGGGCGTAGCGTACATCGCGGAAGAGCATCCTCAGGGGCGTATCACGTTCATCGATCTAGAGACGGGCGTGCCGCGCACCATCACCGGTTTCGAGATCGCGGCTAAGGTGACCAATGGTAATTGAGCGCGTGCATTTCGTCTGGCTGCTCTTGTTTGCCTCAGCACTGGGTGGATGCAGCAACCTCGTTGCGGATACCGCGAATGCTTCCGGCTCCGCGCCGGCCGGCGCGGGAAGTCCCACCTCGGGCTCGGGCAACGGCACCGGTGCTATGACCCCCGGTCAGACGGACCTTAGCGACGCTGGGGCTCCGCTGCCCCCTGAAAAAGAGCTGGATCAGACATTCCGAGCGCCGGTGGCTACGGGCAAGCTGCTCTGGAGCGCCAATCCGGACAGCGGACGCGTCGCGCTAATCGACGCGGAGACTCTCGCGGTGCGCATGACCAACGCGGGCTTTGGTCCAACGTATTTGGCCGCCGTGCCGGGCGAAAAAGGTACGGACTCTGCGATCGTGATCAACGTCGGCAGCAACGACGCTAGCTGGTTCGTCGCCACCTCGAAGGACATCAGCACGACTACGATCCCGACCCACGCGGGTGCCAACTCCTGGGCGGTCAGCGCTGACGGCCGCTTCGCGATCGCCTGGACCGACGTGTCGCAAATCCAAGGTGGCGCGACCGATACTGTGAACGGCTACTCCGAGCTGACGGTGATCGACTTGTCGCAGACGCCGCCCGCGAGCACGCGCTTGAGCGTTGGCTTTCGTCCGAGCCAAGTCGTCTTCGACGCGACTGCAAAGCATGCCTACGCCGTCGTCGACGAAGGCATCAGCGTTCTCGATTTGACAGGAGAACCACAGCTTTCTGCGTTAGTTTCCGTCACGGCGGCGGGTGCTGCGCATGCGCGTGATGTAAACATCGCCCCGGACGGCAGTTTCGCGGCGGTACGCGTAGAGGGCAGCGCTGACGTCGAGATCATCACCTTGCCTCCGCCGCCGAGCGGAGCAAGCTCGACCGGGGCGCGACAAACGGTGACTCTCGAGTCGAGCGTGACCGATCTCGATCTGAGCGCGGACGGCAAGACCGCGACTGCGGTGCTCGGCAACGAAACTCCACCGAAAGTAGTGAGCTTTGCCGTTCCGAATCCGGGCGGTCCGCCGTCCCCGTCTGACACTGCGACGGTCACAGGTGAGTTAGTGCGCAGCGTTACGCTCGCTCCTGACGGTCGCGTTGCCGTGCTGTACGCGAACGCAGTCCCCAGCAACCATGTAACCCTGCTCGACACGGAATCCGGCGCTGGGCACTTCGGTTTCCGCACGGTCGATGTGCAAGGCGCCGTGCAAAGTGTGTACGTGTCTCCCGACTCCGGCACGGCCATTACGCTGCAGACGCCGCCTGCCGGCAGCAAGAAGGTCGGCCTATTTAGCATCGTTCCGACCGAACGCGCGCAATCGCCGAAGGTCGTCGGCACCGACGCGTTGCCCACGGACGTAGCGTTCTCGGACGACAACGCGTTGGTCACGGTACACGACACGGTGAGCGCCGTGCACGGCGTGTACGTGATTGGTCTTGCCAATCTCGAACAGAACTTCATCGCGCTGTCGAGCGATCCGCTGCCCGGCGCGACGGGCATTATTGCCGAGGCCAAGCGCGGCTTCGTGGCGCAGAAGCATCCAGAGGGGCGGATTACGTTTATCGATCTCGACACCGGCATCGCTCAAACGCTGAGTGGCTTCGAGATCGCAGCGCGCGTGGTGCAATGATGGTCATTCATCCCTTCGGATATCCCGAAGCGGGTCATTCCAGCAGGGGAAAGTCGAGTCGGATGAGAACTTGGGCATGGCTAGCGGGTGGAGTGTTGCTGGTGGGTTGCGGCGGACGGCCGAGCGCCTGGGATAGCCCCTATGAGCCGGCATCGAGCAGCGCCGGTTTGGCGCCAGCCTATGGCATGACGGGCGCAGTCGCGGTCGTCGACACGTCGCTCGAACGACTCACCGTCCTGCGCTCGCCTTCTCCGCTCACGTTGGCTGCCCAATCGATCCCACTGGGCAAGGATCTGGCGACCGCGCAAACCTCGGCCGATCGCAAGACGCTGTTCGTGTTGTCGCGTGGCGTGCAACCGCAGCGCAATCCTGGTGACGAACCCCCACAGCTGCTGCTGATCGACGGCTCGACGACTCCGAAGGTGGAGCGAAGCTACACGCTGACCGAGCCTAAGGATCAACTAGCGCTCGACCCGCAGAACGAGTGGGCCGTGCTGTACAGCGGCTCAGGCGTGGTCGTGAACCTGAACGAGCTGGACTTAGTGGATCTGAACGCGACGGGCAGCGCCGCTATCACGCCCAAGTCACTGCGTAGCTTCGGCGGCAAGCCCAATCGGTTCACGTTTACCGCGCCTCTTGCGGTTCCTGGCGGAGATCCGAAGCGATTTCTGATCGTCGAGCGCGACACCGACTTGGTACTCATCGATCTGGCGAATCCAACCAGCGACGTCACGGTGCCGTTGCCGAGCACCGACGCAGGCGGTAGCGCGACCTCGGCGCAAGTCGTCTACGACGCCGACTCGGCGACCATTGGCGTACGAGTGACTGGCACCACGAGTGTCTTCCTGCTTCAGCTCGCGGCACCCGCGCAAGCCGGCCAAGACTTTTCAGTGGTCACCAATCTGGTGGACGTGGGTGGCCTGCCGGCGACCATCGACTTCGTGCACAACTCGCAGGGGCTGCGACTGGTGGCACTAGTCGGCACGAACGCGGTGCTGGTCGATCCGGTGACGGCGATCACTCAGGCCGCGACGATGCCGGTCGCGTTCACCGGCATTCGGCGCATCACGGACGAGCTGAACCCTTCCGCGACTGCGCCGAACGGCGACGTCGCGCTGCTGTACGGCCCAAATACTACGCAGATTGCCTACTTCAACTTAGGCGGCGCGCCGGGCGCCCTGTACCGCAGCATCGAACCGTACGACATCGGGGTGTCCGTCAAGGACGTGATCGACATACCTGGCAATGACTTCTTCGATCATAAGATTCTCGAGACGCCGAGCCAGGATTTTTACGTGCTCGATCTGCCGAATCGTCAGAGCGCGCCCATGCAAACGCAAACCGGGCTGACGTTGGAGGTGGCGCCTGACGGCGACCGAGTCTGGGCATATCAGCCTGGCGCCGAGGGGTTCGCTACCGTCGATTTCCAAACCCTGCATCCGATCTCGTTGCAAGCGGAACGTGGAGTGACAAACGTGTTCGACATCGCTTCGGGCAGTGGCGGTCGCAGCGCCGTCGCGCTGCACGTGGGCATCGGGGAACCGCCGGGTATCGGCGCAACAGTGCTCGACGCCCTGGCGCCCTCGACCGCTACGGCCCGTTTCTACAGCGGCTTCGAGCTTGGGGGGATTCGCTGATGATTTGCCGGAAATTGCAGGTGGCCTTGGGCGCGTGTGCCTTGAGTCTCACGTCCGCGGTCGTGCACGCCGAGCCGCTCGGCTCGCATCAGCCGCTGCTCGAAGCCTCGCTCGGCGCGCGCGTTTCGAAGGTCGCTGACGCGGGCTACGATCCGTTTGCGGATTCTGACGAGCTCGCGCAGGTGAGCTTGGGCCTGGGCGGTACCTTGTTCGCACACGGTCCCCTCTCGCTCGCGGCGGTTGGCTTCTGGGACTACGGCACGCACAGCGGAGAGGCGCGCGGCGCGCCAACTTCGTTAATCGTTCACCGCTTGAGCATCGGCCCCGAGCTTCGCTATCACTTGATCCCGCAGCTGTACGTCTTCGCGCATGCGCTGCCGGCGTTTGCGCACTCGCAAGCCTCTCTCGAGGACGGCGTTGCCGCAACGACGCGCGGCGCAGAGCATTGGTCGTACGGGCTGGATGGCGCTGCGGGTGCGGCGGTCGAAGTCTATGGCAAGCGCAGCGGAGAATCGTGGCGCCCGCGATTGTGGGTGATCGCGGAAGGCGGCTACGGCTACCTCGGTTCGACGCGGCTTTTACTGAGGGCAAGGACAGACTCGGGCGCTCCCGAGCGAACGGCTCCGGTTGACTTGGGGTCACTCTCGCTCGCCGGGCCCTACCTGCGCATCTCCGCTGCGGTCAGCTTCTAGGTGCAACCCTTGCTACGCGCCCCGTCCCGCCATTCTTGGTCAGGGTGTCCAGGGGCGTGTCGACACGACAATTGCTCACGGAAGATAAGGGCCTACGCGCTGCGGCCCACAGATCCTGACACCCAAATTCAAGCTCAGCCGAAACTCTCAGCCCACGCTCGCTATTACTCGCTTGGGCCTGGGCATCGAAAACTTGGCGGTAGGGAGAAAGCCTGGTGGACGCCCTATGGGAGATTGCTAGAGTAAACATTGTGCAAGTCGTGCTGCGGAAGCTTGGTCGAGGCTCTCGAGCTGTAGCCGGTCGTTTAGTTCGAGCGCCGCGCAAAGGCTCTGTCGTTGTGATCGAGTTCTCCGACGGCATGCACGAATACGTGACGACACCAGTGAAGCGCGTGCTGCGCCTCGCAGCGAAGGACGTCTTCTACATAGAGACCGTCAACAGTCGTTACCGACTCGAAGTCCGCGACCGCGAGCGCGCGCTCGAAGACGCATCCAGCGGATAGCGGCACTCGGCGTCGTGCGGCCCCGTAATCGGAACAGTGCCGGTTGTTTTGGGGCCCCGGCCCTCTGTCTTGTTGTTGTTTTGGGGCTTCCGCCCCAAAACGGACGACGCCGTGGCTTTGCCCGCCTAGAGCGATGAGAACGACGACAAAGACGGCTTTGGCACCCCTGCCGACGTCGTAAAGCTTTCCCCAACCCGAAAAGCGCTGTATGCGGGGGCCCGCCATTTCGGTAGTTCGAAACCGGCGCCTGTAGCCGCGACCGAGAAAGACACGGAACTAAGATGGGACGATTCGACAGCCGCAACTCCGAGAAGATGACGCGCCGCAAGGGCCAGCAGAAGAAGAAGGAGCGCCTAGCGCGCCGTGCTGAAGCCACCAAAGCCGCTCGCAAGGCGACGAAGCCCACGAAGAAGGGCTCCAAAGGCTGATTCGGATCGGCGGTTCCACGCGAGCCGCCGCGATGTTCGCGCGAATGCGTTAGTCTTCGCGTATCACTTTGGTTGCGAATTGAGTGTCGTGTTGGGGCGGGCGCATCACGTCGACGGGCTCGCCGAACAGGCCCACGTCACCCGCGACTCGCTTTTCGCTATCCAGCGCCCAGCCGCCCTTGGTCGAGCTCCACTTTTGAGCGACCCGGGTGCTGCGCAACGTGTCCTCGTTCATGCGCATCCAGGAGTAGTCGACCTGGAACACTGCATGCGACGAGTCCGGCATGCTCAGCCCCCCAAGCTCGACATCCACTACCCGGATGTCGCCGCCCCAGGTGGCGCGCCGCTTGATGAACTCGTCACGTGCCGCGCTTGCCGCCAGTCCCGCAGCAATATCGATGCGTCCGAAGCGTGCGGCCGTGTTGAGATCCCGCGCCGCGTCGGTGGCTTTCTCGGACGCGGGCGGCGGCATCATGCATGCGCCAAGGATGGTTGCGCAGGCGAGCGTGAACAGAGCTTTGGCCATGCGCCGTTGGCTAGCAGGCTCCGTAGGTGACGGGAAAGAAACTGGCGCTATCAGAACCCCGACACCAGCACCGCGTATGTCTGTAGCCCCGCTGCATACCCATCCAGCCCGCGCGCCACGCCTAAACGCAAATTGCTTTGGATGAAATATCCGGTCACCGCGTCCACCCAGAGCTCGGCGCCCACGCCGCCGTGCAGCACCTGGAACGGGTGGTTCGGGTTGAGCGTGTCGTACGCGCCGCCAAGATCAAAAAATACGGTGCCGCTCAGCGTCCGCAAGAATACCGGCAAAGTGCTCAGGCCGCGGTCGGCGTAGAGCAGTGGAAAGCGGTATTCGGCGTTCAGCAAGTTGAACGCGGTACCTACGAACTGGCCGGGAGCATAGCCACGCAGCACGAACGCGCTTTGCCGAATCACACTGTTGTACTCGTCGTATAGCGACGCATCCACGAAGCCGCCCGTGCTGTACAAGCCGCGCCGGCTGTAAGTTCCGAGCGAAGTGCCGCCGGACAGCGCGAGCGCGAGCACGTGGTGTTGGCCCCAAGGTAACAGTTGGTATGCAGTGGCGACGCCGCTGATGGCCGTGAGGGTGCTCTCGCTGCCGAGCGCGTGGGCGGCTTCGTCGAGTCCGACCCCGAGCGAGACGCCCTTCTCCGCACTGATCGCATAGGCGGTACTCTGCGCATTGCTGTAGCTGTAGCCGAGCCGGAGCACGGCGAGGTAGCCGCGTTCGGGCGTGACCGTGACGAGCGAGTACGGATCGGCGCGCGCTCCGACCGGCAGATCGCGACTGAAGTCGGCGATGGTGTAGCTGAGCGCGACGCTTTGCCCGTCGAACTCGCCTGGCGCTCCCCAGGAAATGCCCGTGCTGACGCCCGTTAAATGCTCGGTCGTTAGCGGCCGCTGATCGCCGTACCGGTAGTCGGCGCGTGGCGTCGCCGAGCGAAACACCCCGGCTTGAAATCCGATCGGCAAGCGATTGTAGGAGTAGTCGGCGCTGCCTTGGACCTCACCGTGATCGGTGGCCGGGATCGAGAGCGACGCATCGAACGCGTGACGGCCAATCGCGTCGGACCCGCTGGTCCCGACGGTCAGCGTGTTTCCGAACGTGCCCGGGCCGTAGGCGAGCGTGTAAGCGTGCGGGCGCAGTGTCGGTAGCGGGTTGTAGCTCTCGACCTGCCAGGCATGGCTCAGGCTGGGCTCGAAGCCTTCTGCTCGGTCGTCCAGGGCGTCCGGCGCGCTCAGAAAGCGTTTTTTATCGAGGGCGAGCTCGAACAAGTCGAAGCCACGCGAGGTATATCCGACGTACACCAGCTTGCGACCGTCGTTCGAGATCGCCGGCATGTAGGCGCCGACGAGCACGTTGGTCACTTGGCTGAGCGAGCGCGACTCGAAGTCGTAGGCGTAGACATTGGGAATCCCGGTGCGATCCGAAACGAAGTACAGCGTCTTGCCGTCGGGCGACCAGGTCGGCTGTTGGTCGATCGCGCGGTCGTGCATCAGCTCGTAGAACGTGCCGCTGTGGACGTCGACGATGCGAATGTCGCGATAGCCGCCGCGGGTCCAAGCGCTGTACGCGATGCGCGTGCCATCCGGCGAAAAGCGCGGTGTGTAGGCTTGCTCGTAAAGCGCGCTCGGGACCAAGCGACGCTCGTCCTCCAGCTCATTTTGCGGATTTAGATGCGCGATGCGCAGCGTGCTCGTGCCGGCGCGATTGGTCACATACGTCAGCCAACGCCCGTCCGGGCTGACGTCGGGGGCGTCAGCGCGCGCGCCGACCGTAAGGCGCTGCCGATTGCGTTCGTAACCCGAAGTCGAACGCGTGCCGCCCGGCTGACGAAAGACATCGCTAAAGGAATAGAAGCGTTGCGATGGCGCCGTGTTGTCGAAGAACAGCGAGCAATCATCGCCGAAGCTGACTCCGTGCCCGCCGGTGCGCGCGATCAACTCGGCTGTGTCGTCTGGTTCGGCCGCATCGGGAAAGATCGAGTACACGCCGCCCGTGGTGTCACCGTCATCGCGTGCATAAGCGATTCGGTCTTGCGTGCCCGCACACGCTGGCATGAAGCGCGGCGTCGCTGCGACGTAGCCGCGATGGGTGAGCTGCCTGCCCTCGCGCAGGCCACGGGCGCGCACGGCCTGCGCTTGCTCTCCGTATTTACGCTCCAGATACGCTTGCCAACCGAGATACAGCTGCTCGTAGGTGCGCCCCGTCACGCGCCGCACGGAGCGATTGATCCCCCACGGAATGATCGTCGCACCGTAGTCGGCAGCGACCGCGGCGTACGTGTCCGGTCCGTAGGTGTCCACGATCCAGCCGATGAACTCGGCGCCGTACAGGTACCAGAGGTTGCCGCCAGGCCAGCGCCGGGCAGGATTGCTGATTTGATCCAAGCGAGCGAGCCGGTGATCGAGCACATCGGCGCGCAGATACATGTCGAACTGCGTGGATTTGAGCCGCCCGCCGGAAGTGTGCGCGGACTCCATCACGACCGCTAAGCCCTCCAGAATCCAGCGCGGCTGCGCTTGGTTGGGCGCGAACGTCTTGCCCAGTATCGCGTTGCCGATCGCCGGTAACCCCGAGGTGTTATCGATCTGCAGGATGTGCGTGTATTCGTGAGTGACGAGCTCGTTGATCCAATTGTCGTAGTCGCCCAGCGGAGACATGTCGTCGGGCGCGGTCGCGAACAGGCGCACGGTGTTGTAAGGCAGTGTCGAAGCCGACCCGTTCGCGGAGTCCGTGTCGTCGGTGACGACGATCTCCGTCACTTCCTTGGGAGCCCACCCGAGCTGCGGCACGAGCCGCGCGTAGACCGACTCGGCGCTACTCGCCGTGCGCTGCGCGATGTCCTCGAGCCCGCCGTGATAGTGGACGCGAAAATGCGGGCTCTTGACCGTGTACCACTCAAGGTACGGATCCCCCGCCTTAGCGCGCCCCGTCCACGACCCCAGCAGGCCGAGACACGCTACGGCAATCCCCCAAGCCTTCACAGATCGTCGTGGAACAGCGGCTCGCGATTGCGAACGTAGCGGTACACGAGCTGCCGACCTTCCGGCGTGATCTGCGTGAACTGCGCGCCGTAACCGGGCTGACCGTCGGAGCCCGAATTGGGAGCTTCCCGCGTCCAACGCACGACGCCAACGGCTTCGAACTCGTAGCCACCGGGCATCGACACGCGTATCGACAGCGTCTGCCCGATTTCCGGGATCTGATACGTCGACACGAAGATGCCGCCGGAATCGATCACGTCATTGCCGCTCAAGCCCTTGTAGAAATTGGTGCTGCTGTGCGCGCCAAGCTCGGCCTCTACGCGTATCGAACCGGCGGGCGCCGGCGCGGCCGGAGCGCCTGCAGCTGCTGGTGGCGGTTGCGCAAACGCCGGAGGAGCGGCTGCCGGCGGAAAAGGCGCCGGAGCTGCTGGCGCCGGGTAGCCCGGAGTTTGCGGCTGCCAGGCGGGCGGCGCTGCCTGCTGTTGGAGGGGCGGCTGCGCGTACGCAACTTGCGGCGCCTGCGGAGGACGCGGCTGGTACGCCGTGGCCTGTGAGGGCTGCGTTGCCGGCGGCGCGTGCTGCTGATAGCCGGGCTGCGCGAAGGGTTGGCCCCCTGCGACGGTCCCGGCAAACGGCGAGACCGCGGGCGCCTGCGGTTGTGCGAGCTGATGGATCAAGCTGAGCGATCCGGCGATCGCCTCGAGCGCTTGATCGACTGCGGGGTGCTGACCCGCGCTCACTTGCAACGTGGCCAGCGCTTGGCGCGCGGCGACCAACGCCGCGGGCCCCGCTTCGGCGACTGCGCCGCCGTGGCTGGCCTCGATTCGATGCAGCGCGCTCATCGCGTGCGCGACTGGCTCCGCAACGGACATGAGCTGCGGCGGAACGCCGGGCATCTGCAAAGCACCAAGGCCACGGGCCAGATTCTCACGCGCAGCGCGGGCTGCCGTCACGGGATCGGACATCCAAACTCCTCCAGAGTGGACCACTCTATCATTCGAGGTCCTGCAAGTGCTCGATAAGATTGCGGCAAAAGACTTCGTTTGCCGACATCGGCGTCATTTGGCTGGGCCCGCGTCCTTGACGGCTCGGGCCAGTGCGTGCTCGTCAAGCTCCGGCTCCGGTGTCTCGCTGACTTCGTCGGCTTCGTCGTCCGCAGCCACCCCGAGCGCTGCCCGCTCAACTGCGATTGCGCCGTCCGCTGTTCGGATGACGAGTGTCCCCGGCGTGCCCACGACGGCGGCTTCGCCGGGCTCGAGCGCGGTCACGAAATCGCTCGCTGCGCGCGCACGCGTCGCGAAAAAGGGCACTTCGCTGACTTCGACGGCCAAGCCAGGCACTGGTGAAAGCGCGCGAATTCGCCGCAAGACGCGCTCGGTCGACCAATTCCAATCGACGCTCAACTCCCGGCCGGTCGGCTCGGGCGCCCAGGTGGCAGCGCTCTCGTCTTGTGCGGTCGGCTTTGGTGGATGGGAGCGCGCGAAGCGCCCCACCCCCTCTCTCAACAAGGCCAGCGAGGGTCGGTCGAGCGCGCGAGCCAGCTGCCACGAGTTGCGCCCTGCAACCGGGATCGCGCGTTGGAGCAGGATAGCGCCAGTGTCGTACTCTGGCTCCAACGTGTGCAGGGTCACCCCGGCCTGTTCGTCACCGCTGTCGATGCTCCAGAAGTAGGGGTTCGGGCCGCGGTGGCGCGGCAGCAGTGACGGGTGCACGCCGATGCCGCCGTAGCGAGCCGCGCTTAGCCACTCGCCCGGCAAGAGCCGCGTCCAGAACCAGCTCACGAAAAGCTCGGGGCGCGAACGTTCCAGCGCTCGCTCCACCATTTCGCTGAACGCGACGCCGTCGACACCGCGCGCATCGAACAAGCGATCGGCCGCGACGCGCTTGCGCACGCGCCGTCGACCGGGGGCTGACAGCGGCGAGAGCACGCACGGATCCAGCTCGTGACCGTCTTGCAGCAGCAGCTGGGCGCCCAGCGGCAGTCCGAAGTAGGCGACTTTCAATGGGCCTCGCCGCGGAGTGTGCCGAAAAGTTGTGCCTGGACCAAGCTCCCTGTTAACCACGAGCCGATGGAATTCGGCGGAAAAAGTCGCGCCTTTCGTTCGGCGCTGCGCGAGGGTAGCCGCTTCGATCCTGCCGCGTCGCACCGGCCGGTGCTGACGTTCGAAGCCGTACACAAGGCTTATCGCGCAGATTGCCCGGTATTGCGGGGCTTGAACCTGGAGATCGCCCGAGGCGAATTCGTGTTCATTACCGGCCCATCCGGCGCGGGCAAGAGCACCCTGCTGCGCCTGCTGTACGCGGCCGAGAACGTGGATGCCGGGCGGATTCTGTTCTTAGGTCGCGAAATCGGTCGCCTCACGGACGGCTCGATCCCGTTTTTGCGCCGTAACATCGGCATCATTTTTCAAGACTTCAAGCTCGTCAAGAACTGGAGCGTGCTCGACAACGTCGCGCTTCCCCTTGAGGTTTTGGGGCTGCCGCCGCGCGTGATTCGGACGCGAGTCGGCGAGGTGCTGGAACGCGTCGGCTTGGCCGGCCGTGGCGCGGACTTGGCCTGCGTGCTTTCCGGCGGCGAGCAGCAGCGCGTGGCGATCGCGCGGGCCATCGTCGGTGAGCCAGCGCTGCTTTTAGCTGACGAACCGACCGGAAACCTCGATCCGCAGCTAGCAGTCGACATCCTCGGCTTGCTCGAGGACATCAATGAGACCGGCGTCACGGTGCTGTTCGCGACGCATGATCGTTCGCTGCTCGACGTGCGCCCGCGGCGCGTGGTCGTACTCGACGAGGGCAAAGCCACCGACGTGCCCAACGGCCTCGACGAGCTGAACGAACCGAACGAGCTGAACGACGCACCGGAATTGGTCGGCAGGCGCGTCGCCTGAGCACGCCGGAGTAGACGAGGATCGCATCATGACCCCCATCGAACGAGCTTGGCGCGGCACCAAAAACGATTGGCGTCTGCACGCGTTGAGCGTTTTCTCCGTGGCCGTCGCCTTCGTGTGCTTGGGTTCGGCGTTGCTGGTCGTGGTCAACGTGAGCCACGTCCGTGACCGCTGGTCCTGCACGGGTCGCGCGTCGGTGTACTTGAAAAAAGGCGCTGAGCGCGAGCAGATCGCCACTATCGAACGTGCGCTCAGAGCTAGCGACGGGGTGACCGACGTAAAGTTCGTGTCCAGCGACGACGCGCGTCATGAGATGACTGGGCAGACCGACGACCCCATCATCGACTCGCTACCGACGGAAGCATTTCCGGCTTCGCTCGAGGTGAGTGTGCAGAGCGAGGTCGCCGCGGGACGGCTGGAAAAATTGGCGGCGCAGCTCGGCTCGTTGCCCGCGGTCGATCGCGTCGAGACCTATGCGGCTTGGAGCGATCGGCTGGCGGCGCTCTTGGCCGGCGGAGTGACGGCTTCGGGCTTGCTTGCGCTCGTGGTGTTGGCAGCGGTGGTCAGCGTGGTCTCGTCCACGATCCGGCTTGCGCTGCAGCGGCGGCGCATCGAGGTCGAAGTGTTGAAATTGGTGGGCGCCACCGACGACTACGTGCGCCGCCCGTACGTGGTTGAAGGCGCGGTCCAAGGTGGGCTCGGTGCGCTGCTGGCAATCGGGCTTCTGGGCACCCTGTTTGCGATCGTCGAGAGCCGCTTCGATTCGAGCTTTGCGACGTTGATCGGCATGACGCCATCGTTCTTGCCTTGGTCGGTTGCGCTCGCGCTGATCGTGTCTGGGGCGGGGCTCGGTGCCATCGCCGCGTTGCTCAGCGTGCGCAGGTTGCTCAGCGTATGAAGCCGAAGCTGGCTTCGTTTGCCGGCCTGATGCTGCTCGCGGCTGGCGCGGCGGCGGTCAGTACACCCGCAGATGCTCCGCAATCGCAGCCGCCCGCGGCTCCCGCCCACGCCGATGGCGCGCGGCGTGATCTCGGCGGTGACTCGGAGCGGCGCCTGAGCGAGCTCTCGCGCCAGACGCAGGCGGGTCGCGCCGAGCTCGAGCGGCTTGGCAAAGAGTCGGACGCCGCGCACGCGCGCACCGTGACGCGCGGCCGCGTCTATGTGCGCTTGGCCAGAGCGGGCTTATTGCCCGTGGGCGGCGGCTTCGAGGCGCTGGTCGACCACGCGGTGAAGCTCGAACGCCTGCGCAGCGCGATCGGTCGCGACGAAGCGCTCGAACGAGATCTCAGCGCGCGTCGTGTGGCTCTTGGTCGTCAGCTCGTGGACCTCGAGGCGCGGCGCTCCACGCTCGAGGCCGAAGTGCAAGCGATGAGCGCGGCACAAGGCGCGCTGCTCTCCGAGCAGGATCGCGCTGACGCATTCACACGCGCGTTCTCGAGCAGCGTTGGCTCGGCGCACACCGCAGTTTACGGGGCTTTCGTTGGCCCGTCGGAATCCGCAGCGGCAAGCGGGGGCTTTGCGGCTCTGCGGGGCCGGCTGCCCTTCCCGATCACGGGTCGTAGTGAAATTCGCAGCGCGCAACGCGCTGGGTCGGAAGGGCCGGGCCTGGAAATGCTTGCGCCGGCCGGTTCGGTGGTGCGCACCGTCCACGCCGGGCGTGTCGCCTTTGCCGATGCCTATGCGTCGTACGGCAAGACGGTGATCTTGGATCACGGCGGGGGTTACTACACGGTCAGCGCTAATCTCGGGGCAATCGACGTGAAGGTCGGCGATGATTTGCCGTTCGGCTCTCGAATCGGAACCGTGGGCAGCGCGGACGACGGTGCGGCGCGTTTGTACTTCGAGATCCGCATCGGCACGAACACAGTGCCGCCCGCGGACTGGTTCGGGATCTGAAGGCGAGCGACGGAGCGACGGGAGGGGTGCTCTTAGCCTTGGACCTGGCTAGGCGAAGGCTCCCCTGCTAAATGTTGGGTGATGTCTGGAGTAGGGTTCGGGGTTTGGGGAGGCCGAGGTGTTTGCTGCGTGGCTGTGCTGTCTTTTGCGACGCTCGCGAAGGCGCAATCAACGGCGAGTTTTCCCGATCCAAATGCAGCCCCGCATGCGC
>OLLW01000349.1_pt1 | contig 15876 bp, 13 predicted proteins | sample 1604611 | NCBI WGS metagenome assembly OLLW01 (sample SAMEA104055725, study PRJEB20765) | soil metagenome | biome: Arctic tundra; feature: Polygonal ground; material: soil | place: USA | collected 2011-09 | depth 0-0.5 m | reverse complement strand
GAAGATCTTGTGCAGCGTGTAGTACGGCACCCAGTTGTTGCTGCCGCCGCTGTCCATGTCGTCGAACTGAGAGATGGGCGTGGCGAACAGAAAGCCACTCGCTAGCTGGTATGTCTTCAGCTTGGAGATGACGTCGTCGAGCTTGGTCTTAATCTGGGTCGCCAGGGCGGGATCGCTGCCCTTTGCCTGTTGGTACGCGTGCGCCACCGCGGACAACCAGTGCCCGAACGAATGCCCGCGGATGTTCTGGCTTTCCCAGCCGCCATAGAGGTTGGTCGGGTTCGTGCCAGTTGATACCGCCTTGAAGCCGGCCATGAGGCGGTCGCTATCCAAGGTCGTGATCAGGTACGTCACGTCCTTCGCGAACAGGTTCTTCTGGTATTCGTCCGTGATCACCACCTGGTCCAGGGGGAAATCCTGCAGCTTCTCCACGGGATCTGCGGCCGAAGCGAGGCGTGGCTGCAAGGCGGCGAGCGCTGTCAGACCGGCACAGGCAAGACGAAGAACTGAGCTGCAATTTTTGATTGTCACGGTCAAGGGTCTACCTTCTCGCATGGGTCGGAAACACGCGCGACGTCTGCCCCGGGATCTGTCGTTAGGCGCAGTGCTTTGTAAAAAAACTAGCCTTCCTCGGCTCTAAGCCCGCAGATTTTGTGAAACTCACGCCAGGCTCGGCGCAGATCAAAGTCTGCCGCGATAAATTCCGGATGAATTGCGCAGCCGGGGCGCGCGCCCCAATGGATAGAATACGGAGTCGCTGACGGACTCGGCCACAGCCCCGAAATAAAGTGGCAGCTCGTGGGCCATCCGGCCGGTCACGGTCATTGTCTCTAGAGCGTCAGTGCGTGCGAGCCTCCGTCGTGCGCGTCGAGGCAATCACGAGTGCCCCCGCAACCGTTGTTGCGATGACGAAGAGCATCGCCGCACGAGGGGAGACGACCCACAGGAAGCCAACGAGGATGCTGGACAGCACGTCGCCGATACCGTTCACCGTTGCGAGCACGCCGAAGCCAACTCCTCGCACTTCGGCAGGCAGCAACGTTGCTGCTGTGGTGCTCTCTACCGTTTCCCAAAAGCCCATGTAGATGCCCGCCGCGCCGAATACGAGCGCGAACTTGGCGTATGAATCACCTGGCAGGAGCAACCCTACGGCGGGAATCACGGCGAGCGCGTAGCCCGCCGCGAGCACGTGCTGCTTCGAATAGCGGTCTGCAAGCCAGCCGGCGGCGGAACAGCAGGCGGTATAGACAACGTTGTATCCGACGTAGAAACCTATCGCGAGAGACGCAGCGTGCGCCACGCCCAAGCGAGGCGTCCAAGCCTGTGTCGCCCATAGAATGAGCAAAGTGTTCGAATAGTCGCCGAGGCCCGCGAGACCGACGCCGGCCAAAAATCTTCTGAAGTCCTTGGGCAGTGCCTTGGCATTAGCGATGAACGGCTTGGGCGGTCCCGGATCGTGCGGCTTTTCTCGAACGAGCAGCGTGATACACAAAGCCGCGCATAGTCCTGGAACGAGCGTGAACAAGAACACGTGGCGCGCCGAAACGATCAACGCCAAGCCCAAAGCAAGCAGCGGCCCCAAGATCGCGCCGGCGCTATCCATCGTTCGCTCCAGCCCGAACGCACGCCCGTAAGTCTCTTTCGTCGTCGCTTCGGTCAACAGGACGTTGCGAACCGGGGTCCTCACTCCGCGCCCAAGCCAGCCGAACGTGCGTCCGACTAAAATGTGCCAGGACTGCGTCGCGAAGGCGAAGCTTGCCATGCCCGATGCAGTCATGAAGTAGCCCACGACAGCGAGTGGCTTTCTGCGTCGAAGGCGATCCGAGTAGTGTCCGGAGGCGAGCTTTGCAAAACTCGAGAGGCCGTCCGACAGACCCTCGATCAAGCCGAGCGCAGCCGAGCTGGCACCGATCGAGGCGAGCAGCGCTGGCATCGCGCTGGTAGCCATCTCATGGCCAACGTCAGAAAACAGGCTGGCTAACCCGATGCCCAGGACGGTTCGGTTCAGCCATGAGCCTCGTTGAGCTACGTTACTGTTGGTGGGCATGGCCGTGCTTCGTCCGGCATCAGGGACAAATGGCTAGGACTCGAGCGACTTCGCCAAGACTTCCGGCGAGACGCGCGCGCTGAGCCACTCGCGATCGAGTGTCGTGTCGACGCCCATAGCGTCAAAACCGCGAAATACGACTGCGTTCAGGGTCTCACAGTAGATCTCGATCAGCTCGTTCAGCGAGAGCTCGCCGTAGTCGTACATGGTTTCGGTCTACGGAATGGGCAGCTTGCCTTCGAGGAATCCGGGCTCGACGCTGGCCTCCAACATCAGCGGCAGCAACGTTCATGGCCGCGGGAGCCTACACCTTTACCTGTCGGTACGCCTCTCCGTTCCTCCGGGAGGCGCAAGTTGCGCCTTGGGGCTGCATTTCCCGCGTACCCGGACGTGGCAAGGTCCTTCCCGCCAGGTCCCGGAACACTCGAGTTGCTGCGATGCACGCTCGACGCAGGCTCTCAGACTCGCATCGCTGATGAACCTCGCGGCGCATTCGGGTAAGGTCATGTGCGCGATTGCGTCGGCCTCGTGCGGGTTATTGAACGTGCAGAAGTCTCTGATCGGCATCGTGGCTGTAAGCGATTGGTGAGCCGTTCTCGCCGCCGATCAGCGAGAGCTTTCGGTCCGTGGTTGATTGATGGGCAGCAGCACCGCCGCGTGCTCCAGCTCTGCCTCGGCCTGCGCGAAGGCGCGTTCTAGCTCCAAGGCCTGGACTCGAGCGTCCCACACCGCTCGGTACGCATCTAGCAGATCGAGAATCGCAAAGGTGCCGGCTTGATAGCTCACCTCCGCGCGCGCGAGCAGGTCGGCAGTGGCTTTCAAGCCACCTTCTTGGAAAGCGATCAGCGCCGCGCGAGCCTGCTCGCGCGCTTGCCACGCGCCGTGCACCTCGATGCCGATGCGCTGGTCGATGGCGTCTGCGAGCGCCTGCTGTCCCTCGGCTTGCACGAGCGCGCGTCCGATCAGCCCCTGATTGCGATCGAAGGTCGGCAGAGGAACGCTGATGCTTGCCTGCAGTGAGACGCTCGCAGGTTCATGCGTGAAGTTTGGGCCGAAGGAGACGCTCGGGATGGGCGCAACTTCGCGGCGATAGCGCGCCGCGCTCGCGTGAGCGGCCAAAACGCCGCGTCGCGCCAGCTCCAGATCCGGTCTGCGCTTTTGCGCGATGATTTGCAGTGCGGCTTCGCTTTCAGGGCCACGAAACCCGAGCAAGCCTTCGCGTGTCACGGGCGCCCGGCCCAAACCCGGAACAGCGAGCAGCGACACGAGCTTGGCCTCGGCGCGGTCCCGGCTCGTCTGCGCGATGGCGAGCGCCGCGCGAAACGTTGCTTCTGCGGTGCTGACGCGCAGCGTGTCGTAAACCGAGTTGGCACCAGCCGCGGCGCGAGTGGAAACGACGTTGGCGATGCGAGCGAGCTCAGTCAGGTTGCCCTGAACTTCCTCGACCTCGGCCTCGGCAAACGCGCGATCGAGCATCGCGTCTTCAACATCGCCCGCTCGGTCCCAAACTTCCGCCAGTACTTCGATCTCGGCCACACGAAGGTTTGCGACGGCCTCGTCCTTGCGCATGCCAATCTGTCCGAAGATTGGCACTGGCACGGTGAGCTGCGGTGCGATGCTGCTGGCTCCGTTCAGATTTGGTCCAGACAACAGCAGGCCGCCTGACACGGTTAGCGAGGGGTTCGGCCAAAGCGCCGCGGTCGCGACGTCGAATTGCGCTGCACCAATTTTGGTCCGGAAGGACGCGAGCTCTCGTCCGCGTTGCAGCCAAGCGTCGAAGACTCGATCCTCGGTTGCGGGCGCGACGTCCGCAGTCGGGTCCTTATTTGCTGCGAGCTGCGGAGTTGTTTCTTGCGCCTGCGCGTTCGGCGTGCGGGCGAAGGAGAAGGCGTTGCAGGCTGCCAAAAAACCCGCGAAAAGCCGGGGGTGCATGCTGCTGGTGCGTTTCACGTCAGACCTCGCGCGCTGGCCGCCAGGCCATGATCGGGCGGCTCGGTCGCTGCTGGCTGGGCCGTGGCCGCGCGCAGTGGCGGCGCGAACACGCGATACAGCATTGGTAGCAGGAGTAACGACAGCGCCAAAGACGAAATCAACCCGCCCACCACGACGATCGCGAGCGGCTTCTGCGAGTCGGACCCAATGCCGGAGCTGACGGCAGCGGGCAGTAGCCCAAGCGTCGCCACGAGCGCCGTCATCATGATCGGACGGAGCCGTAGATCGGCGGCTCGCTCGATGGCCGCGTCGAGCTCAAGCCCTTCAGCCCTCAGCTCCTCGATGTACGCGACCAAGATCACACCTGTTTGCACCGACACACCGAAGAGCGCCAAAAAGCCGACTCCGGAGCTGACGGAGAAGTTGGTGCCCGTGATCAGCAATGCTGCGAGGCCACCGACCGGCGAAGTCAGCAGAACGTTGCCGAGAATCAGCAGCGCCTCCCGCGGTCGCCCGAACATGGCGAACAGGAGAACGAAGATCAAAACCACGGTTGCTGGGATGACGATCGCCAACCGCTTGCCTGCGCGGCGCGCGCTTTCGAACTCTCCCCCCCAGGAAACCTCGTAGCCCGGCGGAATGCGCACGTTCTTGGCCACGAGCGCTTGGGCATCGGCGACTGTCCCGCCCAGGTCGCGGTCGCGGACCCCGAATTTGACCGCGATATAGCGGCGGTTGGCTTCCCTGAAAACCCGGGAAACACCGCCGACTACGGTGATATCCGCGACTTGCCCAAGAGGTACGGTGTGGCCGTCGGGCAGCGGGATCAGTAGCCGACGGACCGCGTCGACGCTGTCTCGGTCCACGGAAGCGTAGCGCAACACGAGATCGTGATGCCGCTCGCCCTCGACGATCTGACCCTCGACGCGGCCGCCGACGCCGGTCTCGATGGTTCGCTCGACGTCAGCGACGCTGAGGCCGTAGCGCTCGGCCCGCTCGCGTTGGATCTCGATGTGAAGGTTGCTTTGTCCGAGCTCGCGAAATATGCCCAAGTCGACTACGCCCGGTACCTGCTTGATGTTGCGCGCGATCTGTTCCGCCATGTCGCTCAGCGCGTTCAGGTCGTCGCCCACGATCTTCACGGCGAGCTGGCCTTTGACGCCAGTCAACGCTTCCTCCACGTTGTCGGAGATGGGTTGCGAGAAGCCGAGAACCACACCCGGAATGGCGCTGACCTCCGTATTGATCGCGGCGATCAGCTCGTCCTTGTTCTTGTGAAACTCGGGACGCCAGGTCGCTCGGTCGTTGAGCACCATTAGGAATTCGGCGTTGTAGAAGCCGGTCGGGTCTGTGCCATCGTCGGGTCGGCCAATCTGTGCGGAGGCCGTACTTATCTCGGGGAATCTGTGCAAGATCTCGCGGATTCCCGTGATATTTCGGGCTGTGGTGTGCACGCCATCCACCAGGCTCTCGGCTTCGGTCAGCGAGATGTTCGACGGCATCGACGCGCGCATCCAGATCGCGCCCTCGTCCAGGTGCGGCAAGAACTCGCTGCCGATGCCATGAACCATGAACACGTCTGCGGCGATCAACACGCCTGCAACGACGAACGCAAGCTTAGGCGTGCGAAGCGCGCGTGACAGCGTCGGCAAGTACACCCGACGCGCCAACTTGAGCATCGGGTTGTCGAACTCTTTGAGGCGCGCCTTGAACAGGAATGTCGTCAGCACTGGCACGACGGTGATTGCCAGCACGAGCGCCCCCAGCAACGCGAAGCCGACTGTCCAGGCCATCGGACGGAAAAGTTTGCCCTCGACGCGCTCTAGCGTAAAGATTGGCAGGTAGGCCGTGATGATGATGCCGATCGCAAATACGATTGGGCGAGCCACCTCTCGAGCGGCGGTCAGCACGACTTCTCGTAGCTCGAACTTCTCGTTGTGCTCCTGCTTGCTGGTGACGATTCTAAATATGTTCTCGACCATGACGATCGAGCCGTCCACGATCATGCCGAAGTCGACAGCGCCGATCGATAGCAAATTCGCGGGGATTTTCGCGTAGTCCATCAAAATGAACGCGATCAGCAAGGAGAGCGGGATGGTGACGGCCACGATGATGGCCGCGCGCGCATTGCCGAGGAACGCAAATAGAATGAGGGTGACGAGGCCGACGCCGACGAGCAGGTTCTCGCGCACCGTGTGCGTCGTCAGATGCATCAAGTCCGTGCGGTCGTGATACGGGCTCAGCTTCACGCCGCGGGGCAGGATGCGCCGGTTCAGGTCCTCGATCCGGGCGTGGACCTGCTCGAGCACTGTTTGAGCTTGCTCGCCCTTGCGCAGAAGAATCGTGGCCGCCACGACGTCCGTATCGGCGTTGACCGACACACGCCCCAAGCGTGGTTGGTAGCCGACCTGTACCGACGCTACGTCTCGTACGCGGATCGCGGTCCCGTCGTGAACGGCAATAGCGACGGCCTCAATCTGCTCGGGTCGAAGCAGCCCGATCCCGCGCACATTGAGAGATTCGGGTCCGTAGGCAATTACTCCGCCGCCGGCATTGCCGTTGGCATTGGTCAGCGCGGTTTCAACGTCGGTCAGGGTGAGGCCTCGAGCTGCGAGCTTCGATGGGTCGACGAGCACTTGGTATTGTTTGACGGTTCCGCCGAAGCTCGTCACATCCGCGACGCCCGGCGTCGCGAGCAGCTCGCGTTCGACCACGAACTCTTCCAAATCCTTCACGTCGTTGAGCGAGCGAGGTGGTACGTCGGAATCTTGCGCGCTGCATTCGGGCGCCCGTGTTTGCGCGCAGTTTACCAGCCGATAGCGTAGGATCTCGCCGACCGGGCTGGCGAGCGGTCCCAGGCTGGGCGTCACGCCGTCCGGCAAATCAATCTGTCCGAGCCGCTCCAGCACCTGTTGCCGCGCAAAGTAACTGTCTGTGCCGTCCTCGAAGATCAGTGTGACCACCGAAAGACCGGCGATGGAGGTCGAACGAATCGCGTTTTGCTTGGGGACGCCATTCATCACGCGCTCGGTTGGCACGGTGATTTGCCGCTCCACCTCTTCTCCCGCGTGCCCTGGCCATTGCGTGATGATCTGCACCCAGGTGTCCGCCACGTCGGGGTACGCCTCAATCGGCAGATTTCTGAGCGCGTTGACGCCGAGTCCGACGAGGACGAGCGCGGCAACGAGAATAACGAGTCGCTGCTTGAGCGCAAACTCGACGATACGGTGAATCATTGTGGTCTCGCGGATGGACCTTCGGCCGTGCGGCGCGCTAGAGGAGCGCGTGCCTTTGGCTCGGTCAGAGCGGGATAGGCGCCTTAAAGAGCTTCGTTTGCTTCGGCGTCGAGCAGGATCGCACCTTCGGTGACGACTGGGTCGCCGGGGGCAAGGCCCGATAGAATCTGGATATGCTGACCGTGTTGCTCGCCGGGCCTCACTTCGCGCTCGGCGAAGGTTCCGTTGGGGTTCTTAGTGAATACGAAGAATTGGTCGCGGCGAGCGAGCAACGCCGCCAACGGTACATCGACGACACCGTCTGAAAGGCCCTTCACCTGTACGTTCGCGAACATGCCTGGCCGCAAGCTCGAGTCTGGATTGGGGATTTCGATGCGCGCGACGGCGACGCGCGTGATGGGGTCGATCGTGTTGCCCACGTAGGTGATGTGTCCCACCGTGTCCTTGTCGGGGAAGGCGGGGACGTGCACTCGGGCTTCGTCGCCGACCCGTATGCGTGCCAAGTCCTGCTCGTACACGTCTGCCATGACCCAGAGGGTCGAGAGATCCGCAACCGTGATCAGCGGCTTGTCTTGATCGGCGTGGACTTCGGTGCCGACCGCGACGTTGCGCTCTACTACGACGCCGGCAATCGGCGACTTAAGCTGATACTCGTTTGACCCATGAGAGCCACCGAAGGCAGCGAGCACGGCTGCAGCTCGTTGTTCCTCGGCTTGTGCTTGCGCGAGCGCAGACTCGGCCTGTTGTGCCTCGGCTTGGCTGCCTGCTCCCTTGTCGAGCAAGAGCTTAGAGCGGTCTGCGTTGCGTTCAGCAAGTAGTCGGGCAGTTTTGGCTTCGGTGAGTTGAGCGCTGGCCGCAGCGATATCGGGTGCTCGCAGCGTGAGGAGTAGAGCCCCCTTTTCCACGCGGTCGCCCGGTACGACCTCGATGCTCGACACCCGACCTTGCACGGGCGGACCGAGCGCGGCCAGCTTCCGATCGTCGAAAGCCACGCGCGCCACGAGCGAACGCTCAGCGTTGCGCTCAGCGGCGGCGGCCGGCTCTACTCGGATGTACGAAGCGCTCGCGCCGTGCAGCTCTATCGAGTTGTCTGGCGCTTTTGCGTGTGTCGGGCCCGGCTCGGCATGCGAGGCGTTGCCGCAACTACAGACGGCGAGGAGTAGGGCAGTGACGGGAATGAACCAACGGTGTGTCGTGATGTGAGATTGCATATGCCGGTGACGAACGCGTTCCTCGACGCACAGCTCGGATGGGTGAGCGGATGCGTGCTCCGCCCGCACTAAGCAGAAGTCGTGCCATCGAGGGTGAGCGCGGCGACATCGCGATAACAGCCGAAAAGCAGAGCAGCCGCTGCATGCGCCAATCGGTTTTGCTACCTGTCACGCAGCCTGCCCGAGGAAAAATTCTACGTGTGGAGATTCGCCCCGCGTCGCAAGCTTCAGGTATCGTGGGCCAATCAATGCGCAATGACGCACATCATCCGCTTTGAGAACGAAGGTGTGCGAGTGGTAGCGATTACTATGAACCGTCCAGGGCGCGAGTGCGCGAGGAACGAATTCGATGAAGCAGTATGAAGAGATTCGGCGCGCATTGGTGCAAGATTTCGGGTTCGCCGACCTGGCGGCGTACAAGCGCTGGGTGGAGCGAGATCGCGCGAACCTAGTTCTGACGAGTGAGCTCATCGAACGGCTATCACCCGACAACGTCGACTGTCGTGACTTCTGGCGCGTGTGCGATGAGCTCTTCGCGCTCGACCCGGTGTGTAATGTTGCCGTCAATCCGTCCGTAGGGCGTCTGCCGTACCCGATCGAGACGCGCATGGATGCGAATCGAATGAATTTGCGTTTTGCGAAGAGCTTTGGAATTACCAATTTTCTCGAGGAGAACGCAGAGCAACGGCTAAAGGTTCTCGAGATCGGTCCGGGCTACGGCTCGATCATGAATTTCGTAGAGACACACACCAACCACGAGTACACCGGCGTGGACGTTGTGCCGCGGATCCCGGGCATCATTCAAGCGACGGCGGAGGGTTTGATTCCCGAGGATTTGATCAAGCGCGATGCGGCTTCGTTCAGCTACGTGGTCTCGTCGAATGTCTTCCAGCACCTGTCAAGCAAACAACGAAAACGCTACTACGACGACGCCCGGACTCTGTTGGTGCGGGGCGGGTTGTTCATCTTCAACTTGTGCATCGACACCGGCAAAGCCGCCTACCTGCGGGACGCGGCTGGAAACGCTTGGTGTGACCACTACGGGCAATTTACCGCCATACCCAAAGCTGACGTGTACGCAGAGCTAGGTGCATTGTTTGGCGTGCTCTACGTGACCCAGCGCTATGATGGGGTCTTCAACTTCGTGTGTCAAAAGGGCGACTGATTTTTGCGAGTTGCGTTTAGAAGGTGAGCACGGCGCGTACGTCCGCTCGTGAGCTGCTCTTGTGGCGCGGTGAGACGATTTGCCTGTGACACTCGGCCGCGATCGTGACTCCGCGGCGCGAAAAAGCGGATCGTGGCAGGTTTGCAACGAGCACTGTCTTGCGGGCGTTGCTTGACAGATCGTGCACGTAAATGCCTAGTTCTCGCACTGGTACACTAGCTGCAATAGCTCGCCTCAATCCGCGAACTGCATCGCGGCCACAAATCAATTCCGAGGGAGTCCCTTATCATGAGTCTTCGAATCAAGACTGCGTTGTCGGCGTCTGCGTTGCTATTCGGCTTCTCGCTTTTGCCGAGTACGGCGCATGCCAAGGCGCTCGATCAGTGCGGCGGCGTCTTCCTAACGGTGGACTCCCAGTGCGAGTTCAAACCAGCTCAAGATTGCACGACGGCTTGCACGACTACTTCGGTCGAACAAGCCTGCTCAGAAAAGACCTACACCATGTGCAGCTCGGGCTGTACCGTGACAGACACGACTTCCTGCACCAAAACGCACAGCGACTCTTGCGCGAAAGAGTGCGACAGCATTAGCACCAAGAGCTCGCACGAGGTCTGTACCTCCGAGTGCACCGACAACTGTACCAACGACGCAGTGAAGAAGAACGACTTCGACGGCGACATGGACAAGTGCCACCAGGGCTGCGCGCACGACTGCAGCTCTCAGTGCGACACCTGCAGCGAAACCGATCAAAGCACCGATTGCATGACCAAGTGCATGAGCGTGACCACCAGCGAGTGCACCGAAGAGGTGAACCGCGACTGTGTGCTCAGCTGTCAGACGGACAACTACACGAGCTGCGAAACCGATACCGTCAATACCTGTAACACCAGCTGCACGGATACGGATAAGGGCGGCGCACTGTTCTGCGATGGGCAATACATCGACGCCGACGATTTGAAAGCTTGCGCTGATCAACTCGCTACCGAATTCTCGTTCAATATCGACGTGACGGCTCACGTTGCCGTGAGCGGCAACGGTACCGTGACGACCACCAACAACGATGGCAAGAAGACCACCACTAAGTGCTCGTTCAGCCCACCGACACAGGGTAAGAGCGGCATGGCCTTGGGCGCCCTGGCCCTGCTAGGCGTGGTTGTCGCGCGTCGCCGTCGACGCGCCTGAGCGGCGTCTCGGCATTCGGCCCTGACTCGAAGATCCGCCTCGTGCCGAAGTGTGCCAAGTCCAGGTTGAAAAATGCCGTAAATGCGGCGCATTTCGCCTGGTACGGTCGCTGCAATCTCCAGGGGGCGCCTCCCCGACCGCGAGAGGTGAACCCTGGAGAACCCGCAGATGAACTTCGAACGTAGCTTCCTTAGGCAACACGGATTTACGGTCGTCTTTGCAGCGGCGCTCTTGGCGACGGCCTGTGGGGGCACATTCTCCGAAGCCGGCGGCAGCGGCGCGGGTGGACAGACAGCCGGCGCGGGAGGCAGCGGGGCGGGTGGACCGACTGCCGGGGCGGGAGGCAGCGCTGCTGGAGCCGGTGGCGTAATTTGCGAAGCCGCATGCCCGTTGATCCCGTTCGACTGCAAGCTGACATACAACCCAGGCCAGTGCTGTCCGAGCTGTGAGGCGAACGGCGGTGCCGGCGGGGTGTCGAGCGGCGGCTCGGGCGGCTGCCTTGCCGTCGCCTGCGACGACATCGGCTGCGGGCCGGGTTTCATTTCCGTACTCCAGCCGGGAGCCTGTTGTCCGAGCTGCGTGCCCGACGGTAGCGGCGGCTGCGGAAATACCGGGTGCCCCGCGATTGCTTGCGCGAACGGCTACACGCTGCAGCAGAACCCCGGTTCCTGTTGTCCGACTTGCGTTCCCAGTAACGACTGCGAACTCGGACAGCAAAGCTACGACACGCTACGACAAAAACTGATGTCGCAACCGGGCGCCGTCGCTTGCAAGGTCAACAACGACTGCGCTCTCTTGGGCAGCAACGCCTACTGCGGCGACGAGTGCTCGGCGATCCCCGTAAACGCAGCAGCCGCACAAAGCATCAACAACGAGCTGCAAGCGTACGCAACCAACAATTGCTCCACCTGCACGCCCGTCTACCCGCCGTGCGCTTCGCCCCCGGCGCCCGTGTGCGTCGCTGGACAGTGCACGATCGGTGGCTTCATCGATGACCGGTGAGCCAGGCTACTTGAGCGGGCGTGTCAGTCAATGGCTGTCTCCCACGCCGCGGCCGGGCTCGAATGGCGTTGCACTGCTCGCGTCCCCGAGTGAGGAGCGCGGTAGGCGCCCGGCCGCGAGCTGGTCCACCTCGGCTCGCAGCGTCCAGTACTCGCGAAGCAGATCGACATAGCTGGCGGCGGCCGAGATTTGATCGCGCTTCGCTTGCAGAAGCTGAAACACGCCGACTGCCATGGCGTTGTACTCGAGCTGGGTGTTTTCGACGATCTGTTGGCGCAGCGGCAGAAGCACGGTTCGATAGTACTCTGCGCCTTCTGCGGCCGCGCGTAGACGCGCCGCGGTGCCGCGCGCTGTGCCGCGGATGCGCGCCGCTGTGTCGAGATACAGCTTTCCGGCGCGGCGCATCTCGGCGAGCGCGACGCCGGTCTCGCCCTGGCCTTGGTAGAACAGCGGCAGCTCGAGCGCGGCTGCCGGACCAATGCCCCAGTCCTTGTCTTGTCTTTGTGCGGAGACGCCTGCCCGCAGATCCGGCAGCCAGCCACGCCACTTGCTGAGGTTGGCCAGCTTGCCCTCAGCTTGGTATCGCTGTCGGAGAAATTCCAAATCAAGGCTGCTTCGCACGGCCTGGCTTTCGAGCTCCCCCAGTGCAGCGTCGGGCGCTGTGGCGTCGCTCAGCCGGGGCCCTGCAGTCCAAGTTGCGTCATGTCCTGAAAGGCCCATCCGCGCGCTGAGCTCCTCGCGCGTGGCGACGAGCATCGATTGCGCGTGACCGAAGCTGATGCGCGACTCCTCGTACAGCGCGCGCTCGTTGTCCATGCTCAGATCGGTGCTATTTCCGGCTGCATTCATGCGCTTGGCCAGCTCGAAGGAGGTTCCCAACGCTTCGAGCACGCTTTTCCTGAGCTCGAGCTGCTGCGCGGCCGCTTGATACGCGTAGAAGGCCTCGCGCACATCCAGCGCGAGATCCAACACAGAGCCGGCAACGCGGGCCTTTGCGGAGTCCATCTGAGCGTTAGACATACCGCTCCGTAGCGGCAAAAATAGCAGATCGGTCAAGCTCAGTGTGGCGAGCAGGTCGATGTCCGGTGGGGTCTTCCCGGTGAAGCGAAGCGCGGCTTCGATGGTTGGGTTCGGGATCCGAAGCCCTTGAACCAGGCCGGCGCGAGCGACGCCGAGCTCTTCGAAGGCGGCTTGAATCCCTTGGTTGTTGAGCAGCGCGACTTGCACCGCGGAATTGGCGTCGAGCGGTCGCAGAAGCAATTCGCGAGTCTCCTTTTGGGTCACGGACGCGGAATCGTGCGTGTCCCAGCGCACATCGTGATGAATGCGCGCCGCCGTGATATTGCGCACGTCCTGGTAGCCGGCGTCCTCGGACACGCAGCCAGCGGTAGACAGCGTGAGGGCTGTTATTGCCATTGTGGACTTCCAGCTCACTACGGAGCGGGTCCGTTGCTCGTGTTTCATCAGACCTGCACTCCGTCGCGGGCGAGCTCCGCGGCCTTCGCCACGTCGGCAACGCTGCCCGCTGGATGCTGATACCAGCCTGGATCTTCGTAGCTTTCGAGCTTTTCTCGGACCTTGAGGATCGTAAACATGCCGCCCATGGTGATGACGTCGAAGGGACCGTTCCCGCCCAGCATCGGGATGCTGTTTTTGGGCACTGGCATGCCCATGCCAGCCATGTCACCCGAGCCGTTTTCTCCCATCGGCATATAGCCGGGTAGCAGCGTGCGGGCGCGTTTGGCGATGCCGCGAGTGTCCACTCCGACCATGTTGGGAATGTTGTGTCCCATCTGATTCATCACGTGGTGGGTCATGTGACAGTGCATCGCCCAATCCCCCGGAGCCTCCGTGATGAATTCGATGTCACGAGTGCAGCCCGTTGCGACCAGCACGGTCGTCTCGGGCAACTGCGCCGAAAGGGGTATCGTGCCACCGTCGGTTGCTACGACTTTGAAGTGGTGCCCATGCAGATGGATTGGGTGGTGATCCATGGGGCCCAAATTGCCAAAGCGGATCCGGACTCGGTCGCCCTTCTTACAGACCAGCGGCGAGGTCCCGGGAAATACGCGGGCGTTCATGGTCAGCAGGTTGAAGTCTGTCATCTCGTTCGGATCGGGGCGCGAGGTTCCTGGCTTGATCTTCCACTCGCTAAGCATGATCGCAAAGTCCCGGTCGACTTTGTATTCGGGGCTTGGATTTCGCGGATGTACGACGATCAGGCCCGTCATGCCCAGGGCCATCTGAGTCATCTCGTCGTGATGCGAGTGGTACATCAGTGTTCCGTGTTGTCGGAACGTCCACTCGTATTTGAAGGTTTCTCCCGGTTGAATCGGCTTCTGGTTGAGGCCGCCCACGCCGTCCATGCCGGCCGGCAGATAGACGCCGTGCCAGTGCACGGTCGTCGCAGCGGGAAGCTTGTTGGTCACGTACACGCGCACTCGGTCGCCTTCGACGGCTTCAATCGTCGGCCCGTGCACGCTGCCGTTGTAACCCCAGCAGTGCGCGGTGATGCCCGGCGCAAACTCGTGCCAGACTTCTTCGGCGATTAGGTGAAAGACCTTCACGCCGTCGACGACTTTCCAGGGCAGCGCCGAGCCGTTAGGCGTCGTCACCGGAGTGTAGTCACGGCCGGGTTGCCCGGGCGAAAGTCCGCTATGACCGGGGCCTCCCACGTAGGAGCGCTCCCAACCCGCAGAGCCCGCGCCTTGCGAAGCCAGTGCAGAGTTGCTCCTGGTCAGGGCAGCGGAGGCGCCAGCAAGAGCGGCGCCGGTCAGAATTACGTCGCGTCTAGTGACCATGCTTCTGTTCCTCTGTGAAAACGCCTTGTGCTGGCAGACCGCGACCTTTCCAGATCGCGAAAATCGCTGGATACACCGTCAATTCGAGCAGGAATGACTCGCTCTCGGACATGCCAGGGGGGCGCCGTCCTGTGTTGCGAGGGGACGGAGCCGGCTCAGCTCAACAGAGCGCAGTTAACGACAAACAGCGGCGGTCCGATGGCTAACGGAGCCTGCGTGGCCTCGGTGCAGGGACTCCCCATGTTGCCGAGCGCGCTTGCGCGGACAGGCTCAGTAACCGTAGGCAGCACGGCGGGCGCCGCGACACCGTGTAGGACGTCGCGCGTACCGAGCGACGCGCTGCGACTCGTGGCGGAGAGCCGCTGGCAGCAATCCCCGACCTGAAGCTCTTGAGCCGCGCTCGGCGCCTGCGTGACCGCTTCGGCCTGGCAGCAACAGGACGCGACGACGCGGCCCATCATGCTGCAGTAATATTGCGTGCGCGCGAAAGCCCCGCCCGGCAGCAGCATCACCAATGCCGCAAACAGAGCAAGAATTCGGGCTCGAACGACGCGCATCTGATAGTACCTTACACCATTTCGGCCGGGGCGCTTTGAAGCCCACATACCGCTGCGCCCGGCGAGCCCGCGGCGACCTCGAGCGCGCCACCCGAGCGTGAGCTTCACGCGCGACGCCGGTCGGTGCCTTCGCGTCGGCGCCTGCCATGTAAAAGTTTTTGGAAGACCGACGTAGATCGGCCCCTCGCGAGGGCACGAGACCGTCCCCAGCGCTGGCCGAGCTACGCGCGGCGACCGTGAAGCTCCCGCTGGCGAAGCACTTCCTGCAGTTTTTGAGCGCGAGCGCCGCGAATCCGCATTTCCAGCGAGGTGCTTTAGTCCTCAGCTGCCGTGAGTGTGAATCGACGGCGCCCAGACGGTCTTGCCTGCGAACTCCCCCTCGGTGAGGAGCACCTTGGAGTAGGTTGGCCCTACCTCGACTTGCGAGCAGCTCGTGCCGTGCGGAACGCTGAAGCCGCCCTGTTCCGCGATCACGCGGCGCACGACGCTATCGTCTGCGTTGCCCATGATCGCTGCGTCGAGGGCCTCGGAGCCGTCCTTCGTTGGGAACACCATCGGGTCGATGGTCGAACGAGGCACGGTCAGGCGGCAATCGGCCTGCTCGTAAGCTGCGGCGTGCCGCCGCGTCATGAAAATTCCAAAGGCGAGCAAGCATAGGCACACCGCGGTGAGCCCTGCGATGACTTTGGCGACACGGCTGGATATCACTCAAGGGCTCCGGGGTGCCCGCAATCTAGGCGCTG
>OLLW01000297.1_pt1 | contig 15978 bp, 14 predicted proteins | sample 1604611 | NCBI WGS metagenome assembly OLLW01 (sample SAMEA104055725, study PRJEB20765) | soil metagenome | biome: Arctic tundra; feature: Polygonal ground; material: soil | place: USA | collected 2011-09 | depth 0-0.5 m | reverse complement strand
TTGGACGGGTTGCATCCCGACGTGGTCCGCAAGGTTATCATTCCCAAGGCGGCGCGAGCTGAGGCGAAACGCTTCCTCGAACTGACCGGCATTTCGGAATTTTCGCTCTTCCCAGATCTCGACGGCTTGGCGAGAGAAATCAAACTCGAGCATCTCTAGAAGGTCCCGCGGCTCGGCGTGCATCGCCGAGAGCTGGCTTCGCTCGGCTTTTGCAGCTTAAACCTGATACGTTATGCGGCCGAGGCGCGTTTCTGCGCCTTCGATCCGAGGATTCGAGCTCGATTTATGGCTACCGTTCGCGTTCGAGGGGTTGACCTCCACTACAAGACTTACGGATCCGGGTCGTCCTGCGTGGTCATTGCCCACGGCGCCCTCGGGAGTGTTGCGCATGCAGAGTCATGGGGACTTCGTGCAGCGGAATTGGCAGCACATGGCTTTCAAGTCATCGCGTACGATGCGCGGGGGCACGGGCGCTCCGGTTACACAGCGCGGCCGGAACACTATCGACCAGCGGCGCTGGCCGATGACATGCTCGGTCTCATCGATGCGCTCGGTCTCGAGCAGGTATGCGTTTATGGGACCTCGATGGGCGCAAGTACAGCGCTGATGCTTACCCTTGCTCACCCCGAGCGCGTCATCAGGCTCGTACTACGAGCGCCATCGCCGTTCCGCGTCGACATCGAAGCGGCACGCGCTCGACTCTACCCCCTGGCATCAATGTACCGGTGGGTTGGAGCGTCTCTGACTCCTCATATAGTAGCAATGCTCTCGCGTGTAGCCGACCGGCCCAAGATGAAGACTTTTCTGAGCGGTCAGCGGCGGCAGGCGATCGTGCCGGCGATCCGCGGCTTCCTGTCCGAGCCCATGGATCCCGACAGCTTGGCGACAATCGAGGCTCCAACTCTGATATTAACCCATCCTGACGATCCCCTGCACCCGCTCCGCTCCGGTGAAATTCTCCGGGCGCGCTTGACCTGCGCGCAGCTCCTGGTTGCGCCATCGCGATCGTATTGGGAAGAAAACCCAGAGACACTCGTGCAGGTCGTCGCGTCTTCGCTTAAAGGTAAGTCGTTGCCGACGCCGCATAACTCACCCGTATCCGGCTTGCAGCAGACGAGGGCGTCGCTTTCGCTCAGCCCTCGCAGCTGAAGCCTGGACGTTATGCGGATGCAGCCTTCCGGCGCGCGCCGAGTGCAGACGCTATTTCTTTACGCGGAGCGCCTGCCGCAAGCAACCCTTGCACCAGCAGATCGAGCGATACACCTGGATCGCCTGCCTCCATTTTCGCCACTCGCGACTGGCTTGAGCCCATGCGCTTTGCCAGGTCGATCTGAGTCAGCTTGTGATGTTCGCGAGTTCTCAGTCGCATTCCAAGTGGCGGTGCTCACGAGCCCGCCGTTGCGCCGCCCAACTCCGGGTTGCAGCAGACGCCGCCCTCGCTTCCGCTCCGCCGGCGCAGCTGAAACCTGGTCCCCTGCGCAGCGCAGCGCCCTCGCCCTACGGGCTCGCGCAATCGAAGCGCGTCGACGAGGTGGCGCGCGCAGGATGTTATCCTATCGTGATGTCTGACGAACCCAACCGCCGCGAGTTGCCCAATATGTGGAACCGCTCTCGGCCTCATGATCGCCGAGAGCGCTTGTTCGGCGGTAGCGGCGTGGTGTTGGTGTGGAGCTTGTGCGACGGACCCCAGCCGCCGTTCGGCGCCATCCTCGCGTGCGAGCTCGAAGGGGCTGGCAGCGTCGGCACTCACCTGCAGCAGGAGTTCGCCGAGGTGTTGATCGTGGTCGAAGGCGAAGGCGTGGCGCGGGTAGGCGGCTCTCCGATGGTTATGCAAGCGGGCGTCGTGCTCGAGATTCGCCTCGGCCAAACGCTGGCTCTCGAAAATACGTCGCCCAAACGTCCGCTCCGCTACCTGATCGTGAAGGCGAAGTGAGTCGGGCTACCAAGCCCCCTGAGTAGCGGAGCTTAGCGCGCTGCGTGCGCCGCCAACACATCCGCCACGCACAGCGTGAGCTTGCGCGCCGTCGGCAGATGTAGAAATTCGTTTGGGCCGTGGGCGTTCGAACCGGGGCCGAGCACACCTGTGATGCAGAACTGCGCGTTCGGGAACTTCTCGCCGAGCATGCTCATGAACGGGATTGAGCCGCCTTCGCCTAGGTACATCGCGGGTTTGCCGAAGTGGCGTTTCGAGGCATTTTCAAGGGCACTGTCGAGCCAGGGCGCGAGCGGGGGTGCGTCCCAACCGTTGCTGCCGCCGCCACTTTCGAACGCGACTTTGGCGCCATACGGCGGATCTTTCTCGAGCACGGCTTTGACGTGCGCGGCCGCACGTTTCGCGTCGAGCCGCGGCGGCACGCGCAACGACAGTTTGAGCCGCGTGTGCGGACGCAGCACGTTCCCAGCGTTGGCCAGCGCCGGCAAACCTTCGGCGCCAGTGACGGCTAACGCAGGACGCCAAGTGCGGTTCAAAATCAGCTCTGCGTCGTCGCTCACCACCGGCCGGACGCCGGGTTGCAGCGGAAACTTCTGCCAAACGTCGTCCCCGAGCACCCGCGCCGCGTTGCGCGCTTGCTCAATGCGCTCCGCGGGGATGGGCACCTGCAATGCTTCGAGCTTGATCAGCCCCGTGTCCATGTCTTCCAACCGCTCGAGCAATTGACGCACCACGCGGAAGCTCGAAGCCACGACGCCCGAGCCGTCACCCGAGTGCACCCCTTCACTGAGCAACGACACTTCGAGCGTGCCCACGACGAGCCCGCGCAGCGAAGTCGTCGACCACAGTTGATCGTAATTCGCGCACCCCGAATCCAGGCACACGACCAGCGATAGCTCACCGATGCGCGCCGCCAAATGCTCGATATACGCCGGTAAATCGTAGCTACCCGACTCCTCGCAGGCCTCGATCAGCACCACCGCGCGGGCATGCGGCAGGTTGTCTCGGCGCAGCGCTCTGAGCGCTGTCAAGCAAGCAAAGATCGCGTAGCCGTCATCCGCGCCGCCGCGGCCATACAGCTTGTCGCCCTCGAGCACGGGCTGCCATGGCCCGAGCCCCTCACGCCAACCGCTCATCTCCGGCTGTTTGTCGAGATGTCCGTAGAGCAGCACGGTGTCGCCGGTTGCGCCACCCGTCGCGGGCACGTCGATGAAAATGACCGGCGTGCGATCACCAAGTCGCACGATCTCGAGCGTGGCCCCTTCCGGCAAAGCGTCGCGCGCCCAGCCCGCCAAGAGCTCGACGGCACGATCCATGTGCCCCGCTTGCTTCCAGCCTGCGTCGAAGCTCGGGCTCTTGTTCGGGATCTCGATGTAGCGCACGAGCGTGGGCACGATCGAAGCCGTGAATTGCTCTTCGACCCACGCAAAACTGTCGTCACTGACGGGCATCGCCGCAGTGTACCAGCTCAGCGGCGTAAGCCATGTTCTTCAATTACCGCGGCGTTGCGCGCGTCGGCGCGCACGAGCGCAGGGCGCGCCGCGAGACGGTCGGCATAGGCGGTGATGGCGGGACTGCCCGCGAGCATTTTGAAGCGCAGCATGAAGCGTAGCGTGCCGCCGAAGATCGCGTCGGCCATCGAAAACGTGTCGCCGAGCAAGAAATCCCGCCCGGCGATAGCAGACTCAATTGTCTCGACCATCGCTTCGTGAGTGCCCCAACCGACCTGACTGGCCTTGGCGTTCCACTCATTCGACTTCGCGATCGATCCTGGTTCGATCACGGATGGCGCGAACAACGCCCAGCGCAAATAAGTCCCACGCTTCGGATCATCCGGCGTCGGGGCGAGCCGCCCGAGCGCATAACGGTCCGCGAGATACAGGCCAATTGCCGCCACCTCAGTGACCACCTGTTCGCCGTCGGTCAAAATCGGCAGCTTGCCCATCGGATTGAGCAGCACAATCGCTGGCGCTTTGTGCGCGCCAGTGAGAATGTCGACGAACCGAAGCTCGTAGTCGACGCCCAGCTCCTCGAGCATCCACACCACGTTCGCAGCCCGAGTGTACGGGTGATGATACAAAACGATCGACATCGGACTTGGACTAGCAGTCCGGCCGCGCGCCTTCAATCCCGAATGCTAACGTCGTCAGGATGCAGCGCTTGGCGTGGGTGCAACGGCTTCAGACGATTACGCAGGCGGGGTTGACGTATGCACGCGATCCTTACGACCTGCAGCGGTATCAGCAACTGCAGGAGCTTGCGGCGGAAATTGCGGCGAGCATTACGCCGGCGACGACGGACCCTTGGCTCGAGATCATTCGCGCCGAGAAGGGCTACCCAACGCCGAAGGTGGATGTGCGAGCGGTCGTGGAGCGGGAGGGCAAGTTGCTCTTCATGCGTGAGACGCAAGACGGCTTGTGGTCGCTACCAGGCGGCTGGGCGGACATCGGCGAATCGCCCTCGCAAGTCGCCGAGCGCGAGGTGCTCGAGGAGACTGGTTTTGAGGTCAAAGCAGTAAAGCTCTTGGCGCTGTTCGACAAAGCGCGCCACGAGCATCCGCACGAGTTTTGGTATTGCTACAAGCTGTTCGTGCGTTGCGAGCTGCACGGCGGCGCGCCGACCCGCAGCATCGAAACTCTGGACATCGCGTTTTTCGGCCCGAACGAGCTACCGCCGCTCTCGACCCCGCGCGTGACCGAAGCCCAAGTGCGCCGCATGTTCGAGCACGTCGCTCAGCCCGAGCTGCCCACCGACTTCGACTGAAGAGCCGCGATTCGCTCGGCACGCGCAATGGCGCGCCTGCGGCTCAGCGCTCTCGCTCTGCCGCCTCGCGCAGCTTGTCCTTCTTACTCTTGCGCTTGCCCTTGAGGCCGCCGTTTGGATCCAGGCCCTGCGTTGCCCTTGACGGGTCGCGCGCCGACTCGGCTTGCTCTTTCGCTTCGAAGCCGGGGATTCGTTCGCGGGTGAGCGCGAGCTGGTTGCGCCTTTCGATCAGCCGAAAGTGCGCTGCAGTGCTGGCGCTCACGAAACTGACCGCGACACCGCTCTCGCCGGCGCGCCCCGTTCGGCCGATGCGGTGCAGGTAATCCACGGGAGAACGAGGCAAATCATAGTTCACGACCGCGCGCAGGCCGACGATATCGAGACCGCGCGCCGCCAGATCGGTCGCTACCAGCACGCGCACGCGCTCACTCTTCAAGTCGGCCAGCGCTTGCGCGCGAGCGCCGTGACTCAGCCCACCGTGCAGCGGCAATGCGTCGAAGCCGGCCTGCGTGAGCTTGCTCGCGACGTGCAGAGTGCTGTGCTGACTCGCCACGAACACCAGCACGCGGGACCAGGCGTTCTGCTCGAGCAAGTGCCGCAGCAGCCGGGTGCGCGATCCGACGTCCACCTCGATCGCGCGTTGCTCGATCAAGGCGCCATCCGGCAGAACCTCGGTTTCCACGGTGATGCGCTCCGGTCGCTCGAGCAGCTGCTCCGCCAAGGCCTGCACCGAATCAGGGAATGTCGCCGAAAACAGCAGCTTCTGACACTTGGGCGGAAGCAATGCGAGCACGTCAGCAAGCTCCTTCGCGAAGCCGAGCGAGAACATGCGGTCCGCTTCATCGAGCACCAGCGTCTCGAGCGACGAAAGTCTGAGCGCGTTGCGACTCAGTAGATCGAGCAAGCGGCCCGGCGTGGCGACCACGATGTCCACCCCTCCCCGCAGCGCCATCATCTGCGGGTTGATGGACACCCCGCCCTCTACAAGGCACGTTCGGAGCGGCGGCAAGTAACGCTGAAAGCCGCGAACCACGTGCTCAATCTGCGCGGCCAGCTCGCGCGTCGGCACGAGCACCAACGCGCGAACATCCCCCAACGACTCTTTACGACTCGCATTGAGCGCTTCGATGATCGGAACGAGGAACGCGGCTGTCTTGCCCGACCCTGTCTCCGCCGACGCCCAAACATCCCGCCCCTGCAAGATCACGGGAATCGCCGCGCGCTGAACGGGCGTGGGCCTCTCGTACTCCAGATCGGCCAATGCCCGCAGCAGTGGCTCGGACAAGCCGAGTGAGGCAAAAGTCATGGCCGAGCCTAGCAGGGGAGGCTTGAAGATGGGGTTGATGGTCGCGCTTGCTCGTCATTTCACGGCAAAGCCTTCGGCGTCGCGGACGACTCTTCGCGCGGACGGCTCTTCGCGTGGACGGCGTGTCGCCGGCGCGCCAGAGCCGGTGACGCGCGAGAGTGAGCTCAGGGGAGCGTCGTCGTTAGGCGTGCGTTGTACACAAGGTTTGAAGGCAAACCCTGATCGTAAACGTCGAAGACGGCCGGGACGGGTGAACCCAGGCTTTGGTCGATCGAGTCCACGACGTGAGCGAAGCTCAAGGACTGCGCCGAGGTCGACGTGTCGTAATAGTAGACGAAGCTACCGTCGGTCACGCTGACGCCAATTGCGTACGTCTTGCCAGCTTTGAGCTCGAAGCTGATCGCGCCCGAGCTTTGGAAGGCAGTACCACTGCCCGGGGTCGTCGTTTTGTAGGCGAGGTCAAACTCTCCCAGTTGGTTGGCATTGGTTTGCTCGTACACTACCCAAGTCAAGGTGCGCGCATTCGGAAGCGAGAGATAGACCTCGATCGTGGTCAGCTTTCGCGGGGTATGCACGAGCACCGTGTTAGTGAGCATGTCCCCGTCGCTACCGGTGCCGACTTGGTTCGCAGTCGAGAGCGTCGTCACGGCCGAAGCTGCGCAGCCCGCAGCGGTGCAAACCCGGCTCGTCGCGCTGCAGTCTGTGACAGTCCCACCGACACTCATGCCGTCCTCCGCGCAGTGACCGAACTTCTCCGCGACGCAGCCGTCGGTGTCCGCGGTGCACGGCGTGGGATCGCACTCCGCAGAGCCGCCCGTGACCGCCGCGCACGCCGTGCCACTGGCGCAGTATTGCGATTGGGAGAAGGTCAGGCCCAGTCCGTCGCATTGCTGGACGTTGCCGCTCGCGCAGAGCAACATGCCTGGCGCACACACCATGGGCACGCACTTCGTGCCCATGCACGACATATTGCTCAGCGTGCAATCAGTGCCCCCGGCTGCCCAGCCGCTGCCGTCGGCGTTGCAGGTCGTAAGCACATTCTCATTGCAGCCCAGCGTATTGGGGACGCAGGTCTGCGGCATACATTGCGGGTAGCCGTACATCGAAGTGCAGAGGTAACCTCCCGGAGTGCAGTCCTGGAGCACGGAGGATGACGTGCCGTCCTCGCTGCAGCCGGCGACCTTGTTGTCCTTGCAATATGTCTGTCGCGGGCTGCATGTAATGGGCAGACAGGCGCCAGCCGAGCATACAGAGCCGTTAGACGCGCAATCCGGACCGGACTGATTCCAGCCGCTACCGACGCTGTTGCACGTTACCACGCGAGTCGAATCACAGCTGAGCTTACCTGGATCGCAGGTTTTGGGCAGACACGCTCCAGCGTCGGCGTCACACACTTGGCCCGGGCCGCAGCTGCTGAGCAGCGCACGCGACGTACCTGCGTCACTGCAGAGATAGAGCCCGCCGTTGTCGCATAGGCGTTTGCCGGGCGTGCAGACCTGATCCCGACACATGCCCGAGTAGCAGGATTGCTTCGACGCGCTGCAATTGGTCCCACCCGGCTTCGGCCCAGAGCCGTCCATGAGGCAAGACGTGGCCACGTTGCCCGCACACAGGGAGTCCCCCGGCGAGCAGACGGTCGCGCTACACATCGCGGTGTGGTCTTGTTCGAGACAGAATTGGTCGATCGTGCAGTGCTGCGAGGGTGTCGACGTCGCGCCGTCGCCGCTGCACGTCGAGACACTGCCGTTGCGACAGAAGGTGCTGTTCGGCACGCAGCTGACGTCCTTGCAGACGCCGACCGTGCACTCCTTGTCCAGCCCGCAGTCCGAAGCCGTACGGCAATCGACGCAGTTGCCGCTCAGCGTGCTGCACAGCTGCTGAGGACAATCCGTGTCGAGCTTGCAGATCGCGGGACCAGCGTCCTGAAGCTGCGTCCCCGCCTCGGTTCCCGCGTCCGGGCTCACAGTCGCACCTTCGTCATGCGTTGAGCCCGAGCAGGCAACGAAACACGCCGCCACTGCAATCAACCCCAAGCCCGCCACTGCGTATTTCATTTTGACCCTGTCGAAACAGCGCGGCAGGTTACATCTCAACCCGCCGGGCAGAACGTATTATCGACGTGCGTACTGCTATTGCCGCACTGGCAAGCGTGAAAAAGCGCCCTCACAGAGCAGTGCGTGGTCAGCCGGAAAACGCTCTAAATTTCTAGGGGGCGCCGACAAATACTGCGCCCCGCACGCGCGACTAGTCGCCATGACGGCGAAGGGTGCCGAGGCCCGACGTAAAGTGCGGGCATCAATTTCGACAGCTACCAAGGATGCCTAGCACCTTGCGGTAGCTGACTTCGCTCGTGCCGCGCGCAAGATCGATCGTCAAAATTTGCGGACCAAGGTGCACATGCGGGAGATCTCCATGTGCCGGCCAATCATAGTCGAAGGGCGGCGCGCTCGTGGTTACCGCTCCGAGCCCGCGCTCGAGACACGGAATGAACGCCTCTGGGGTCTTCATGCGTGTCGGGTAGTCCTTGAAGAAGAACACTGCCCGCTCCAGACAAGTGCAGCCCCAATCCCAGGAGTAAAACGCGTCGCTCAGAATCGGATGGTCAAGATCGATCCGGTAGTCTTTGTCTTGCTCCACCTTGGCCTCGGGGAACTGCTGCTTGAGCGAGACTTTGGCTTGATCCGCCGTTGCGTGAATGTCGATGCCTGCCAACCGATTCCAAGCCACCCGAGGCGGCGTCGGCGGCAGCGCAGCTTGGGCGGCCTGCTCGGCCGCTGCGGGCGAGGCTTCTGGCACTGGTGCAGAACTCATGCTCGACATCATGGTGCGAAAGGTCACCACTCCGGCAGCGAGCGCGAGACTCAACAAGCCCAACACCGAAACCAGCAAAATCGCACGCGATGACTGCCGTTGCGCTGGTGCTCGCGGCGCCTGCGTTGCGGGCGCAGGTTTGGGCACTTGCAAAAGCACGCCGCAATAGCTGCAAGCGCGTTGCTCGGCCATGCCACCGCCGGGCAGCGGCGCGCCGCAGTTTGGACATTTGAGCATCGCCACCACGGCTCGGACCGTAGCTCGGCGTGGCGCGACTTCGCAAGGTACGCGAAATCCACGTCCGTGCCGATGACTCACCCGTTGAGGAAAGCGGTCATGCGCGTGCGCTCACTCGACCGAGAAGGCATGAACCATCATATGCCGATAGGTCTGCCCCGGCTTCAACACCACAGCGTCTTTCCAGGCCGGAACGTTGATCGAGTTGGGGAACTTCTGCGATTCCAGGCACAGCGCCGCATACTGCGCGTAACTGACCCCGCCCTTGCCCTTGACGGTCCCGTCTAGGAAATTGCCCGAATAAACCTGCAATCCGGGCTGGTCAGCAGACAGAGTCAGCACGCGGCCAGACTTCGGATCTTTCAGTTTTGCGACGACACGCAGCGCGTTCGGCGCGCCATTGACCACGTAGTTGAGATCGAAGCCGACCGGCTTGCCACCAGCCGCCTTCAGATCTTTTCCGATCGGTTTGGCCGTCAAGAAATCGAATGGCGTGCCTTTGACCGGCTTGATTGAACCGTCCGGCACTGGATCACCGGGCGTGTAGCGGTCGGCATCGACGGTCAGCTCCTGATCGAGGATCGTGTTCGAGCTTTGCCCGGCGAGATTCCAATAGCTATGGTGCGCCATGTTGACGAGAGTGGTCGTGTCGGTCGTGGCCGAGAATTCGACGCGCAGCTCGTCTTTGTCCGTCAGCGTGTACACGACCTTCGCTGACACTGTGCCCGGGTAGCCCTCTTCACCATTCTTGGAGACGTAGTCGAGCTCCACTGCTGCCGCGTCCCGGTCGGGCAAGACTTTCGCCTCCCAGATCACTTTGTCCCAGCCGCGCTTGCCGCCGTGCAAGTGATTCGGCGGGTTGTTGGCCGCGAGCATGTACGTCTTCCCGCCGAGCTCGAAGCGCGCGCGCTTGATGCGGTTGGCGACGCGCCCGATGCTCGCGCCAAAGTACGGGCTGCTCTTGACGTAGTCGTCGACGTTGTCGAAGCCGAGCACGACGTCGTCGAAGTGCCCCATGCGATCGGGAACGTCGAGCTCGGTCAGCGTCGCGCCGTAGGTCATCACCTTGGCCGTCAGGCCATGCTTATTCTTGAGCGTGTACAACGACACCGGCCGGTCGTAGGCTTTGCCGAAGTCGGCTGTTGCAACGGAGTGCGTCGGCGCGGGCGGCACAGGAGCCGGGACCGGCGCAGGCTTGGCCTCGACGGCCAGCGGAGTAGGCGCAGGTGCGGGGACGACCGTCGGCTTGGCCGCCCCTGCGCCCGTCGGCGCTCCGCAACCGCACACCACAGTCAGTACGGCGCAAGCCGCGCCGCGTTTCATCTCGATATTCCAGCGCATGGTGCGCATAGGGTGCCCGCGAGCCGCCGGCTTGCTTCAAAAAACGACCGCTACTTGCGTAAATATCGGAAAGGTGGCGTCAGATTGTCGATCCAAACGCCGCCGGCCGGGCGACTCCTGGCGTCAAAAGAGCGCTCGTGCGGTTCAGGCGTCAGTCGCCGGTGCCTTGCGCTAGGTCATAGCCATGGTCAACGCTTGTGTGCTGAACTGTAAGAAAGGGATAGCTCCGGCGAAGCCTGTGGGATCCAGCCTTCGGCGTCACTGTGCGACTACCTCGGTGGCGGCGCGGTCGGCTCTGCCGTCTCTTGTTGGACGCAAGAAGACAGATCGAAGATCATGAACTCCAGAGCCAACTCTTGGGGCGTCAGCTCCTTGCTCACGCAGCCGAGCGGAAAGGGCGTCGCCTCGTCCGAGTAGTCAGCGGAGACGCCAGCGGCGCTCACGTGTAGGTCGGTGAACACCACGCGGCCGCAGGCCTCGGGTGCCGGCGTGTCGTCGGCCTCGGCCACTGGCGTGCCTATCGTGAAGTAGAAAAACCCGGCCGGAGACTTGCTGCGGTAGATCCAGTTCTGTGCTCGGTTTGGGTCCAAACTTTCGCAAGATGTCTTTGCGCCGTAGATGTTCAGGACACCGAGCGTGGCAGAAGCGTGCACGGCGTACAGCCACTGCGCGAACGCATCGCCCTTTGGAAAACCCACGCTCGCGCCGTCGCTCAGCGCTTGCTCGCTCGTGTAAATATCTGCCGCGAGCGGGCTTGGAATGTCCGGGCTCGAGCTAAATTGCGCGGCTTTTTCGATCGGCGCGTCGGCGTGGTTCAGCCAATTGTAGTGGTCGTGATCGAGGAACACGCGCCCTCCGCGGTTTTCGTAGTCCACCAACTGCGCGACGTTCGCCGCAGTTTGGATCGCGTCACACTTGTGGCCTTCGCACGAGAAGATGACGACGTCGTACTGACTGAGCTCGCCCGAATCAAAGAGCCGATTGGTGGACGGGAAAGGCTGCCCTCCCAGATTGGCTGCGAATTGATTGGCACCAAAATGCGGCGGCGTGCTTCCATTGTCGTCAGCCACGCAACCAACGAACATGTTGACTCGGCCGGCTCCGCTATCCGTACTGAACTCGGAATCGTCGATGCCGATTTTGCGCAGCAGGCATTCGAGCGCGTCCGAATGGCCAGTGGAGAGCGCAATCTTGGGGATGTCGCCCTCGCTGTGATTGCGAGGCAGGCGCGTGAGCTCGGGGTCGATGAGCGGGTTGTCCTGACACGCGATCACACTCGGGATGCTGGTTTTTCGGCGCCATTTGCCGATCTGGATGACCAAATCGAGCGGACCTGGGGGCACGCCTTCGAGCACGAATCTGCCGTCCGGGCCGCTCAGCGCAACGGCCTTCGCTGGCACGGGCTCGCTGCACTTTTCACAGGCCACTCTGCTCGCGAATGGCGGCAGCGCTTTGCCCGGATCCTCTGCAATGTAGACAACCGCGTTGTACAGCGGAGTTTCGCCAGCGGGATCGTAGACCGTCCCACTCACGGTCGTCTTCTTCCCGTTCGCACACGCTCCGTCCGACGGGACGACGTTCAGAGCGCCGCCGCTCGCCGTGTTGCCGCCGCCAGCGCCTGCGTCCAAGGCCCGCGAAGACCCACCGAGGCTGACCGTCGACCCTCCCAAGGAGCACGCGGCAAGGCTCAGCGCAAAACCGAACAGGGCACGCTTAATCAACGACCTCGCCGGGGCAACCCAGGATGAAGTTGACCGTGTTGCCGGCGGCGGCGCCTTTGATCTGGTCACACCAGGAACCGTACACAAGGACCTCCCGCTCGTCCGCGCCCGTGTAGTCCCAGCCGTCCGTATGGCTCAAATCTCGAGGCGCGCGCATGCCGTTGATGTGAACGGCCACATTGCTCGGGTCTGGCGGCGCACTAGTCAGCTCGAAGGTGCAGCTCGACACTTGGCCCGTAATCAGCTCGAGAGCCTTTACGAGCTCGTCTTTGGTGCTGGCCAGGTAGAATTTCGTTGCATCCGAGTCAGTGCGCGCCATTTTGCCGGCCGTTGCCATGTCGTTCAGCGCCTTGGTGGCGCTGTCCTTGGTGGTCGCGACGCCCACGACGAACGTGTCGAAACCTGCGCTTGCCGCGTTGGTGATGGATTTCACCGCGCCGGTGCGCGCCGCCGAGGTGTCTTTCTCGTTGTTCGCGCACGACGGCTCGCCATCGGTGGCCAGCAGGATGAACTTGGGATTCGGGTCTTTGAGCGTCTTTAGGTAGGTCACAGCGGCGTCAACGGCGTCGCCGGTGGGCGTGCCGTTGCCGTCGGGTGTTGTCGCGCTGATCGCGTCAGTGACGGCCTTGGCGTTGGAAGCTGCGAGCGCGACGGTGATCGCGCTCGTCACTGAACCCGCAACGCACTCCTCGCCTTCGCCTTCGGGAAATGTTTTGAGGCCCCAGGAGACTGTCGCACCCGTTGACGTGACAACCTCGTTCACGCCCGGCACGACCAAATCCCACTTCGAGCTACCGCTGCTGCCGCTTGGTGGGTCTTGCATGGAGGCCGAGCGGTCGAGCACGAGTAGCACTTCGGCGGGATTTTGCGCCAGATTGAAGTCTTGGTGAGCGCATTCGCCGTTCATGACCTCGCCGCTGTTCGTACCTCCGTCGACCATCGTCACGTTCAGGTTGCTCGCGCCGCCGCTCGCCGGAACGTAGCCCGCTCCGGCCGCGCCATTGCTGGGCGAGGCGCCAGCGCCGGAGGCCAGACTGCCCGCGTCAGTGACTGACGAGCAGGCGACGAGAGGCAGCAGGCAGAGCAGTGGGGAAAGCAGCTTTCGAATGGTCACCGTAGCTAATGCACGGGGAGCAGGTTTCGATCACTCGTGCCAGGATCAGGCGCTAGTGAGCCGGGCAATCATGCTTTAATGGTCCGCGTTGCTCGACGCGATCACCGGGCGCTGGCGCCATTGCCTCATTACCGTCGCCGCACTGGGCGCCGTGTCGCTCGGTGCAAGCAGGTCGCGCGCCCAGGAATTGGACGGAATTCTGCTGTCTTACGAGGCGCCCGCCGGCTGCCCGGAGGTAGGGGATTTTCAGCGCAGTGTGCAGCGGCGCTCGTCCCGCATCCGCTTCGTGGATGAGGGCTCGCACGACCGCGAGCTGTCGATCCACCTGAGCGCGGACGGAGATTTCACGCGCGGCGAGCTGCGCCTCATCGAGCACGACGGCAGCGTGCGGCAGCGCAGCGTGCGCTTCAGCAGCTGCCTCGAGGCGGTGGAGGGCTTAGCCCTGATCAGCACCGTATCGCTGGACCCGCAGGCGTTGCTACAGCCTGCGGAAACGCCGCTGCCAGCGGACGCACAGCCCGCTACCAACGCACAGCCCGTTACCGCAGCGCGCGCAGAACCCCGCGGACCAGCGCCGGACGCCCGCCGCACCAAACCCGCCGCGGTCGGGGCCGAAACGGCCGTCGGGTTCGCCCTCAACGCAGCTTTTCACGTTGTTCCAGAGACCGCGGTTGGCGGAGCGCTGTTCCTGGACGTCGCTTCCCGCTCGCACACCGTATTGGCGCCCCTGCTGCGCGGCTCGCTCAGCCACGTGGAGCGGCGCGGGCTGAGCGAGCCCGGCGGCAACGCCAGTTTTTCAAGCTCGCTCGTTACGCTGTCTGCCTGCCCGCTGCGGCTCGGGGCGACCGCGCTAGTGTTCCGCCCGTGCGCGCTCGGCAGTGGCGGCTTGCTGCGCGCCTGGAGCTCGAACACGCCGGACCCGCAAGCGCAAAGCCGGCAATATTGGTCCTGGGGCGGTTCGGCAATACTCTTCCTCAAGCTCAGCCAAGCCCTCGAGCTCACTCTTGATTCAGCGCTCGGCGTTACGTTGGTTCGCGATCAATTCACGCTCGGCGGTGCGCGCTTCTGGCAAACACCCGCGCTGTATCTTTCGACCGGTTTGGGGCTTCGTTTCGCTTTGCAGTGATCGAAAGCGCGAGCCGCCGCATTACCCCCGCAGGCAATGAGCGGTATTTTGCAGCTCGTGGTGTCGAACCCCGTCAAACCAGCGCCCGCGGAGGAGTCGAAGGCTCGGCTGGAACGGCTGTTCACCGATCACCACGACTTCATCTGGCGCCTCGTGCGGCGGCTCGGCATGAGCACCGGTGGCGCAGACGACGCGGCACAGCACGTATTTCTGATCGCCGCAGAACGGCTCGCCGACATCAGGCTCGGCAGCGAACGCGCGTTCCTGTTTGGGACGGCGCTGCGCGTCGTGCGTACGCACTGGCGCGCCGATCGCCGCTTCGTGCTGGAGGAGGACATGGACGTTCGGCTCTCGGAGGCGCTCCGCCCCGAAGACTTGGCAGACCAGAACCGCGCACTGGATCTGATGGAGCGCGTGCTGACCGGCATGACGCTCGACCTGCGGACCGTGTTCGTGTTGTGCGAGCTCGAGGGCCTGACCATGCCTGAGGTAGCGGCGTTGCTCGAGATACCGGTGGGGACTGCCGCGTCGCGCTTGCGTCGCGCGCGCGAAGCCTTCCGCGCCGCCGTCCTTGCGCTCGAGCGCAAGCTTCAACGAGGTCGCAAGGAATCATGAGCGATCTAAAATTGCTCCCACCCGATCCTCCAACGCCGCTAGAACGGCTGTTGCTCGATGCTGCGGCGAGCGAAGCGCCGTCCACGGAGCAGCGACTGCGCGTCCGCCAAGCGCTCGGGTTGCCGACCGCGGTCGTCATGCCGGCGGCGCAAGCAGGTCGCAGCGCGGTACTGGTGAAAGGGGTAGTCGTCACTGCCGTCGTAGTCGGGGCGGCGCTCTTGTTCGTACTTTCAGGGCGAGGACACCCCGCGCCGGCTCCGGCTAGTCCGCCCGTTGTGCCACGATTTACGGCAAATCCGCCGCCAACGCTCAGAGTCGAAGCGCTGTCGCCGGCTGTCGAAGCGGCGCCCCCCGCGCTAGCCGCAGCCAAGCCGCCAGCCAAGAGCGCGGCCAGCGTCGCTCACCCTGCAACCGAAGCAGGCTCTGATCTGAGCGAGCAGCTGCGTTTGCTCGAAAGCGCGCGCCGCGCCGTGGCGACCGGGGATGCCCGGGCGGCATCACGAGCGCTGAGCAGCTACAGCTCGCAGTTCCCGCACGGAACGTTCGCCCAAGAAGCGGCCGTGCTGCGCATCGAAACCGTGGACTTGCAGGGTAACCACGCGCAGGCAGCGGCGCTCGCGCGCAGCTTCCTGGCGAGGCACCCCAATAGCCCACACGTTGGCTTAGTACAGGGCATCGCGGCGCGGGCTCAGTAGCTCACTCACACTTCAGGGTAGCCAAGCCCTTGCCGGCGCCCACCACGGCGCGCAGGCCAACGTGCACGCATTGAAATGAATCGGCGTGGTACGTGTACCCGAGCGCAACCGGATAGGCTGCAGTCGTCTTCCACTCCGTCGCGTTCACCGTGCCTGCGCTACCTGCATCCCAGCTTCTAGACCGATCGTCATGTTCCGAATGATGACGTTGTGCGAGTCACCCACGACGCGAATTTCATTTTTATTTCGACCGTCTGCGCCGGCAGCGTGTGCTGTACGGAGCGATCCTTGATGGTCGAAAAATCGAACTTGCCCG
>OLLW01000631.1_pt1 | contig 16025 bp, 10 predicted proteins | sample 1604611 | NCBI WGS metagenome assembly OLLW01 (sample SAMEA104055725, study PRJEB20765) | soil metagenome | biome: Arctic tundra; feature: Polygonal ground; material: soil | place: USA | collected 2011-09 | depth 0-0.5 m | reverse complement strand
CGAATTCGAACATGGAATCGGAGCTTCGCGACCCCCGAAGTCCCCGACTTGACCGCAAGCCGCGGGGCATTTCTTAGTAGACCGACGTAGATCGGCGGTCACGCGAGGGCACGAGAGCGTCCCCAGCGCTCGCGCGAGTCTCAAGCCATGGTTCTGGCAGGCCGCCCGCACTCACGAAGGCAAAAACCCCACCCTGATCGAGAGGGACCAATCATGAGGGGAACTGGCGCGGAACGCTCAACTCGCGCCAACCGCCGCGCCCTCGAGAGGGGCCTCTCTGCTGGCAACTCCGCGGGCGGAGTTGCGCGGAGAGTCGTCATGCGACGCCGAAGGCTTTGCCGCAACGCTTCGTGTCGCGTGACCATCAATCCTGCAGGTAGCGCAGGTCGGAGTTTTCGCGGCGCCAGATCACGCTGTCCATGAAGTAGTGGTGGATGTTGACGAAGGCGAAGAAGGCGGCGAAGTAGGGGGTGGCGCCGAGGGGCCCGAAGCGTTCGTGGCTCTGGCGGTGCTCGGTCAGGCGCGCGCCGTCGATCAGATCGGGGGCGCCGTGGAAGAGCAGCCAGCCAAGCGCGACGGACGAGACCGCGAGCAGCGCTAGGCGCTGTGCGGGCGAGGGGCCGAAGAAGGGCTCTTTTTGTGCGGATTTCGCCTTATTGTGGGTCAGAAGCCAAACGAAGTATAGGTATTGCATCGAGTGCAACGCCGGGATTATGTACACGAGCAGCGGGTCGGCGCTGGAATACACGGACCAGATCCAGATCGACACCAAGAGCCCAGTGAGCGGCGCGAGCGGTGGCAGGCGACGCTCGCGCTGCCATTTCCGAAACAGCACTGCGGCCAGCAGCAACGTGCTTGCCGCAAATGCCGCGAGCGTGCTGCGCTCGAGCCAGAGCGGACGGCTGATGGACCAGTAGATCACGCCTTTCTCTTCGGCCAAGGCGGCGGGTGTGGCCGGGCTAGCCCAGGCATAGGCCCAGCCCGCGAAGCAATGCGCCAAGATCGCGCGCCGCTCGAGCACGTTGAAGCGCACGCCACGCCGCGCCGACAGCACGCTCAGCACGCCGAAGCCTTGCTTCACGTAGTGCCAGCCGACTAGCCAGAACATCACCTGAATCAACGCGCCCAGGGCCACGGCGGAACGACTAGAAAGCCCTAAAATGAGCCAAATCGCCAGCGCTGCCGGGACGAGCAAGCCGGCGAAGAGATAGCGAACGCGCTGCGCCGGCGCGAAGGCGTCAGCGAACGCGCGCCGTTTCGCATCTTTATAGAAGAGCAGATACGTGACGGCGAAATGCGGATCGTTGATCAAATGCGCGCCATGGAACATCAAGAAGCCGACCGCGAGCTCGGCTGAGTCGAGGCCGATCACTCCGCGCAGTAGCCACAGTGCCGGAAACAGAATCAGCGTGACACCGCCTACCGCCAGGAACTCGACGCTAGCCGGTACGTGCGTGCGCGGCCCGGGCTCCGTGTGGCTCGCTGACAAGCTCGTGTCGGCGCTGGTCATGCGCGGAGCGCCCTCGCGACGCGCGCTCCGTCGTCTGCACTAGGCAACGCGCTCGCAGCGCACGAGCCCGCGGCGTACACGCCGTCGCTGGCGATCCCCTGCGCGCTGAGCTCCGGCAGGTAGCCGCGCGCGGATTCGAAGCGAAGCGTGACGCCCATTTGGCCGAGCAGCTCGACGGCGGGCGAGCCGAGGCCGTCGACGGCGACCGCGGAAACCACCAATTCCCTGGATTTGTCTGCCTCGCGATACAGGACGCGCGTCACCGCGTGCCGGCCTTTGGCGCGCTCCACTTGGCCGGGCTCGAAGCGGAACACGCCAACTTGTTGGCGGGCTTCGGCGAACGCGCGCGAGAAGCGTCCCTCTCCGACCAACGCCACGCGCTTGCCGATCGAGATCCCTGAGCGCCACAGCCTGAGCGCCGCGCGCGCCGAGAAGATACCAGGCAAATCGTTGTTGCCGAACGTGGGCGTTGCGTCGTGGGCGCCACTAGCGATCAGTACTTGCTTGCAGCGCATGTAGCTGGCGCGCTCGGGGCCTTCCAGCAGCGCTGTGATTCGCCCTGTTCCATCCTCTGGCTCGCGTGACAGGAGCAGCGCGGTCGTCGCGTGCCTGAGCTGTGCCCCCGCGTCCCGCGCGCGCTGCACGAGCTGCGCCGCGCGCGCGGGCTCGAGCGCCCCGAGCGAACCGCCGAGCGACAGCGCGTCGTCGATGAGTAGGGCGCGCGTACCAAGCACCGCCGCAGCCGCTAAACCGGCGGCGCCGCCGCCCACGATCAGCACTTCTACGTCGCGCCGTTCGGCCTCCGTTGCGAGCATGGCTTGCTCGGGCAGCTGTCCGAGGCCACTCATGCGCCGCGCAAAGCTAGTCAGCAAGCGCGAAGTGCCCGCGCCCGCGAGCAAGCGATGATGATCGAAGCCCTGCGGAAACAGCAGATCCGTCGCTTCGTACAGATCGACATCGCGCGAACCGAGCACGTTTTGAGTCTCTACGCGGTCGCCGTCCGCGGCGGGCGTCAGGCATGTCATCACGTTGGGCACACCGTTGACGCGAGCGGTGCACCCGTCGCACGCCCCGCGCAGACAATACGGACCACGCGCCCGATGCAACTTTGGGCTGCGCGCCAAGAGCAGTCTGCCCGCCGCGATCAACCCGCCGGCCAGCACCTCACCGCGCTCCACCGTGACCGCCTTGCCGTCATGCGTGATCGTTACCGGATCGCTCGTCGGTCTGATTCTGGACGCGTCGCTCACCGAAACACTATAGACTTGGGCTACCGAATGCGAAAAGCGGTCGCGGTTTACGGCGGAAGTTTCGATCCCCCGCACATCTCTCATGTGCTGGCCGCCGTGTACGCGCTCAAGGTCGGCGGCTTCGAGCAGGTGTTGGTCGTACCCGTGTTCGAACACGCCTTCGGCAAGCAGCTGGCGCCGTTCGAACATCGCTTGCGCATGTGTGAGCTGTCGTTTGCTGGCATCACGGGCGTGGAAGTGTCGTCGGTGGAGGGTGAGCTGCAGGCGCCAAGCTTGACATTGCGTACCATCGAGCATTTGGCGAGCGCGCATCCGGATTGGGTAATGCGCCTTCTGATCGGCACGGACGTGCTCTCGGAGACCTCGAAGTGGCACGCCTTCGAGCGCATCAGCCAGCTCGCCCCCCCGTACGTCGTGGCGCGCCCCGGCTTCGATCACCCGAACGCTCACGCCGCGCTGCTGCCCAACGTGTCTTCCACTCGCGTCCGCGAAGCCCTCGCCACTCGCGGCAGCAAAGCGAGCGCCGCGCTGCTCGCCGTCAACGTGCCAAGCGCAGTGCTCGCCTATTTGAACGAGCACGGTCTGTATCGGCGCTAGGCTGTCTCGCCGGGGCTTTCGCCCCGGAACCCCTCGCCTGCTGCGCAGGCCTGCTAGCGCAGCGCCGCCGCAAAATACTGAACTTCAACTCACTCGCGCTGCGCTAGCGCACGTCCAAGTCGCGCAAGCACTCGGTTGCCGCCAAATAGCCAGCGCAGCCGATCACGGAGCCCGCGGGATGGGTGCCCGCGCTCGCCGAGTACAGACCAGGAATCGGCGTGCGATGGGGAAACCGTCCGTGACGGCGTACATCGCTTTGACCAACTCGCTCTTGAAGCCGAAACGCTCCAAGTATTCACCAACCGAGCCGCGGCACAGGCGCACGAAGACCTCACGCAGCCCGTCGCGCACGTACCGCTCTGCTGTCTCCTCGATGCTGAATGGTTGGGTGAGCCAAGTTGGCGCGATGTCCTCGCGCAGCGCGGCTAGCTCGGCTTGCAGGCGCAAATGCGCCTGGAAATCCGCGCGCGAGAAGAAGCTCACGAATTGGCGCTCGAGCTCGGCTTGGTCCGAGCCGAACAGCAGATAGCCTTCGCCGCGAGTGGGCAGAAAGTAATGCAGGATCCCTGCGCAGCACTGGGATCTCGATCTCGAGCTTGGCTAGCAGCTCGGGTGGCATCAGGCCGAGCAGGTAAGCGCCGGTGGAGTGCGGCAAGTCCGGCGCGCGCGGGAACGGGTACTCGGTGCGCGTCGCTCCGCCGATCACCGGTGCACGTTCCACGACCAGCACGCGCAGGCCGGCGCGGGCCGCGCACAGCGCCGCCACGAGCCCGTTGTGACCAGCGCCGACCACCAGGACGTCATAGTGTTGGCCGCGCACTCTGCTTCCCGAAACAATCGCCGGGTGCTGCGGGTTCATGTCGCTCTTGCTTACCGCATGCGTGCGCTGTCGAACAGTGCTCCAGCGCAGCTCAGCCTGAACTGCTTACGGCAGCGCCGACCAGAGCTTCCAAAAGCCGGCACTGCTAGGCCACGCCTTGCATGATCTCGAGCTCGGTCGCGAGGTACGCAAGGATGCCGCGCAGGAGGCGACCGTGTTCTTCGGCTTGATCGTAAAAGTCTTGTTGTGGGATGCGGAGCACGATCGAGTCGCTCAAGGCGCGCGCGGCGTAGCTCGGTAAAGCGTTGCAGAACGCTGCCGGACCGCCCACCAAGTCTCCGGCGTCGTGCGTGAAATGCCCGCCGGAAGTGTGAGTGACCTCGATCAGCCCGGAGGCGACAACGAAGAAACTTTCGCCGTCATTGCCGGTTTCGAACAGCGATTGCGACTCCTTCAAGAACAGTGTCTCTGCAACGGTCGCTAGACTTGCGATGGCTTGCATGCCGGCGCGGCGCAAGAACGAAGCTTGGCGCAGGGCCAAGATGCGATCGTAAGGCTCGAGCGCCGAGGGCACGATGCCCGGCGGCGGCTCGCTGTGGCGCGGCAGCCGGTCTGCGAGCTCGCGCCACCGGCCGTGTAGTTGCGTCGCGAAGTTCTTGATCGCCGCGCGCGCGACCTCAGCGTTGTCTTCGAGTAAGTCGAACCAATCCGCGCTGCGAATCACCAGCGCCCTGCTCGGTACGAGCGCGCGACAGGCGCGCCGACGAGGGCGTTCGAGCACTGCGTCGACGACGCCGACCACGGAGAACCCCGAGAACTCGATCGACTTCTGGCCCTCCATTTCCAGCGCGACGCGGCCTTCGGTCAAGAACAGGAAGCGGTCGGGGGGATCGCCTTGTGCGAATGCCAGCTCGCCCGCCGCCAGCTCGAGGTCTAGCAGCAGCTCGATGAAGCGCACGTGCGCGGCCGCCGGCATGCTCGGAAACAGCGAGCGCATGAGCAGCTCGCGCTTGACGCGTTGCGCATCGGGAATGCTCAAACCGGGCGCTCCAAGAGTTGCATCAGATTCGTGCTTTCGGGCGCGCGCGGCCTAGCCAACGCAGCCACGGCGTGCGTCGCGAGATCGCGCAAGATAGCGTCCGGATCTCGCGACAAGAGCTCGAGCGTGTCGTGCGCGCTGGCAAAAACGCCAACCAGCTCCGCGGCGCGACGAGCGCGCTCTGCTGCCGGTAGGTCCTCCACGACGAGCCGAAGCAACGCAGCGACGTCGTCAGCGGCGCGACCAAAGCCGCGGATCAGGGCATCCAAAAACTCGATCGCTTGACCGCGCTGCCGCCGGTCCGCTGACGACAGAGCCGCGAAGATGGTGCGAATGTCGTCGCCCCGGTGCACGATCTGCAAGAGCCGCGCGATACGGTCCACCGATTGCTGGATCTTGTCATCCAATAGCTCGATCACGAGCTTCACGGACAAGCGCGGCGCAGCGGTCGTATCTTCGACCAGTGAAGCCCGCATCGAGAACAGGCGCAGGTATTCGATGGCGTTGCGTTTCAGCTCGTCAGTGACCGGTGCGACTGCGATCACGAGCGACGTTTCGCGAGCCAATTGACCTAGGCCGCGGAGCGCTTTGTAGCGTACGAGACCCTCGTTGTCCCCGAGCATGACCTCGAGCAGCAGCTTCACCGCGGCCGCGCTGGCAAACGCCGAGATGCTACGCGGGATGTGAATGCGCACGCGGCGCTCCGCGTTGGGGTCGGCCAGAGTGGCCTTGAGCGCTTGGAATGCCGGTTCACCCAAACGCGCGAGCCCGCGGCGCGCTGACAGCCGCTCGTCCGCCCATTGCAAACGGCTGATCAAGAACGGAATGCTCGACTCGTCCCCGATCAACTCCAAGGATTCGGTGACGGCGCGCAGCAGCGCTGGCAAGCGCGCCAGGCCGAGCAGGATGCGCGTGGCGTCTGGCGGTGGGTGCGCAGCGAGCGCGTCGATGAACGCGAGCTTGAGCGTGTGCTCCGCGTCGTCGTCGCGAAACAGCTCCCAGCGCAGTGGGTCCTTGGGTAAGGCCTTGCCGCCGAGCTGCGCCAGATACAGCGCGGCAAAGGCCCGCAGCGTCGGGCTCGGGTGCTCTAGGACTCGCTCGAGCACTGCCGACACGCCGGACAGCGCGAACGCGCGCACCGCCGCTTGCTGCACACGCGGGCTCGGGTTGTCCAGCAACCGCTCGCCGAGCGCCAGCCAATCTCGGCGATCTGTACCGCCGAATAGCTCGAGCGCGCGAATCAACACGCGCTCGTCGTTGTGATGCAGGATCAAAGCGGGTATCAGCCGATCGCGTTTGCGTTCGGCCAGCACGTTCAGGGCCGCGATGACTTCGTTGGCCTCCGGTTTGGCGAGCGCTTCGACAAGCATCTCGAGCGAGGTCAGGTCGAGCTCGCCGAGCGTGAAATCGCGCTCGACGCTGCCGCGGCTGAGCGCGCTCCGAAATCGCGCAATGTACGGTCTGCGCAGGCCAACTCCGACCAAAAGCCAGGCGCTCGAAATCCCCGCTGCGCATAGCGCAAGGAGTACGGGCGATGGGCTCCTGTGCATCGTGACACCGAGCAGGACTATGCCGGCCAAGGCTTGCGTGCCACGCGTCACGAGCGAGTCGACCAGACCGCGGCCGCGGGCTTGGTTCTCGACGGGCGCCCAGAGCAGCTCAGAGGCGACTCGCCCGAGCGAATTGCGCAATGCCGAGTCCGTCGCCTTGAACGCCACGACCATCACGAACGGCGCGCCGAAAAGCGCCGAGCTCGCACCGCCGAACGTGAGCAGAATGGGTGCGGTCAGCGCCAGGCCCAAGACCCCGACTCGTTGCACCACACGACTCGTCACTGTGAGCTGTAGCAGCAACGACCCAACGTTGAGCGCGAGCTGATAGCGCGCGAAGAATGGGCCAAGCTGGCTCGGCAGTAGCGTCCCCGCCACTTTGGCGCGAAACAGGTAGTCGATCGCCGTTGCGACCGCGACGGACAGCGCTGCGATTGCGGCGAGGCGCCACAGGAAAGGATCGCGGCCGAGCTTCGTGAGCTCGGGAGCGAGTGGTGTTTTGCTGCTGCTCGGGCTGACATCAGGGTCATCGAGTTGGATTTTGGTGGCAAGCAGCGCGGCGCAGAAATAAGCGGCGGTCGCGGCGGATAAGAGCGTTCGCGTCCGCAGCGGCGCCATCTCCAGCATGAACGTCGCGGCGCCTGCACCCGCGATGGCGCCGAGCACTCCGCCCGAGGCAAGCGGTCCGAACAGGCGCCGGCTCTGCGCCGCGGAAAACAGCGTCCCGGCGAGCAACCAAACTTGCCCAATCAGCAAAGTGGCAGAAAGTGCTCCAAACACATACAGCGCGAACACCATCCCCGACGAAGCCGGACGCGTTCTGAACCAGACCGTGATGGACGAGGTGAGGATCAGTGACACGACGAGCGCGTTGCGCGCGCCAGCGCGGCGCGTCAGACGAACGTTCAGCGGCGTCACCACGAGCATGCCTAGCGCGACGGCGACGTACACCAACGCCAGCATTTTCGGCGGGAGCTTGACGAGAAACAGCGTGTCGCGGGCCGTTTCGAGCAGCGTGTGACCAGCGATGGTCAGCATCAGCACGAAGAACACGCGCAGAAACAAACCGACTTCGTCGGAGCGGAGGTCGAGCAACCTGCTCCGGCCGAACGTGCTCACGAGGCCCATCCTGACAAATCTGCGTCCGCCGCGCGAGACTGCCCTTGCCGAGTCGTTGGCCGGAGGCTAAATTTCAAGCCGTGCCGACCTGCCACCAGCGGAACCTGGGCGTGCGCGCGCGTGACCAATCGCTGCGCGGCGGAGTGCTCATGGCGGGCGTGGCGCTTGGGGCGGTCCTGCTCGCCGCCCACTTCAAGCTACCGCGGCGGCTGGACTGGGTGGTCGGGCTTCCCGTAGCGCTTTCCAGCTATCTGCTGATCTCGGGTATCTTCGGCATCTGCTTGTTCAACGGCCTCAAGGGCCAGCGCGCCGCCGATCACGGGCCCGAAACAGTGCTCGACCCTTCGGACCGCGTGCAAATGCGCAACCGGGCACTGTGGGCCGTGTCGGCCAGTTTGCTGATCGCGTGTGGTTTTGCGGCAGCGTTCGTCACGCGCCTGTGAATCTCCACGGCTTCGCCGCGCGTCGCCGCCAATCAGGTGACGATTCCAGCATGCGCACAGATCGAGCCTTGTCCGGGTTCCTGGCCGCGGTAAGGTTCGGCCATGGGCGGAATGGACCTTCGAACGCGGACTTCGCTTTTTTGCGGAGTACTGGCGTTGGCGATCGCCGTGTCCGTGCTGCTGAAGGGCAAGCCCCGCCTCCCTCAGCTGTTCTTCACCGGTTTGGCGGGCGATATCGGGCTCTGGTACCTGGCCCAGTGGCTGTACCACGTCGGACGCAGTGACCTGTGGGCTCGTTGGACCGCCGTCCTGGCGGTGCTGCTGCCGCAATTCGCGGTGCACTTGTTCGAGTCCATCGTGCCCGGGCCCGGTCGCCCGTCGTCGCTAAAACGCGTGGCCGGCATCTTGATGGTGCCGATGCTCGTCTTGGTGCTCACTGAGCGCCAGCACGGCCTCGTGCGCGGCGCGGTGATTCTGTACGTGTTCGGGCTGATTGCCGCGGCGTTGTGGACGCTGCTCATGCGCGGCGAGCGCAGTGGCTCGCGCGCGGTGCAGCGCCGTGTGCGCTTCCTCGTGTTCATTGGTGCGCTGGCAGCGACCTTCAGCTTGGCGGATTTCTTGTGGTTCATCGGCGCGCCGCTGCCGCCGGTCAGCGCGGTGCTCAGTATCGTGTTCTTGTTCGTGCTCTCCGAATCGCTGACGCGCGAGCGGCTGGTCGACTTGTACGACATCCTCGGCCAGCTCCTGGTGTCGACTGCGCTGGCCTTTGCGCTAGCCGGTATCTTCTATGTATTCGTGGTGCTCTTCGGCGGCTTCGAGACCATGTATTTGGGCGCAATTTTGGCTGCAATCGTGATCCTGGTGCTGTTCGAGCCATTGCGCACCAAGGCGGAGGCCTACACGCACAAGGTGTTCTTCCGCGAACGCGTCGATCTGGAGCGCGCGATCGGTCGCGCGCGTGGCGAGCTGGTGCACGTGCTGCAGGTCTCGGAGCTGCAGAGCGTCGTGATTTCCGCGCTAGAGGCGTCGCGTCGAGCGACCGGCGCGGCCCTGTACTTGCCCGACCCGTTGGGCTCCGATTTTGCGCTCGCGTCGTCGTTCGGTCCCGTGGCTCCGGTTCGCATCGACGTCGTCACCGCGCGCCCACTGATCGAGCGGCTGATCGCCAGCTCCTCGATTGTGTTGGAAGAGGTGAGCTTCAAGTTCGTCGAGAGCCGTCGTACGGGTTGGACGCGCGAGGCCGAGGCCGACGAACGCCTGCTGACCGCCGCGGAAGTACTCGGACCCTTCAAGCAGGCCGTGTGCTTGGGCATCCACGGTGAACGGCAAGATCTGCTCGGCATCCTGCTCGTCGCTGACGACCGCGTGCGCGACGCGTTTTCGCCGGACGAGGTCGCGTTACTCGAGTCGCTAGCCGTGCAAAGCGGCGTGGTGATCGAAAATTCCCGACAATACCGGCGCATGCAAGAGCGGGATCGCCTGGCCGCGCTGGGCCAAATGGCCGCTGGTTTGGCGCACGAGGTCAAGAACCCGCTGGGCGCCATCAAGGGCGCGGCGCAGCTTCTGGGCGACCCGAGTCACGACACCAAGCTCGGCCACGCGGACATGGAGTTCGTCAGCATCATCTTGGAGGAGGTCGAGCGGCTCGACCGCGTGGTGGGCTCGGTGCTCGACTACGCGCGGCCGTCGAAGGGCGACGCGGGCGCCGTAGACGTGAACGCCGTGGTCAAGCGCACGCTGACCGTGCTCGCCTCCGACCGCACCGAGGAGTGCGAGCTGCGCACTGATCTCAGCGAGAGCTTGCCGCCAGTGCGCGCGGATGCTGAGCAGCTTCGGCAAGTCCTGATCAACTTGATCCGCAATGCGGTGCAGGCGATGGGCGGCCACGGTACCGTACAGGTGACCACGCGTCGTCGCAGCGAGCGCTCCTCAACGGCCATCGGTCGCGACTCAGTTGTCGTGCCGTCGGACTGGATCGAGATCGCGGTGCGCGACGAAGGGCCGGGCATGGCACCCCAAGTTCAGAAAAACCTATTTGTGCCATTTTTCACCACCAAGGATCGCGGCACCGGTCTCGGCCTCGCGATCAGCCAGCGCGTGGTCGAGGACATGGGCGGCCGGATCGAAGTGGTGTCGCGTCCGGGAGCCGGTTCGACCTTTTCCTTGGTGTTACCGGTCGCAGTCGAAGCGCTCGTCCCCCCGCGTCCACAGCCTCCTGGCCAAGCGCCGCAGCGCGAAGACGCCCCGGCTTCGCCCCGCCTTAGTGTCCGGCCGGTGCTGTCCGCCCCGCCCGGCCCCGGGCGAGCTTGACCGGTTCTTCCTAGGGGACCTATGATTTTTCCCTCCAACTTTCCAACGCTTGCCGGCTTCGGACCCCGAGCCTCCCTTCGCCCTCGATCATGACAAAGCGCTTCGCTCCGAAACCGAGCGGCTCCGAGCCGAGCCCAAGCGAGCCGCGCTTCGGTTTGCGCTTCATCTCGGGCAAGTACCAGGGCGGCGAATACGCGCTCGCGGAGGGTCAGGAGATCGTGATCGGCCGCTCCAGCGAGCTCGACATGGTGTTGGTCGAGGAAATGGTGTCACGCAAGCACGCGCGTATCGCGCTCGCTGAAGGCGTGATCAGCATCGCGGACTTGGGCTCGACCAACGGCACCTTCGTCAACGGCGAGAAGGTCGACCAGGGGACCCTGAAGGAGGGCGACCGCGTCCTGATCGGCACGAACATCCTCAAAGTGATCGCGCTCGGCAAAGACGACGATGGCCAGCTGGATCTGAAGGCGGTTGGCGGAGGTCGCGTTACCGCTCGCCAGCGCGCGACCCTGAACCGAAGCGGCGAAGAAGCGCCGCGCATGTCGGGCAGCCTGGAGGAGATCCCGCTACCTGATTTGCTTCAGCTCTTCGGTACCTCGAAGAAGGACGGTGTGCTCGTGCTGCGCACGGAGGCGCGCGAAGGGCGCATCTTCTTGAAGGAGGGCAAGGTGCGCTTCGCCGCGATCGACGGACTGGAAGGCGTGCAGCCGCTCAAGGCCGTGTACCGGATGCTGGAATGGCATCGCGGTGTGTTCGCGCTCGACCCGCCTGACACGCGCGAGTTCGAGGCTCCGGTCGATTCCAGCGCGCAAGAAATCCTGCTGGAGGGCTTTCGCCAACAGGACGAGCTCAACGCGATGCGCAGCCGGCTACCCCCGCTGGCTAACAAATTGCGCCTAAAGGTGCCGCTCGAAGCCAAGCTGCGTGAGCTAAACCCGACCGAGCTCGACCTGATTCAGGAAGTCGTCAGCGCACCCTCCCTGGAGGCCGTGTTCGACACCGCAACCGGTACGGATCTGGACGCAGCGAGGTCTATCGTGTCGTTGGTGCAGCGCGGCTACTTAGAGTCCGTCGACTGAACCGGGCTCTTGCCGCGCGGTAACCCGCTCACGACTAGCTCGTTCAAGGCGCGCTTTTGGTCAGGGTCCGACTCGAGCAGCGCGGCTTCTCGAATCAGGCGATCGAGCAGCGCCCATTGAGGGTGAGTTTCTCGCAACTCCTTCACAGAGACGAACGCTGCGCGGCGCTCGTCCAGCGGCGCGTACTCCAGGTAGGCGCCGAGGTTGCGCAATGCGTCCCGCTCTAGCCGCAACACAACAGGCAAGAATTTCCCCGCCGGGCTGTCAGTGAGCTCTAGAGCATGTTGCTCTTTCTGTAGCGCGAGCGAGCCGGACGGTAACGGCTTTGCAGGCGAGAGCTTGGACGGCGCGAGCTTGGACGGCGAAGTCGCGGGGCTCGAGGCAGCGGGCGCTGCGCCGGGGTTTCCCGTGACGCGCTTCTCACCCAGCTCTGCGAGCGACTGATAGCGGGCCCGTTCCGAGAGCCGAGCCAGCGCCAACGCGCCGTCCGCCAAGACCGGCAGGAGTCGTTCGATCGGCACGCTGGGATCGAGCTGCTCCATCGCAGACAAGGCGCTAGCGGCTGCGCGGCACAGCGCGGCGTCGCCGTCCTGGTGCAGAACGACCGTGCAATCGTCGAGATTGGGCTTCGTTTGCCAGCGATCCGCGGCCCGCTTTTGCTCAGCGGCGAAGTGCCCGGACCGCGCTTTTTTGGCAAAATCTCGCGCAGCCGAAGCCGAAGCCGATGGCGCGAGAGCCTGCGAGGGATCGCGATGCCGGCAGGAGACGAGGCCGAGCCCAAGCACCGCGATCGCCCAGCTGTGCTTGCTCAGTAGACGCCGCGCCACTCTAGACCGTAGAAACCGAACAGCGATGCGACTTGATGCATGAAGTCGATGACGCTCTTGTAGTTCGTGACGCGAATCACGAACGCTGAATCTGCTTGCACGGGTTGGTTCACGCAGTAGGTGACGCCAGCCGGACAAGCAGTGTTGTCCGCATAGCGCTTGACGGTCATCTCCCCAGTCGTCGGGTCGGTGCTGTCGATGGCGTAGCCCTTTGCGGTCAGCACGTTCATCCACTCAATTGCACGCGCTGCGATCCCGCGTTGCACGGTCTTGCCGTTGATCACTTCGGTACCGTAGCTGTGGGCGATGAACTCTTGCCCGCTTTGAGGATCCCGCCAGGCGATCGTCTCCGCGGTCGGGAATCCCGGTGCAGTGTCCACACCGACCTGCCAGACGCGCATCATGTCGACCCAGTTCAGCTTCCAACTTTCGGCCAAATTCAGCATCGAGAAGAAGGTCACGAACTTTTGCAGCTCGAAGCCGAGCTCGGCATCCACAGCCAGCGATTCCTTCGGGGTATTCGAGGCGTCCAGCATGCCGCTCGGGAATTCCGAGCATTGCAGGCGGCCTTGCGTCGGCCAGCACTCTTGCGGCGCTGCTGTGGGCCACCACGCGGTGAAGCCCATCGGCTGGGTCAGCGCGCCGTTGGCATCGACGTTCGGCTTGCCTTTCGTGGAGGCCACGCGCCAACCCTTGATGTCGTCGTCTTCCGTCAGCGAGTTGGCGAGCAGGCGCCGCATGCCGTCCGGGAACAGCGTGGCGAAGCTGGTGTTGCGGTAGCGGCCGTCCACGAAGTCGTCGCGTGACTCGCTGACGAAGCGGTCTTCGGAGTCCGTCAGCATGTTGATGGCGAGCGATTTGTCGTAGTAGGAACCGACGTTGTAGTTGTAGTCGATCGCGTAATAGCCCTTGGTCATGTCGTAGCTGTTGTTGAGCAGCCGCCCACCCCACGCCACGTCCACACCGACGCCGGTCGAGCCGTCGGGGATGGTGAGGCTGATCGTCGAGGCCGTGTTCACGTTCTGCAGTTGATCCGTGGAGCGCAGGATCATGTCGTTGAACGGGCTGAGCGCCGTGTCGCCGAAGTGTGCTCCGGAGTTCGGGCGGGTCAGGATGCGCGCAAAGTGGTCGAAAACCAGCGTAGAAGCCAGGGCGCTCCCCTTCAGCAGGCCGTCGTTCGACGCAAAAACGTCGAAGTTGCCTGTCCCCTGAAAGATTTCGTTGTAAAGCGCAAAGCCCTTGGTGATTTCCTTGAGCTTGTCATTGTAGCGCTCGACGCCGCGCATGAAGGCGTTCTTCAAGCTGAAGGTCGTGCGCTGCCGACGGTAGTCGTCGAACACGTAGCGGTCCTCATACTCATTCATCAAGTAGTGAGTGACCTCGTAGGCGTCTGCGCCGTTGTCGCTGCGCAAGACGGGAAGATTGCCGATGTCCGCGTAGTTGTCGGTTCCGAACATGTACGGGCGTCGCACGCGGCCGAGCTGGTCGAATTTCCGCTGTATGCCGTCGGTCACGTTCGGCTCTTGGACGAAGCCACCGCTGTCCGGCGCCAGCTCGCGATACGGCACGTAGTCGGTCGGAATACCCTGGCAGATCGTGCCGTTGACGATCTCTCCGTCGAATTCCGGGCTGTACACGCCGTCCTTGCTCGCGTCCCAATCTGCCGGAGGGCTGGTGTCGGCCGTCACGCAATTGCTGATCAGGCCCATCTGCGCGTTGAGCTGGGAGTAGTGAAATGGACCGCCATTGTTGGCGTAAAACGGGCCTGTCAGGCCACCAAAGCCGTCCAGGAGCGAGTGCAGCGTGTTGCCTTTGGAGGTGCAGGAAGGCGCGCCGGTGGTGTTGGTGAGGCTGACGGCCGAAGCCCGGCAGCTGACGGTCTTGTCATCCCACACGTCGGCCACGTCCGCGTACTCCAAGCGCATCGCGGCGCGGTCGTAGGCACCGATGCCGAGCGTGTCCTGTGTCAGGTCACCGGGGTAGTCCATGACCGAGGTCTGCTGCCAGCGCCAGATCAAGCCGCTGCGCTCGGCTTGCGTGATCGGATCGTACCAACGCGGACCGATACAGGTCGAGCCGTCGGTCGTGGCCGAGGTGCAAAGCTTAGTCTCTTTGCCGTCCTGGGTGCGCAGCTGCCAATACTGAGGGCGGTAGTTGAGCGCGTCGAACGAAGAAGTGAATTGATGGCGTAGACCCATGGAGTGGTCGAGCTCGTGCTCGAGCACGCCAGTGGTCACGTGACGGCGTATGTAGTCGCGCCACTGCTCGTTGCGCGTCGCGATCGCGTCGGCCGTGTTGCTGGCGAGCGGGAACTTCTTGTTCAAGATAGCTGCCCAGTCCGCCAAGCTATTCGGCTCCGGTGCTTCCTCCATGCACGCGCCAGCGTCGGCCAGGCGGTTCTGGCGCTGCCGCTCGAAGTCGATCAAAAACTGCGCGAAATTGCCGCGCAAGGGCGAGGCCAAGCTTGCGCCCACGTCCGTTGGCTGCACCTTCGGATCGAGCCCTGCGAGGTGCACGTAGGGCGCGGTCATCAACTGCGACTCGACTGCCGAGCCGCGCGCTGCAGTCAACCGGCTGTCTGAGCCCGCATTGCCCGAGCCGAGCACACGGTCGCCGTATTTCTGACGAGTCGCCGACTCTGCCCAGTCGACCAGGGCTTGCGCGCCCAGGTTGAATGCGGGCGGCGCGAGCTGCGTGCCGTCATTGAGCCGCGAATCGAGGGACGCGAGGCGAGCTTGGATCGAAGCGTCGTCGAGCACGGGCATGCCTGAGTTGGCCGATTGCGGCGCGCGCGCCTGCGAACCCACCAAAGTGTTCAAGTAATTCCCGGTGCTGATGTCGGTGTTCGACAGCTCACCGAGGTACCAACGCATGGTGTCGACCGCGCTCTGCGAGGCCAGATCGGTCACCGCGTTCCAGACGTTGACGCTGGCCGAGACGACCTCACCCGTGATCGGATCGGTCGCGTCGACCATGATGCCCCAAGGCGAGGCGGTCTGCGGCTTCTGAATCAAATCGATCATGTGGTAGCGAAGGTCGCCGACGCGGGCCAGTAAGCCCGGCGCGCCACACGATGCGTCGTCGCTCGGGATCACCGGGTTGTGGCAGAGCACGAACACGTTGGGGTTGGCCTTCTGCGCCGCGTCGAAGCTCGGATCGTATTGCGTCTTGCAGTCGTCGATCACGCTCTGCACGACTCCGCCGGAAACACGAATGCACTCCGTATAACGCGCAGTCTGCGCGGCCTGGCGCAACGCGCCGTCCCATTGCGCGAGCGCTTTGGCCGAGGCGTCGAACAGCGACGGATCGCTATCCGGACCGAAGTAAAACGGCGAGGTCTTAACGGTGCGCTGGCGATACGGCAGCGTGCAAGCATGCGTGAATTGATCGCAGCGCGAGCCCGCGCCTGCGGTTTCGCATTCGTCGTCTGTGCCGTCGGGGCCAGCCGCGCCAGTGCTGTCGACCTGATCCCGTGATGGCA
>OLLW01000389.1_pt1 | contig 16032 bp, 14 predicted proteins | sample 1604611 | NCBI WGS metagenome assembly OLLW01 (sample SAMEA104055725, study PRJEB20765) | soil metagenome | biome: Arctic tundra; feature: Polygonal ground; material: soil | place: USA | collected 2011-09 | depth 0-0.5 m | reverse complement strand
AGCGCGGTCGCGGCGACCGGCAGCGCGCCGGAGGGCAACGGAGCCGCCCCGAGGCCGCTACTCGAAGGCAACCGCTGGCAACCGCTTAGTGCGGCGCTCGCGAGTAACGCCGCTAGAAAAACGCGGCGTCGCGTCACTTGTGGCTTTGGGCGACTTCCACGAAGCGGAGCCGGAGGTCGTACAGCGACTGCGTCAGCACTTGCTCTTCGGCCCCCGTCAGATTCCCGTGGGTCTTTTCCTGCAGAAGCGCCAAAAGATCGATCGTTTGTCGGGCCATCGGCAAATCGACTTCGCTCTTTCCGTCGACCGGATGCGGAGCGTCGCCCAAATGCAGCAGAGCCGAATGGCTCAGCGACACCACGAAGGTCGTGAAGTCGACTGCAGGCAGGCCGACAGAGTCGGATTCGCCGGGGCCAGAGCTCACGCCTCGCTCCAACCTTCATCCTCGGGCTCGGCCTTCTTGGCCTCGGGCTCGGCGGCAGGTTCGACCTTCGGCGCAGCGGCGGCCTTGTCGGCAGCGGCTTTGTCGGCCACCACTTTGGCGGCAGCCTTCACTTTGACCTCCTCCTCGTCGTCGATCTCGTCGTCTTCGTCTTCGTCGATGTCGTTGAGCTCGTTCTCGAGCGAGCGGACCACGGGCACATGCGCGACGACCGGACGCGGTGCGGAGCGGCTGACGATGCGCGCCTCGCGCTCCGACTCTTTCTGCAGAGCGGGCTGCTTCAGCTCGACTTCGATCACCTGGTCGGCCACGTCCGCCAACGCGTCGACGTGTTTGCCGAGCTCAGCGTCAGTCAGAATGCCGCGCTTGAGCATGCGCTCGCGGACGCGGATGTCGTACTTGAAAAACTCGGGAATGGGCATGAGCTCTCCGTATCAATCTGCACCGGCATCCAAACTCGGATCCGGTAGGTAGTGTGTGTCGTCGGCCCGTCGGCCATAGGCCTCGGGCGCCCTTTCCTAGCGCCGGGAAGGCCCCCGAAGCAAGCTCTCCGGCGTGATTAGGGCTTGAGGCTGCGCTTCCTGGGACAGAAGCCGCTGTTCGGCCTCTTCGAGCTCGGCCTCGCTGGCGGGTCGGACCTCGCGGGCAAGGACCTCGAAACGCAAGGTTTGGCCGGCCAGGGGGTGGTTACTGTCCACCAGAACGCCCTCTTCCGTCACTTCCAAGACCTGGAGGAGCACCGGGCGGCCGTCCTCGTCCTCGGCTTCGTAACAATCACCGGCCGCTACGTCCTCGGGGAACTCACTGCGCTCGACCTCGACCTGGGCTTCCGGGTTGCGCAGGCCGAAGGTCAGCTCGGGCCTGAGCAGCACAGTGCGACTCGCGCCCTGAGCCAGTCCCTCGAGCTTCTCCTCCAGCGCCGGAAACAGCACCCCATAACCGATCAGGCAGCTCAGCTCGCTGTCACCGGTTTCGACGATCTCGTCCTCGGCGTCGAACACCTGGTAGCCGAGGCGAGCCCACATTCCGGGGCAGAGTTGATAGCCGGTAGTCTCTGACGACATCTGGGGCCCCACTAGCACGAGTTACCCGCCGAGGCCGCCCACAATCTTGCCGGCGATCGCGCTGGCGGCAATCACGCGCGGGCTGGCCAGGTACACCTTCCCCGGCCCGCTGCGCCCGGGAAAATTGCGATTCACGGCGCTCACCGTCACTTGCGCTTCCGAGCTCGAGGTGCCGGGACCCGCACGAATGCACGCGCCGCAGGAGGGGTCCAAGAGGCTAGCGCCTACTTTCTCGAAGAGCTCGATGTAGCCGCGTTCGGCGGCATAGCGGCGCACGCTTTGCGAGCCGAATTGCAGATAGAAGAGCACGCCGGGCGCGACACGCAGCCCGCGTTCCAAGGCCTCACGGATCACGGCCGCGTATAAATCCATGTCGCTGGTCTTGCCGCCGGTGCACGACCCTCCGTAGGCGATGTCGATGCGCACTTCAGAGCCCACGCGCTGCTCGAGCTCCGCCAGGGGGATACCGCTCTTGGGATCGCTGGGCAGGGCCACCATGATCGGCACTGCTGCCAGATCCAGCTCGACACTGAATGCGTATTCCGCACCGGGATCGGCCTGCACGACGCGCCGTTCGAGCTCGGCGCGCGATAAGCCGCGCGCCGCGATCAGATATTGAATCACGACGTCGTCGGCGGCGATGATGCCGGTGAACGCGCCTGCCTCGACGGCCATGTTGGTCAGCGTCGCCCGCTCGCCGAGTGACAGCCGAGCCAGCCCGGGGCCGGTGAATTCGAGCACTTTGCCGACTGCGCCGCCGTTCTTGATCTCGGGACGAGCGAGCAATAGCAGCATGACGTCCTTCGCACACACACCGACCGCGAGCGCGCCGCGCAAGACGATGCGCACCGTCTGCGGCACGTCGACGCGGACGTCACGAGTGCGCCAAGCGTTGGCCATGTCTGTGCTGCCCACGCCGAACGCCAAACAGCCGAGCACTCCGGCCATGCACGTGTGCGAATCGGTGCCGATCACCAGCTCGCCGGGTAACGCAAAGTCTTCGATTATCTTGTTGTGGCAAATGGCTTCGCTACCCGCCGCATGCCCGTCGCGGGTAACCTCACCGAACAGGCGCACGCCGTGACGAGCCGCAAAATGCCGCTGCACGGTGACGAGCTCACGCGATTGCTCGACTAGGCCGAGCGCGCGGTGCTTTTCGGGCATCACGCTTTCGAGGAACGTGAGGTGATCGCGAAACAGCAGCAAAGACGAGGGATCCGCGACCTTCGCGTCCTCACCGAAGCCGGCGCGAAACAACGAGTCCGCCATCGGTGTCACGTACTCGTGGCTGAAGCGCAGATCAGCGCGAGCGAACAGCGCGTCTCCTGGTTCTACCGCTTCGAGACCGAGCGTGCCGCGCTCCGCGTCCTTGACGGCGTGGGTCGCCAAGATCTTCTCGGCGAGCGTCATCGGACGCGCGCCGTGACTCGGCAACACGGGTCGCAGCTCGCCGCGCAGCCGCGCCGTGTTGTACGCGAAAAGGCCACCGGCTTCGACAATCGCTCGAGAGATGGGCGACAGTTGCGCCGAGAACTCGCTCAGCGGCAGCGCTTCACCTCGCTCCAGGCGCTCCAGCAGGGAGAAGTCCGTGCTGGTAAGCAGGCCGATGTTCTGACAATTCTGCAGGTAGATTTTCTCGAAGCTGGGCGCGAACACGACGCTCACTCCGCAGGCCAGCTCGGCGAACGGCGCGGTCTCGCGAGAGCTGCCGCAGCCTTTGCTGGCGCCGCTCACGATCACTTGAAAGCCTCCGCTTTTGACGGCGTCCCGCGCGACCACGCCGCCGCGCAGTCCGACCAAGCAATAACGAGCCAGCGTCTGATCGTAGTAGTAGCAAGCCCAAGCTGGCGTCAGCTCGTCGGTCGACACGTTCGCGCACAGCGGGCGCGCGGGGTCGAACGACAGGCGCTCACCTGCCAGTTGGCGACGCAGCAGCTCTAGATCTTCCGTCAGATACAGAACGCGCCCGCTCAGCTGGAGCGCGCTCATTCGAGATGGCTCCCCGGCGCGCTCGAGCTTTCGTCCGTCGGCACGCGATGAGTGTAACAAATTTTCGAAAGCAGCTCGGATAAGACCGGTAAAGAGCCGCCAAACGCCTTGCCTGTCGGGGGAGCTCCGGGGGAAGCTCGCGCCGTGCTTCGGCTCCAGGGTGCTTTGCTCTTTTCGATGGCCTGCGCGCTGAGCGCCTGCCCGAAGCCGCACGCGGACACGAGCGGCAGGGTCGAAAAGGTCGAGCCTACAGCGGTGGCGTCTGGCAGCGCAGAGCCGCCACCCAAGGTCGCCGAGCCCTTGCCGAATGAGCGCGTCGATATTCCCGGTGGCAGCTTCAATGTCGGCAGTCGGCCTGGTGACCCGGGCCGAAACCCCGAGCTCGAGCCTCGCCAAAGCTCGATTGAGCTGGGGCCGTTTCAGATCGACCGCCTGCCCTACCCGAACGACGGCAAGACCCCGCCGCTCACGTCCGTGACGCGCGAAGACGCCAAACGCAACTGCGCCGAGCGCGGCGAGCGCTTGTGCACCGAGCTCGAGTGGGAGCGCGCGTGCAAGGGGCCTCTGAGCCTTGACTACGCAACTGGCAAGACCTGGCAAGCTCGCTGCGCTACGGAGCCTCTGAGCTGCGCTTCCGGCTTCGACGTGCTGGCGTTGGGCGGCAACCTGCGAGAATGGGTGGCCAGTGAGATTCCCGGCAAAGAGGCTGGTGCACGCGCGTTGTTCCGCGGCGCGTCCGCCAGCGCCGCAGGACCGGAGCACCGCTGCGCGGCTCGCCACGCCGCAGATCCCGACAGCAAAGCCGATGACCTCGGCTTCCGCTGCTGCAAGGGCGCGCCGAACGCGGCGATCGTGCCCGAGCCCAAGCTCGGTGAAACCTTCACGCACGGCAAGATCAGCGCCGACACTTTAGAGAAGGTGTTCAAGAGCGATCCGCACACCGCGCAGCTCCACAACTTGAAATTCTATCGCGAGCCAGACGCAGCCAACACGGTCGTCGCTCGTGGTCCCGGCGACAAGAAAGGTTTCGCGTTCACGGTTGCACCGCTCGTTTGGCGCCCCGCTGCGGGCACCGAGTTCATGCTCGTGACCGGCAAGTCCGGTGACAACGACGCGTTCGTGGCAGTACTCCACGTTTTATCGGACGACGACTACAGCGTCGCCGCGAGCTTTTTCATGAAGAACGAGCCAGGTCCGGTCGCTCTCGCTTACAGCGATTCGATCAGGCCACGCCTGCACTGGAGCACGTGCTGGGGTTGCCCGGGCGAAACTGGAAAAGTCTTGTTCCGGCCGCCAGAAGGCGTCGTGATCTTCCAGCCGTGAGCGCCAAGCGCGAGGTCACTGTCGCAGCGGTGTGGATGCACCTCGAGTAGAGCCCCCCTGGCGGGTGCCCGACCTGCGCTGTCAGCCTAAGCCAAGCCGACGTACAAGTGCTGCACGTCGTCGTCTTCGTCGAGTGCGGCCAGGAATGTTTCGACCTCGGCGCGCGCTCTGCCGTCGAGCTGCACCGGGTTCTTGGCGATCCAAACCAGGTTCGCCGAAGTCACCCCCCAACCGCGCGCCGTCAGCGCTTTCGAAACCGTGTCGAGATCAGTCGGTTCGGTGATGAAGCGGAACAGGCCTTCTTCCGCAGGCTCGACCTCTTGCGCGCCAGCTTCGATCGCGGCCTCTTCGGCGTCTTCGGCTTTCGCCGGTGGGGCCGCTTCGACGGCGCCGCAGCGGTTGAAGTCCCAGCTCACCGAACCGCCTGCGCCAAGCTGGCCTTTCTTGAACAACAGACGAATGTTGGGCGCAGTGCGGTTCTTGTTGTCGGTCAGGCACTCGACGATCACCGGCACCTGATGCGGAGCAAAGCCCTCGAAGATCACGGTTTCGTGCTGCGCTTGACCCTCGAGCAAGCCTGCGCCCTTCTTGATCGCGCGCTCCAAAGTCTCTTTGGTCATCGAGGCGCGCTTGGCCTGCTCGACCGCCAGGCGCAGCCGCGAATTGCTCACAGGGTCGGGCCCGCCGCTGCGCGCGGCGACCATGATTTCCTTGGCCAGCTTGGTGAACAACCGACCCTTAGCGTCGGCTCCTTGCTCTCGGCCTTTTTGTTTCCATTGCGCACCCATGCGCGGCGTCTACACCCTCAGCGCGCCACACTCAACTCGAACGCGTTTCCCGAGCCGCCGGGCGGCGGCACTGCGCGCACCCGCGCGCCCGCGGCTTCCGCCGCCAAGCGAGCCGCGAACAAGCCAACGCCGCGGCTGTAGCGCGCACCGACCAAGCCTTTCGCCGAGACCTGGCCCTCAGCGGTGAACGCTTTATCCTGAAAGTCTGCGGCGACGGGCGCCCCGCCGTCTTCGATCAAGAGGACCACGCACGGGCCCTCGAGATGCGCGGAGACGCGCACGGGAATGCCGTCTTGCGCGTGCTGGATGCCGTTTTTGATCAGGTTGCCCAGGGCGCGACCGAGCATTTCGCGACTCGTCGCGAGCCGCACGTCCGCGGCGGGCGAAGGCGTAAACTCGACGCGCACCGAGTAGCTCGCGGCCAAGGACTTGGAACGCGCCAGCGCGTCGGCAAACAGCTCGCGCACGGAGAACGAATTCTGTTCGAAGCGCTTCTCGCCGCGTAGCGATAGCGCCAGCAGCTCGACATTGTCGATGATGTGCCCGAGCGCCTCGCAGGACGCAGACACGTCTTCCAACGCCTCTTTGGCATCCGGACTCGTTACGTCGCGCACGGATTGCAAGAAGCTCGCGTTGCTGTGCAAAGCAGACAACGGATTACGCAGATCGTGGACGATCAGCCCTAGCAGCCCGCCGATTAGATCCGACTCCAAGCGATCGCTAGCCATCTCGAGGTAGCGTACGTTCTTATCGCTTCGTTGTGTAAGGCCGAATTTCAGCTACTTCGCGGGCGCTCGGGTGGAACCGCTCAGCACACCGTGACGGGTCAGAAATGCCATGATTGTCGCGGCGATCTCAGCATGGTGCTCGAGTGGGGCAAGGTGGGTTCCGTTCGGAATCACTTCCAGCTCAGCCCCTGGAATAGCCTCGGCCATCGCCTCCGACACGGCGGCAGGTGTGAACGAATCACGCGCGCCCGCGACCACGAGCACCGGCACGCGCACCTGCGCTAGGATGTCCTCGGCTGAGTGCTCGCCTGCGGCACGCAGCATGCGCAGGAAGAGCTCGAAATCTACAATCGACACGTGCTGAAAGTACGGCTCCACGTCCTCTAGGCGGACGGCGCCCAGGTTGATGTCGCCGGTCAACCGCGCGACCGCGATGGCGACCCGCGGCGGAACGCTGGACCAGATCGCGCGCGTGACGGTGGGGTGCCTGGTCGCAAAGTCGATCAGTTGCGGCAACACCGAGGCCAGCATCTCGCTGCCCTTGAACGTGTAAGTCACGCGGCCAAAGCTGCCGCACAAGAGCACCAGCGCGGCCACGCCCTCAGGGCGGCGCCGATAAGCCTCAAGCGCAACTTGGGTGCCGAGCGAATGCCCGACCAGCACCACCGGCGGATCGCCCAGCTCGTGGCGAACCGCGTCCAAGTCGTCAGCGAGCGCTTCGACGCCGATCTGCTCTGAATCGACCGGCAGAGCGCTGCGCCCGTGCCCTCGATAATGGAAATGCGCGACGTTCAGCTGTGCGCTGAGCTCGTCCCACAAGTACTTCCAAATAAAGCCATCGCAGGCCAGGCCATCACAAAGGATCGCCGTTGGCCCGCCAGGCTCGTCCGTCTCGCCTAAACGAGCCGCACGATGAAAGTAGAGCCGGGTTCCGTCGGCGCCATGAGCGAACGACTCGGAAGCCGTCGACTCAGGTCGCGACTTCTTCCTCGTCGTCACTGATGTCGTTCACACTCGGGATCTTTTTGATCTCGAGGCGAGCCATCTTCCAAGCTCGCTGTACTACCCAGGAAAGCGAGCGATCAAGCCGCGCCGCTTCGTCCTTGATTTCCTGAAGCATCGCCTCAGGGAAGTACAGGCTTTGTTTGCGCTTATCGCTGCCGGCGGTTTTGGTTGAGTCGTGGTCGGCCAAAAGCGTACCTCTGTGTGGGGAGGTGTCACCCGACACCAGGAAAAAACCTAGTATCACTCACAGGGCCGCGAAATCAATCGCGAAATGTGAGCGCTCGGGAAACACGTTAATAACTCTTGGCAGAGCCTACCAGAACCAGGGCAAAGCGGCGCGCCTCGTGTATCGTGCCCAGCAATGCCCGGTAAATTGCGCGCCGTTTCGGCTGTTCGGCGCAGCCTACCCCTGATTTTCGCAGTTCTTTTTGGGGTACTGCTCAGCCATTTGGCCCACGCCGGGAGCGAGCGGGAGAGCCCGTACCGCGTGGTCGAGCAGCTCGGGCGGGTCCTGGTTTGGATTGAGAACGAGTACGTCGACCCCGTGGACCGCAAGCGGCTGCTGGAAGGCGCCATCAAGGGCATGGTCGCCGAGCTCGACCCGCACTCGTCTTACATGCCGGCTGAGGACTATGCGATTTTCCAAGGCGACACCGAAGGTCACTTCGGCGGCGTCGGCGTCGAAGTGGATTTCGGCGACGAATACGTGACCGTGATCGCGCCCATCGAAGGCTCACCCGCGGAGAAGGCTGGCGTACATCCGGGCGATCGCATCTTGGCGATCGACAACGTGGGTGTGCACGGGCGCCCGTCGGTCGAACTCGTACGCCAGATGCGCGGCGAGCCCGGCAGCCATGTGTTGCTCACGATTCGTCGCCCCGGCTTGGACAAGCTCTTGTACCTGACGCTCACGCGGCAAGTGATCACGGTCTCCAGCGTCACGAGCAAGCTGCTCAAGGGCGGCGTCGGCTACCTGCGCATCAAGACGTTTCAGACCGGCACGCACGACGAGTTTTTGGATCACTACGGCAAGCTACGCCGCGAAAACAACGGTGATTTAGCCGGGATCGTGCTCGACATGCGCAACAATCCGGGCGGCCTCGTCAACGAAGCCAGCGCTATCGCGGACGAGTTCCTCACGAGCGGCGTGATCTATACGACGCGCCGCCGTGGCAAGATCGTGGACGAAGTCACGGCGGATAGCGGCGGTGTCGCGCGGCGCGGGCCGGTCGCGGTATTGGTCAACGAGTTCAGCGCGAGCGCGGCCGAGCTCGTCGCAGGCTGCATCCAAGACAACCATCGCGCGACCTTGGTTGGCGCCAAGACGTTCGGCAAAGGCTCAGTGCAAACCATCATCGACTTACCGGACGGCGCTGGTCTGCGGCTGACCACGCTGCGCTATTACACGCCGAGCGGCCGCGCGATTCAGGAGCAAGGCGTCACGCCGGACGTGCTGATCCCTGGCGCCACGCCTGCCGAGACCTTCGGCGTCGTGCGCGAAGAAAACCTCGAGAACCACCTGCCGCCAGTCGAAGGCGCCCCGTCGAAAATTGTCGCTCCCTCGGTAAAAGTGCCCCCAGACGCCGGAGCCGAGGAAACCCCTGATGCCGGAGCCGAAACCGACCTCGGCGTAGCGCGTAACGTGCCTGTCGACCCGCGCGTGGGCCCTGACACGGCACTCGGCGTCGCGTACCAGATCGTCACTGGCGCATTCACACGTGCTGCGGCGAATGCTGCAGCAGCCTCCAGCGCTGCGCCCTCGCCCGCCAAGAGGCCGTAACGCGCTCAGCTCAGCCCTTGCTGCGGCTCTTGATCTCGTTCGGCGCCGTGGCCATGGCCGTCAGCAGCTCACGATTCATCTTGGCAATGAAGCTGATGCTGATGTCCTTCGGGCACACGGCTTCGCACTCTTTGTGGCTCGAGCAATGGCCGAAGCCTTCGGCGTCCATCTGAGCGACCATCTTGCGCACGCGATCCGCGCGCTCGGGGGCGCCCTGGGGCAAGAGCGCCAAGTGCGAGACTTTGGCGGCCGTGAATAGCGCGGCCGATGCATTCGGGCACGAGGCCACACAGGCGCCGCAGCCGATGCAGGTCGCGGCGTCGAACGCCTGATCCGAGTCGAGCTTGGGGACCGGCAAGGCGTTGGCTTCGACGGCCGAGCCCGCGCGCACCGAGATGTAGCCGCCCGCTTGAATTACGCGGTCCAAAGAGCTGCGATCCACCACCAAATCACGCACTACCGGGAACGCCGCGGCCCGCCACGGCTCAATCGTGATCTCGTCGCCGTCTTTGAACAGGCGCATGTGCAATTGGCAGGTCGTGGTGCTCTTAGCCGGGCCGTGGGGCACGCCGTTGATCACCATGCCGCACGCGCCGCAGATGCCTTCGCGGCAGTCGTGGTCGAACGCGATCGGCTCCTCGCCCTTGTGCGCGAGCTCCTCGTTCACGACGTCCAACATCTCCAAGAAAGACATGTGGTCGTTGATCGCTTTGGCTTCGTAGCGCACGAAGCGCCCAGCATCCTTCGGGCTCTTCTGGCGCCACACGTTTAGCGACAGGTTCATCAAGCGCGCCATTACTTGTAGCTCCTCTGGCTGGGATGCACGTATTCGAAGGTCAGCGGCTCTTTGTTGAGCTTAGGGGCAGCCGTGTTGCCCGTGAACTCCCAAGCAGCGACATACGAGAATGCGTCGTCGTTGCGCTTGGCCTCGCCGTCTTCGGTTTGATGTTCTTCGCGGAAGTGACCACCCGCGGACTCTTCGCGATCCAGCGCGTCCCGGCAGGTGAGCTCGGCTAGCTCGAAGAAATCTGCAGTTCTGCCGGCTTTTTCCAGCATCATGTTCAGCTCTTCGCCGCTGCCGACGACGCTCAAGTCACTGTAAAACTGCTCGCGCAGCTCGGGGATCTTGCCGAGCGCGAACTTGAGACCGTCCGCCGTGCGGGCCATGCCGCAGTAATCCCACATCAACGTGCCGAGCTCGCGGTGGAACGACTCGGGCGTACGCTTGCCGCCGATCGACAGGAACTGCTTGATGCGGCCTTCGACCTCGCTGACCGTGCGCTTCACGTCCGGGTGTGATTCATCTATGCCGCCGGGCTTCACGCTCGCCAGGTAATTGGCGACCGTAACGGGCAGCACGAAGTAGCCGTCGGCCAAGCCTTGCATCAGCGCGCTGGCGCCGAGCCGGTTCGCGCCGTGATCGGAGAAGTTGGCTTCGCCGCCCACGAACAGCCCGGTGATGGTGCTCATCAAGTTGTAGTCCACCCACAGGCCGCCCATCGTGTAGTGGATGGCGGGGTACATGCGCATCGGCACTTCGTACGGGTTTTCGCCGGTGATGCGCTCGTACATCTGGAACAAGTTGTCGTAACGCTCGGCGACCGCGTCGCGACCGAGCCGCTTCACGGCTTCGGAGAAATCCAGATAAACGCCGCGGCGAACGCCCGCCACTTCAGGGCCTACGCCCTTGCCCTGGTCGCACATATCCTTGGCGCGACGCGATGCGATGTCCCGCGGCACCAGGTTACCAAAGCTCGGATACAGACGCTCCAAGTAGTAGTCGCGGTCGGACTCGGGGATGGTCTTCGGGTCCTTCTGCAAATCAGCGACGTTCTTCGGCACCCAAACGCGGCCGTCGTTGCGCAAGGACTCGCTCATCAGCGTGAGCTTCGACTGATAGTCGCCGCTCTGCGGAATGCATGTCGGATGAATCTGCGTGAAGCACGGATTGGCGAAGTATGCGCCGCGGCGGTGCGAGCGCCAGGTGGCGGTCGTGTTGCAACCCTTGGCGTTGGTCGACAAGTAGAACACGTTGCCGTAGCCGCCGCTGCACAGCACGACCACGTCTGCGGTGTGCGCTTCAACCTTCCCGGTGACGAGGTTGCGCGTCACGATGCCGCGCGCCACGCCGTCAATCACGATTAGGTCGAGCATCTCCGTGCGCGGGTGCATCTTGACGGTGCGCTGCTCGATTTGCTTGGACAGCGATTGATACGCGCCGAGCAAAAGCTGTTGGCCGGTTTGGCCACGCGCGTAAAAAGTGCGCGCTACTTGGGCGCCGCCGAAGCTGCGGTTGCCGAGCAGGCCACTGTATTCGCGGGCAAACGGCACGCCCTGCGCCACGCATTGGTCGATGATGTTTACGCTCAGCTCGGCCAAGCGGTACACGTTCGACTCGCGCGCGCGAAAATCCCCACCTTTTACGGTGTCGTAGAAGAGGCGGTAAACGCTGTCGCCGTCGTTCTGGTAGTTCTTGGCGGCGTTGATGCCGCCCTGCGCGGCGATGCTGTGCGCACGCCGCGGGCTGTCCTGATAACAGAAGCAGGACACGTTGTAGCCGAGCTCACCGAGAGTCGCGGCGGCCGCGCCGCCAGCAAGCCCCGAGCCCACGACGATGACTTTGTATTTCCGGCGATTGGCCGGGTTCACGAGCTTGCTTTGGAAGCGAGCCTCGCTCCAACGCTTCTCGATGGGACCTGAGGGTGCGCGCGCGTCTAGTTGCATCAGAAGTCTTTCAATTTCCGGGGCGGAGGCCCGCTACTTCACGAGGCCCAAGAGCACGGTGAGAGGCAGGAACACGTTGCCGGCGGTCACCAAGAAAGCGAGCCCACGCGCAAGGTTTCGCATGCGCGTGTTGTAGCGCGGGTGGTTCAGTCCGACCGACTGCAACATACTGAAAGCGCCGTGATAGAGGTGAAAACCGAGCGCAACGTTGGCCGTCACGTACAGCGCAACGACCCATGGAATGTGAAACGCGTTCACGAAGTTCGAGTACACGTCACCGGGCACGTGGTCGTAGTCGCCGAGCGAAACACCGGGGAACGTGAAGTGCGCTAGGTGGAAGATGAGGTACACGAGCAAGAGCGGCCCAGTGAACTTCATCATCATCGCCGCGTAGCTGGTGGCGATGTTCTTCTTCACCAGATAGCCGACGGGGCGCGCCGCCACGCTCTTGCCGTACAGCTCGAGCACGATCGTGGTGTGAACCAGCACCGACACGAGCAGCACGAGCCGCACGCCCCAGAGCAGCACGGGCTTCTCTTTGATGCCCGCACCGTACGCGTTGTACACCTCCGGACCCAGCAGCACCTGCAGGTTTCCCAGCATGTGGCCGATCACGAAGCCGAACAGAATGACGCCAGTAACTGCTAACGCGGCCTTCTTGCCAACGGTCGTGTTCAGCAGCGTGAGAGCTTTTTGAGTAGCCATTTCTACGGGGGCGCCGAGCGCCTTGGGATCCGGGGGACCTTTAGCACTACTGCGGAGAATGTGTATTTGCCGCAGCCCGTTGTGTGATTTTTGAGGCAACGCCGGCCGACGGGCCCGCTCAGACTGCGCTACGGAGTCGTGCTCCAGAGGGCTTCGACGTTGGCGCTCTGAATCGTGAAGGTGGTCGGAACGTCGCCCACGTCAAAGTCGACGGTGTTCATGGACTGGAAGATCTGCAGGCCGGTCGTCACTCCGTCGCTGATGTCGCCCAGGACCGCGAGCGTGGCTTTCGGAACCGTTCCCGCACGGACGCGGCATCGAAGGGTGCAGAATACGGTTTTGGCCCGACGGTCTCGAAGCTGGCCCGGACTTGACCTGCACCGCTGCCCGTCCAAGTGGGTCTTGCGTGCGATCAACCTCGGGGCAGATCAGAACGGCCTAGGCAGCGCCTTTTAGGAGCTGGCGAAGCACGAATTGCAGGATGCCACCGTGCTTGTAGTAGTCCAGCTCGACCAGCGTATCGATGCGCGCGAGCACCTCGAATTTGAGCTCGCCCGCGGTCACCGTGAGCTTCACGCCTGGCGCGAGCCCTGTCGTGACACCGCCGATGCCGAAGGTCTCTTCGCCGGTCAGGCCGAGGCTCTCGCGGTTTTGACCGTCTAGATACTGCAGCGGCAGGACGCCCATGCCGATCAAGTTGCTGCGGTGGATGCGCTCGTAGGATTCGGCAATGACGGCGCGAATGCCCAGCATGAACGTGCCCTTGGCGGCCCAATCGCGAGAAGACCCGGAGCCGTACTCCTTGCCGGCCAAGATCACGAGCGGCGTGTTGTCCGCCTTGTACATCATGGCAGCGGCGTAGATCGACGCCTGCTCGTTGCTCGGCAAGTAGCGCGTCACGCTGCCCTCGACGCCGGGTACGAGCTGATTGCGCAAGCGCACGTTGGCGAACGTGCCGCGCATCATCACCTCGTGATTGCCGCGACGCGCGCCATATTGGTTGAAGTCCGCGGGCTTCACGCCGTGCTCGACGAGGTACGACGCTGCCGCCGAATTCTTGGCGATGTTGCCGGCGGGCGAGATGTGATCGGTGGTCACGGAATCACCGAGCATCGCCAGCACGCGCGCACCTTCGATATTCTTGAGCGGCTCAGGCTCCATCTTCATGTTCTCGAAAAACGTGGGTTTGCGCACGTAGGTGCTGTCGTTCGACCAGGAGAAACGGCTGCCTTCCGGCACGGGCAGCGCGCGCCAGGCGGCGTCGCCCGTAAACACTTCGGCGTACTCCTCGCGGTACATCTTCGAGGTCACGTTCTTCTGCACGACCTCGGAGATGTCTTTGGTCGACGGCCAGATGTCCTTCAGAAACACATCCGTGCCGTCTTCGCTCTGGCCGAGCGGCTCGGTCGCAAAATCGATATCGATGCGCCCGGCGAGCGCGTAAGCGACGACCAGCGGCGGGCTGGCCAAGTAGTTCGCGCGCACATCGGGGCTGACGCGGCCTTCGAAGTTACGATTGCCGCTGAGCACGCTCACCGCCACCAAATCACCCTCGTGGATGGCGCTGCTGATCGTCTCGGGCAGCGGGCCGCTGTTGCCGATGCACGTCGTGCAGCCATAGCCCACCACGTTGAAGTGCAGCGACTCGAGGCTGGGCATTACGCCCGCCGCTTTGAGGTACTGCGTCACGACCTTGGAGCCGGGCGCGAGGCTCGTCTTCACCCACGGCTTGACGCGGAGGCCCTTGGCGACTGCATTTTGGGCGAGTAGCCCTGCGCCGAGCATCACGTACGGGTTCGAGGTGTTGGTGCACGAAGTGATCGCGGCGATCACGACCGAGCCGTGGCCGACCTCGAACTCAGCGCCGTCGAGCGACGTCTTCACGCGCGTCGCTAGATCCTCGGGCTTGGCGGGAGCGGGGGCGCCTTTGCCCTTGTTTTTGGCCAGTGCCACCATTTCGCCTAGGTTTTTGGCGAAACCGGCGCCGACGTCTTTGAGCGCGACCTTGTCGTGCGGACGCCGCGGACCGGCCATGGTCGGGACGATCGTCGACAAATCGAGCTCAAGGGTATCGGTGAACACCGGATCGGGGCTGCCCTTCTCGCGGAACAGGCCCTGCGCTTTCGCGTAGGCTTCGATCAGCGAGGCGCGCTCTTCGCTGCGACCCGAGAGGCGCACGTAGGTGAGCGTCTCGGCGTCGATCGGGAAGATGGCGCAGGTCGAGCCGAACTCCGGGCTCATGTTGCCGATGGTCGCGCGGTCCGCAAGCGGCAGATGGTCGAGGCCGTCGCCGTAGAACTCGACGAATTTACCGACCACGCCTTTGTCCCGCAATTTACGGGTGATTGTCAGCACGAGATCGGTTGCCGTCGCACCTTCGGGCATGGCGCCGAAGAGCCGGAAGCCGATCACCTGCGGGATCAGCAAGTTGATCGGTTGACCGAGCATGGCCGCCTCGGCCTCGATACCGCCCACGCCCCAGCCCAGCACGCCGATGCCGTTGATCATCGTGGTGTGGCTGTCGGTGCCGACGATGGTGTCCGGATAAGCGACGCCGTCTTTGTCGAAGATGACGCGCGCCAGGTACTCGAGGTTCACCTGATGCACGATGCCAGTCGACGGCGGCACAACCTGGAAGTTGTTGAACGCGGTTTGCGCCCAGCGCAGGAGCACGTAGCGCTCTTCATTGCGCTCGTACTCCTTTTTCGTGTTCTTGAGCAGCGAGTCGCTGGTGCCATAGTAGTCGACCTGCACGGAGTGATCGATCACGAGCTCGGACGGAAACAGCGGATTGATTTTGGATGGGTCGCCTCCCATGTCCGCCATCGCGTCGCGCATCGCGGCCAAGTCGACCACTGCCGGCACGCCCGTGAAGTCCTGCAAGACAACGCGCGCGGGGTGAAACGCGATCTCGGTATCGGGCACCGCTTTGGGGTCCCAGCTGGCGAGCGCTTCGATGTCTTTTTTGACGACCGCTTTGCCGTCTTCGCAGCGCAGTAGATTCTCGAGCAAGATGCGCAGCGAGAAGGGCAACCGCGCCGCGTCCTTGCCGCTCGCTGCCGCGAACTTAGGCAGGCTAAAATACGTGTATTTCTTACCGTTTACGTCGAGCTCGGAACGCGTGCCAAAGGAATCAAGGGAGCGGTCGGTCATATGGGGAAATCCTCGGTTTCGGGCGTACCCCAGTGGCCCCAAGCGCGCAATCCGGATCGCGGCCTTTTGCCTCACGAGCAGCCACAAAACCTAGCCGGATGCCGAGCATTTTTTCCGGCAGGTTGCGCGCGAGTGCAACGCGAACGGGCGAAACCTTTAGAACGCGCCGACGAGACCCAAGCCGAGCTGGCCGGGACCCGGCCGCCGCTCAATCAGATCAGCGGCGCGCTGTCAGCAGCGGCGTGCCACCCGGGCGGCTCAGCGCGCTTGCTGCTTTGACTCCCAATACCTCAGCAACGCCCCACCCGCGTGCTGCGGGTAGTCGATACGC
>OLLW01000215.1_pt1 | contig 16033 bp, 13 predicted proteins | sample 1604611 | NCBI WGS metagenome assembly OLLW01 (sample SAMEA104055725, study PRJEB20765) | soil metagenome | biome: Arctic tundra; feature: Polygonal ground; material: soil | place: USA | collected 2011-09 | depth 0-0.5 m | reverse complement strand
TCGGTCGAGGCGGCGGCGGGGCGGGGGGCCATGCGGGGCGGACTATTGTCCCGACGCGGCGCCCGATGCAAGCGCGAAGGACGGAGATGGGCTCAGGATTTGGCCCAACTTCCGCCTCTATGGATACTCCTCCCGGTCCCGTGACTAGCCGCCCATTTCGCCTGACTTACCCGTGCGCCTTGGCCGTAACGGCGTTGATCGTCGGCGGTGCGCCGCCCTCTGCGGGGCTGACGGGCTGCGCGGCTCCGTTGGCTCGGACGCCGAATGCGCCGAACGCGTCGAGCGCGCTCGCTTCCGCGCCCGCGCCGACTGCGCTGCGCGCGGAGTCGAGTGTGCCGCTGTCTGGCGCGAACGCGCCGTCAGCGCCGAGCAGCCCGCCGGCAATCATCGAGAGCGCGCCACCGGGTAGCGCTGCTGCAGCGGAGGAACCTCCGAGCGCCCCCACTCCCGCTACGCCCTCGGCGCCAGCGCACGCCTGGAAGGGTGGCGAGCTGCAGCACGCCGTGACCGCGCTTGCGCAGTGGGTGAAGAAGAATGGCGGCGAGCTCGGCGCGGAGCTGGACGACGTCGCGAGCGGCACCCTGCTCGGCAGCGTTGCCGCGAATGCTCCCGAAAACCCCGCCTCGAATCAGAAGATCGTGACGACAGCGGCTGTGCTGCGCCACTTTGGCGCGAGCTTTCGCTTCAAGACCGCGGTCTGCGGCACACGCACGGCTGATGGCGTGCCCGCGTTGGTGCTGCGCGGCAGCGGCGACCCCTCGCTGTCGAGCGAAGACCTGCGCGCGTTCGCCAAGCGGCTAGCGCAGTCGGGCATCAAACGTGTGGGCGAGCTGCTGCTCGACCAAAGCTTTTTCGATGCGCACTACGTGCCGCCGGCATTCGAGCAACAACCGCAGGAATGGGCCGCTTTTCGCGCGCCGGTAAGCGCCGTGTCGCTCGATCGCAACGTAACGACGCTGAACGTCGCGCCGACCGAGCTCGGTCAACCGGCGAAGGTATGGTTCGATCCGGAAGGCTTCGTAGACGTCACCGGTGAAGTGCACACCGAAAGACTCGAACGCGCGCAGAACGTGAAGCTAACTCTGAAGGAGTCGGGGACGCGGCTCGCGGCGCTGGTCGCAGGCGGCATTCAGCCGAACAGCCCGGCGTTTCACTGGTCGCGCCGCGCCTCCGATCCGAGCCTGCTCGCAGGCTACGGCTTCCGTGTCGCGCTCGAAGCCGAGGGCGTCCACGTCAGTGGCAAGATCGCCGTCGGCGGCGAAAACGAACAGACTGAGCTCACCGCCCACGAGTCCAAGCCTCTAAGCGAGATTTTGCCTGAGCTCGGCAAAGACAGCGACAACTTCTACGCCGAAACGTTGCTCAAAGATCTGGGCGCCAAGGTCAAAGGCGCGCCCGGCACGAGCGCAAACGGCGCGGCTGTCGTGCTCGATTTCCTGCGCGAGATCGACGCGCTCGACCCCGGCACCCGCATCACGAACGGCTCCGGCCTATTCGACGCCAATCGCATCAGCGCTCACACATTGGTGAAGACGCTGCTGCACGCGTACCGCGATCCCGCGACGGGCAGCGTGTTCGTCGATCAGCTCGCCGTCGGCGGAGTCGACGGAACGCTGAAGCACCGCTTCGCCGCATTCAAGAAGCAGCGCAGCATTCACGCCAAGACCGGCACGCTGGATACCGCCATCGCGCTCAGCGGCTTCGCCTCTCGCCCGGACGGCAGCTCGCCGGTAGCGTTTTCGCTGATCGTCTCCGGTCTCGCCGGCAAACACGCCGAAGTCCGCAAGCGCATCGACGAGATCGTGTCCAGCGTGGCGCTGATCCTAGCTCGCGACGCCGGCTGAGATCTCAGGAGGTTGGGTTGATGGTCACGCGATAAGTCGCGCCCGTCACAGCCTTCGGCGTCCCAGACGCCCCCCGCGACCGACAAATCCAAGTTGGAATTCCAACGTGAAAACGGACTCCACGAGACGCTTCAGTGTCTTCTACCGATCCGTATTCCAGCCGTGCGCGTGAAGCCCCGCACGCCTCGCGCCCGAGCGCGCGCCAAGCCGTTCAGCCGCGGCTGGGGACGTGACCGGAACGCCGCATTCCCGGTGCGCGCGCAGCGCCGCACAGGCGCATGCGATCTAACGACGAAGACCGAGCGGCCCAGCCTTTCCGCGAACCACTCGGCCAAAAATCTCACTCAAAGAACCGCGCTTCAAACTCGCGCTCGCTCCACCCCCGCACTTACTTGGCCGGCGCCGCGTTCGTCACTGACTGATACAAATCAATATTCCGCTGATATTCGCCGCGATCCGTGATGCTCATCGAGAGGAACAGGATCACGAACAGCACGGCCGTCAGGAACAAGATCAGGTGGAACTTCTTGTCCCAGAACAAGTGCATGAAGAAGGTGACGACGAGGCCGGCTTTGACGGTCGCGATCACCATACCGACGACTAGGTTGCCTTCGCTGCCTAGGTCGTAGTTCGTCACGCTGACCGTGAGGATGGTCAGGAACATGAGCGCGGCGAGCACCGCGAACAACATCCAGATCGGCATGGTGTGGGCTAGGCCGTGATCCTCGTGCGTGGCGGCGTGGCCGTCGGGCGTGGCGAGCTCGCTCGAAGCTTTCGTGTCTGTCTCGGACTTATGGTCGGTCATGGTCGGCCCGCGCTCAGTGGATGAGATAGAGGAGGGGGAAGAGGTAGATCCAGACCAAGTCGACCAAATGCCAGTACAAGGCGGCGTAGTCGATGGGGCCGAAGTACTTGGGTCCGAAGTCGCCGCGATTGGCGCGCTTCAGCAGCCAGATCCAGACGCCGATGCCGCCCAAGACGTGGATGCCGTGCAGACCCGTCATGAAAAAGTAAATGCTGAAGAAGACGTGCGCGTTGCGCGGCTTCGACGGTCGAGTGGGGTCTTCGGCGCTCGGGCCGATCACGCCCGCTTTCAGCAGCGGTTCGAGTTGCTCCTCGGTCGGATTTTCGAACACGCCGGTAACCGGCTTGTTGAGTTCGATCGCTCCGCCGGCCTTAGCGGTCTCGGCCTTCTTCTCGGCCGCCTTGGTCAGCTTCTCGGCGTATTCGGCCGCTTCTGGGTGCTTCTTCTTGAAAGACTCGAGCTCCCAGACCTGCTCCGTCGGATGGAAGTTCGGGCCGGGCAAGAGGCCGTCGTTGAACTTGTGCTGATATTCGAAAAACTTCACGACCATGAACGTGCAAGCGCACGCGATCGTGATCACGATGTTGAGCATGAGCAGCTTGCGTTGCGCGAGCTGAGCGTTGCGCACGGCCCAGGCCGCCGTGAGGCTGCTGACCAAGAGCACGCAAGTGTTGAGCGCACCCATCGTGGTGTTCAGGAAGTAGTGCGCGTACACGAACACCTCCGGATGCATGCCGCGGTACACGGTGTAGGCGCAGAACAAACCCGAGAAGAACAGCACTTCCGTGAGCAGGAACAGCCAGATGCCGAGCTTTCCGGCGTCGAACTGCTGCTGATACGTGTCGAAATGATGAGCCAAGTGCGGGCCGTCGCCGTGCACGTGGTCGCCGCCGGCGTGGTCGTCGGGCCCGACGTGGTCGTCGTGCGCCGGAGCGGCGGGCGTTTTGGGCTCTTCTGTTACGGATTCTGACGGTTCACTCATGATGTCGTCCGGCGTTCGAATGTCACTGAAGTCTAAGACGTGGCCGTTTGGGGCCGGGGCCCCAAACTCGGGGGGGCCCCGCTGAATTCACTTCAGCGGGCGCGGGGGAGAATCCCCCGACGACTAAAGATCCGATTGCTTGCGCGGAATGTAGCCGCCGATTTTCTCGTCGTACATCAGGTTTTCGTAGCCGTCGTACGGGCCCGCGGTAACCACAGGGGGCTTGTGGAAGTTGTAGTAGGGCGGAGGGGAGGAGCACTGCCACTCGAGCGTCGCGCCGCCCCACGGGTTGGCGGGTGCGATCTTGCCGCTCTTCAAGCTCTTGAACAGGTACCAGGCGGTGAGCATGAAGCCGATTGCTAGCGTGTAGGCGCCCAGTGTGGACAGCACGTGTAGCGGCTGGAATTCCGGGAGATAGTTGTAATAACGGCGCGGCATGCCGCGGCTACCGAGGATGAACTGCGGGAAGAACGTGACGTTCAGACCCAGGAACACGAGAGCGGCGCCGACACGCCCGTACTTCTCCTCGTACATCCTGCCGAAGGCTTTGGGCCACCAGTAGTGCAGGCCACCCATGAACGCGGTGATCGCGCCGCCCATCATCACGTAGTGGAAGTGCGCGACCACGAAGTACGTGTCGTGCAGGTGCACGTCGACGCTCATCACCGCCAAGAAGATGCCCGTCAAGCCGCCGATGGTGAACACCCACAAGAAGGCCAGCGCGTAAAGCATCGGCGTGTCCAAGTGAATCACGCCTTTGTACATGGTCGTGATCCAGTTGAAGACCTTGATAGCCGTGGGGATCGCGATCAAGAAGGTGATGGCGCTGAAGATCGTCCCGGCGAGCACTGACTGGCCGCTGACGAACATATGGTGGCCCCAAACCAAGAAGCCGAGGAAGGCGATGGCCAAGCTGCTGATCGCGATGAACTTGTACCCGAAGATGCGCTTGCGCGAGAACACCGGGATGATTTCGCCAATCACGCCGAAGGCCGGCACGATCATGATGTACACGGCCGGGTGCGAGTAGAACCAGAAGAAGTGCTGGAACAGCACCGGGTCCCCACCTAGCGTCGGGTCGAAGATGCCGATGTGCAGCGTGCGCTCGACGATCATCATCAAGAGCGTGATGCCAATGACCGGCGTCGCGAGCACCTGAATCAGGGCGGTGGAGTACAGCGCCCAGCAGAACAGCGGGAGCCGGAACCAGGTCATTCCCTGCGGACGCATCTTATGCATCGTGACGATGAAGTTCAGCCCAGTGAAGATAGAGCTGAAGCCCAAGATGAACGCGCCGAAAGCCGCGGGCACCACGGCCGTCGAGGTGGTGGTGCTGTACGGCGTGTAGAACGTCCAGCCCGTGTCGACGGCGTTGATTACCAGCGAAGAGAGCATGAACAGCGCGCCCACCACCCATAGGTAGTAGCTGGCTAGATTCATGCGCGGGAAGGCCACGTCCTTGGCGCCCAGCTGCAGCGGCATCACGATGTTGCCCAGCGCCGCCGGAATGCCCGGGATAATCACCAAAAACACCATGATCGCGCCGTGCAGCGTGAACATTTTGTTGTAGGTGTCGTGGTCGATGATCGTGTGCTGCGGGGTGAGCAGCTCAGTGCGCACGATGAGGGCGAAGAAGCCGCCCAAAGCGAAGGCCGCGAGTACCGAGCATAGGTACATCACGCCGATGCGCTTGTGATCGAGCGTGAAGACCCAGGACGCGACGCCCTTGTCGTGGGTCAGGTAATTGTCGCTCGAGCCTTTGGAACGCGGCGCGACTACGTCTGCCGTTGTGCTGGGTGCTGCCATGGTTCCGTTCCTCTATTTCAAACTCTTGATGAACTCGATGAGCCCATCGATGTCTTTATCGCTCAGCTTGCCTTGGTACGTCGGCATCACCGGGCCGAAGCCCATGACGATGTGGGCCTGCGGATCCACCATCGATTCGCGGAGGTAGTTCTCGTCGACCTTCATGGACGAACCGCCGGTCATGCCTTCCATCTTGCCGTAGATACCCTTCCAGGACGGGCCGACCTTGGGCGTGCCGTCGGTGGTGTGGCAGGTCGAGCAGCCTTGCTTCTCGTACAGCATCTTGCCGCGGTCGACGCCGGTCAGGCTGTCGGCCAGCGCGATGGTCCTGGCCAGCCACTTCTCGTAGCCGCCCGGCGGGTGCACGATCACGCGGCTCAGCATGTCCGAGTGCGAGGTGCCGCAGTATTCGGCGCAGAAGATCGGAAATTCGCCGACCTGCGTGGCCTTGAACCAGAGATCCGTGTAGCGCCCCGGAACCGCGTCCATCTTGGTGCGGAAGGAGGGGATGTACAGCGAGTGGATCACGTCCACCGAGTTGATCACCATGCGTACGGGCGTGTTCACCGGCACGTGCAGCGCGTCGTCGGGGGTGCCGAGACCCGGGTAGGTGAAGAGCCACTTCCACTTCTGGCCGGTGGCGCGGATCTCCATGGCCGACTTCGGCGGCGTCCGCAAATCCACGAAGCCTTTGAAGCCGCCGACGAACAAGGGCACCACGATGAACAGCGGGATCACTGACCAGGTGAGCTCGAGCATCGTGTTGTGCTCGCTGGTCTTCTCGGCGATCTCGTTGGCGGCGCGTGATTTCGCGCGGTATTTCACACAAAAGCGGAGCATCGCCCAGAAGATGGCGACCGAGAAGAACAGCGACATCCAGAGCATGCCGTTGTACAGCATGTCGGTGTTCGCGGTGGTCACCGACGCGCTCGGCGGCATCCAGAAGTACGGTGAATCTGGCAGCTTGGGCAGCGTCGGCTCGACGCCGAACGCAGCAAACGCGAGGGTGGACATGCTAGCGGTCATTGCTCTTCGCTCTCGTTTTTGCGCTTCTTCGGGCGCCTCGAAAGAAGCGTCAGGAAACCTGCCAACAGGAACACCGTCGCGCCGCCGCCAGCGCGCATGATGTTGCGCGCGACGGGTGCATAACGGCCTTCATTGGCGTCGTAGTGAAAACAGAACAGAATCAGTTGGTCGACGGTCGTGCCGATCTTGCCTTCGGAGGACTCGACCAAGGACAAGCGCAACGTCTTTTCGGGGTAGTCGAGCCCGTACAAGTAGCGGTCGATCTTGCCCGAGGGCGTGCTTAGGATGACCGTCGCTGGGTGCACGTACTCTTTGCGCGCTTCGTTGTAGTGGTACGTGATGCCGAGGGCGTGAGCCATCGCCTTCACGTTGTTCTCAGAGCCGTGCAAGAAGTGCCAGCCGCCCTCTGAGCCAGGCCGACCGTACTGGGCCATGTAGCGAGCCTTGGTGCGGTGAGCGAGCTCTTGGGTCTCGGTCGGGTCATAGCTGACGGTGACGATTCGGTAGTCTTTGCCGATCGTCCAGTCGACCTTCTTCAAACCCTCGACCAACGCCGTCAGCTGCAAGCTGCACAGCATCGGGCAGTTCGAGTAGTTCATGGTCAGGATCACCGGCACGCTGCCGTCGAAGTAATCCTTGAGCGTTACAGATTTACCCTCTTCGTCCGTGAACCCGAGATCCATGGGTACGGGCGCGTTCAGGTGCTCTTTGACGTCCACCCCGACCAAGCGCTTGGGTAGCGGGTCCGAGTGCTGCACCTGCTCTGACTCCGGCACCAGATCCGCGCGCGCGGCCGGGGCCACGAGCGCGAGCCCGGCGACGGTCGCCGTCAGAATCCAGGTGCTTAGCCGCTTTCCCATGCTCTTCGCTCAGTGATTGACGGGCCCCGGGGACTCAGCGCCCGGTGTCGCCGCGGTCGGCGTTGGCTTCGGCATCGAAGCGGGGGCGGCCGAGGGCGAGGGTGCAGGTCTAGCTGATGTTGCCGGAGCCGGCTTGGGTTCGGCTGGCTTTTCCTTCGCGGGCTCGCCCTTGCTGCTCGGCTCCGCCTTTGCGCCGGTGTCCGTTGAAGTAACGCCGGCGTCCGCGGCGGCTTGCGTGGCGACCGGCTCGGCCTTGGGCGGCGGCGCAGGGGTCGCGCTGTTCGGGTCTTTCTGCAGCTCGCTCACCACGAGCCCTTTGGCCAGATCGATGGGCAAGGAGACCAGACCCTTGCCGCGGTCGACGTAGCCCGCGGGCGAGTTCAGCGCGCCACGTTGCGAATCCTTCAGCGCGATCACGACTTGATTCGCGTCTGCGGCCTTCTCGGACTCTTCGATTTCGATGTCGTGCCGCACGAGCGCGGTTACAGCAGCGGTGATCGAGAGCATGGCCAAGAGGCCCACCGCGACCAGCGTGCCGAGCGCGCCTGCGTTGACCTTGTCGACCTGCGTTCCGTCGACCTCTTTGCCCGTATCGTGAGCTTCGCTGGACATCCGGATCTCCTAGATATTCTCGAAGGCCAGCGAATCTGGCAGGCGCGGATCGTTGGTAGCGAGCAGGTTTAGGCTCTTGGCGCGGTAGGCAACGCCAGCAATGAACAGCGCCAGCACGCCGAGCCAGCAGGTCAGATCGATCAACTTGAACGGCACTTCGTCGACGCCGAGCGTCGGCATCACGAGCCAGTACATGTCCACGTAGATCATCACCAGCTGCCAAATGCACCAGAACGCCAGCGCCTTGCGGTTCCGCTTTACCCAGCGCGAGAGCAGCCCGAAGAACGGGATCACGAAGTGCCCGAACAAGAGGACCCAGGACAGCGTGCCCCAGCTGTTTGCGAAGCGCTCCTTGAACCACAGCGTCTCTTCCGGGATGTTCGCGTACCAGAGCAGCATGAACTGCGAGAAACCGATGTAAGCCCAGAAGATCGTGAAGGCGAATACCATCTTCCCGAGATCGTGGAAGTGGTGGACCGTCACGCTGGAGGTCAAGCGACCCTTGCTCTGCAACCACATCAAGGTCAGCGCGAGCGAGGAGTTAATCGCAAGCACGCAGCTGGCGAAATAGTAGACGCCGAACATCGTGCTGAACCAGCGCGGGTCGAGCGACATGATCAAGTCGATCGCGCAGAAGGTGATGGTCAGCGCGAACAGGATCATCGCAGGCCCTGCGACGCGGCGCATGGTCACGACCGTTCTTTTGGCGGTGTCGGCGTTCTCTTTGTCCTGACCGAGGCTGCGGTTCAGGAAGAAGTACGAAAGTACCGTCCAAAAACCGAAGTAGAAGACGAAGCGAATCGCAAAGAACTTCGTATTGAGGTAGCCGATCTTGTGCTTCAGCTCTGGGACACCCAGCATGTGGTTCACGTCCGACCACAGGTACATTGGAGATTTGCCGATGATCAGCGGGACGACGACCGGCAAGGCCAAGACCGCCATCACCCAAGCATTGCTCGCGATCAGCTCCGCGACGCGGCGGATGACGAGGCTCCAGTGCGAGTTGACGATGTTCTGAATCGTGATCCACCACACGGCGCCGGCGCCGATGGTCATGACCCACACGAACGCCACCAGGTACGAGTGCGAGAAGCGGTTCCAACCGTCGTTCTCGCTCGAGCCGAGGAAGGCGCTGATGGCGATTGCCGCGATGCCGACCGCTGCCGCTTTCACGAACAACGATTGGCCGACCTCAGCCAGGCGGATGTTGTCACCCGCCGCGCCGCCGTCACTGCCCTTACTACCTTTGCTGCCCTTTGCCATTTTCCGTCAGGGTCCTTTGCGGCTCACTTGAGGCTCGCGCGCGCATCCGGCGGTAGGTCATTGACGCTACCGCTTCGGCTACGCTGCAAGGCGCGCACGTACATGATGATCGCCCAGCGATCCTCGGTTTTTATTTGGGGACCGTAGGCCGGCATCGTCCGAATGCCGTTCGTGATGCTGTTGAAGAGCTGTCCGACGGGCATTTGCCGCAGGTACTCCTGCGTCATGTTGGTCGGCGACACCCAGGTGCCCTGCTGCAGCGAATCCGCGCGTTTGGCGACCATGCCGTCACCGAGGCCAATTTGGCCGTGGCAAGGAGTGCAGTAGATGCCAAAACGCTGGCGACCGCGATCCATGGTCGCTTCGGTCAGCGCGATTTCGCTTGGGAAAGTGCGTGCCCAAGCGCCGCCCTCTTTGCCCTTGTAGAAGTGATCGTCGTCACGCGCGTCGTCTACGGCGACCGTGCCTTCGATCGCCGGGCGCGCGGCGCGGTTGTCGGCGAAGAACGAGTTCTCGCGCTGCGCCTTGTATTTGGGCTGCGAATCCATGTCTTGGATGATGTGGATGCGCGTGCTCGAGCTCTTCGTGTAGCGGGCCTTGGCGGCCAACGCGAAGGGCACTACCGAGGCAACCGCGACGATGATCAAGCCGTAAACCACGCCGGTCGGCAGCTTGTCCTCGGTAACGCGGTCCTCGAGCACGGCTTCGATTGCCACCGGGTGCGTGCTGTCGAGCAGGGCGCGGGTCTCGAGCGAATCGAACTTCGGGTCGCTCGCCAGGATCATCAGGAAGAACTTGTCGTCCGTGACGCGCGCGAAACGCCGAACGTGGTCGAGCGGGTGTGAGGGCTCGGGCAAGTTGTTCAGCATCAACATGCCGACGAGCGTGGTGACGGCGCTGAGCAGCACCGTCAGCTCGAACATGATCGGCACGTTTGCCGGGATGCTCCAGAACGGCTTACCGCTGATGATCCAGGGGTAGTCGTAGCCGTTGGTCCACCACTGCAGGAGGATCGCCGTGGCCAGACCCGTGAGGCCTGCGCCCAACGTGAACCAAGGCAAGATGGTCATCTTGATGCCCATGGCGTCGTCGATGCCGTGCACCGCGAAGGGCGAGTAGGTGTCCCACTTGGTGAAGCCGGCCGCGCGGATCTTCTTGGCGGCGTGGATCAGCTGCGGCGGCGTGTCGTACTCGGCGAGTAAGCCGTGCACGGGGGCTGGACCTGGCGTTGCAGAAGGTTGCTTGTGCTCGTCGCTCATGGTCGTTCTCAGTGGTCGCCGTGGGCTCGCCCAGCAGGGCTAAAGGCTTTGACTTCGGACATCGCCACCATCGGGAGATACCGGCAGAACAAGAGGAACAGGGTGAAAAACAGGCCGAAGCTGCCGCCGAGGGTCATCAAGTCCACCGGGGTCGGTACGAAGTACCCCCAGCTCGAGGGCAAGAAGTCGCGGCTGAGCGAGGTACAGATGATGACGAAGCGCTCGAACCACATGCCCACGTTGACGACCAAACCGATGGCCAACGTACACCACGGGTTGGTGCGGAATTTCGGCAGCCAGTGCAGCTGCGGTAAGAGCACGTTGCAGCTGATCATCGTCCAGTACGCCCAGGCGTACGGGCCGAACGCGCGGTTCACGAAGGTGAACTGCTCGTATTTGTTGCCGCTGTAGTAGGCGACGAAGAACTCCATGCCGTAGGCGTAGCCAACGAGCAGGCCGGTCGCCATGATCACCTTGTTCATCAGCTCGAGGTGACGAATGGTGATGATGCGCTTCAGACCGAAGAACTGACGGGCGGGCACAGCTAGCGTGACCACCATCGCGAAGCCGCCGAAGATGGCGCCAGCGACGAAGTAAGGCGGGAAGATCGTGGTGTGCCAACCGGGCAACTGCGCAGTCGCGAAGTCGAAAGAAACGACTGAGTGCACGCTGAGCACGAGCGGCGTCGCGAGGGCGGCGAGGATCAGATACGCCCGCTCATACACATGCCACTGGCGCGACGAGCCGCGCCAACCCATGGCCACGATCCCGTACGCCACGCGGCGCACGGTGGTGGTCGCGCGGTCGCGGAAGGTCGCAAAATCCGGGATCATGCCCATGTACCAGAACAGGATCGACACGGTCGCGTAGGTGCTGACGGCGAACACGTCCCATTCCAGGGGGCTCCTGAACTGCGGCCACATGTCCATCTGGTTCGGGATCGGGAACATGTAGTACGGCAGCCAGGGGCGGCCGATATGCATGCCCGGGAAGATGCCGGCGCAGACGACCGCGAAGATCGTCATGGCTTCAGCGAAGCGGTTGATCGCGGTGCGCCAGTTCTGACGGAACAGGAACAAGACAGCGCTGATCAACGTGCCAGCGTGACCGATACCGATCCAAAACACGAAGTTGACGATCGGGAAGCCCCAGGCGACCGGCATCATGTTGCCCCAGGCGCCGATGCCGTTCCAGATCACGTATCCCAGGCTGCCCATGAACATGACCAGCAGCAGCTGAGCGAAGCCGAACGCAATGTACCAGGCGCGCGGCGGCGTTGCCGTCTCCGCGATGCGGGACACGTTGTCCGTGATGCGCGCGAACATGTTGTCGCCCGCGGGCGGCGCTTCGAATGGATTCACGTCGCTGATTGCCATGGATCAGCCCTGCTCCGTGGTCGGGGCCTGCGCGCCCTGCGGGGGGGAGAGCGTAGGATTCGGGTTCTTGATGCGAGCTAAGTACTGGACGCGCGGCTTGTTGTTCAACTCGCCGAGTAGTGCGTAGGAGCGCGGCAACTTCTGCAGTGCCGTAACCTGCGCTTTACCGTCATTGAGGTCGCCGAAGACGATCGCGCCGGTCGGGCAGGTCTGCTGACAAGCGGTTTTGATCTCGCCGTCCTCGATCGTGCGCTTCACGTTCTTGGCTTTGATCTTCACGTTTTGGATGCGCTGCACGCAGAACGTGCACTTCTCCATCACGCCGCGCGAGCGAACCGTGACCTCGGGATTGAAGACCATGGCTTTGACCTTGGCCTTCGGGTCATCCGTCGGTGTGTACGGCGTTACCCCGATCGTGTCCATGTTGTAGTTGAAGTAGTTGAAGCGCCGCACCTTGTACGGGCAGTTGTTCGAGCAGTACCGCGTGCCGATGCAGCGGTTGTAGACCATGTCGTTCAGGCCTTCGTGCGAGTGCATCGTGGCGCCGACTGGGCAAACTTGCTCGCAGGGCGCGTTCTCGCACTGCTGGCAGGGGATGGGCTGGAAGGAGACCTCCGCGTCTTCCGGCTCGCCCTTGTAGTAGCGGTCGACACGCAGCCAGAGCATCTCGCGGCCCTTGGCCACGTTCACTTTGCCTACGACGGGGATGTTGTTCTCGGCCTGGCAAGCCGTGACGCAGGCAGAGCAGCCGATGCACTTGTTGAGGTCGATGCTCATGCCCCACTTGTGGCCGTCGTACGAAACAGGCGGCACCCACAAGCTGAGCAGCGGGTTGTGCTCGACGACTTCAGCCACGAACTCGGGCTTCGTCTTGAGCTCTTCCAGCGTGCCTTCGCGCACGAGCTCCGGCAGGCGCTCCTGCGTGCCTTGCTGGCCGATCTCGCCGACCGTGTAAATATCTTGCGTGCTCGAGACCCGATACGAAACCGTACCGTGGCTTTGCACGCTGACGCCGGTCGCGATGTCGTAACCTTCGACACTGCGGATGGCGTAGGCATTGCCGCCCACCGGGTCGATGTTGTCGGATACCAGCCCGCCAACGTGCCCGGCAGACGTGCGACCGTGGCCGAGCGTGATGCGCAAGCAGCCGTCGGCGTGGCCCGGAGCGACCAGCGCGAGCAGCGTAATTTGCCGGCTGCCGACGGTCACAGTGACGGAGTCCGCATCGGCAACGCCGAGCTCCTTGGCCGTGCGCGGGCTGATGAACACCGCGTTGTCCCAGGTCAGCTTGGTCAGCGACTCGGGCAACTCTTGCAGCCAAGCGTTGTTCGCGTAGCGGCCGTCGACGATCTTCGGGTCGACCCCGAATACGAGCTCCAGCTTGCCGTTGCCCAGGGCGAGGCCGCCGAGCTCTGCTTCCGCCAGTGCGACCTTACCGAGCGGCTTGAGCGTGGGCAAGACGCGCGCTGCGGCGCTGCCTTCCAACACGCCGGCCGAGAGCGCGCGACGCCAAGCGTGCTCGCTGCCGAGGCCGAAAGCGTGCGTCATGCGCACGAGCGCGAGCGCGTCCGGCTTTTCCGAGCCTGCAAACTGCGCGACCACTTCGAGCGCGCTACGCCCGTTGTAAAGCGGCGCGATCAGCGGCTGCACGATGCTCAGCGTGCCGTTCCAGGACAGCGCGTCGCCCCAGCTCTCCAGGTAGTGCGCGGCGTTGAGGTGCCAGGAGCAGCGCTCCGACGTCTCGTCCTCGTACAGGCTCAGATGGATGCTGTTTTTGGCTTTGCTGAGGGCATCCCCGAAGGCAAGATCCGCCGGCGCGGTGAACACTGGATTGCCGCCGAGAATGAGCAAGGTGTCGACCTTGCCGCCGTTCAGCTCGTCGGTGAGTGCTTTGAGCGAAGCCTGGTCGCTCTGCTCCTCGGCGCTGCTGTCCTCGGTGTAGAACACCGTGCGCCCGACGTTGCCGAGCACCGCATTCAGGCGATGAACGAGCGCGTGCACTTCCGGCGGTTGATGCTGACCGGCGACGACCACGCTGGTGCCGATGTTTGCGAGCAGATCGGCAGCCGCCGCGTCCAAGAACTTGGCGACCTTCGCGTCCTTCAAGAACTCCGCGCCAGGATTGCCCTGCGCGGCGCCGAGCTCGGGTAGCGGGTTGGCTTTGGCGCTGATTACCGTGTCCAAGTAGGCCGCGACCGCCTTGATCAGGCCGGAGCGCACTGCCAAGCGGTGATCGGAGATGCCACCGGTGAGCGTCACCGCGGACTCGATCGCGTACACGCGGTTCATCTCGCCGCCGTCCGGGACGCGACCCTTGGTCAACGCGCGCGCGTTGGCGAGGCCAGCTGGGAAGGTCGGGTGCACGACGTCCGCGTCGAGCGTGACGATGACCTTGGCCGCGTCGAATGCGTAGTGCGAGCGGTAGGCCTTGCCGAACGAAAGCACGCTGCCCGCGCGCGGGCCGTCACTGGCCATCGGCTCGAAGGTGACCCATTTGGCGCTCGGAAATGCGGCCATTAGCCGCATTTTTTGCTCCGCCAGGGTCGGCGAAGAGCTGCGTTCCGCGAGGATCCGGAAGCCCGCGCCAGCGGCCGCGCGCTGTGCGGTGAGGATCTCGGTCAGCGCCTTGCTGAACTCCTCCCAAGAGCTCGATTTGCGCGCGCCGCCCGTGCGAGTCGCGACGCCCTCGCTGCGATCGGGATCGTACAGGCCGAGCACGGTGGCTTGGTGGTAAGCGGAAGCGGCGCCCAAGCTGTCCGGGTGCGCCGGGTTGCCCTCAATCTTGATCGGACGTCCGTCGTAGCTTGAGGCGAACAAACCCACCGCGCTGCCGTTCAGATCCATCGCGGTAGCGAAGTACCGGCTGGAACCTGGGATCGTGCCCTCGGGGCGGCGCGACAGCGGCAAGATCTTGTCTTCGCGCCAGCGGCACGCATCGAGCCCCGCGAGCGACATGGACGCACCCATGATCTGCATGAAGCGACGCCGCCCGGGAGAATTTGGCGGCTCTTGCTCGAGCGGCGCCGCGAACTCACGCGAGGCGAACTCCAGAAATTCCGGGCTCTGCTCGAGCTCGGCGAGGCTCTTCCAGTAGGTAGGCTTGGCTGTGTCACCCGCGGCGTTCGAAGCGGAAGCCCCGGACCCGACCGCGGTGTTGGACAGAACGCTGAGCCGCTTTTTCGCCTTATCGTCTATCGATGGCATGTCGAACAGTCGGTGGGGGGATTGATGTGATTCTTCTCGCGAAAAGCCTTGCCGAATTCGACCGGATCACCTGGCGGCGCCCAGGTCATGTTCGTGACCTCTTCCGGCGGACGCAGGTTCTTCTCGGGATTGCGATGGCAGTCCAAGCACCAGCCCATGCTTAGCGGCTCGTGTTGGTAGACCTGCTCCATCTGGTCGACGCGCCCGTGGCAGCTCACGCAGCCGATACCGCGCGTCACGTGGGCGCTGTGGTTGAAGTAGGCGTAATCCGGCAGGTCGTGGACTTTGATCCACTCGACGGCCTTGCCGGTCGCGTAGCTTTCGCGGATCGGCGCGAGCTTCGGGCTCGTCGTCCAGACCTTGCTGTGACAGTTCATGCACGTCTGCGCCGGGGGGATGGCGGCGTGCGAGCTGTCCTCGACGGTGTTGTGGCAGTAGCGGCAGTCGATGCCGAGCTGACCGGCGTGCAGCGCGTGGCTGTACGGCACCGGTTGTTCGGGCATGTAGCCGACGTCGGTAGTCTTCGGAGAGGCGCCGTACCAGACGAGCCCGATCAAGTAGATCGGCGCGACTCCAAGCACTACTCCAGCGATCTGCCGAGTTTTATTGGCCCAGCGCGGGAATACGAACAGATTCATCACCAAAAACCGAGGCTGGTCGCGCGCGCTTCGCCGAGCGCCGTGCGAATTCGAGGGGGAGGAGGGAGCATTGGCGAGCCGAAACCGGTTCGGACGGATCCATCCACCCGCGGGCTTCGAGGCGTAGCCACTTGGGTTTTCCCGTGATGCCGCAAAGAGCGAACGGGTCCGCGACGCCTGCGGAAAGTTCTCCGCTGGCGCGTGCGCGCTTATGCGCTCACCTCCAAAAAATGTAAATGAGTAGCGAGGTTCGCACCCGGAAAAATAAGCGCAACTGTTCGTAATTGCTAAATTATAACGCTATTACGCAGTGCGCCGATCGGCCTCATTTCGACACGTTTCGCATGGCGTTTCCGCG
>OLLW01000611.1_pt1 | contig 16068 bp, 13 predicted proteins | sample 1604611 | NCBI WGS metagenome assembly OLLW01 (sample SAMEA104055725, study PRJEB20765) | soil metagenome | biome: Arctic tundra; feature: Polygonal ground; material: soil | place: USA | collected 2011-09 | depth 0-0.5 m | reverse complement strand
CGCAGCATGAGCTGGACCCCAGCGAAGAGTGTGGACGCAACGGCGCCGTGGGCACCGATCACCAATACACCAAGTCGTTTCATGAATTCCTCGACACTGTCCTGTTGAAAGAGGTCCCTTAGACGGACTCTATGAAGGCGCTGATTTGACCGCGGCGAGTTGGATCGATGACACGCGGGAATTTGCCCTGCATGTTTCCGTTGGTTACCTGGTCCAAGTAAGCCTGCGCGCCTCCTCTGCGGAGGGGCACGACGCGCGGGGGTAAGAGCGCAACGTCATTCGTGCGGTGCTCTCGATACACACGATTTTCACGGCACAATCCCTCGTCGAAGGCGCGAGCAAAACCCGCCAGATCTGCAGGGCGTTTGTCGGGCGCGAATTCGACGAACAGCAAGTAGCGGCTGCGTGGACCGACCTCCGCGCTCGCGCCAAAGTCGAGGGTCGTGCATGGGACGACGGACGAAGCGTGCGAGACGGCTCTCTCTATCTCGATGTGCGTGGTCAACTCCTGCGTCACCGAAAGGCAACCCGAAAGCCGACCGACGAACTCGATGCGGTTGGGGTGTGGAAAGCGCACGATGTCTCCGAGCTTGTACGCGTACAGGCCAGAAACGGTCGTGACGACGATCGCATACTGCCGACCGATCTCGACCTCCCAAAGCGGAACGCGCCGAGCGCTCGGTTTGTCGTGTTCTTCGAGCGCGATGAACTCGAAGAACGTCCCTCGATGCGGCATCATCAGCATACCTGGAAGATCGCAGTGATCGGTGGCTGCGTAGATCCCACCTTCGGTCGCGTTATAGGTGTCGACCAAGACCGCATCGTCCCGCCCCAAGAGCTCGCGAAGTAGCGGTCGATAGGGTTCCGCCGACACGCCTCCGCCGAGTAGAATACGCAAATTGGGCCAGATTTCAGACACGGTTCGGGCGCGACGCCCGCGCTTGGTCGCTTCTTGCAAGAGCTTCTCGAACATCAAGCTGAACCAACAGGTGGTGCCGGCCAGCGCGCGCACGTCATGATCGAAGCAAGTGGCAGCGATGCGCGTGAGCTTCTCCTCGTAGTCGCCGATTCGGCGACACTCCTCGTCCGGTAAATATGCGGGCTCGGCTAGTTTGGGCAAGGTAGCGATCATGAGCGCCGGGTTGGACGTGATGAGCACGGGGCCTTCGGCGCGCATCGTGGTCGGCGGAAACAGGCCAAGAGTGAAGCCCTTGGTGAAGTCGCTTTCGCCTAGATGTACCAGCGCTCGCGATAGACCATCCGTCCCGCTGCGACGTTGCAACGCGATCTGCCGCTCGGTGATGGGAAGAAATTTGGACCGGCCTTGCGTCGAGCTGCCCGATGAATTTCCGAAATAGCGAACGAACTCCGGAACGAGAAGATTCTTTTCGCCGCCACGCATGCGCTCGATGTACGGAGAAAAGCCGTCATAGTCGCCAACCGGCACGCGCACGGCAAAGTCCCGATAACAGTGAATCTGGCTAAAATCCCGTCTCTTCCCGTACTCGGTGGACTGAGCGTGACGGACAATGCTGAGCAGGGCGCGTTCTTGTGCCTCGCGAACTCGGTTAAGAGCGTGATCCCAGCGTCGCACCTGTAACCGCGCGGCACCAAGCAGCAACTTGCCTGAGAACCCTGGAAACGGAGAATGCACGAGCTTGCCCCGCGACGCTTCGCGAGCGGCAGAAAGCCCTGATCCGGTTGATGTCCGTGAACTCTCGTCGCTCTGGAATACGGAAGTCATCTAGGCCAACCTCGCTGCAATTTGTTCGGCGGCGCGCACGGCGAGCGCCATAATCGTAAGTTGTGGGTTGACCCCGGGAGGCCCGGGCACCGTACTGCCGTCAACGACGAAGAGACCGGGGACGTCGTGAGTTTGATGATCGAGACCGACGACGCTCGTTCGCCGGTCTCGCCCTATTTTGCACGTGCCCAGCGGATGGTAGCTGATCAGAGCCAGATCGGACGCCCGCATCCGACGCTCGGCAAATTGCTCGAATCGCGCAGAGCTGTCGATCGGCTCGACTCCCATCATGCCGAGATGCACGCGTCGCGCCCCCGCTGCCCAGCACAGCCGACCGGCATATACAATCGCCCGCTGCAGTAACTCCACGTCTTGCCGCACGAGGTTGTAGGTCACGAGCGGCTTGCCTTTGATGTCAAACCAAACACGGCCGCGACTCTGATCGCGGATCATCACTCCCAGCATGCCGAGGTGGGGGAGCGAGTCCATCGCGCGCATGAAGCGCCGACCCGAGGTCGGGAAGAGCGCGTGCGCCACGTTCAAGTCCGGCTGCGCGCCTAGGATCAGTATCCCGTCGCGCACGAATTCATCGACCATGTACGCCTGCGGAATGTACTTCTCCGGATTGATCGGCTCGTCGAAGTAGCCTCCGACGCCGACGCTCGGGTGCACGCTGAGATTACGACCGAGTGCGCCGCTTCTGTTGGCGATTCCTTGTCGCAGGAGCAGAGCAGGCGTGGGAATGGCTCCGCCGGCCACAATCACGGCCTTCGCCCGGACACGAAGCTGCCTACCGCGTTCGCCGGACAGCGCAACGCCGACTGCGCGGCCACCTTCCAGCAGAATCCGTTCGGCACGGCCCGACGAGAGCACAACGGCACCCCGCTCGAGCGCGCCCGGCAGAAAGGAAATGTCGGTGCTTCGCCGGGCGCCGCTGGCGCAACCGAGACCGCAAAACCCCTGTCCCTCACAGCCCACCGCGTTGCGCAAGATCGGCCCCGCACTCCAGCCGAGCGACCGCGCGCCGCGGTCGATCATGTCCGCGATGGGTCCGATGAAGCGCCGTTCGGGTTCCGAGACCATAAGGCGCGCTTCAACGTGGCGGAAGCGCCCCGCCATGTTGTCCGGTGAGAGGTCGTCGGTGCCCAGCTGCTCACACCACTCATCAAGCACGGGGGAGGGGGTGCGAAAGCAGGTCCCGCCGTTGATCGCTGTCGAGCCACCGACGAGCTTGCCCATCATGACCGGGAACGGCGAAGCGCCGAGGGCGACCGCGGTGCGGTTGTAGCTCGTCTGGGCGTTGATCAAGCCGCCGAGATAGTCGTCCTTGCGCTGCCTTCGTCCCTCTTCGACGAACACCACGGCGAAACCGCGGTCGGCAAGCTCGCGTCCGACGACCGCGCCACCTGCGCCCGTGCCGATCACGACCACGTCGCATTCGATGTCGGAGCCGCCCTGCCAGTCGTCCGCTGGCATGATCCGAGACTCGAAACGCGCTTCGTCATTGCTCACGACCCGCAATTCCGAGCGGGAGCCCTGCTTGGAAGGCGGCTCATCGAAGTGCGCGGTCTTCAGAAGGAGTGACAACGCGAAGAGTGGTCCTTTCAATATCGGGCTCTTCTCCCAGTTCGCGAGCAGACGCTCTTGCCGCATTGACTCCAACGCATGAAACGGCCTTCCCGCTTGGATCCGCGCAGCCTGGTCGAGCAATTGGACGGCCGCAGAGAATGTCGCTTCGGCGTGAGGCGACATTGTCCGCACCAACTGCACCGTCCGCCGCACCGTCCGCTCATCGGCCCCGTGAGTCGTGACAGATCCGGGAATGATTGCTTCCGCAAACGAGAGCAGCGCTCTTCGATGTGCTCCAAGCGGCTCCTTCGTGAGAGCCTGTTCCGCTGACGAGTTCAAACCAAATGTCCTGTATTCAGTGGGAAATATCGAGACGTGACGTACTTCACGCGGCCGCCGGCAGCTCGTTCTGAGAAGGTAAAGCGCCAACCGAGCTCGGCGAGTCCAGCGACCGAGGTACCACGTAATATCTGCAGTGCGCTGCAACGTCTACCACCCGATCACGAAAGTTCAACACGGCGTCGCGCGTCTGAGCTCGCCTCGAATTGTCTTGTTCTGCTACGAGCGCGCGTTCCACACACTGTTGCGATTTGTTGCTAACACTCAATTTGAAGATCACTGCGGTGAGTCGTCGAGCGCGCGAACGCCGTCTTAAATAATGCTTCGGCTCGCATGAAGATTCGACCGCGTGTGGAGAAGAGAGGCTTAGTAGAGTTGAGCGCGCTTGAATCGGAGCGTTCACTTCGATCTGATTTCGAAATGTTGCTCGAGCAGAGAGACGTTGGGTTGTTCCAGAATCCTCTGCTAGGAAACCACTCAGCATGGTTTCTGACACAACGGTTCATTCGAACGGCGACAGCGGCTTCGCGGCTCGAACATTGAAGGCTGCGTCTGCTCACGCGGACGAGGCGTCGCCCGAGTCCGCGATATCGACGAGGCAGGCGCTCGTAAGCGCGATGCGCTGGGCGAGGCTCGCGCAGCCTGAATGGGCATCTTTCTCGCTGGCGCAGCGTTTTTCGGCCCTAGAGCGCGCCGCTAAAGCGATGTTGCGCGATCGCGATACGGTGCTGGCTCTGGCCAAGGAGGAGATGGGCAAGCACGAGGTAGAGGGGCTGTTCACCGAGGCGCTCGGTCCTCTGGAAACGCTCAAGTCGTGGTTGCGCGTCATCGAGCGGGCGCGATCAATACCGATCCGTCTGAGCCCGCTCAGCTTTCCGCGCAAGTCAGCGCGCGTCGAGCTCGTCCCCCGCGGGGTAGTGGGCGTCATCGCGCCGTGGAACTACCCAGTTGCGGGTTTGTACCGCGCGCTGTTTCCGGCGCTCCTTTCCGGAAATGCAGTGCTCGTCAAGCCTTCGGAATACACGCCGCGCACGAGCTCTTGGTTCGTAGCGCACTTGGCGAACGAGCTCCCGCTTGGCGTGGCGCAGGCCGTGGTCGGTGATGCTCGCGCTGGCAGCGCGTTGCTCGAATGCGGGATTGACGCATGTGTCTTCACCGGCTCGACGAGCGCCGGTGCTCAGGTGCGCGTACGGTGCGCGGAGCTCGGCATTCCCTCTAGCATCGAAATGGGTGGAAAAGACGCTGCTATTGTACTCGCCGATTGTGCTCTTTCGCGCACCGCAGCCGGCATAACTCACTGGGCGCTCTCGAACTCGGGGCAATCCTGTGGAGCAATCGAGATCGCCTACGTCGAAGACAGCATCGCCGACGCGTTCATGGCTCGCCTCGGGCGCAGTTGGAGTTTGCTGCGAACCGGCCCCGGCGAGGATGATGTGGAAATCCATCCGATCGCGAACTGGCGGCAGCTGCAACTGATCGAGGCACACGTCTCGGACGCCCTCGCCAAAGGAGCACACTTGGTCTGCGGCGGCGCTCGCACCGGGCGGGGTCTCGGCTATCCGCCGACCCTACTCGACCACTGTCACGCCGCTATGGACGTTGTGCGCGAGGAAACGTTCGGCCCGGTCTTGGCTGTCGTGCGCGTCAAGGGAACGGACGAGGCGGTACGCCAAATCAACGCCGGCAAGTACGGGCTCGGGGCTTCCATCTGGACGCGCGACATCGCTCGCGCCAAACGAATTGCAAGTCGTCTCGACGTCGGCATCGTCAACATCAACAATCACTCGTTCACGGGCGCGGTACCGGCACTCCCTTGGTCCGGTACCCGCGCGACCGGCTATGGAATCGCCAATAGCGCGTTGTCCCTGCAAACGTTCTGCCGGCCGAAAGCGTTGGTAGTCGACCGCAATCGCAGTCCGGACCCCTATTGGATGCCGTTCGATCAAAACCTGCGCGAGCTGGGCGAGGCGCTGATCCACGCGCAGCTCGGTAACCCATTTAGAGCCTTGAGCGTCCCGCTGATGGTGCACAAGCGCGTGCAGCGGATCAAAGACTTCTTCGGTCGGTAAGTAGCCCTCCTTGAGCCCTATGACGCGTCGCAATGAGCCGGTCGAATCCCCGCGCATGTTCGAGAGCAACCTCTTGGATTTTTTTTCGCGCTGCCATCCAATGGCCGTGGTTGTCCTCTACCTCCCAGGGACACTCGTGGCGCTCGCCCAGAGCTTGCGGCGCGGCGTGAATCCACTCGTCACATCGTGCCTGTTCGCGCTCGGCTTCGTGTCGTGGACACTCGCCGAGTATTGGTTGCATCGCCTGGTCTTCCACTGGCAAAGCAAAGCTGCCTGGGGCAGGCGTCTACACTTTCTGATTCACGGCGTGCACCACCGCTGGCCCCTCGACAGGTATCGTTTGATCATGCCGCCGGGCGCCAGTATTCCATTGTACTTCGCTTTTATGGGCCTGTTTCTCATCGGGCTCGGCCGTTTTGGCTGGGCGGTTCATGCCGGCTTCGTGGCTGGCTACGCCTTCTACGATCTCACACACTTTTGGCTTCACCACGGCGTGCCACGGAGCAGCTACGGACGTCGGCTACGGCGCAATCACTTGCTGCATCATTTCAAAGACTCCGGCACGCGTTTCGCCGTATCGAACTTAATGTGGGATGGAATCTTCGGTACCGACGGAAGCACTGGGCGGAGCACCACGGCACGCGAATCGGAGGCGCAGTCAAAATCGTCCGAGCTCTGATGGCAAAAGTCGTAGCGATTGATCGATCGTTATCTACTGCAGCGACCATTCGATAGCCGAATGAAGAATCCGGGCGTTCCGGAGAATATTCAGCGCTGGGACCGACGGTGACGACTGATGATGTCCGAGTCGAGCCGCGCCTCGATATGGCCCGTGAACTGAATGGCACCCCAATACCCTGTCGTTGGGCAGAGGGTGCGAGTGCTCGGTCTGCGCCGAGCGGAGTCGCCCGTGCAAGACACAAAAACAACGCCGTTAGCGAACCAGGTTGCCTGGTGGCGCCGGACATTCCTGCACAGCCACGCTGGCAAGGGCGACAGACGACGCGTCCGCTTGATCGTGGCTGCGTTGCTCGGGCTCGCCGCCATGTGGTTTGTCTCTCACAGCCACGTTCGTTTGGAACCAGTCCTAAAAGCAGTCCATGGCTTCTCAACCGCAAGTCTTCGTGCCGCCGTAGCGCTCGTACTTCTGCAACTCTTGTTTCAGACCGCGCGCTTCGTAGTTTTGGTTCCGAGGTCGCTTCAAGTTGGGCGGCTGCACGCACTTCGCGTCACGGCGCAGGGGCAACTACTCAACGCCTTCGTTCCAGCGCGTGGTGGCGACGTCTACAAGTTGTTGGCACTCTGTCCGAACGTGAAGGGCGCCGGTGCCCGCGCGCTTGGTGTCGTGGCTGCCGACAAGGCTGCCGATGTCAGCGGGCTGGCGTTGGTTCTACTCGTGCTCGGCCTCGGACCAGCACTTCAGTGGCTCGCAATGTCACCGGCAAAGGGCGCAGCACTCTTGTTTGTCGCGGCGCTCGCCTTCCTGGCCTGGGTCGCGAGCCGCAAGTGGCGCGCCGTGCCGCTGGTGCGACGCGGCATTGGACTGATCACCCACTTCGGCGCCGGTTTGGCCGCGTTGAAGCAGCCGCACGCTGCGCTGGCTGCGGTTGTTTTTAGCGTGGCGGCCTGGTTCGCGGAAGCCAGCGCATTGATTGCGCTGACCGGCGGTCTGGGCATCTCTATCTCGCATTCACAAGCCATGTTTGCGCTGCTTGCATTGAACGTCGGCATCGCGGTTCCCATACTTCCAGCGAACCTCGGCGCCTTCGAGGCGGGTGTCGTGTTAGGGCTACACCAGGCCGGCGTGCCCACAGCGTTCGCCGTCGCCGTCGCCGTCACGCATCATGCGCTGCAGCTAGCGGCGACAGTCGTCTGGGGAGGCGGCGCGACGGTCGTCGACGGTATCGCACGGGCAGAAATGGGAACAGCCTTCCGAGTGAAAGCTCAAGACAAGCTCCGCGCGGTCTCCCACTATGAAAAGGCCTCCGAGCACTACGAGTCGGACGTGAAGCGCGGCCCACTTCGCTTCATGCGCGAGCGTGAGCGCACGTCAGTACTACGCCTGCTCGGCCCACTTCGTGCTGGGGAGACTTTTCTCGACGTCGGCTGTGGCGGCGGCTTCTATGCGCTCGAGGCGAAACGCGCGAGCATGCGCGTATGCGCAGTCGACGCGGCGCCTGGGATGGTCGAGAAGATCTCGGGCAAAGTCGATGAAGCGCACGTGACCGATGTGGAGACGCTTCAATTCAGCGGTCGCCGCTTCAATCGAGTCGTCTGCGCCGGTGTAATGGACTTCGTAGTGAATCCCGACATCGCCCTCGAGAATCTGATGCGTCAGGTGGGACCGGCGGGCCTCCTCGTGGTGTTGGCTCCGCGTCGTGGTCTGAGGGGAGCTTACTATCAGCTAGAGAAGCGTGTCGTCGGGTTGCGGATCAACTTATTTACTGCGGCGTGGTTCGAGGCAGCAGCGCGAAAGAACGGTTTTCGTGTCACGTCGCTCGAGTTGCCGCTCCCGCACAACCTCGTGGTTCGCCTGGAGCCCGACCGCATTCCAAGCCAATGACCACGAAACCTAACGGAAGCGCGGTCATCGCCTCGGCCAGCGTTGTAGTTGACCCGGGCCTCCCCGGCGGCGACCCGCGCCACGCGGCGAGCCCGTGGTACGCTCGTTGGAGTATAGGGCTCCTGAACGATCGCCGGGACTTGGCCTTCGTAGGTCTAATAGTGGAGTGCGCGACGGCCGCTACCTGCGGGATCGCGTTGTGGTTATCGCACCTACCGATGCTGCTTGCCGGCCCGCCGTATTGGGCCGGGCTTTTCCTTTGGGTGTTCGACCGCTTCACGTTGATGCTGCACTGCACATCGCACCGCCCGCTCTTTCGCCCCAGATATCGAGTCTTGAATCTGCTGATCCCTTGGATGCTCGGACCTTTTTTGGGGCAAACGCCAAATACTTATTTTGCGCACCATATTGCGATGCACCACCGCGAAGAAAATCTTGGCGGCGATCTAAGCCAGACAATCTCATCCCACCGAGCTCACTTTCGAGATTGGCTGCGCTACTATCTTCGCTTCATGTTTCTGGGGATGTTCGACCTGTGTCGCTACCTCGTTCGACGGAAGCGCTCGAAGGTACTCCGCAGCGTGCTGATCGGGGAAGGTGCCTATTGGAGCGTAATGCTGGTATTGGCAATTGCGCGCCCAGCGGCGACGTTCGTCGTCTTCCTCGGGCCACTATTGTTCATCCGTACCCTGATGATGATCGGCAATTGGGCGCAGCATGCGTTTGTTTGCGCAGAGCGCCCTGGCGATGCCTATCGTGCCGGCGTTACTTGCGTCAACACGCGCTACAACCGCCGTTGCTTCAACGACGGATATCATGCTTTGCATCATTTGCACCCCCGCTGCCACTGGACCGAGCACCCGAGTAAATTCGAGCGCGACCTGCGCAGCTACGGCGAGCACGACGCGGTTGTATTCGACGGCCTAGATTTTTTCCAAGTTTGGCTGTGCCTCATGCTCAGGCGCTGGCGGATCCTCGAACGTCATTTCGTACGCCTCCCGGGAGCGCCGCAGCGCGGTGTCGAGGAAGCAATCGTGTTCTTACAGGGGCGAGTAGCTTCAATAGTCGCCCGATGAACATCGCCGATCACGCCTCTAGCCTAGCTGCGGTATCGCGTGCGTCTCTACGCAATTTCGCGCTTCGCCTGGCACTCGGCCCCCTGCACCTTGTGGGATCAACACCAGCCTCATGGGGAGCCCCAAAAGGCCGGTGTCGTGCAGCCGAGCAGGGGCGGGTACGAGGTCCACTGCGTCGGCGTCAACTGACCACACCACGTCTTCACCTACCAGGACTTCAATGTCGTCGGCGCCAACTAGCCAACCCGCCAGCGCTCTCGCGGATGCTAGCCGTCGAGAGTCGAGGCCTCAACTCCGGTTGGCGCGGCGCGGAAGCGCAACGGCATCTCGATGTGCTCGGCGAGCGCCGTGCTTCGCCTGAGCGCTCGGTAACCACCTCACCGGCGGAAGGACGCCAATCCTGCGCGTCCGTTTGAAGTATTTCGGCCGGGCGGAGAAGGGATCTAAAGATGCAAAGGAACGCGCGAAGCCGTCTCACGCTCGTAGTCGCTTCCGGTGCTTGGCTGTTCAACGCGCCTGCGAATGCAGCAGATGTAGACCCTTGCTTGTCCCCGAAAATTAACGTGATCGTGCCGCGAGCTCCCGACTGGGATAGGGCAACTGACGAGCTCTCAGAGCATCTACGGACACTCGGTAATCTAGACAAATGCGCGCGGGTAACGGTCCGTCCGCGCGGGGCCGGCGTGGTTCTGGAAATCACGACAAGCGACGGCCGGTCGGCGACGCGGCAAATCGATAGTGTTGCCGCTTTGCTCCGGACCGCCGAGGCACTGTTAGAGATGCCTCCCCCGGAGCCCATCCGAGCAGCGGAAAAACCGTCACCGCTTGAAGTCCCGCCGGCGGACCCGCCTCCGCCGCGACAGCGAGGCGCGTCAACGCACTTCGAACTAGGCGCCGGAGGCTCGCTTCGCTTCGGCGGTGGCCCCCTTTACGCGAGCGGAGGCGTCGCGACCTTCGCTGAGTTCGTGCTCGATCGTTGGCTCCTCGGAGTGTCAGCGCGCTGGGACTTAACAGACGCTTTCGTGAGCCAGCTGACACCGGGTAGTTTCTCGATGCGCTCGAGCGCCTATGGAGTAAGCATCGGCGATCGCTTCGAGTTTGGCGAAAGCAGCGCGGACGCCCTGTTCGGCCCGACCATCGTGTTGGAGCATGAGCACGCAGATGACGGTGACACCGAGATCCGCGGGGACGCTGACGACTTCAGGCTCGCGCTGGCGCTCCGCATCTCGGGTCCCCGGTCTTCGTCTATTCGGGCATTCGCAACCAGTGATTTCGAGGCATCACCTGCGCGGATCCGCTCTCAGAAATTCATCGATCGATCTCTGCCGCAACTATCATGGTGGAGCGGCGGTCTGTCCGTAGGTGTGTTGTGGGGTTCTCGATGATTGGTCAGAAGCACGTGATTTCCAAGGAGCCCGAAGTAAGTGACGCCTCTGCCCTCCATGCTCTCAGCCAAGGAGACATCGGCGCGCTTGGCGTGATCTACGATCGCTATCACTCGCACGTGTCGAGCTTCGTCTGCCGGGCGACGAATGACGCAAGCGATGTGGAAGACATCGTGCACGCGACGTTCATGACCGCGGCCCGCGCGGCAGGCAACTTCGATGGTCGGACGAGTTGCCGCCCGTGGCTGGTCGGCATTGCCGCACGCCTGATCCACCGGCGAAAGCGTGGTTTCTCGCGTTGGGCTCGCGCTTTGCACGAGTTCAGGGTGCACCAAGGCGACCGCTTGATCGATCCGCATCGAGAGCTGACGGCACGCGACGACATGAGGCGTTTGTCCAAAGCGCTCGAAATGCTGGCAGAGCCGAAGCGAGTTGTCTTGTTGCTCGCCGAAAGCAGCGGTCTTTCGTCCGAGGATATCGCCGAGGTCCTTCAGATCCCGGTCGGAACGGTCTGGACACGGCTGCATCACGCGCGTCGCGACTTGCGGCGTCTGCTGAGCAGTGAGGGGAACTCATGACGGTCCCCCAATGCCAACGGAAATGGCAGGTCGAAGCCGTGCGTGACGGTCGCTTGCGAGGCAAAGACCAGGACAGTGCGGTGCGGCATCGAGCGACCTGTGCAGAATGCGGTCGAGAAGATCGTAAGCTCGTCGCGCTTAGGCACGACATGTCGTGCTTACCAGAGTTGGCTCGAGATCCGATGACGGCGCGCCGATCGCGACAACGGCTCATCGCCGCGTTGAATCGGTCCATCCTCGAGCCACCCGTCCCCGAGTCATCGCTGAGAGCGGCATTCGCGCTTGCGCTCGCGATCGCGGCAGTCGTGGTCGGTCGTTTCGCGATCGGGCACACGGTCACGCGAACCAGCGCAACGGAAGTCCCGGGATCGGTCGTCGAGGTTCGCGCCGAGGCGGGCGCTCGCTGGTCCGAACGAACCAGCCGAGAGATCGACCAGGTGAACCTTTGGGAGGGTGCGGCAGCTTTTACGGTGCACTCGCACAAGCTGCAACGCTTGGTCATTCAGCTCCCAGACGGCGAGGTCGAGGATATTGGTACGGTCTTCGAAATACGCGTGAGCGAACAGCACACGAGGCGCATTTCAGTCACGCGGGGCCGTATATCCGTTCGATTGCTTGGACGCCCCGCGTTCACCCTGGGCGCCGGCGAAGCATGGGAACCAGAGTCCGCCGCTCCCAAAGATACCCAAACTCAAAACCAGCCTGTTCGGGCATCAGCCGCCCCTTCGAGCGCGCCGTCATTGGCCGCCGTGACAACCGCGTCAGGCGTTGCGTCGAGGTCGAGTAGAGTGGCGGTGCGACCGCGTGCTCTGGTGCGACCTGAAAAAGGCTCGAACCTTGCCTCACAGCCGGAAGATAGTCGACCGAAGCCGCGAATCCAGAATTCTGGCTTGGACGGCGCCGAGGACGACGCCTATCTGCAGATTCTCAAGTCGCTCAACGGCCAAAGCTATGTTGAAGTGTGCGCTCTAGCGAAGGACTACCTGCTCCGCTTTCCGAGCGGGTTCCGGCGCGTCGAGGTCCTGAACATCGCGATGCGCCGATCCAGCTATGCCGACGAAACGCCCGGAAGCCTCCGCTGATTCGTTCAACTGTGCAACGATCGCGCCGGACCCCCGCTATCGAGTCATCGCATGTCCCCTCCTATGTTCTCTGCGCGCGCGCAATCGGGCTTTGGTTCTAGCCGAACGACCAGGAAGTCAGGCGAAAACCGTGGTTCGAAGCGTTGATCGCGGGGTCCTGGCAGAGTGGCGAGAATAGTCAGGTGAAGGGTCCAAAACGCTTCCCTCGTGCCGGCAGGCACTTTTGCCACCTCGCAGCAATCGCATTGCTAGTTACGACGGGGTACGCCCGCGCGACCGAGACGTCGGCAGGGACTGCATCATCGAACGCGACAACGGACGCACCTATCGAACCTTTGGATCCGCGCCGGTTTGAAGTTGCCGGGTTTCCTATCGTCGGCGGGAATAGTGACATCGGTGTCCAACTCGGGGGTGCGGCGACATTCACCAGATTTCACGACGACGTGCGGCCGTACCTATGGAACGTCGACCTATTGCTGTCAGTTAGTTTCAAGGACGATCAGGGGCGCCTCGCGCTCGTTCAGCAGAACCACTTGCTCCGGCTAGATGCGCCAAGCCTCGTGGGTGGAAAACTGCGTGTCGACTCCAAGGTCAGCTTTCAGCGCACAATCAACGAGGGGTACTACGGTGTTGGCAACGCGACGATCGTCAGCTTCCCAGTAAACGAAGTGGGGCCCAACCATCGATATCAATATATCGAGGAGGAAGCGCGGTCGCGGACAATTGCGCGCGTGCATACGGGAACAATGTTCGACGTCGCTCTTGGGGCCATCGCGCGATACAGTAGTCCGAGCGCCTACGCGGGTTCTAAACTCGACGAAGACACCTCGGCGAATGCCAACGGAAAGCGTTCTGTTCGCGGCATCGAGCGCGCGTTTCTGGGAACGCTCTCCGCGGGGCTCATGTACGACACCCGCGATAGTGAGTTCGTTACGACTCGCGGCCTATTTTATCAACTGGGGCTTGGAGGCACCGTCGGTTCCTCGGAAAGAGTGGCATACGGAGAAACCTCGGTGGTGCTCGCTCAGTACGCTCCCATCGCAGGGCCCTTCGTTTTTGCTGGTCGGGCGGTGGCCTCATTCAAGTTTGGCAACGTGCCTTTCTACGAGCTCGCGCAAGGCGGCGTTTTCGAACCACAATACCTATTTGGAAGTGACTCTGGTGTGAGGGGCGTGCCGAATGGGCGCTATTCGGGCCTCGTTAAGACCGTCGCCAACTTCGAAATCCGCAGCACGCTGCCGCGCTTTGTCTTGCTCAAGCAGCGGCTTCGCTTTGGCACGACAACATTTATCGACGGGGGTAGGACTTGGAGCGACTACGCTTTCGATAGCCCACGAGACGGCAAGGGCCCCGGCATAAAATATGGCCTCGGCGGCGGCGTTTTTATCCAATGGGGAGAGGCCGCAATCTTTCGCGTCGAAGCCGCATATTCGCCTGATGCAGCCGCGGAGAACCCGGGGTTTCCGATCGGGATCTACGTCGCGGATGGGCTGATGTTTTAGCGTTGCGGGGCGTCTCAATCGGCGGTTCGGAGTCTAGACCGTCGAAGGAACCGCGAAAGTTCGCGGGCGTGAGCGCGCCTTTATCTGGTGATGGCACACGCTCGTGCACGGGCGGTTGCACCCTTCGCCAATTGCTGCGTCGGGCTGGCCGGGCTGCGGAACCCGCCCGTTGTGCTCGCTGCGATTCTTTGCGGCGCTGCCGCTTGATTGCGCGAAGCTGCCACGTTACTTGCATTGACGCGGTCTGAGCGTTTCGGTTTCGTACCCACAGGCCATATTCGAGCACTACTGTGGGATTACACCACGCGGGAGTGCCGATCTCTTTGGCTCTCGCCGCTGCTCTCACTCGACACAGTCTCCAGGTCGCGGCACGGGCAATTGAGGAAGCGTCGCGACGATGATCGACGTCGTCGTTCGCGCGCGAACGATTGAATGAACGCGGTTCTGTCGTGATCGCGGTGGGCGGCTCGACCCGTGTCATGGCAAGCAGGAGGGGGTCGACGTCATGGCCGAAAACCAAGCGCGTCGTGGGCAGCTTGGAGGACGGCGGATGCGGCAGACTGACGATTAGCACCGAGTGTTGGGCGTTCGAGAGAACAGCGGACGCTGCTGCGCCCGACGCCGCAGTTGGACGAAGCGCGCGAAAGCTCTCGGCTGCGCTGGCTCCCAGCCCATTGGGGACTGCGCGGCGGCGCGATCGTCATGGCCCGCCGATCACCGGCACGCCGGTACGCCGACGACGCTTGCGGGATAAGCGCGCCGCTTAAGCTGCGCGCGTTGCAGAGAACGAAGTCGAGCTGACGCTGCCGCATCTCGGTACGGCATCAGCGCGAGGCAAGAGCATCGTGTCGGTTTGAAAAATGCGAATCAGCCGAAAACGGCTATCGCTGGGCACGAGTTCTCCGAGCGACTCGTTTGCTTCAAAGGGAAAGCGCGCTTCTTGGCGGCTCCTGCCGCCCCCTCGGCTGCTCGACTCAGGGCATCGTGCGCAAGAAGCGAGCGAGGATTCTCTATTGCGGCGCATGGCGTTCGTCGTTGTGCGGCAAGGCCGCGGTCGCGATAGGGCAAGGGAGACATGGGGTGAAGTTCATGGGGCGCGCAAAGGGTCGGTTGTCGCCTTACGCCCCACGCAAGCGAGGCGAGCCGGGACTCGAGGCCAACTCCTGAGAGATACCTAGTAGGTGCAGTGGGGGTCCATTGCCGGTCGACACTCGCGCGCTTCTGGAGCACCATGTTGAGCGGACACGACGGCGCGACACGAACGTGCACCCACGGCCTTGAAAGCCAGATCCTCATGGTATCGCCAATCGCAACCAGTAGAAATCTCGACACGTCTCCCACGCCTCACCAAACCCCTGGGGCGCGATCAAGCGTGAACATTTCAATTCTGGTCGTTCTGCTTGCGTTGGTGGGCTGCGCAGCCACCGAAGAACGCCCTCCGCGCCCAGTCGATCGCTGCGACAATCCCGAGTGGGTTGAAGGTCACTCGAGCAAAGAGGGGAACTGGCACAGGGGTCACTGGCGATGCCCCTCGGATGAGTAGGTACAAACGAGCTGTCGGACCGGATAGCCAGCAAGAACTTTGCGCTCGGGTCGCCTCTGAGCGCTCGCGGCGACCGCGTCCCACAGACGAACCCCATCGCTAGTTGCCGGAAGGGCAGGCCAGAAACGCGGGCGGTTGTCACGGAACTGCTGGATAGATCCAACGAGACCGATGAACGCCAGCTGGCACAGATCCTCTCTGTCGTTGTCATACGAGCGGAGGTGTTTTCGAACGGTTCGTTCAACGATGTCGCGCGCGCAGTAGCGAAAGGCCGTCGCTGCTCCGGCGTCCCCCGCCCCAAGTGCCGCCAGCAATTGCCGGTCCTCGAGCGCTGGCGCGAGGCCAGCAGACGCATCGGCAGCCCAGTGCTGGCGTCGACGGACAACAATTTCGCGGTGCACGGCTTGAGGTGTCAGCTCACGCCTCTCCCGGGACCGCTCGTGCGAAGCGGCATCGCGAACGTGAAGCGCTCCGCTTCGACTTCTCGTGCGGTGCAAATTACCGTCGACCTCGCGCCACGAAACCTCGGACAACCAGGACCAATCCCGTCAGTCTTTTTTGCCTTGAGGCAATGGGGAGCGAGCGGGGAAGTGCCACGCCAGCACGCCCCGCCCGCCG
>OLLW01000536.1_pt1 | contig 16125 bp, 14 predicted proteins | sample 1604611 | NCBI WGS metagenome assembly OLLW01 (sample SAMEA104055725, study PRJEB20765) | soil metagenome | biome: Arctic tundra; feature: Polygonal ground; material: soil | place: USA | collected 2011-09 | depth 0-0.5 m | reverse complement strand
GAGCCACTACAACGCTTCATGCTCGAGGAAGCGCTGCGCGTCGTACCGCCGTCGCCGCCGAAGTCGTCGCCGGGTCGTCGGAGTAGCCAATCACTCGTGCGCGCCCTGCTCGACTAGTCTCGCTTAGGGTGCCGTACAGGCGCAGGGCGGGCCGGCATCCGCGGCCGTCGACAGCGGCCAAACGACGTTCAACGTGGGCACGCTGCCGCAGAAGGAACCCGTTGTCGAAAACGAGAGCACGCCACTCGCTTCGCAAGCGTCACCGGGTGACGAGCTCCCGCCGACAATCAGCTCCACGAAATCGTCCGCGGCGACGCTTATGCCGTCAGCGCCGGTGGTCGTGCCGCTCAGGTGCGCCGGAAAGGTCGGACCGTGCAACGTGAAGGCGACATTGCCAGTGTTGTGCACGCGGTACTTGAGCGCGTCGGGGCAGGTACTCTCCTCGAGATACGTGAGCGTCAGCGTCGAGCCGAGCGGCATTCCAGCGTGATCGGTGAACTCCATGCGCGCCCCGAACAGCGTCGTGGCCAGTGCCACCGTGTGCGTCGACGTTCCCGGCTCGTTGCTCGTGAAGGCGAGCGTGCCCGTGCTCGCATCGCCAATCTGCGCGGTCGGCTTCGGTGTGGGCGGCGTAACGAGCAACGCAGCGCCCGCACCAGCTGCAATGGTCAGTGGCAGCTTGGCCTTGACGACGTATCCCGAGTCCGCGCTGGCGGTGTTGATCGTCAGCGGCTGGCTGCCACCATTTTGAATCAGCAGGCTCGTGTCTGGCTGGGTGTTTGCGCAACTCGCGCCCACGTCCAAGCTGTTGCTGAAGACCGCGAGGGGTCGGGCTGGTATTCCAACTGGGACGTCGCCGCCCTCACCACCTTCGCCGCCCTCACCACCTTCGCCGCCCTCACCGCCGGCACTCGGTGTTTGCCCGGCCTCACCGAAACCAGCGCTGCCCGCACTCTCCCCAGAGCGGCCGCCAGGACTGGATTGACCGCCGAGGCTGATCAGCGAACTTGGGTGAGAAGGAGCCGTGCCACACGCGCCCAGCGTGGCCGCGCTGGTGGCCAGCGTCGCCAGTACCGCCACGCCGAGCGAAGACAGCTGAGCCATAGGCCGACAGCGCACCATAGCAGAAAGTTTTTGTTCAATAGTTCTAGAAACTTGGGAAGTTGCGCTAAGAATCGCGCTCAGCTCCACACCGGGCCTTCCGGGCGGCTCAGCCTGGGCCGTTAGGAAGGTTTGGCCCGCCCACGAGCGTAAATCCCCTGGCACACTGCGTGCTTGGGCAGCGCCCTTAGAGTGACCCACGTTCATGCGCCTCTTGCCAGCATTCAATCCGTCCCGAGCACAAGTCCCAGTTTTCGTCGCTGCGTTCTGCATTTTGCTGGGCAGGCCTGCGTGGGCTGACGAGCCGGTAACCCCGCCACACGCAGCCATTGTTTCGCCAGTGTCGCCATCCGCGCCGGGTCCGACGGCGCCTATTGCTACGTTGCTGTCGGATCCCAATGCGTTGGTGGCGTGGCTCAAGCGCATGAATCCGGATGTCCGCGCTGCAAGCGCACGAGTCGCGCAGGCCAGTGACCAGGTTGGGGCCAGCCGCGTGTGGCAAAATCCCACGCTGGATCTGGGGCTCAACAACATCGTGGTCGGGCGCTTGAACCGCGCGGCTGCCAGCAGCCGTGCAGATGCACTGTCATATTCCGTTGGCCTTTCGCAGACCTTCGAGCTCGGCAAGCGCGGCCCGCGCAGTGACGCGGCGAAGCTTCACCGCGATGCATCGGGTGAGGAATACCGAGACGCCTTGCTTGGTCTTGTGAGTGACGCTCGCGCGGCGATGACCAAAGTCGCCTACCTCGGCGCACGTCAGCACATTCTGGAAGACACGTTGATCTCCGCGCAGTCGCAAGCCGATCTAACGAAGATTCGACTCGATCGCGGTGACGTCAGTGGTGTCGATCACGCCCGGCTACTCCTGGACGCCGAGCGCGTGGAGCGCGACGTGCTCGATAACCGCTCGGATTTACAGGACGCGCTTTCGGACTGCGAGGCGCTGCTGTTCGCTCGCTGCCAAGCCGATGTCGCGACGCTCGATTCCGCGGAAAAGTCGGCGGCTGGTCAATTTGCCGTAAACGACTTAGAAGGCGTGATCGCGAGCCGTCCCGACCTCCGCGCTCTGCGGTTGGAGCAGCAGTCGGCCGTATCGGAGGCGACCATGCACCGCCGTAGCGCCATCCCCGACCCAACCGTCGGCGTGAGTTACACGCGCAGCTACGACGAGCTGGCCGGCTCGCAGCCCTACACAGTGGGCGTCTCCGCATCCATCCCTCTACCGTTTTTCGATCACGGCCAATATCAGGCGCGCGAATCGGATCACCGCGCCGAGGAGCTGTCGGCCCAGGTGCAGTCCATGCAGCGTCATGCGGCTTCCGATGCGCGTTCGTTACTCATTCGTCGCAGCGTGCTCCGCAGCAAGCTCGAGAATATCCAGAAGGCCGCGCTGCCACGCTCCAAAGAGGTGGTGGATTCCAACTCGGTCGCCTATGAGCGTGGCCAGATTAGCTTGACGGATCTTTTGATTGCGCGACGCGAGCACGCTTCGCTCCTGCTCGAGGAGGCGGACACTCGCTTTGCGCTTTTCAGTGTCGAGAACGATTTACGCCGTGCGCTCGGGATCGACCAGAACTTAGTCGGCGAGAAGCCGCGAGAGGACAGCTGAGATGTTACAAGCAAGTGCCGAAAACCCGATCCCCCCGTCGCACGGTGCCGGTGTGCCGCCGCCCAGCGAACCGGCGTTCAGGTTTCGTCCGACCACGCGCGTCGGGGTGGTGCTCGCGGTCGTCGTCAGTGTCGCTACCATCTGGGGCTCGTCGCGCTTCGTGCGCAAGGCGTTGCCGGCTGCGCAAGTTCAAACTGGGCTGACCATCGATCACGGAGCGATCGGGATCGCGCCCGACGCGCCGCAGTGGCAGGTCCTGGAGCTGGAGACTGCGAAATCCATCTCCAGCACTTGGACGGACGCGGTTCCCGCCTTCGTCAAGGTCGACGAAGCCAAAGCCGCGCGAATCGGCGTGCCGCTGGCCGGCCGCGTCACTCAGGTGTTCGTGGAGCTCGGTCAGCTCGTCGAAAAAGGCGCCCCGCTGTTCGCCGTCGCCAGCCCGGATTTGGCCGCGTTGGAAGTCGAGCAGAGCAAAGCCAAGGTGGATGTGGACGCCGCCAAGAGCGTGCTCGAGCGCACCAAAGCTATCGTCGAGGCGCGTGCCTTGCCGGAGAAGGAGGCCACTGCCGCTGCGCAGCAGCTACACCAATCAGAGCTCTCGCTGAACGTCGCTCAGTCCAAGCTCGCATCGCTCGACGTCACGACGCGCTCTGAGAACGAGTTCGTCGTTCACGCGCCGCGTGCGGGGCGCGTCGTGGAAAAGAACGTGCTGCCCGGCCAAGAGCTCTCGCCCGGGTCGGAGACCGCGTTGATGCTCGTCGCCGATCTATCCACGGTGTGGGTTGTGGCTGATTTGTTCGAGTCCGACTCGGACGGCGTTCTGCCCGGCGTTCCGGCTCGCGTGACGATCACCTCGCTGCCCGGCGTGGTGATGGACGGCAAGGTCGACATGGTCTCTGCCGTCGTTGACGCCGAGCGGCACACCGTGCCGGTTCGTGTTCGCTTGGACAACGCGGACGGCCGTTTGAAGCCGAACACCTACGCGAAGATGCAGTTTCAAGCCTCCACACCGGCGGGCAGCGTCGAAGTTGCTGCGGGTGCCCTCGTGTCCGACGGCTCTCGCCAATATGCCTACGTTAAGAACGCCGCCGGCCGCTTCGTTAAGCGGGATGTAGTCGCAGGTGCGGTACGTGACCAGCGCGTTGTGGTGTTCAAGGGCATCGCCCCGGGTGAAACAGTGGTGTCGAAGGGCGCCATCCTGCTCGATAACCAAATCGACATCGCCGAATAGAGTAGGCCGCGGCGATCGCCTCGTGCAAAGGCAGACCGCGGAACGGGCGTTGCTTCGAGCGGCCTGCGGCCCGAAATGCAGAGGCGCGGGCAGCATGGTAGTCTTCTCGGATCGATGTCGGGTCCTAACTACCCTCGCCGCCAGCCGCGCGTGCGGGGTAGCATTAGAATTACGTTTGGGCATTGGGTCTTGAGCTCTGCCGTCGGCCTCGTGTTGGTCGCGAGTCAGAGCAACTGTGGCTTTCCAGACTACGCGTACGATGCTGCGCCGGCAGGCGCCGGCGCCACCGCCACCTCTGGCTCGGGCGGGACGAGCGGCACGAGCGGGTCTCACGCCATGGGCGGTTCCAGCGCGGTTGGTGGCGGCGGCACGAGTGGCTACTTCGGTGCTGGCATGTCGGGCGTCGGCGGGGCAGACGGCGGCGGTGCGGGGACGGCCGGCGAGGCGGGAGCTCCGGGCTGCGTCTATCCAGCGCCCGTCACATACCCTGCGCACTGCTTCGACAACGCGATGGGAGGCTCCGAGACGGGCGTGGACTGCGGCGGCGCAGACTGTGTTCCGTGCCAGCTCGATCCGATTTTAGCGCTTCAGTACACGAGCATAGTGACGGACGTGTCGACCATCGCTCCTAAGTTTAGGTTGCTGCTCACCTACGTGGGGAGCGGTTCAACGCCGCTCGCCGACATTCGCATTCGTTACTACTTCAATCATAACGGTGTCACTGAGCCCGTAATCGCGCTCGACACGCAGGCCACTTTCGATCCGGGCGACGCTCAGATGAATATCGCGAACAAGGTGAGCTGGAGCATTCATCGTCTCCCGCTCGGACCGCCCGATAGCAAGGGCCACAAGACCGACAGCTATTTGGAGATTCAGTTCACCAGCTCGGCCTCCCTCAACGCCGGCGCCGTGGTCGATCTGACTCAGGATATCGTCGCTGGCAGCGCAGACACCCCGTTCGACCAAACGACTCACTACTCGTTCTCGAAGGTTGGTACCCTCACCTCGAATAACGCCATCACTGTGTATGACGGTGAGCAGCGGATACTGGGAGTCGAGCCGCCGTTGAACGTGTTGCCGGATTGCGCTTTCGCGGCGGGCGTGAACCTGGGCGGACCGAGCGTGGTGATCGGCGGTCACACTCTGGAAGCGTCTTCGGGTCAGACGACATTTCTGGGTTCGCCCTACTCCAGCGGCACCTCGCTGCCGCTGCCGGCCACGGACGCCGCCACGACCAAGCTCTTGAGCAGCGCCTTCCCGCTGACGAGCACCGACACCGCCACTTGGACCGTAAGCAACGGACAATACTGGGCGTACGCCTGGCTAACGACCGCCGCGAGCGGCGACGCGGGTACCTTGTCGATTCAAGACAACCAGGCCGATCAATTCTTCGGCGTCCAAAAAGGCACCGCGGCAGGCTGGGCGCTGCTCGGCCCGTACCTGATTCAAGTCTCGGACGGAAGTGTGGTGCTGAGCGCTACCGGTAAGGTGAATGTGGCGGGATTGGAGTTGTTCCGCTCGGGGTGGTAAATTAGGCTCCCGCATCGCGCCCAGCTCGCTAACGAACTGCGAGTGAGACTGAGCCTAGGAAGCCCCTGCGGAACGACCCGAAGGGGTGGAACCGGCGAACCGGGCGCCTGCTGTTTTAACCGACTGCGAAGCTCGCAAAGCAGCATGCGCAGCTCGACGAAACGGACCTAACTCCTGACTAGACCCCGTTAGCGCGCAACTACGGCACTAAACCCGATGACCCCGGTAACTGACCCTACGCCCGCCTTCACTCACTGTACCAGACGACTTCGGGGCTTCCGAAGCGCGCGGGGGAGCTACCGATGGGCTTGGCGCGGCCGCGGCGGCTTCGGCGATCAGCGGATCCACGCGGCGCGCAGTTAGGGTCAGGGCCATTTTCAGAGCGGGGGTGTTGACTCCGTTGGTCGACAATACGCACAAAAAGCCGTTGCTAACGCTGCGCAGGTAAAGCTTGTGATCGGCAAAGCGCATCACGCAGTGATCGAGCTCCTGACCGCCAGCGGACAGGCCTTCATGCAAGCGAACCACGCGCCGCCCAACCTCGGTGAGCACTGCGTCGTCGAACATGGGCGGCAGATCCTTGCCTGCGAGCGCGCCGGCCCTGGTAACGACGAAGCTGCCGTGAACGCCGTCGACATCACGCATTGCGGCTAAAATCTGGGTGATCATGCTGACCTTTCTGGAGCTTCGAGCTTCGAGCTTCGAGCTTCGACTCAGAGACCGAAGCGCTCGCGCAGCGCGGCGACTTCGGCGTCAGCCGGCACCTTCAGCGCGACCAAGTTGCCTGAGCGTTCGCGATGCAAGAACACGCGCTCTTTGGGAAAGCTGCACTCCAACGAGTTGAAGCCCTCCATACCGAGCATGTTCCCGATGAGCTCCGCCAGCCGCGCGGTGTAAGCAGCGACCGGAGCCAGCTCCTCCGATTCCCCCTTGGCGCTGACGACGTTGCCCGCCGGGTCCAGGCGAACGAAGGCTTGAAATTGTGCCAGCGAGAGCGAGCTGCTCGAGCTTGGTGGAGCATTGGCATTCATCGACGGGTCTTCTCTCTTCGCCAGTTTGGTCATGTCGCTACGCGGTGCCGCGCTCCGGTTGGTAGGGAAGGACACCAGCTTGTGACGCCCCGACTCGTCACGAGCCTGTGCGGATAGAAGCAGCAAATTCTGCCACGTAGAGTGAATCGTCGGCGCGTCCGGCCACCCGACGTTGCACGGCTCGACCGAGCCGTCGCGCCACTTCAGGATCTCCAGCGCGGCAGGTTCCCCTACGTGGTCCCCACTGAGTGCGTGAATCATCTGGCCCTTGTTGAAGAACAGGTACCCGATGCGATGGCCGGATGTGATTCGAAATACCCGAGTCGACATCGCCAGGCATTCCATCTGCACGAAGTCCGGCAGGGTGGCCCCTTCGAGACTCACGCGGAAGCCATCGTCGTCAAGTTGGCCTTGATCAGCGGGCAGCGACATCTAAACCCGCTCCAATCCAGAAAAAATAGTTTAATGGTCTCGAAATCACGCCCCAATGATCTCATTCGCCGGGCCGCGAGCAAGGTATATTTTCGTCCATTCTCGCGCAAAGCTCGTGAAACGAACAGGCAACGTTGCGGACCGCTCGGTGACTTGCTGTGCGTAGCCCGATGAGCCGCTCCGTTCCGCAGCCAAGCATTCGCCTATCCGCCTCGATTCGGAAACATTGCGAACATGAAGTGTCCAGACCCGAAATTTGCCGCGAAATCGCGGTTCTGGAACCGGATATACAGTCCTGCGTTGCCTCCGCCCGCGCGCTCCGGCATGGCTACCCGATGACTCGCTTGCTTTGGCTCTGGGTGTCCCTCGTTGCGTGCAGCAACGTCGCCGTTCCGTCGTCGCGGCGCCCCGACGGCTCGTGGCAGCTGAAGTGCGGAGCAACCATGGACGCCTGCGTACGGCGCGCTTCCGAGTTGTGCAAAGAACGCGGTTACGTGGTGTTGGGAGGCATGAGCAAGCGGCAGCTATATGGCGCGGAGCTCGGCGTCAGCCAAGTCGAAGAGCGCGAATCCGAGCTCCAGATAGCCTGCGCCGATCGTCGCGGCGATCTGCCGACCGTGCTCCACCCCTTCGGGGGTTCTGAAGCGGCTTCTGCAAACCCAGTGTCGAGCGCCAGCGCTCAACCGCCACTGCCTTTGCCATCGTCTGCGCCGAGCAACGCGCACGTCGCTTCATGCACGCCTGGCTCGACGCAACGCTGCGTCGGACCAGGGGCGTGCAGCGGCGGCCAAGCATGCCTGCCTGACGGCTCGGGTTATGCCGCGTGCGACTGCAGCGCACCGACCACCAAAACCCAATAAATAGGCTAAAACTGCCGTCGCCTGCGCCTTGATGTCGCAGCACGCTTCTCGCCGGTTGCGATCCGAGGCCTGGGGTCTATGGTCGCGTGCGGAGCGCACAGACCGTGGACGACCCGAGCTTTTGGCACCGGCTGCAGTTCGGTTTCACGATCGTTTATCACTACCTTTTTCCGCAGCTCACCATGGGCCTCGCGTTCATGATCGTGCTCTGGAAGTGGCAAGCGTTCCGCACCTTGGATGAGCGCTACGATCGCGCTGCCCGCTTCTGGGTCAAAATCTTCGGCGTGAATTTCGTGCTCGGCGTCGTGACCGGCGTGCCGATGGAATTTCAGTTTGGCACCAATTGGGCGAGGTTCTCGCGTTACTCCGCCGGTGTGATCGGGCAGACGCTGGCGATGGAGGGCATGTTCGCGTTCTTCTTGGAGAGCGCGTTCGTTGCCGCGTTGGTGTTCGGCGAAGCCAAGTTGAGCCGCAAGAAGCATTTGGGCGCGGCCATCGCGGTGTGGCTGGGCAGCTGGCTTTCTGGCTATTTCATCGTGACGACCAATGCCTTCATGCAGCACCCGGTGGGTCACGCGCTGCTTGAGGGCGTGCTCGTGCTCGGGCACCCGTTTCAATTCTTGTTCAACCCTTGGGCCATTGTCGAGTACGCGCACACGATGATGGCCGCGGTCGTCACTGGTGCGTTCGTGGTCAGTGCCGTGGGTGCCTTCTATACGTTACGCGGCCAGCACGTCGAGCAGGCGCGCGTGTACCTGATCTGGGGCACGCGAGTGGCGCTCGTGGCCTGCGTTTTGGTGGCCTTCCCGACCGGTGATCGCCAAGCCAAACTGGTCGCCGAATATCAGCCAGTGGCTTTGGCCGCGATGGAGGGCCGCTTCGAGAGCGGCGCGGACGCCGAGCTCACGTTCATCGGCCAACCCAACGTGCGAGAGCGGCGCATCGACAACGCCATTCGCGCGCCGATGGTGCTCAGTATCCTGGCCTATGGGACACCGAAGCGCAGCGTGCTCGGGCTGAACGAGTTCCCGACCGACGTTTGGCCGACGAACATCGAGCTCCTTTATTACTCGTTTCACATCATGGCCGGGCTTGGCACACTGTTCATCGGACTCATGGGTTTGAGCGCGTGGCTGACTGTGCGCGGCACCCTGTTTCGGGCCCGCTGGCTGCTCTGGCTACTGATGCTCGCGTTTCCGTTTCCTTACATCGCGACGACCGCAGGTTGGATGACCGCAGAGCTCGGCAGGCAACCGTGGCTCGTGTACGGCCTGTTCCGCACGGTGGACGGCTACAGCGAGAGCGTGAGCTCGGGCAATACACTGTTCACGCTGATTGGCTTCACCGGCTTGTACTTCGTGCTCGGCTTGATGTTCTTGTATCTGATCGGCCGGGAGCTAGCGCACGGCCCGGAGGAAGCGGCGCATGGCTGAGCTGTGGTTTGCTCTGCTCGGCTTGATGCTGGTGGCGTACGTGGTGCTCGACGGCTTCGATTTCGGCGCTGGCATGCTGCACCTGTTCGTCGCCAAGACAGACGCCGAGCGGCGCACGGTTTTTGCGGCGATTGGCCCGTTTTGGGACGGCAATGAGGTGTGGTTGATCGCAGCGGGCGGGGTGCTGTTCGTGGCCTTCCCCGAGCTGCTCACGACCGCGTTCCCCGCGTTCTATCTGGCGTTGCATCTGGTGCTGTGGTGCTTTGCGTTGCGCGGCGTTGCCATCGAGGTGCGCAGTCACGTCACGGATGCCATGTGGCAAGCGTTCTGGGACGTAGTCTTCGCCGTGGCTAGCGGGCTCTTGGCGCTGCTGTTCGGCGTCGCATTCGGCAATGTGGTGCGGGGCGTTCCAGTGAACGCCGAGCGCTCCTTCACCATGCCGTTTTTTACGCAATTGCGCAGCACTGGCCAGGTCGGCTTGCTGGACTACTACACGCTCAGCGTGGGTCTCTTGGCCGTCACGTTGCTGGCTGCCCATGGCGCGGCGTTCCTGGCCTGGCGCACCGCGGGCAGCGTTCGGGATCGCTGTCTGGTCTTGGAGCGCAAGCTGTGGCCAGCGGTCGCCGCGCTCTTCATTCTGATCTCGATCGAGACTCAGTTCGTGCGACCGGACCTGATCGATCACCTGTTAACGCGACCGTTGGCGTGGTTCGCCGTGGCTGTGGCCGTGCTTGGCGCGGCGGTGTTGATCAGCTCCCGCCGCGGACGCTTGGACGGTCGGGCCTTCCTCGGCTCGTGCACGCTCATCGCTGGTGTCTTGGCAGCCGCGGGTGCGGCGTTGTTCCCGATCTTTCTGCGCTCCACGCTGTCGCCGAGCTTCGACCTGGATGCGCTTCACCAACCCAGAAATTCGATCGCGATGAAGTTCGCGCTGGGCTGGTGGCCCTTCGCCTTCGCACTGGCGGTTTCGTATTTCGTAAACGTCTTTCGTGCGAACCGAGCTCGGGTAACGCCTGAGGACTACTGAGTCAGGATGCCGATCTTCGCTTCGTACACGAGCTTGCCGAGCTTCGCATCGTTTATCACGATCTGGTACTCGTTCGGGACCTCGAAAGTCACGCTGGCCGGGGTGTGGCCGGGGGCCGCTCCAGTGTCTTTGCCCTTGGGCTTGAACGTCACACTGCCGGCTTTTTCGGGGCCAAATTCGATCTCGAATTTGTGCGTCGTGGTGAGGACCTTGCCCTTGGTGCGCAAGGTGAGCCAGTACCACTTGTTGTCCTTCTGCTTGAACTGATAGCCGTCGACGTCGAAGCCTTTGCGCGCCTTGGCCATGCACAGGTTCATCTTCTTCGCGTCGTTGCTAGATGAAGCGGTGCACTTGCTGTCTGCCGTTTGCTTTACATCTGAATCGTTGAACGAGAACATGAATACGACGTCCGGGGCGGTCAGTATGTCTTGCGAGGAGCGAGTGGCCTTTGGGCCGTCGCCTTCGGGTTTGTCCGCGGGCTTGCTGTCCGTGGGCTTGGCGTCGCCTTCGGGCTTGTCCGCGTCGGCGTCTTTGCTGGCTGCGGGCTTGGCAAGGTCCGCGTTCTCGGTCGGGGCTTGCGCGCTTTCCGCGGGCTTCGCGCTCTCGGGCGGGGGAGCGGACCCTCCGCAGGCAATCAGCAAAAACAATGGCAAACATGCGCCGAATTTCGACATGCCCTGACAGATAGCACAAAGGGAATAGCCCAAAAAATCGGGGTTCTAGGCTCGAGGTGGGCGAAGCCCTGCCAAGAATGTGCAGTCGAATGGACATTCCCGTGGTGTCTCGGTGCGAGCAGACCACCCGTCAAGGCTGGCGACTTTGGCTTCTCGAAGGCGGCATGCGCCGGTCGCGCCGGTCTTTCTCGTGGCTTGTGGTCTCCAAGACGATCGTGATCTGGCCTCCCAAGACCGCCCAACTTGATTCTAGGGCTCAAGTTGCCGGGGCTCGGGCCGTTTGACGCTACTACCAGAGACTCGTTCAGAAATGGCCCGAAGCTTGGCATCCTCCGCGAACGCATTCCCGACCGACCCGCTTGCGGCTGCCGCAACGGAGCCGACCGCGCGGACGCCGGGTGCTGCCTCGGAAAACTTCATGAAGACTCGCGCGGACGCTGCCGCCTCGGTCGCCGAGCTGCCGGTCCGGGCCTACAGCGCCTACGAGCCGGGGGTGATCGTTGCCCAGAAGTTTCAGCTCGTCCGGGTGTTGGGTGAAGGCGGAATGGGGTCGGTGTGGGTGGCGAAGAACCTGGCGCTCGACGTTCACGTCGCGCTCAAGTTGATCCGCGCCGAGCTCGCCCGCTCAGTGCCCGGCCTCGAAGAGCGGCTGCTCCAGGAGGCGCGCGCCGCGGCCAGCATCGAGCACCCCGCGGTGATTCAGATCTTCGACTTCGGTTTGACCGAGCTGCGGGATCCGTTCATTGCCATGGAGCTGCTGCACGGTGAAAGCCTAGCCGGCACCATCAAGCGCCGCGGTAAGGTGAACGCCGTACGCGCCGTGCAAACGCTACTGCCGATCACCGAAGCGCTGCTCGCGGCGCACGAGTGCGGCATCGTTCACCGCGACCTCAAGCCGGACAATATTTTCCTGTCGCGCGGCGCGGGGGATCGCCTGGAACCCAAAGTGCTCGACTTCGGCATCGCCAAGTTCGATCAGAAGGCCAGCCCAAACCTGACCAGCGTGGGCACGATCTTGGGTAGCCCCGCCTATATGTCGCCGGAGCAAGCACGAGGCGAGGGTGACGTCGATGGGCGCACCGATGTCTGGGCGCTGTGCGTGGTCTTGTACGAAGTGATCACGGGTCGCTTGCCCTTTACTGGCGAGAACTACAACGCGCTCTTGTACGCCATCCTGGAGGGACAGCCGAAGACGTTCTCCGAGCACGGCATCAACGAGCCTCTCTTGTGGTCGATCATCTCGCGCGGTCTGGAGAAGGATCGAAAGCGGCGCTGCCAAGACATGTTCGAGCTGGGGCGAGCGCTGGCCATCTGGCTCTTGGACCGCGGCGTCCAGGAAGACATCTGCAACGCACTGCTGCGCCCCAAGTGGCTGGAACGTCCAAAGCGCAAGGCCGCGTCCGATCCTCACGAGTTCTTCCCCACGGATCCTCCGCTCGCAGACGGTCAGCCGCGCACTCTACGCTCGGGAGACGAAGACCAGCCGCTGCCGGTCGACGAGAACGGGGAAGTGAGCAGCGGAGTGTTGCTGCGCCCGGCCGACGAGGCGCTCCAGAATCACCTGTTCAACGTGCCGATGTCGCGTAAGATCGGCGACGAGGCGGGGCCGTCGTCGCGCGCTAAGACGCGCTCGCGTTGGGTGTGGCTCACCGTGGTGGGCGCGTTGCTGTCGTTCTCGGCGGCTGTGGCGTTGCAAGCGCTGTTCAGCTCGAGCCCGCAGCCCGAAGAGCCGCGAGCCCAGCAGGTCGAAGAAACCCCACGCCACTCGTCTATTCCACTGTCGACTGTGGCCACGGCCGTCGAGATGCCGCGACCTTCGCCTCCCGTGAGCGCGGCCAAGCCAGGCCCTGCTCCCACCCACCATGCGGCGCCCGCAAGCCAGGCGCCGGTGCCCGGCCCGAAGCCACCCGTGGCAGCGCAGAAGTGGGATTCGAAGACTGCGCGTAGCGAGCTCAAAAACCCGTTCCGCTGAGCACGGCTGAGAGGGTCGCGGGTCGTTACGGGCTCATGCCGTGCTCTAGGCCTGCGCCGGTCCAGGTAACTCCGGTCGTCTTCGCCCCCGCGTCATTTGGGCTGAGATCGAAGTACAGCATGACGCCGCCAAGCAAGGACACGCCCGTGCCCGCACCGCCCAAAAATGCAGCGCTCTTCGAGATGCCGCGCGAATCACCGCCGCTCGCCACTTGCGCAATCAGCGCCGTGCCGAACAGCAAAAGCCCCGTGCCCAGCGTGCTCAAGGTGAACACCGTTACCTTGGGCTCGGGGCGCGCAGGCAGCTGCCAGGCGCGTGCGTCGCCGAGCGGCTTTTCGGGCGCCTTCACCAGCTCGAAATTGAAATCGCGCGCACGGTGGGGGTCGAGCTCGATCACGCTTTCGAATCGCTGATAACCGTCGGATTCGAGCACGATTCGGTGCTTGCCGGCGAAGCTCTCGCCAGTCCACGGTGTCACACCCACCGCTTGTCCGTCGAGCCTGAGCACCGAGCCGGCTGGCGTGGAGACAACCGTGAGCTGTTGTACGCCCTTTTGGCTCAGCGCCTGCTCGAGCTGCTGCACGTGACCCTCGACCTCGCGCGCGTCAGGGGCATCCGGCAGGCGTCGCAAGTACTCGCGGTAGTAGCGCAGCGCACTGGGCTGATTGTTCATGCCCTCGAAGGCTTTACCGATGTTGTACGAGAACTTGGGGTCCGGATACAGGCGGTTGGTCTCGAGGAAGATGTCGACCGCGTCGTAGTAGCGACCCTCGCGATAAGCGCTCACGCCCTTCTCGAACAGTAGACGGGCGCGGTTTTTGGCGACCGCCTCGGGCTCACCGAGGTCGGGCTTGGCTTCGCTGCTCGCGGTCGGCTTCTTGCCAGGCGGCTCTGCGGCACACGGAGCAGCCAGCGACAGCGCGCAGCTCAGCGCGCACAGAGAAATTGAGAAACGAATCGCCGCCATAGCCCAAAGCCGCTTCTGGTCACTACGACGCGACGCGGCATCGACTTAAGCGGGGGGCAAAATCTCGTTAATCTGCGCGACCTACGCGACGAGCCAGCAGGCCGCGACGCCCTCCGGCGTTACTCGCTGTCTGCGTCTTGGCAGCAGCGGAAGCCAGTCGAGTAGTCGTGGTAGCCGGCGGCGTGGGCTTTCGTGACGTAGTTGCAGCCCGGGCCGTTGATCTCCGCGTCACCGTAGAACCCGCCGCGGAAATAGCCGTGACCGTTGGCGGCGACCTCTGCGCCCCACTCGTGCAAGTTGCCCACTAGGTCGAAAACGCCGAACGGCGAGACCGAGCCAGCGTAGGCGCCGGTTTTTGCGAGCCCGCCTGACCAGCGATTCAAGCGCGGATCATTCATGAGGGTGCCGTCGAAGGGCGCTTGCTGGCCGAAAACTTCGGTCACCGCGCTGCCTTTGCCCTCGTTGCACTTGCCGCGCTGGCGACGAGTGCCGCCGTACGGGTAGTTCGCGGCGTCGTTCGGGCCGCGGCAAGCGAGCGAGAACTCCGGGGCGCTGCACAGGCGCTTGCCGGCGCTCTGGCAAGCTTGTGCCGCCTGCACCTGAGAGATGTAACCCTGCGGCACAACGCCCGCCGCAACCTTGGCGCGAACGGAGAGGCCGTCCACCGGTGTGTAGGGCGAGTGCGTGACTTCGCGCCCGTCGGCGTCGAGCTCGACGACGTAGGCCTCGTAGCGGTCGATGCAGTAGCCCTTGATGCGAGCCATGCCGGGTTGGCACCCAGCTTCGTCTGGCTCCCGCGTAGCGGTCGATGCAGCCGCGATCGAAGCGGACTCGCGATGCGCGTTCGTCACGCTCGCGCCACTGACTCGTGACGCTACGAGGGCTTCACTCTGCGCGAGGGCATCCAGGGCCGGATCGCCAGGTGCGAACGTGGAGTGCGGATGTTGAGCCTGTCCGCAACTGGAGAGGCAAAGGACAATCGCGCAAACCCGTAGCAAATCGCTCACGTCGAAATTGGTACAAGCTTGGCAGCGTGAGTCAAGCAGCCTGTGCGCCGCACAATCAGCGCAATTGTGTGCCGGGCCGAGTTTCGGGGAAAAGTTCGTTGTGCGCGGATGTGCTCGCGCTCAGGCTGGCGTGTTTGGCGCCTTTGCCGTACATCTCTCGCCACAGAAGAAAATGGCCAGGCAGAAGATCTTCATCGACGGGCGCGAAGGCACCACCGGGCTGCAAATCCAGGATCGCTTGCTGGCGCGTCCCGAGCTCGAGCTGTGCGAGCTCCCGGCCGAGCAGCGCAAAGATCCGGCCGCGCGCAAAGCGCTGATCAACGAGGTCGACTTCGTGATCACCTGCTTACCCGACGCCGCCGCGCGTGAGTCGGCCAGCATGATCGAGAACGCGCGCACGCGCTTGATTGACCCGAGTAGCGCGCATCGCGTGAGCGCAGATTTCGTGTACGGCTTTCCGGAGCTGAACCACACGCAGCGCGCTTCAATCCGTAAGGCCATGCGCGTCAGCGTGCCGGGCTGCCACGCGACAGGCATGGTTGCCGCGCTCGCACCGCTCGTGGCGCGCGGCCTCGTGCCCAAAGGCTACCCAGCCGTAGTCCACTCTTTGAGCGGCTATAGCGGCGGCGGCAAGAAGCTGATCGCGAAGTACGAGACCGCATCAGCGAGCGAGGCTGAGGCGTTGCGCGGGACGCGCCCGTACGGCCTCGGGCTCAAACACAAGCACCTGCCGGAGATGCAGCACATAGTCGGCTTGGACGAAGCGCCCTTTTTCGAACCGCTCGTGGGCAACTTCTACAAAGGCATGCTCGTTTCGGTGCCCTTGCTCGTCCGCTTGCTGCCCAAGAAGCTCGCACCCCAAGACGTGCACGAGGTGCTCAGCGCGCACTACCAGGGCGAGCGTTTCATCGCCGTGCAAGCCCTGGATACCGAACCGCTGCTCGACGAAGGCTACCTGAGCCCAGTTGCCTGCAACGACACGAATCGTCTGGATCTATTCGTGTTTGGTCACGAACAGCAGATCTTGATCGTGGCGCGCCTAGATAACCTCGGCAAAGGGGCATCCGGCGCCGCGGTTCAAAACTTGAACCTGATGCTCGGCGTCGACGAAGCCACTGGGTTGTCCGCCTAAGGGGCCGGCAATGGCTAAGTCGGTCGATGATCGCGGCCGAGGCGCCCGGATGGCGAGGCGCGACGAAGGCGCATACTGCTTGTATCAACTGAGGAGCAACGAAGCCAGCCGGGATGCAT
>OLLW01000307.1_pt1 | contig 16133 bp, 15 predicted proteins | sample 1604611 | NCBI WGS metagenome assembly OLLW01 (sample SAMEA104055725, study PRJEB20765) | soil metagenome | biome: Arctic tundra; feature: Polygonal ground; material: soil | place: USA | collected 2011-09 | depth 0-0.5 m | reverse complement strand
GCAGTCCCGCCAGCCGCAGTCCCGCCAGCCGCAGTCCCGCTAGCCGCAGTGCCCGCGGAGCCCGCAGTGTCCGAGCTGGCCGAGCCCGCGCTGGGCGCTCCGCCGACATCCGCCCCGCCCAGCGACGGGCTGCCCGAGCTGGCGAACGAATCACCGCCGCTGCTGTCTCCACCGACAGAGCCCACGTCGCCCGGCGGGAGTCCGCCGTTTGTCGATGTCGCGCACGCCGTGCCCAAGATCAGGAGTGCACTTACACTTCGCCACTTCGTCATGACATTCCGCACAGTTATGGCCGCGAACATAAACGCGGCAGTATGTCACAAATAGCACGTCCGCCGTGTGACGCGAGCGTCGCGGGCGATAATCACAGTCACTTCGTCACGCATGGCAGCGTCGATTCGTAAATATTGTTGCGAACTGAGACAGACAGCGCGCACGCGCGCTACTCGAGCGCGAAGAAGTCGCGAATCGCGTGCAGGATGCGTGTGTGCTCTGTCGAGAGGCGCGCGCGCTTCGCGTCGGCGTCTAGCCCTTCGCGCACGGCGAACAGCTCGACGCGCCGCTTGGCGAGCACCACTGAGATCTCGGAAGCGATCTCAGGGCGGTTCTTGATAATGCTCTCGAGATCTTTGCGGTCGACGCGCAAACACTCGACGTCGCACTCGGCAATCACGGTCGCCTCACGGGGCTGGCCCGTCATGAGCGCCATTTCGCCGAAGAAGCTCGGGGCCTCCAAGATCGCGACTTGGCGATCTTCGCCGTCGCTGGTGGCTACGCGGACGGCCGCGGTGCCCTTGAGCAACACGTACAACCAGTGCGCGGTCGCGCCTTGGCGAGTGATCACTTCGTGCGGGCTGAAGGGTGCCAGGCGCGCGGACGAGGCGAGAGTGCGCTGTTCGTCCACGGACAGGTTCGCGAACAGATCGATCGCGGCCAGAGCCGCGGTTCGCGATTCCAGCTCCCGCGTGCGTTTGCGGTCCCGGTGCTCCATGTCGTCTGGGGACACAAACACTGTCTTAGCCGGGATGGCCAACGGGATCTGTGCGCGCTTCAACGCGGCGTAGATGCGTTCGCGCACGAGCGAGCTTGTCGGATCGTCACGAGCCAGATCAGTCAACCAATAGCGAACTGCGTAGTAGCAAAAGCTGTCTCGGTTATCGCGCGCCAAGTCGTAGCAGATGCAGTGCGGCTTGGGCTCGTTTGCCACGCCGACGATGGGCGCGCCTTGCAGTGAGTCGTTGACGGCGCGCATGACCTCGGCGGGCGAGTAGCGAAAGTCCACGTTGAAGTAGACCCACATCCGGTGCTGGAGCGGCTGCCCATCGCGCTTGCCCAGCACTTTGATGGCTTGGCTCATCAGCTGACCGTTGGGAACGATCAGCGTGTCCCAGTCCCGCGTTTCGATCACGGTGTGGCGCCAGCGGATCTTCTTTACTTGGCCCTGTGTCTTGTTCTCGAGCTCGAGCCAGTCGCCCTCGTTGACGGAGTCGTCGAGCTGGAGCGAAATGCCGCCAACCACATTGCCCAGCGTGGCCTGCAGAGACAGGCCGATCACGGCGGTGACCACGGCGGAGGTGGCCACGATGCTCGTCACGTTGACGCCGACATGGTGCATTACGAAGCCGAGCGCGACCAGATACGCCGCTCCGACCACGACATCGTGCAAAATATCCGGGTAGTCGACGCGGCAAACGCGCAGCAGCACGTCGAAGATAGCGATCGCCAGCAAGTTGATCACGAGCAGCAGCTGCACCAGCTCGACGGCAATCAAGAGCCCGGTGGACAGCGCGGGCGCGTGCGTCCAACGCAGGCCGACGCCGAGCACGAGCATCCCCGCATAGAAGCCGAGCAGGATGACCGAGCGGCGGAGGCGACGCCTTGGCGCCTTCGGCAGCAGGCGCAGGAACCCCGCAACGACCACGACTGCCACGAGAAAGCTAACGAAGATGAGCCACGTATCTGTCACGAGCCCGTTACCATTCCACCATGAGGCCGGTCAGGGCAAGTCTCGCCCCTCGCCTCGCCACCCGGCGGGATCGCTCGAAAAACCACGGAGAATCCCGCGCTCCGCCCGATAGTATACTACCCGAATGAGGAGCATGTTCGAGATTGGCTCATCCCGGTCGCTGCTCCTTGGCATTGCCGGTGGCACGGGTAGCGGCAAGACCACCCTCGCCGCCAAGATCGGCGAAGCGCTGGGCGAAGGTTCGACGCTGATTTCACACGACTGGTACTACCTGGATCGAACGGGCTACACGCCGGCGCAACGCGAGGCGATCAACTACGACGAGCCCGCCGCGCTCGACAACGCGCTACTCGGTCGCCACCTGGATGAGCTGCGTGCCAGCAGGTCGGTGGAGTGCCCACAGTATGACTTCGCGACCCACACGCGCCGTGCGGAGACAGTCCCAGTGCCCGCGCGCCATGTGGTCGTGGTGGAGGGCATCTTGCTGTTCGCGGTGCCCGAGCTGCGCGACCGCTTCGACCTGCGACTGTTCGTCGACACGGACGACGACATTCGCCTGATGCGTCGTATCCGGCGTGACATCGTGGACCGCGGTCGCGATCTGCGCTCCGTCGAGGACCAGTATTACAAGAGCGTGCGGCCCATGCACCTTTTGCATGTTGCGCCGAGCAAGCAACATGCTCATCTCGTAGTGCCGGAAGGCGGGCAGAACGCCCAGGCGCTCGACGTAATCGTCGGCCGCCTGCGCCACCTGCTCGATGGTGTCTGAGGGAGTCTGAGCGAGCGTGCCATGGCCAAGCGCCCCCCGAAACGAAGCGAACGAACCGTGCGCCGCGAGCAAGCGCGCGCGCTCACCCGCCTGCAGGCAGATCGCGAGCGCCTGTTCACCCTAGAGCAGGGAGGCGCGCCCGAACGCCCCTTGGACGCCAGCTCCGCGGCGGTCATCGAGGCCCACGCCACCAGCGTGCCGTGCCCCTTGTGCCAGAGCGTTCAGGAAGTCGTGGAGCACACCGCCCTCGTTCACCACGGCGTCAGGCTGCGCTGTGTCAAGCTGCGCTGCCGGCAATGCGGCAGCAAGCGCTCGCTCTGGTTCAAGATCGTGGGCCCGAGCCTGAACTGAGAGCCGCTGCAGCGGCGGCAAGCTCCTGAACTTTGCGCACGAGCTCCGAGGGGACGAATGGCTTCTGTAAGAAGACGAAGCCGCGCTCGGTGACCGCTTGGTGCACCAGCGCGTTGTTCGTATAGCCGGACATGTACAAGACCTTCAGCCCCGGCTTGAGAAGCAACAGCTCGTCGACCATGGCGGGCCCGCTCATGCCCGGCATCACGACGTCACTGACGACGACGTCGAAATCATCCGGGCGCGCGCGGAAAATTGCCAAGGCCTGCTGTGGATTTTCGGCCTCCACGACGCGCATGCTGTGCCTCTCGAGCAGACGTCGAGCGACCGAACGCACCATTTCTTCGTCCTCGACGAGCAGCACGCTGATCAGGCAGCCGACGGGGACCGCTGACTCCGCGAGTGGAGGTTCCAACCTGAGCTCCTCACGAGTGACCGGCAAGTAGACTTTGAAGGTCGAGCCGAAGCCGAGCTCGCTGCTCACCGAGATGGTCCCGCCGCTCTGCTGCACGATGCCGTACACCGTGGCCAGCCCGAGCCCGGTGCCGCGCCCTCGCTCTTTGGTGGTGAAGAACGGCTCGAAGATTCGCGCGCGCGTTTCTTCGTCCATACCCTGCCCGGTGTCCCGCACCGACAGCATGACGTTCGCGCGCGACCCGCCGCGCCCCGGCTCGCTGACTTCGACGTGAGAGGATTCAACCGTGATCTGCCCGCCTCCCTCCACGGCGTCGCGAGCGTTGACCACGAGATTCAAGATCACTTGCTCGATTTGTCCAGGATCCGCCTTGATTAGGGCGGGCCGCGCCGACAGCCGAACCTGCAAGTGGATGTCCTCGCCGATCAAACGCCGCAGCATCTTCCCGAGATCCGTAATGATCAGATTCAGGTCGAGCACCTCGGGGTTCAGTACCTGCCGACGGCTGAATGCGAGCAGCTGCCGGGTGAGCGTCGCGGCTTGCTCTGCGGCTCGGCTGACCTGCGTGAGATCGTCCCTCATGGCAGGAGAGGTCCCGCCGTCGCTGAGCAGCGTGGCCACATACCCCGTAATCACGGTAAGCAGATTGTTGAAGTCATGAGCGACGCCGCCGGCCAACAGCCCCACGGCTTCCATCTTGTGCGCGTGCCGCAGCTGGTCCTCACTCTTGCGCAGGGCCTCCTCGGCGTGTTTCCGCTCGGTCACCTCTTGCGACAGCTCCTCGTTCAAGCGCGAGAGCTGAGCGGTGCGCTCGATGACCCGCTGCTCCAGCTCCTCCCGAGTGCGCAACAGCTCCTCGTAGATCTGCTTTTTCTCGGTAATATCTTCAGAGATCCCGAGTAAGAAGCGCGGCACGCCAGCGGCGTCTAGCAGTGGGATCTTCTTGGTGCGCAGCCAGCGCAAGCCGCGAGCGGTTTGAATCGGCTCTTCGTCGATCTCGACCAGCTTGCCACCGGCGAGCGTCTCGCGATCCTTCTGCACGAACTGCTCGACCTGATCCGGCGGCCAAAAGTCGTGGTCTGTTTTGCCGAGCAGCGCGCTACGCGGCATTCCGAGCAGCTCTTCGCCGGCGCGATTGAAGCGGCTGAAGGCAAGCCGCTCGGCGTCCTTCACGAAAATCATGTGCGGAATATTCTCGAAAATGGCGTCGAGAAATGCCTCGGCCTGAGACAAGCCGTGAAGCTCCGCAGCCGGCGCGCATTCGTCCGCAGAATGCGCCAGCATTCCCCCGGGCGGCGCAGACTTTGGGTGCTCCACGCCGCACAGAATACGCGCGCTTGGCTATTTTGAGAAGCGGCGCGGAGGCTGAGCTATGCTTTGTGCATGGCCGTCCGCCACTGCCTGTCGCCCGCAGATGCCCACTAGTCGAAGCACGCGCAGAGGCTCGCGCTTACGCCTAACGGTGCTCGCCTGTTTACTCGCAGTCACGGTGCTTGGGGCCCTGTACGACATGCACTCACGGCACGCTCGAACCGAGTGGCGCCGGCCGGTCGAAGTCGCGGTGGCCTTAGTCGAGCTCGGCCCGGTGGATCCAGCCGCCATGAGCGCGCTTCGCGCGCGCTTCCCGGCGCTGGAGACTCGCGTCGCGCAGGAATATCACCGCTACGGCGGCCACTTGGCGCGTCCCATCAAGTTCACGCTCTTTGGGCCTGTGGTCGTCGATCGCCCGCCACCGCCTGACCCCGATGCGACCCTGGCCGGTCTCGCCGCGCACGCCTACACGCAATGGCGTTGGACCCGAGTGGTCGACCAAGGTAGCGGCTTGAACACGCGCGACTTCGACTCCCGAATTTATCTGGTAGCACGCACGCCGCAGGACATTTACCGCAATTGGGTGGAGGGGTCGAGCGAGGAAGGCGGGCGCATCGGCGTGGCGCGCATCGACCTCGACTCGTCGGTCATCGACCTCGCGCTGTTCGTGGTGACTCACGAATTTTTTCACACACTCGGCGCAAGCGACAAATATGACGCGAGCGGCCTGGCGCAGATCCCAGATGGCCTCGTCGAGCCGAAGCGCGTGCCTCTCTATCCGCAGCGCTACGCCGAAGTGATGACGCGAAATCTAGTCATTGCGCCGGGCGTCGAGCGCCCACCAGAGTCGCTGGCCGAACTAGGGGTCGGTACCGGAACGGCCAACGAGATCGGTTGGACGAGCAGCGAACCGCCAAAATAACAGTGTCGCGGTCTGCGGGAGCGCCTGAGCGCGCCGCGAAGACGCCATTGGCCGTTGCCGCGGCAAGCGCCGCGCGTGGTACGCTCGGGTATGGGTCAGGCTCGGCGTTTTTCGACAAAGAGTGGCTTTTTTCTGGGCTTCACCGGCCTGTGTGTGTGCCTCGCGTGCTCCTCCAGCTTCAGCAGCTCCGAGGAAACGGGCGGCGCCAGCGGTAAGTCGTCAGAGGCCGGCAGCAGCGATGATGCAGGCGCGCCAAATGAAGCCGGCGGGCAGTCCGCTGGTGCGCACTCCGGTGGTGCACCTTCCGGTGGCTCGGATTCGGGCGGTGCCGAGACGGGTGGCGCTCACTCGGGTGGCGCCCACTCAGGTGGCGCTCACTCGGGCGGCGCTCACTCAGGTGGCGCAAGCTCAGCCGGCGCGGGCGGCCTCAGCGTAAGCGGCGCAGGCGGCGTAGTCGGTACCAGCGGCGGCGGTGTCGGCGGCGTCGTCAGTACGGCTGGCGGAACGAGCGTAGGCGGCAAGGGCGGAGCCAACGGAGGTGGCGGCAAAGGCGGCGGCTGCGGTGAATGCCTGATCGCCAACCATTGCGTCGACAGCTGCGACGGCCCTGACGTGTACACCGGCTGCTGCGCCTGCGTGTCGCCGGCATTCAATAAGAACACCTGCGCGCACACCGGCTGATTCGTCCTCTAGCCGCATGACCGTAGTCCCGGACCTACTCTACCCGGAGCCGCAGCGCAGGCTCGACGCGCGTGCTCTGCGCGAAGCCCTGACCTTCGCGTTCGCAACCGGCGGCACGGCGGAGTCCTTCAACAAAATCTGGGAACGAGCCGAATTCGGCCCGAGTGATTTCTCGAGCGACTGCTTTGCGCGCGAGCTGTTCTTGAGTGACTTCGTGACGCGCTGTCTGTCCTTCACGGTGGGCGGCCAAAAGTACGTGCCCGAGCGCGCGCATTTGCTGCGCTTGCTGTCCTTGCCACCGCGGGATCCGCAAGTCATCCGCTTTCGACAACGGATCTTGGCGGAGCTCGTCGAACATCCCGCGCGCGCGCAAGAGCTCGGTCGCCTCGCCGCGAAGATCCGCTTGCTCGTGCTCAAGCTGGAAGCGCCCGATCGCGGCAAGCGTTACGACGCGATCGGCCGCCGTGTGGACATTCTGCGCAGCGTGCGTGAGCTGCTCGACGAGCTGGGCTCGGCTTTCCAGGGCTCGAGCTCGGGCTTGGCGCGAGTCCGCGAGTTCGCCGCGGAGCAGCGCAGAATTCCCGCCTACCAGACCCTCGTCAATCTGCTCGACCACGAAAACGACCGCGCCACGATCGAGCTGCGCGTCAAAGTCGGCTACGACGGCGAGCTGCGCAGCTTTCAGATCGTGCGCGCCGGCGAGAACCAAGAAAACCCATTCTACCGTACGCGCTTTGGTCGCTTCATGACCAAGCTCACGCTCTGGATACAAGGCTACGGCTTCCGCGAAGCCGAGCTGATCGGGCGGCTCACCAACGCCGCCTTCGACGGCGTACAAGACTGCGTGCTGTTCTTGTTTCAACTGCTGGTAGACATGGAGTTCTACTTGGCGAGCCTGTCGCTCAAACAGCTCGCCGCGAACAACGGCCTCGAGATGTGCCTGCCCGAGCTGCACAACGAAGTCGACGCGCGCACAGAGCTCGAAGCGCTGTTCAACCCCTTCCTGCTGCTCGAAGAACGCCCGCCGAAGACCTGCAACCTGAGCGCCGCCGAAGGTGCGCTGGTCGTGATCACGGGGCCCAATTCTGGCGGCAAAACGCGATTATTGCAGGCGCTCGCGCTGGCGCAATTGCTCGGGCAGTCCGGGTCGTTCGTGCCCGCTCGGCGCGCACTGCTCAAGGCGCGGAGTGGTCTGTTCGTGTCGCTGTCGCACGAGGCCAGCTCGGATCAGCGCGAAGGGCGCCTGGGCACCGAGCTGCTTCGCATCCGGCGCATGTTCGAGCAACTCTCGGTGGGCAGCTTGGTTATCTTGGACGAGCTATGCTCGGGCACGAACCCGTCCGAGGGTGAGGACATCTTCGAGCTCGTGGTCTCGCTACTCGCTGAGCTCGAGCCGCAAGCCTTCATCACCACGCACTTCTTGCAGTTCGCCTCGCGGCTCGAAAGCGAGCGCCCCGTCGCGCGCCTGGAGTTCTTGCAGGTCGAGCTCGATGCCCAAGAAAACCCGACGTACGGTTTCGTGCCCGGCGTCGCCACGACCTCTCTAGCCGAGCGCACGGCCGAGCGTCTCGGAGTAACGCGCGAAGCGTTGCGCGAGTTGGTGGACCGAGCACGGCTGCGCGCAGCAGCAGGGGTGAAGCATGGATAGGGTTGATTTTTGGGCACTTGAGCGCTCGATTCAGGAGCGTTTCGTGGCGTCGACCGAAAGCGCAGCCGCGCCGGCGCCGCTGGCCATTCGCCCGCTCGCCCATGACACCCGTCAAGTTGGCTGGCTCGTGCTCGGAGTCGCGGGTCTACTCGGTGCCGTCGTTTCGCTACGCCTTGGCTTCGGCGATCTCGGCAGTCGCTACGCGCTCACGCCGCTCTGGTTCGGCGCGGTGCACGCTGCATTCTTCGCGCTCTCGGCGCTCGGGTTCCTGCGCGTCATAGCGCGCCACGTTGCCGCTCACGCCGTGCCCTATCGTCCTGCGCTCTATCTATTTCCGATCGGGGTAATCGACGCGCGCGCGCCGCTGTTCTCCGTGCATCGCGTGTCCGAGCAGACCGAGGCTCGGGCAGACGGGGCGCGCGGTTGTCTGCGCGTCGCCCTCGACGGCGCGACCTTCGAATTCCCGACCCTTGATCCCGCGCGCGCCGAAGCAGCCGCGCGCGCTATCATCGAGCTACGCGATCGCCTGGCCAGCGCGGGCCCCGACTCCAGCGCACGCGAGCAATCGCTGGTCGACCCGCTGGTCGACAATGGCTTCAAAAACCCCTTTTCCCCGACGGAATCGCTACGCGGAGCGCTGCCATCCTGGGTCAGAGTTTGGCCTTTGTTGGCTTTGGTTTTGGGGGTGCTCCTGGGCGGCGCGGCCTGGTACACCCGCAACACATTGAGCGAAGCGCGGCTGTACGCCGCAGCGCGCGCCGCCGATCGCGCCGACACCTACCGCGCGTACCTCGCGCGCGGCGGCAGCAATCCCGACGTCGCAGCGCTGCTCTTACCGCGCGCCGAGCTGAGAGACGTAGTGCAGCAAGGTAGCATCCCCGCACTCGAGCAATTCCTCGACGCGCAGCCCAACACAAAAATTAAACCCGAAGTCGACGCCGCGCTCCAGCAAGCGCTGCTCAAAGAGCTCGCTAGCGCCCAAGCCGTCAGCACGATCACCGCGTTGAAGGACTTCGGCGCCCGCTACGCGCGCTATCCGTCCCTGGCACCAGCCATCGACAGCGCGATCGACGCTCGCATCGAAGCCGTACTCCAACAATTGAAGCCCGCGCTCGCCGCGAACCAGAGCCACCTCTATCCGTTCATGGAGCGCCTGCTCCGCTACACGGCAAAGCACGGCCCCGAAGTCCTGGTCCGCTTTCAGCGGAAGCCCACCGAAACGCTCGTAAAGGCCGAAAAAGCTCTGAGCCAAAGCGCCTACTTCACCGGCGAAAAGTCGCTGCCCGGCCAATACTTCGACGCCGCCCACGCAGCCCCGCGCGAGGCGGTCGTGGCCGCCGCCCTGATCGCCGCTCTCGCCGAACACCTGCCCCGCGATCTGATCGACGCAAAAGCCGCCCCAGCCCTGAACGACGCCGCGGACCCCAAACCCACCGTCCCCACGCTGCTCATCAACTACCACACTGAAATGTCGGGCGCGTTCACCAGCCGCCGCCCGCGCCTCGCCCTCTCCGGTATCGGCATCATCACCCGCACGAGCTTCGAAATCCCCGGCGACTCGGACCCTCAAATATTCAAACTCTCCGTCTGGCGCGCCCCCGATCTAAAAATGACCACCGACACCTCAACGGCCGCCGACCTCTACGACACCATGTCCGTAGAGGCCTTCAAACGCTTCACTAAGAAGTACTTGGCGACCGTGTTTGCGGAGAAGTAAAGCGGAGCAAACGCCTCTTTTTCCGGGTTGGGTCAGAACGCCAAGTCTACCGGTGTCAAGGAGACCCCCGCGAGGCCCCCGCTGTCGCCGACATTTGTAGTCCTTTCCGCGCCGACTTGGCCCTCGGCGTTGTAGCCCCAGCAAACGACAGTGCCGTTGTCGAGTAGCGCGCAGGTGTGGGCGTCGCCCGCGGCGAGCTGCTGCGCTTTGTGACCGCCCAGCTGAACCGGAGCGAGGTTGTTTCCCATCTCGCCGGCCTTGTCGCCCCTGCTGTCGACGCTGCCGATGCCAAGCTGACCACCCGCGTTAGAACCCCAGCACTTGACGCTGCTGTCGTCGAGAAGCGCGCAGACATGGAAGGAGCCGACAGCGATGGATTTTACGGTTCGGCCGTCTCCTAGATTGATGCCGGGCAATGCAGCCAAAGCTTCCGGATAGTTACCGCTTTGCGCGTTGATGGTCCCGAGACCGAGCTCACCGCTTTCGCTCGAGCCCCAGCACTTTACCGTGTTGTTGCTGAGCAGAGCGCAGCTGCTCACGAATCCCGCGCCGATCTGCTTGGCGGTCAGGCCGGGGCCAAAGTTTAGCGGCGGAAGCAGGGCCATTTCCCCCTGAGGCGCGTTCGGGCCCTTGTAGTCGCCAATAACGACGGCACCGGCGCTGCCGGCAGCGGCGCCCTTGTCATCCGAGATTGCGACCGAGAGTGAGCCATGATCGGCAATGCCCCAGCACTTTCCAGAGCCGTCGGCGAGCAAGGCACAGGTGGTATTTGCCGGGCCGGCGCTGACGGCCGTCGCCTTGCCTCCCAGGTCGATGGCAGCAGGCGGACTTGAGTAGTCGAGGCCGTCGTCTTGCCCGAGCTGGCCGAAGTTGCCACTCCCCCAACACTTCAAATCACCGTTGTCCAATACGGCACACGTGTGAGCCCCGCCCTGGCTTACGGCAATGGCCGTTCGCCCTGCTCCGAGTACGATCGGAAGTAGGTTGTCGCCCATCTGGCCAGTTTTATCGCCGAGGTCGGCGCCCGGCCCCGAGGTATGCTGTCCAAGCTGACCGAATTGATTGTTTCCCCAACACTTCAAATCGCCATTGTCCAATATCGCGCAAGCAGCGCTGGATCCGACAGAAATGGCCTTTGCAGTCCGGTTCGTGCCAAGTGAGACCGCAGGGAGCGCTGTGCCCATATCACCTGGCACGATCCCGTGACTGACGGTTGATCCAATCCCGAGCTCACCGTGCGTGTTATCGCCCCAACACTTCACGGCCCCGTTCTTGGAGAGCGCACAAGTTGAAACGTCGCCCGTAGCGATCGCAATCGGTTCCCAGGAGCACGTCGAGCTGCAGCCGTCACCGGCGACGGTATTGCCGTCGTCGCACTCCTCGTGGCCGGCGTACACTGCGCCATCCCCGCAAGTCGCGGTCTTGCATTTCACGCACGCGCCGGTGCTTGTGGTGTCGCCGTCATCGCAATCCTCGCCCGCTTCGAGCTTCTTGTCACCGCAAACGGGCGCCTCACATGCGCCGTCCTTGCAGATGCCCGCGCACACCTGCCCATCCACCGTGCTCACGAGATCGGGACCGCACGTCACGGGCGTGTCCTCGCGGCACACCGATTGACCGGGCTTTGCCGTCGCGCACTCCGCGATCTCCTTCGCGCATTTTCCGGTCGACGAGTCGCACAGCTCGCCGTCAGCGCAAGTCGTACCGGCTTGCCACTTCGCGCCGTCGCACGCGAGCCGCTGAGCAGAGGCCCTACCTTGACAGGCGTTCAAACCGAGCATCGAGCAATCGCCGAATAGCACGGGCGCGTGATCCACAGGCCCGGCGCCCGCTTCGCCGGAACGGCCAGCTTCGCCGCCCTCCGCATCGCTATGCGCCGCGCCGCCACCTCCTGCCTTGGCGCCAGCCTCGCCCGCACTGTCACCCGCCGGCGCGCCCGCCTCCCCGGCAGCCGCGGCACCCGCGCTGGCACACGTGCGAGAATCCGCGCACGAATCGAAATTCGAGGAACACGCTGCAGCCTGCGTCGCGCCGATCGAAGCAACCCCAAGAACAAGCCAATATTTCTGCTTCATGATTTTCGTCTGCCCCGCAATGGTTCGAACGGCGCGCCAAACGCGGGCCGACTGAGTGTCAGCCCTATCGTCCAGGTGCCCGAGCCAGTTGCTTCCCGTCGCGCGCTCGGGGCGTCAATGGCTTCCTGCATCGACGAAGGCAGCCCTTGGCAAAGAGGGCACCGCGCGCGCTAACCCCATTTTGAGACGTCGGCGCGCTCACCAGCAGGTGAGCATCGTGCCCGGATCGACGCCACGGCTCTGCGTGAACGCCTTGCAGTGGGCGATGCGTGCGTCGGCGCCTTCGTTGTCGCCGTGGCAACTCGAAGCCGCCGTTGCTGGCGTTGCTCCCGTTGATTGCGCCCTCAAAATTACGTATCCGTTCGGTCAGGCCCGTTAGAGACAAAGCCGGATGAGATCGCTATCGATGGGGCATGGAAGCACGGGAGCGGACGAGTCGGGCCGAGTGGCAGAGGCGAATCGAGCGCTGGAGTGACAGCGGGCTGAGCGCGGAGCAGTTCGCTGCCGAGCTGGGGATCAACGCGGGGACGCTGCGGCATTGGAAGTATTTTCTCGGCAAGCAGGGTGGCCGCGCAGCGGCCACTGAAGCGCCGCTGACGCGCGCTGCGGACTTGGTCGAGGTTCGGACCTCGACCGTCACGGCTGCGGCAGCATCGTCAATGCTATTCGAGCTCGAGCTCGGTGCCGAGCGCAAGCTGCGCATCCCCTCGCAGTTCGACGCAGCAGCGCTCGATCGTCTACTCGTCGTGCTGGAGCGACGATGATCCCTGGTGGCGTTCGCATCTTTGTCTGCTCGTCACCGGTCGACTTGCGCCACGGTTTCGATCGCCTGGCTCAAACTGCGCGCGAGCGCGTAGGGACCGATCCGATGAGCGGCGGCGCGCTGTTCGTGTTCGCCAACAAGCGGGCGACACGGCTGAAAGTGTTGTGGTTCGAGAAAAATGGATTTTGCCTACTGTACAAGCGGCTGCACCAGGCGCTGTTCGAGGTGCCCGCTGCCGGCGCCGGCTCTGCGTCGGTACACATCGATGCTCCGGCATTGGCGAAGCTACTTGCCGGCGTGCCGAAAGACGAAGTGCGATCGAGAAAAAAGTAACGCGAGGGCACGCGCTGCTTGACAGCGATCGTGGGATTTTGCATTCGTAGTCGCTGTGACCGAGGCGACGTTCGAAGAGCGTTTGGAAGCTTTCGAAGCGCGCCTCAATGCCCGACTCAGCGAGGCCGAGGAGCGTAGCGCCAAGCTCGAGCGTGAGCGCGACGAGTACAAGAAGCTCGCACTGCTCCTGCAAGAGCAGGTAGAGCGGCTCAAACTCGGCCTGCTCGGGCAGAAGGCAGAGCGGCTGCCGAAAAACGACGCCCAGCTGTCGCTCGCCATTCTCAATCTCGCGCTCGGCAATGACGCGCTGGCGACGTCGCCCGCAGAGCCAGAGCCCGAGCAGACGGTTCCGGCTCATACGCGGCGAAAACCCGTCAGAAAGCCGCTGCCAGATACGCTTCCGCGCGTCGCGATCGAGATCCTGCCGCCCGAAGTGCAGAGCGAGGGACTCGATGCATTCGAGCTCGTTGGCTCCGAAACGCGCGAGGTGCTCGAGCGTCGCCCGGCTTCCTGCGTCGTCGTCGCCATCACATACAAGAAGTTCGTGCGCAAGGATCGCGAGCGCGGCACGGCTACCGCCGTGCTCGCCGCGCCCGCCCTCGAGCTGCCCATCGATCGTGGTCTCGCCGGCCCGTCGATGCTGGCCGATACCATTGTGCGCCGCTGGCAAGATCATCAGCCGCTCACTCGTCTCGAGGACATCTATCGGCGCGAGCAGCTCGATCTCGCCAAGTCGACGCTCTGCACCTGGCACGAGCAGCTCGCCGAGCTCGCGAGGCCGCTCGTCGACGCCATGTTCGGGGACGCCTATCGACAGCCGTACTTGTGCGTCGATGCCACCGGCGTGCTCGTGCTGGCCAAGGACAAATGTCGGAATGGCCACTTCTGGGTGCTAGTAGCCCCAGAAAAGCACGTACTTTACGGCTATTCGCGCACGCACGATGGTCGCGCCGTCGACAAACTGCTCAAGGACTACAAGGGCTACCTCGTCGCCGATGCGCACTCGGTCTACGAGCACCTCTACCGCGAAGGTGACGTCATTGAAGTCGGCTGTTGGGCACACTGCCGCCGCTACTTCTATAAAGCGCTCGATTCAGATCCCGATCGAGCCAGGGTGGCACTCTCGCACATCGGTGCGCTGTTTCGAATCGAGCGGTCCATCGCGGACTCGTCCCGAAAAGAAAAGGAGACCATGCGGCGCGACAAGAGCCGACCTGTCGTCGACAAGTTCTTCGAGTGGTGCGACGCCGAGTTCCCACTCGTGCTCGATGAAACGCCTATTCAGGCCGGTCTCAGATACGCGCGCAATCAGCGCATTGCACTGCGCCGCTTCCTCGATGACGGCCGCCTCCCCGCACACAACAATATCAGCGAGTTGAATTTGCGCCGGCAAGTCCTCGGTCGTCGAAACTGGCTTTTCGTCGGCAGCGACGACGGCGCCGCCGTCAACACCGTGTTCGTCTCGCTCCTCGCGAGCGCGCGCCTCCACGGCATCGAGCCTCACGGTTACATCCGCGATTTGCTCTGCCTCATCCGCACCTGGCCGCCCGATCGCTTGCTCGAGCTCGCCCCCGTCAATTGGAAGCAAACACTTCAGCAGCCCGAAACTCAGCAGACGCTGCTCGCCAACGTCTTTCGACGTGTCGCGCTTTCGCCCCCTGCCTGAGCTCGCCATTGCCCTGCATCTTTAGGCCACGGCGCACATCGTAGCCACGACGGGTCAGACCGAACGGATACCGCGTAGCAAGCAGCTCATCCTCTGCGCGGGACACGAGCACCAAGACCGCTCGCCTCATTTTTGCGCACGCACCCTGAGCTAGCTCTTCGACTGCGCGTTTCTTCCGGTCGTCGAGGTGTAGAGCCCAGCGTTTCATCTCCTCTTCAGTTCGACCGGTCTGAAGTGCAACCTTCTTCAGGAGCGCCTTCGATGCGGGTGATTGACCAACCCAGTGAGGAAGCTCAGACGGTCGCTGAGCTATCGTCCACGCGGTAATACTGACCGCGTAGTACGCGCCGAGCTTTCCGGAAAGTGGCTGATCTGGCCACGAGTGAGCAAGCGAGGCCAGCATGGTCGAGTTGCCAATCCTTTTCCTCTTCTCGTCCCACCACATATTGGGCGTGACGCGCAGCACGGCGGTGTCGTAGTCCTCAAACGCGCCGGGCTGCTCAAGAAGCAGCACTCCCAACCGATCGCGGACGAGCGCAACACGCGCGGCGTCGAGTGGTCTTCCCTCCGTCATGTTCCCATCGTCCACCAACTGTACCAAGGCGTACAGGATGCCCGGACAGGAGACGGGCATCCCGGCAGGGTCCCGCTAGGCTTCGGTCATGTTGACGCGCTCGGGAGTCGCAAAGCGACTAGGCAAAAGTATCGCAACCGTCCGCCGGATGGAGGGGGTGGAGCTGCACCCAACGTTGGGAGCCGATGGCGTTCACCAGTTCGACTCGGCTGAGGTTGACGATGTCGCCAGGAGAAAACGGGGACCGAGCCCCCACCGGATCGCGGACCTTACCGCGCGCGGCCTGATCACCGACGACGTCGAGCCGACGGAAGCAGAAAAGCGAGTGGCTGAGCTCGAATCCGAGTTGGCGCGAGAGCGAAAGGCTCACGCCGCAGCCTTGGCCGAGTTCCAACAACAGGCCGGCGAGAAAGAAAAGGAAGCCGCGGCAGAGGCTCGGGAGCTGGCCGGCCTATTGGATTCCTTCACCGACCGCGACCTCGCGTCCTTGGACGAAGAGGACCTGGACGAGTTGGCTGCGCTTGTCGACGCCGTGGAGGACCGAATCAGCCCGCGTCGGGCTTCGAGCTCGGCTCGGCGCCCTCGAGCTGTCGAAGCTCCTTGAGCGCGTCTACAGCGATGCGAGCGCCCTCGGCATCGCCCTCGGCCAGTAGCTCTTCGCTCGCGCTGCGAAGAACCGCGGCGAGCTTCGCGCGGCTCTGCTTTTTGAGCTCGTCAGGGTCGTTTGCCATTCAATCGTCCACTGAATCGTCCCCGCGGTGGGGACGGCAATCGTTCACGAAATCCAGGGCTCGCTAAGAGCCCAACGATTTCACATCAGTGCACGAGGAGGGACTTGAACCCCCACGCCTTGCGGCGCCGGAACCTAAAGCCTGCAGGACGGTGCAGGAAGCTGTAAGTACGCGGAACTTGGTGCACGAAGCGACGTAAAGACGCACCAAG
>OLLW01000472.1_pt1 | contig 16151 bp, 16 predicted proteins | sample 1604611 | NCBI WGS metagenome assembly OLLW01 (sample SAMEA104055725, study PRJEB20765) | soil metagenome | biome: Arctic tundra; feature: Polygonal ground; material: soil | place: USA | collected 2011-09 | depth 0-0.5 m | reverse complement strand
TGCCCGCAATTCTAGGCGCTGGCGGCGCGCCGCGCTACGACGAAGAGCCGCGGAAACGCTAAAAGCCGCAGCCCGTCAGCGCGCGGGCTGTACGCCGCTGCGATGCGCTGTTCATATTCGCTCAGGAAAGCCGCCCGTTCTCGCAAAGCGAGCGGCTCGATGAAAGGCCGTAAGCCCGTGGCCCGCAACCAATCGACGATGGCTGAAGCGGACGTCATCGGATGCTGATACGCGGTGCGCCAGATCTCGACGTGTGCGGCTCGCGGCGCCAGGAGATCGTAGTATTCCGCGACGGAGAGAATGCGTGAGCGCACGCTGGCGGCATCGCCGATCGCACTCGACCACGGGCCATCGGCTGCGACCTCGCGCATTAGACGGTGCGAGGCCTCATCCAAGTTGTCAGGCACCTGCAGCGCGAGCACGCCGCCCGGCGCGAGAGCGGAAAACAGACGAGGCAGCAATGACTCGTGCTCGGGCACCCACTGCAAGACCGCGTTCGCGAAGATGAGGTCGGGCGGAGCAGTCGGCTGCCACGTGCTGAGATCCCCGAGCTCGAAACGGCAATCCGGGAGGCGCGCGCGGGCGCTCTCGATCATTGCTTCCGAGCTGTCCACGCCGAGCGCGTTCGCATCCGGAAAGCGTTCGAGAAGGATCTCGGTGGAGTTGCCTGGGCCGCAACCGACGTCTACGACGCGTGCAGCTCGCGAGAGCGGCACGCGCGCCAATAGATCCAACGCGGGGCGCGTGCGTTCGTCTTCGAAACGGCGATACAGCTCAGGGTTCCAGTCGCTGCGCATGGCTGACTCGGAGCTTACCATCCCCGCTGCTCAGCGACGCGCGCCGGGCGTCGTCAGCGGCTGAGGTTCGTCTTGGTTGCCCCGGCCGAGACGCCGAAATTCTTGCTCGAGTGCGTCGAGCTCTTGGTCGGTCATATCCTGCAGATTGACCATGCTGTTGCGCGCGAGCTCTATGGCGCGCAGGAGCTCATCGAGCTTGAGCTGCGTTGCCCGCGCGTCGCGGTTCTGAGTGTTCTGAATCAGGAACACCATCAAGAAGGTGATGATGGTCGTGCCTGTGTTGATAGTCAGTTGCCAGGTGTCATTGAAGTGAAAGATGGGGCCGCTCAATGCCCAGAGCAACACGGTGCCCACGGCGATCACGAAGGCCCAAGCCGTGCCCAAAGCGTGCGCAGTCGCTTCGGCGAGCTTGTTGAACTGCTTCTTCATTCTATCGCCGTGCGTACTGCAATACCGGTGCCCCGCGTTAAAGCGCGGAATGACCCGCATTCGCGTGGCAATATGGCGCACCACAAGCGCTGTGCGCGCGCTTTGTCTCGGCTTCGTGCGCCGATTGCGGCGTTTTCCGTCGGCACGGCGCTTGCTCTGGTTCGTGCCGAGCGGCAAAAAGCGCGTCGTCAGACGGATCATCGACGTTACCACCGGCAACCTCGAGCGCTGGCTGCTTGGTCGCTTGGTGGCGATGCTCTTCGTCGGCGTGACGAGCGGTATCGCCTTTGTCGTATTACACGTTCCGCTCGCGTTTCCACTCGCCGTGCTCGCGGGTCTATTGACGTTTGTCGAATACATCGGCGCATTCGCTTCTGCCGGTCCGCCGATCCTACTGGCGTTGAGCCAGAGCCCCACGCGTGCGCTGTGGGTCGCCATCGTGTTTGCCGCGCTACACGTCGTGGAGGGTTATGTCCTGACACCGCTGCTCGCCAAAACCGCGGTGCGATTCCCTCCGGCGACTACGCTCGCTTCGCAAGCCATTCTGAGCGCGTTACTCGGTCCACTTGGCCTCACTTTCGCGACGCCGCTGATGCCCCAAAGGGAGTGCCGCAGCCATTCGTCGCATTTGGCTCGTCGAGTCTGACGAGGCGCACACGGCTGGCACGGCGCCCATCCCTTCGGTCTCGTTGCGCAGAAGCTACTCGTTCCCGCCTTCCAGCGTTTTGCAACGTGGCGGATTGACTCAGCGTGCGCCGGCGCACGATTTCGATGTTTCGCGCGCGTTGCAGAAAACCGCGCGCGCACCCCGATCGCGCCGTTGTGTCTCAGGACACGTGGACCACCCTCCGAGCGCGAGCGGCGGATCGCCATAACTGCCCCAGATCCGCGTATGCTCGCGTGCTGGCTCGCCAATTGCTTCGAGCGAGCACATTAAGATGAAAACCATCGTTAAGGGCATGGTCCAAGTAAATCGCGTCACCTACCGGATCACGCGCGAAGAAGGCGCGGCCCAGTACAAAATCATTCGGCTGCTCGACGACGTGCGCATCGGAGAGTTTGCGCTTGGCTCGCGCAGCGAGGCGCTTTGCGACGGCGCCGCACCGGAATTGATTCGCGAGATCGCCCGGGCCGCGCTGCAAGGCGGGCGAATCAGCTGGTCACCCACCCGAGTCAGCTCGGGTTCGCTGCCAGCGGCGAAAATCTGACCGCTGAGCCCCCTAGAGCGTTTGAAGCGTCGGCATCCTGATGTCGACCGTCCCACGCGCATTGCTCGCTCGCGAAGTCCTGGCGGCGGCACGAGCCGCCCCGGCCGCCGACGAGCCAGTCCCGAGAACTCTTCCTCGGAGGTTCCGGGACCGGCTCTACGTCCATTTTTCGGGTTGCTTGTTTGCTCCGTTCCGGCGCGCTAAGTGAGCGGCGTTCCGAATCGAAGCGATGTCGCCGACTCAAATCGTCGTCCTAACGGTCACTATGGTGGTCACGGCTGCGATCGGCGCCATCACCGGTGGCAATTCGCTGATCAACGTTCCGCTGATGATCATGGTCGGCATGTCGTCGCGGGAGGCGGTGGCCACCAACATGTTTGCGGTCTTGTTCATGACCGTGTCGTCGACTGCGCGCTTCGCACGCGACAAGTTGATATCACTCAGGCTGGCGCTGCCGTTGTGTGCGCTGACCATCGTCTCGTCGGGGATCGGCGCAGAGCTCGCCGTGAAGCTGCCCGAGGCCGTCGTCAAAACCATCGTCGGTGTCTCGATGGGGCTGCTCGTCACGTTCATGGCGGTGCGCCCGGGAGCTACGGCCCGAAACGTGTCTGTCCCTGCACCGGCCGCGCTTGCGGGCTTCGCCCTGACATTTGTACTAGGGATTTATGGGGGCTTGTTTTCCGGCGGGTACACGACACTGATGACGTTCTTGGGCGTCTCCTGTTTCGGGCTGCGCATGCTCGAGTCCGTGGCGCTGATGAAACCAGTGAATTTGGTGTCGTGCGCGGCCGCTTCGCTGATCTTCTTCCATGCTCACTTGATCGACTTTCGCGTCGGTATTCCGCTGGCTGTTGCGAACCTGCTCGGCGGGTACCTCGGGGCTCAGCTCGCGGTCAAAAGCAGCGAGCGACTGGTGCGCGCCGTTTTTCTGGCGACCGTGGCGTGCCTGGCCCTGAAGTTGTTAGCGTACGATGTGGTCTATCGTGCGCTTGTGCGCGCTTGAACGTTCTTCCGGCCTGCTCAAGGGCGCCCGCAAATGCGCTGGCGAGATAGGCCACGGAGCGTTACCGTCGTGCTTTCACTAGGAAAAGAGCGGGACTTGTCGATCGTTTCCGACCCGTTGTCGACTCAGCCGCACCCTCTGGTTGGGACGCTGCTGCGTGGGACCTACGAGGTCAAACGGCTGCTCGACCGCGGCGGCATGGGGATCGTATTCGAGGCCGAACAGGTTCGTCTGCGCCGCAAGGTGGCGATCAAGGTGTTGCCCGGGCACCTGGCGCAAGAGTCACAGGCGCTGCGCCGCTTCGAGCGCGAGGCCGAGCTCGTCAGCATGCTGCAGAACCCATACGTGGTGCAGATTGTCGACTTCGACACTACCGAAGCGGGCGAGCCGTACATCGTGATGGAATACCTGTCGGGTGAGAGCTTGGAGCTTCGGCTCGCGCGCCAGCCAGCGCTGCCGCTCGAGTTGACGATTCGCATCGCCATGCAGGTGGCGGCAGGCCTTGCGGCAGTGCACGGCGCGTTGATCGTGCACCGCGATCTCAAGCCCGCCAACATTTTCTTGACCGAGCTTCCGGGGGACGGGTTTCACGTCAAGCTGCTCGACTTCGGCATCGGCAAGCGGATCGGCGCGCCGCAAGGTCTGACCGGTGAGTACGACGTGATGGGCACGCCGGACTACATGCCGCCCGAGCAAGCGCTCGGCAAGACCGCGCACGTAGACCAACGCGGCGACCAATATTCACTCGCCGTAATCGTGTACGAGATGCTCGCCGGTCGAAACCCCTTTCAGGGCGACATGATGGCGATCTTGGAGCAAGTAATCGGCAGTCAAGCGCCGTCGATCGAGTCATTCGTGCCCACGTTGCCGAGCGGCGTAGGCCCCGTGCTGCGACGCGCGATGGCCAAGGAGGCGAGTGATCGCTTCGAGTCAATCACCGACTTTGCGGGCGCGCTCGCCAGCGCAGCGAGCGAGCCCGCGACCGCCGCCACGCCGCCCAGCTCGAACACCACGCTTCGTCCCACCAGCGGCAGCGTGTTGCATGAAGGCGCTCGCCGAGAGCGTCCCACCGTGGGCTCGCGCGCGCCCGAGCGCAGCCCGATCTCCACGATGCCCGAAGCGCCGTCGATGATTCGGCTCAGCAAAACACTCGAGAGCGCCAAGAAGGCGCGCTCGGCGCGCAACCTCGACCTGGCAGCAAAGCTCGTCGAGCGAGCGCTGAGCATCGGGGACGCCTTGGGCAATTCCGAAGCTGCCGCTGCGCTCGACCGCGAGGAGGCATTGATAGAAGGCTCGCTCGAGGTGCGGCTCGGCCGCCTCGACCACGCGCTCTCTGTCCTCACGCCACCGGCTGGCGAGCGCGTCTCGCTGCTACCCGAAGAAGCCTTCCTATTGTCGCGCGTCGACGGCATTGCCAGCGCCGACGAAGTCATCGATCTCTCGCCTCTTCCCCGTCTTCGCACGCTGCGTCTCTTGGTACGCCTGCTACGTCGCGGCCTGATCGGCAATGAGTAGGGAGCTCCAACTGAGGTTTACGCTTCGTGAGTGCGGGCGCTCGCTAGAGTCATGGCCTGAGACTCGCGCGAGCGCCGGGGACGGTGTCCTGCCAGCGTCCTTAAGAGTCCGGTCATGGGATCGAGGCTCTCGCGGGCAGCCTAGACGCTGCACAGCGCGTCCTTTGCAAAACTCTTGCACCTAGGGCGCGCGCGGAAAGGCCCCGACCCATCATCGTGAAGGCGGGCGCGCCGCGCCCCGCCACCGCGTCGCGCCGTCCACTCACGCGAGCCTCACTTCTCATGACTCAACGCTAGCGCCCACGCTTACTAAGGCCGCACTGCGAGCGAGCTTCGCACCCAACCGCCGGCGGGTGTGAACTCGAAGACTTGGCGGGTGCAGGGGAGTTGTTCTTCGGGATCGTGGGTCACATAGAGCAGGGTGGAGTTGGTGCTCTGCCCGATGTAGTCGGCGATGGTGAGGACTTCGCTGCGGTGGCGGGGATCGAGGCCGTGGCAGGGCTCGTCTAAAATCAGGAGTCGGGGTTGCTTGATTACGGCGCGCAGGATCAGAGCCACGCGCTGTTCGCCGTAGGAGAGCTGGGTGAAGGGCTCGGCGGCCTTGCCCTGCAGGCCGACGACTTCGAGCCAACGTTTGGCGGCGCGGATTTCGGCGTAGCCGGGCTCTCGATACAGGCCGATCGAATCGTAGAAGCCGGACAGCACCGTTTCGAGCAGGTTGGCGTAGCAGCGGTACGCGTACTCGACGTGAAGCGCGTACGAGACTTGGCCGAGCTTAGCTTTGACATCCCAGACCGACTCGCCCGAGCCGCGCTTGAAGCCGCACACGGTGACGTCGTTGGCGTACACCTGCGGGTTGTCGCCGTTGATCAAGTTGAGCAGCGTGGTCTTGCCGCAGCCGTTCGGGCCGCGGACCAGCGTGTGCGCGCCGGGTTCAATGTGGAGGTTCAACTCGTCCAAGACGCGACGGCTGCCGTACGTTACGGTGACATTGCGCATTCGTACGAGCGCGCCGCTTTGGGCTTCGGCGGACCGCGCGTTGTCTTCGAGTGTCCCGGCAATCGCTTGATTGAGGCTGGCTGCTTCACCGGCATCGAGTCGCTTCAGATCTTCGGGAATGCCGTGGGCCTCGAATTCTGCGCGAGCTCCGGCGAACGCCACCCGCCGATCTTCCAAATGTAAAACGTGCGTGGTCGACGGCGCGACGTGCTCGTAGCGATCGGTGATCACGAGCACGTCTGAAGGCAGCCTGTTCGTGTGCGCCGCGCGGGGCACTCGCGAAGCCGCGACTAGGCGCTCGATCTCGGCTGCGAGCACAGTGCGAGTCGCGGTATCTAACCCTTCGTACGGTTCGTCGAAGATGAGCAGCGCGGGCTCGCGGAGCAATTCCCGGCATAGCAGCACCTTGCGGATCTCACCGGTCGACAAATACTTGAGACCGCGCCCGAGCAGCGGTTCGATGCCCAGCCGCTGCACGAGGTCACCGAGGCGCGCGGGCGCTTCGACCGCGGCAGCTCCGCGCTGGCGTCCCAAAATGAAATCCAACGCCGCGGTTCCCGGATCGACACCGCCGTCCACGAACTCGCTATCGTCGTAGTAACGCTCGTCGAAGACGACGTCCCGCTGCCGCTCGAACGAGATCAGCGCCACGGTTTCCGGCGCGGGCAGCGCGCTTTCGGCGCCCGGTGAGGCGCCGCGCGAAGCCACGGGCAGCCCGCCCGCGAGCGCTTGGGCGACCGCGCTTTTGCCGCTGCCATTGGATCCGGTGATGACCCAGGCCTGGAAAGGCTCGACGGTCCATGAAAAATGACGGAAAATGGGCTGGTCGGCGGGGCCAATCGTGGCCTCGCGGAAGCAAATCGTGAGCGCGCTCATGCCTTTTGTCCGCTCATGTTGACAGGTACGAGAATGCTGACAATGGTTCCGCCCCCTTTCGTCCCGAAAACCGAGGAATGTCCGCGATGAGTTACTTCAATTCTCTGCCGTTTCGCGAAGCTCTCAAACAGCTTGGCGTGTGTCGCTTCATGGATAAGAGCGAGTTCAGTGACGGCGTGGCCGTGCTGCGCGGCAAGAAGATCGTCATCGTCGGTGCGGGCGCTCAGGGCTTGAACCAAGGTTTGAACCTGCGCGACAGCGGCTTGGACGTGAGCTACGCGCTGCGCAAAGAAGCCATCACCGAAAAGCGCGCCAGCTACCGCAACGCGACCGAGAACGGCTTCAAGGTAGGCACCTACGAGGAGCTGATCCCGACGGCTGACGTGGTCGGCAATCTGACGCCGGACAAGCAGCACACGCCGGTCGTGACCGCCCTCCTGCCCCTGATGAAGAAGGGCGCTTCGCTCTGGTATTCGCACGGTTTCAACATCGTCGAAGAGGGCATGCAGGTGCGCAAAGACATCACAGTCGTGATGATGGCGCCCAAAGGCCCGGGCTCGGAAGTGCGCGTCGAATACACGCGCGGCTTCGGTATCCCGACGCTGATCGCCGTGCACCCGGAGAATGATCCGGAGCGTAAGGGTTGGGCCGTCGCAAAGGCGCTCGCTAGCGGTACCGGCGGTGACCGCGCAGGGGTGCTCGCCAGCTCCTTCGTCGCCGAGGTCAAGAGTGACTTGATGGGCGAGCAGACCATCCTGTGCGGCATGCTGCAGACGGGCTCGCTGCTCTGTTTCGATAAGATGGTCGAAAAGGGCATCGACAAAGCTTACGCCGCCAAATTCATCCAATTCGGCTGGGAAACCGTGACCGAAGCGCTCAAGTTCGGTGGCATCACCGGCATGATGGATCGCCTGAGCAATCCGGCGAAGCTGAAGGCGCACGCGCTCTCGCTCGAGCTAAAGAAGATCATGACGCCGCTTTACCAGAAGCACCAAGACGACATCATCAGCGGCAAGTTCTCGAGCACGATGATGACCGACTGGAAAGCCGGCGATAAGGATTTGCTCGCCTGGCGCGAAGCCACGGGCAAGACGCCGTTCGAGCAGACCGCGCCTTCGGACGTCGCGATCAGCGAACAAGAGTTCTTCGACAAGGGCATCTTGCTCGTGGCTATGGTCAAGGCGGGCGTCGAGCTCGCGTTCGAGACCATGACGGATGCGGGCATCAAGGCCGAGAGCGCCTACTACGAGTCGCTCCACGAGACCCCGCTCATCGCCAACTTGATCGCGCGCAAGAAGCTATACGAGATGAACAAGGTGATCTCCGACACGGCCGAATACGGCTGCTATTTGTTCGACAACGCCTGCCGCCCGCTGCTCGGCGAGTTCATGATGAAGGTGAACACCGACATCGTGGGCAAAGGCCTCGAGCTCAAAGACACCGCGGTCTCGAACCGCGAGCTCGTCCGCGTCGACGCCGAAATCCGCAACCACCCAGTGGAGCAGATCGGCACCGTTTTGCGTGCGTACATGACGGCGATGAAGCCCGTCATCTGATTTGCCTCAACGCCGAGCAACGTGAGCCAGACGCGGGGCCCAAAGCGACCCCGCACTGGCGCACGCGCGGAACCTTCGAGGCGACCCCCTCACGCTTCGTCCCTGGCTACCGCCGCGGAAGTGCTGTCCGGAGCCTTCCGCCAGCACCGTGAGCCCGCCCTGAGCACGTTTTCGTTATAGAATTTTCCGAATCAGGAAATTCCGTGAGATTAATTCTCGGTCAGATAAAGCCGTACTGACGGTTCGCCCTACTCCGAGAAACCCGTGCTTCGTGCTTCCCCGCCATTGCGTGCCGGCCAAAAGCTTGGCCGATACGAGCTGATCGCCCCCGTCGCCCGCGGCGGCATGGGACAAGTGTGGGCTGGGCGCTTACGCGGCGCGCGTGGCTTTCACAAGCTGGTCGCGATCAAGACGCTCTTGCCACCCGCGGCCGGGGACTCGGCGCGCATGGAGCAGAAGTTGCTCGACGAAGCGCGGATCGCGGCGCTCATTCAGCACTCCAACGTGGCGCAGACGCTCGAGCTGGGCGAGCACGAAGGCGCGCTGTATCTGGTCATGGAGTGGGTGGACGGCGAACCGCTCAGCGATGTCCTTTCGTCCGCGCAACAGGCCGGCGGCATCCCGCACTTGGTCGCGGTCAACTTGGTGTCGCAAGCGCTGCGCGGGCTGCAAGCGGCGCACGAGCTGTGCGACGAAAACGGGCGGCCCCTCGGCATCGTGCACCGCGACGTATCGCCCAACAATGTCTTAGTCAGCTACAGTGGCATCGCCAAGTTGGTCGATTTCGGCATTGCCCAAGCGACCAATCAACGTACCTCCTTCGGCGACAGCGAGATTGAAGGTAAATTCAGCTACATGGCGCCAGAGCAAGTGCTCGGCGCGGTGGTCGATCGGCGCACGGATTTATTCGCGGTGGGCGTGATGCTGTACACGCTGACCACCGGGCGGCACCCCTTCGCAGGCGCTGATTCATCGGAGACGCTGCGAAACATCGTGAGCGACGAGCCTCCGATTCGACCGTCGCTGCGGAAGCCGAACTACTCGCGCACTCTGGAAGCCGTCGTTTTGAAGGCGCTCGAGAAGGAGCGCGAAGCCCGCTGGCCGTCGGCCGAGGAGATGCGGCTTGCCTTGCAGCGCGGCGTGCCGCAAGCCTTCGAGCTTGGCTTCGAGGCGCAGCTGCGCAACTTCATGGGCGACACCGTGGGCGAACGCGCACTCCGCAAGCGTGAAACGTTGCGCCGCGCGGAGCTCGCGGTAGACGCCTTTGCCGCACAGCCGAAGCCGAGCGGGACCGCGATCAGCGCGACGTCATTGCGCGCGATCTCCGTCGACACGAGTGGCCTCACTGACTCGCTCCGCCCGCTGGCGCCCCGCGTGAGTCGTTTTCCGACGCTGCGTCCATTGCTGTCGTCGAAGGCGCCCGCGCTGAGGCGTCGCGTGGCTCGTTCGCTAGCAGTCGGCGCGCTGGCGGTTGCGGCGCTCGTCTTCGGTTTGGTCTGGCTGCGGCCGATGAGCAGCACGCCCGAGGCCGCGACCTCGCCGGGCACCGGCATGGTCGATCTCACACCGCCGCGCGCGCCGAGTGCCGCGGTTCCTCCGGCTATATCGGCGTCAGCGAGTGCCGCGCCCAGCGCTCGCTTGCACGTGAAAGCGTTGCGCTAAGTTTCAGCGGTGAGCTCAGGTTAATGGGAGAGGTTGTGTGCCTTCAGACCAACAGGTTTGGAAGGCGCACCCGAGCGGCGAATCGCAATTCGAGTCGGGCGGTCTTGGAGCGATTCGTGCGAGCCATGTTTATGCCTCTTATCGAAAGTTAGTCGAGCTTGTCCGGCAAACCGCCCACCGCTTCGCCGTACTCTCAGCCTCAGCACAACGCCGCCCGCGCAAATCGACAAAAACGACGGGCGCTCGTCGCTCGCTGTTTCCAGCCAGTTTCGCAGTCAGCGACGGGCTTCCGCGATCCGCTTACGCAGCGCGCAGGCGTCGAACACGCCTCGATAGAAGCGCGGTAAACGCCGCTCGACGCGGAAGCCGTGCTTCAAGAACAGCTCCAACGCCGACAGGTTCGCCTGCGCCGTGTGGATCGTGAGGTCGTTGAAGCCCGCCAGCGCCAGCACGCGTTCGACCTTCGCCAGCAGCGCCGAGCCAATTCCAAGCCCGCGTGCGTGCTCCTCCACGGCGATGGCACACAGCTCTGCTTGTCCAGGCTTCCCCGGCCGAACCACTGCAAAGCCGATCGGCTCGTGGTCGCGACAAGCCAGCCAAGTCACACCCGAGCGCGCCATCTCCAACGTGGTCGCTACCGGGCGCACCGAGTACTCGTCGAACGCGCGAGCAGACAGCTTCGCAATGAAAGCGTCATCCGCTGCGCACCGCTGGCGGAGTGAGAATGCAAGCTCGCGCGCGGTCTGCACCCGCTAAGCCTAGCGCGATTTGGGGAAGCCGGCAGTCGCTGGAATGGGCGATAAAATTGCAAATATCGACGGCTACGTGTGCAGACACACGGGCTCCTTGGGGAACCCGTTGATGTGCGCATTGCGGGAACGGATTGGTTGTGCGCCCAACAGCGGATACGGCGGGCGAGAGAGTTGAGGCGCACCTCTGCGAAGCGTCTTCACCGCGCCGCCCACGCCCGCGCCTCAACTCTCGAGCGCGCACACGCGCCGCCGCCAATCCTCACAAGTCGCGCTCACGCCCCGACGGCGCGGCTCTAAAATGACCTGCCGCCACTCGACGACTTCTGAATTTACGACTCCGCACCACGCGCATCTCACCGCACAGCCCGTTGAAGCGCCCAGGTGCTCACCGCACACCCGCAGACTCCGCCTGGCGGAGTGCGCACCGCGCGCTCTCCGAAGCCGCACTCCTCGGTCATCGGCTTTCGGCCCCCCGCGCCCGGCGGGAGCCGGGTGCTTGGTGGGGCCGGCCGCGCGAAGCGAGCTCCGCGTTTTACGAATGTGGCCGCAGTGCGGCGCGGCCGCCGGAACACGACGTCTCCTCCGGGGGCCCCCCCTGTGCAAGACGGCGCTTGCACAGGGGTCTCCAATCACGAGCGCTCGGCCGCCGACGCGAGGAGCACCAGTTGACGTCCCCGGTTGCCAGCCACATGTCCTCTAGCCATGAGTGATCTCGAGGTTTTTTGGGGTAGCGGTAGTCAGCCGGCTTGGGCGGTGTTGCTCACGCTCGAGCTCAAGCAGATCCCGTATCTTTCGCGCTTGCTCAGCTTCAGCGCCGGCGAGCACAAGACGCCGGAGTTTCTGAAGTTGAACCCGCGCCACAAGGTGCCGGTGATTCGCGATGGCGAGTTCGTGCTGAACGAGTCGCTCGCCATCATCGCTTATCTGGACAAGAAGTCGCCCGAGCCCGCGCTCTTCGGGCGTAACGCAGAGCAGACGGGCAACATTTGGCGCACCATCCTCGAGTTCCAGAATCACGTGCTCCCGTCGTTGCGTGAGCAAGTCGTACGGCCGATCTACAACGGCAAGGTCGAAGAGAACCGGCAGAGCATCGAAGAGCACATGCTGGAGGTGCACAAAGAGCTCGCGCTGTACGAAGCGACGCTCAGCAAGCAACCTTGGCTGGTCGGGAGCAGCGTGTCAGCTGCTGACTTGGTTATTTTCCCGTTCTTCATGAGCGTAATGCGTGCAGCAACTCGCCCCGCGGCTGAGACCTTGAAGCTCGGCATACTGCCTCTCGACAAGACCTATCCGCAGATCGCCGCCTGGGTCACGCGCGTCGAAGCGCTGCCCGGCTACGACAAGACCTATCCGCCGCACTGGCGCTGAACATGACCCATTTGCGCCTCACTCGACGCGCTGAGGTGCAAGCGGCATGCTCCGCCGATGAGGATCTTGATCGTCGGCGCTTCCCAGGGAACTGGCGCACAGGCAGCGAAGAATGCGCTCGAGCGTGGGCACGCGGTGACGGCCTTCGCACGCAGTCCGCGGAAGCTTGCGCTCGAGCATCCGCACCTGAGCCGGCTGCAGGGTGACTTTCATCAGGCGGATTCCGTGGCCAAGGCGGTGCCGGGCCACGATGCGGTGATCATCACTGCCTCGGCCATCACGTTGAAGGCCTTCAGGGAGAACCCCAACTACATCTCGCAGGGCACGCGCCACGTGATCGACGCCATGAAGGCGCACGGCGTGAAGCGCCTCAGCGTGCTCAGCGCGCTCGGCACGGGCGACAGCCGAAAGCTGATCGGCTGGTTTTCGGACATGGTGATGATCTCTTGGCTGCTCAAAGTTCCGTTTCAGGACCACGAGCGCCAAGAACGCCTGGTCATGGCCAGCGGGTTGGATTGGGTGATCGCTCGGCCTGGGCGGCTGACCAACGGCCCCGCGCACAAGAGCTACGTCACCGAAGTCGAGGTGAAGCCCATCCCGAAGAGCATTTCGCGCGCCGACGTGGCGGATTTTCTGGTGCGAGCCGCGACCGAGAACCGTTGGCTACAGCGAGCCGTACAGATCGGCGGCTGATTCAAGTCATGACCGGACTCTTGAGGACGCTGCAGGACACCCGCCCGCTAAGTTCTGCGTTTTGGGGAACGCGCCCCGTGACACTCGACTCGCTTCGAGACACCCGAAGGGGGGAAGGGGTGGGCTTTCGTGAGCACCGCTGCGGAGCGTACTCCTGTACGACGCGCTCCGGGAGTCGCGCGCGCCCAGCGGAGCGCAGCGAAAACGACGCGCTTCGTGATACCCGACTCGCATCGAGACACCCGAAGGGGTGAAGGGGTAAAGCCAAAACCAGAAAATCGGCGGGCGTCGCTGCTGCATAGGATACCGGTGATGGATTCAAGGTAACCTCGCTGCATGGCAGAGGTAGTCGCTTGCCTGACCCACGGCCAGGTCATCGTGCTCCAAGCGGGCCAAGCGCGGCATGAGCTGCACAGTCCGTATGCTGACGAGCTGACAGCGCGTACTCCGCCGGTCAGCGCTCCGTTCGTGGACGTATCGCGCGGCCGGCGTAGCGACGAGCTGTGCTACGCGGTCAGCTCGGGCGGCTTGTCCAGCGTGTTCACGCAGATCCCTGGCAGTGGCGAGGAGCGTCGCTTGTTTGCCGCAAACGCCGAGATCAAAGATCTCGATTTCAGCTTCGCCGACGAAGCGCTGGCCTGCACGGTCGTCGACAAGAGCGGTAGCAGTGCGATCGGGCTGCTCCGGGACGACGGCAAGGGCATGCGCACCGTGACCGAGGGGGACGTGCTCGACCGAGAGCCGCGCTGGGCACCCGGTGGCCGCGGCGAAATCGTGTATGCCTCGGCGGGCATCGGCCGCACGAAGTCTGGCGTGCGGGTCGGCCTTTCGCCGTTTGCGTTGCACCGCTTGAACCTCGCGGACAGCACCGTGGAGGTGCTCGTGTCCGACGCCAAGTACGACTACCTGGCGCCCGTCCCTGTCGCCAAGTCTGTGATCTACGCCATCCGACGCGCACACCAGGCACCGCTTCGGAAATCACCCTTAGGAGTGATTACTGGGGGCTTGCTAGCGACGTTCCGCAAATCGGACTCGAAGCCACCGCGCGCCGTCCAGGCTGACGCCGCCGCAGCCAACGAAGGCTACGAGCTGGTGCGTATCACCGAGCGCCGCATGGAGGCCGTGGCCCAAGGCGTGCTCGCCTTCGACGTCACAGTGGCGGGGGTGATCGTGTACTCGAACGGTAGCGGAGTATTTCGGCTCTCTGCCGAGTCACCCAGCACGCCCGAAAAAATCACGGATCTCGGAAGCGTCGAGCAGCTCGTGATTTGCTGAGCTCGGCCGCGGTGTCGCCAGCTCGCCGGGCCGCGGCGAGCTGGACCAAGCTGGATCAGGCTTGCGCCGCCGCTGCGATCGTTTGGTCGCAGGATTGCGAGCCGGCAGCCGTCATGATCGTCTTCCCACGGCCGCTGGCCTTGGTACCGCACTTGGTACACTTGTAGGCGCTGAAGGAGCCGACCATGCCGTCCTGGAGTGCCCAGTCGTGAGTGCGTGCTTCTTTCGGAAAGATACCCTGGTGAGCTGATTTCATAGGACACCTTACTCGGTTACCGCTGGAAAGTCCCGTCACTTCCTGACCGAGCCTCACCTTGGTGCGATTCGCGCCTCCGGTTAGATAGCGTAGACCCGCAATCCAGCGGAGGAGGCCTGCTTGAGTCTTGCCGAAGCGTATCTGCTTCTCCGTCAGCCCCGATTCAGTCGGGCTTGCGGGGAGCGCGGTGGCGGGCGCCAGCGTCGATGAGCGCGCTTGCACGATTTTCCAGTCGAATCTCGCTGGCACGAAACAGCGTGGCGTTTACCTGCGCCGAGCTCGGGCTGCTGGCTCCATCGGATGTCAAAGCGTTGACCGTGTTCGGGACGACCACGCCGACCGAGATCCTGTTCAGCGTCACTGCCGACTCGACCGGCGTTGCCGACAGCGCCGTGGACAACAGCGACAACGTCGGTGGGGACGTGTACGCGTCGACGGGTAACGGGCAAAATTCGCAGCGCGTGGAACGCCGTGCATTGGGCATCGCGCCCGGTGGTCAGCTCGACGCGCTGACCACGGTGCAGCGCAGCGCCCAGCTACAACTACGCGAGCCCCTGCACCCTCACGCCCAGTCCGATGAGCGCGGACAGCATCGCGCTGAGCGAGTTCCATAGTGCGCACGCGCTCGGCAACAATCTGATCCTACCGCTCAGAAGTCGCGGGCATGTCCCTGTCTTCCGATTGCCGCGCTCGGACCGGGCAGGGTCGCCAAAGCGTGGGCGAGGTCGGGCCGCTCCAGTGCTGCTAGCTGCGGCCGGGCAGACCAGTAATGGGTCTCCGTTTCTAGCCCTAGGTGAGGCGTTTCGCTCGTTGCCGTTCGTTCGCGGGGTGCATCGCATACAAAAAGAACATGCCCCAAAGCGGTCGCGAGCAGGCCCCTCAGCTCGTCATGTCGCCCTCTTGTGCGAGGTCTGAATACCTGTCACGGCCGATCGCGGCGCGCGTTCACGCACCGCGCGTGAGGCTCGAATCGAGCAATAAATGCGGGTATTTCTGGCTGATCTGTGAGGTAGAGCGCGCGCTCACAGCGGCCTTTCGAGAAGGCCCACGTAGCGGCATTCGGTCGACCAGCGCGCGGCGACTGATGCCCGAGGGCGTGGCTCGAGCTGACAAGACAAAATGATCGATTCAAGTTTTGGTCTGGATTTTGAGGCCTAACGGTGCTCTCTGTCGGTTCTTAGTTCCCCGCATAGGAGATTTCCCGATGGCAAAGCCGAAAACAAAAGCGACGAAGCAACTCACCAAGAGCGGCCTGCTACTGGCCGTGGTCGACAGCGTTGGCGAAGGCGCCTCGCGCAAAGACGTCAAGGCCGTGATGGACGCACTGGTCGAAATTGGCCACAAAGAACTGAAGAAGAACGGCGTGTTCGTCCTTCCGGGCTTTGCGAAGTTCGTGGTCGTGAAGAAGCCCGCGCGCCCGGCGCGCAAGGGCATCAACCCCTTCACCAAGGAGCCGACGACCTTCGCTGCCAAGCCCGCGAGCAAGGCTGTCAAGGCACGCGCGACCAAAGCAATCAAAGACGCGATCGCGTGATCGCTCTCTGACACGAGCGACCGGCGTTCTGAGCTCGCTCAGGCTGCCGGTCCGCTCCGTCGTCGACGGCGACTGACTAAGGGCCCACGAATGGCTAAGTCGATCGCCCTCGCGGCCAATGCATCCCGACTGGCTTCGTTGCTCCTCAGTTACATACAGGCAGTATGCGCCTTCGTCGCGCCTCGCCATCCGGGCGCCTCGGCCGCGATCATCGACCGACTTAGCCATT